>Ga0302231_10001321_pt1 | contig 15511 bp, 13 predicted proteins | sample II_Palsa_N2_2_FD_193522 | JGI IMG/M metagenome (GOLD analysis project Ga0302231, IMG submission 193522) | Peat permafrost microbial communities from Stordalen Mire near Abisko, Sweden - II_Palsa_N2_2 | ecosystem: Environmental > Terrestrial > Soil > Palsa > Peat permafrost | place: Sweden...
CGGTAGCACTCACCGACGAATGCAACATGTTCGCGCTGGTGAAGTTCTACAAGGCCTGCAGCGCGGCGGGCATCAAGCCGATCAGCGGCTGCGACCTGTGGATTTCCGCACCCGACGACCCGCGGCCCTGGCGGCTCAACCTGCTATGCCAGAACCGCGATGGTTACCTCAACCTGTCGCGTCTCGTATCGCGTGCCTGGCGCGAGGGCCAGCACAGCGGCCGCGCGCTGATCGAAGCCGGCTGGCTACATGCCGACGCAGCACATGGATTGATCGCCCTGCTGGGGCGCGAAAGCGAGATCGGCCGCATTGCCTTGAATCAGGGCATCGATGCTGCACTGGCGAAACTGCAGCCGTTGATACGCCTTTTCCCGGACCGCCTGTATCTGGAGCTGACCCGCTGCGGCCGCGAGGGTGAGGAAAACTGGAACACCCTCGCACTGGCGCTCGCTGGCGAACTGGATCTGCCAGTGGTCGCAAGCAACGATGTACGCTTTCTGCTGCAGGACGACTTCGAGGCGCACGAGGCGCGCGTATGCATCAACCAGGGACGTGTGCTGGCGGATAACAAGCGCCCGCGTGATTACAGCAACCAGCAGTATCTGAAATCGCCAGAGGAAATGGAGGCGCTGTTTGCCGACATTCCCGAAGCGCTGGAAAACACCGTCGAGCTGGCCCGGCGCTGCAATGTCGAGCTGAAGTTTGGCACGTATTACCTGCCCGACTTTCCGGTGCCTCCGGGGCACGACCTGGCGAGTTACATCCGCGAGCTGTCGCGCGAAGGCCTGCAGCAACGCCACGCCGCTGCACCACTGGCCAACGGCCGTACAGCCGCCGACTACCAGACGCGGCTCGAGCGCGAACTGGACGTCATCATCGAGATGGGGTTTCCCGGTTACTTCCTGATCGTGGCGGACTTCATCAACTGGGGCAAGGAACACGGCATTCCGGTGGGTCCGGGTCGCGGTTCGGGCGCCGGTTCGCTGGTCGCATGGGCGCTGAAGATCACCGACCTCGACCCGCTGCAGTTCGACCTGCTGTTCGAGCGATTCCTCAATCCCGAACGCGTGTCGATGCCCGACTTCGACATCGACTTCTGCATGGATCGTCGCGACGAGGTGATCGATTACGTATCGCGCAAATACGGCCGCGACCGCGTCAGCCAGATCATCACCTACGGCTCGATGGCGGCCAAGGCCGTGCTGCGCGATTCGGGTCGCGTGCTGAGCATGCCTTACGGCCAGGTCGACAAGCTGGCCAAGCTGGTGCCCCCGCGCCCGCTCGATCTGACCTTGTCCGATGCGCTGGGCCGTTCGGAAAAATCGAAGAAAGAAACCGATCGCGTCGTCAAGGAATTCTGCGAAGCCTATGAGCAGGATGAAGACGCCCGCGCGCTGATCGACCTGGCGTTGAAACTCGAGAGCCTCACCCGCAACGCCGGCAAGCACGCCGGCGGCGTCGTGATCGCGCCCACCGCGCTGACCGATTTTGCTCCGTTGTACTGCGAAGCGGGCGGCGGCGGCGTGGTAACCCAGTTCGACAAGGACGACGTCGAAGCGGTCGGCCTGGTGAAGTTCGACTTCCTCGGGCTGCGCACGCTCACCATCATCGATTGGGCGGTGAAGGCGATCAACCTTCGTCGCGCGAAAACCGACGAAGCGCCGCTAGATATTTCGCAGCTGCCGCTGAACGATCCAAAGCCTTACGACTTGCTGAAAAAAGCACAGACCATCGCGGTATTTCAGCTCGAATCCTCAGGCATGCAACGCATGCTGAAAGATGCCAAGCCCGATCGCTTCGAGGACATCATCGCGCTGGTGGCACTGTACCGACCCGGCCCAATGGATCTGATCCCCAGCTTCGTCTCGCGCAAGCACGGCCGCGAGGAGGTGAGCTATCCCGACCCGCGCGTACAGCCGATCCTGGAGGAGACCTACGGCATCATGGTCTACCAGGAGCAGGTCATGCAGATGGCGCAGATCGTCGGCGGTTACTCGCTCGGCGGCGCCGACCTGCTGCGTCGCGCGATGGGCAAGAAAGACGCCAAGAAGATGGCCGAGGAGCGCGCCAAGTTCCGCGACGGTGCGGCGAAGGACGGTCTGGCTGGTTCCAAGGCCGACGAAATCTTCGACCTGATGGAGAAGTTCGCCGGCTACGGCTTCAACAAGTCGCACGCCGCGGCCTACGCGCTGGTCAGTTATCAGACGGCCTGGTTGAAGGCGCACTACCCCGCCGAGTTCATGGCCGCCACGATCTCGTCGGACATGGACAACACCGACAAGGCGGTGATCTTCCTCGACGAGTCCCGCGCCATCGGGCTCACCGTGCTGCCGCCGGACGTCAACGCGTCGGACTACATGTTCGTCGCGGTAGGGCCCGACACGTCATCCAATAACTCACGCCAAGGCGCTCGCACGATCCAATACGGCCTCGGCGCGATCAAGGGCGTGGGGCAAGGCGTGTGTGAGGCGATCGTGGCGGAACGCCAGAACGGTCGTTACACCGACCTGGCCGACTTTTGCCGACGCGTCGATCCGACCAAGCTCAACCGCCGCGTGCTCGAGGCGCTGATCCATTCCGGCGCACTGGACGCACTGGCGCCCACACGCGCCAGCCTGATGCTGCAGTTGCCTGACACCATCAAGGCTGCCGAGCAGCATCTGCGCGATCGGCAGTCAGGCCAGAACGACATGTTCGGCGCGGCCTCGGGCGCGCTGACACCGGTGGTGCACATCGACCTGCCCACCGCGCCGGAATGGCCGCTGGAACAGCTGCTGCAGGGCGAGCGCGACACGCTGGGCCACTATCTTTCCGGCCATCCCACTGATCCGTGGAAGGACGAGCTGGCGCAGCTGTCGACCTGCCCGCTGGGCGAGATTTCCGCGCGCTACCAGCCGCCCAAGCCGCGCAAGAACGACAATGACGACGGCAACCGCTTTCGCCGTGGCCCGGACACGCCGTGGACGATCGCCGGCATGGTTACCGCCGTGCGCAAGCGCGGTGACAGCGACGCGTTCGTACGCATCGAGGACGGTACCGGCAGCATCGAAGTGAGCTTCTTCGGCGAGCTGTATCAGCAGATCGCGCCGCTGTTGACCCGTGACGAAATGCTCGTCGTCGAAGGTGGTTTGCGCATCGACGATTTCTCCGGCGGCGGCTTCCAGATTCGTGCACGCAGCGCGACCTCGCTGGCCGACGCCTGCCGCAAGCACGCACGCCTGCTGCAGCTGAAATTGAACGGCGTCAAACCCGATTTCGTCGAGCAGCTCCAGCATGCGCTGGCCGGCTATCGCGGCGGCCGCGCCACCGTGGTGCTGCACGGCTACCACAACCAGAATGCGCAGGCCGATCTGGAACTGAGCGACGCCTGGCGCGTCGACGCGATACCTGCGTTGTTGCGTACGGTACGCGCGCTGCCAGGCGTGCAGGCGGTACGGCTGCGTATCGTCAAGCAGGCGGACTAAGGTCGACGCTTCTGCAGCCTTGATTATTTTTTGCCGCCACGCTCCATCATCGCTTTCAAGTCGGCAAACGGATTGCCGGTGGCTGGCGCCACCTCTTCCTGCACGCTGTAACCCGCGCCGCGCACATGGTCGATGTGGCGCGAATGCTCGTTGTCATGGCAGTACACGCACAGCAGCTCCCAGTTACTGCCGTCAACCGGGTTGAAGTCGTGATCGTGGTTACGGTGATGCACCGTAAGTTCCGAGAGATTGACCCGGGTGAACTCACGCGCGCAGCGGCCGCAGATCCACGGATACATCTTCAGCGCCCGCTCGCGGTAGCCGAGCTCGCGCTGCTCGGCATTGCGCCGCGCCTCGGCCACGATGCGGTCGAGCTTGTTATGGTCGATAGGTGGTTGGATCGGCATGGTCGGGTCCAGCAAAAGCGCATGTTGGCGCGGACAATAGCGTAATCGGTTGGCGTCTGGTGCCTGCCTGTCCGTCGAATTTCAACTCTTGTCGCCATACGGCGCCGTTCTCGCCCTTACGCGCGTAACGGTATACTGCGCCGCTCTATGTAACGAAATGTCGCGAATGAACCCCAACTTCCTCGATTTCGAACAACCGATCGCCGACCTGGAAGCGAAGATCGAAGAGCTTCGGCATGCCAGCCAGGGCCAGGCGTTCAATATCGAGGATGACGTCAGCCGGCTGCGCGAGAAGCTGAAGATCAAGACGGCGGAAATCTTCCGGAACCTGAATTCCTGGCAGATGACCCAGCTCTCACGCCATCCGGCACGGCCGTATACGCTGGATTACATCGGTGTGATCTGCGAAGAATTCCACGAGCTGGCTGGCGACCGCATGTATGCCGAGGACGCCGCCATCGTTGGCGGCCTCGGTCGCATCAACGGTCGGCCGGTGGTGATCATTGGCCACCAGAAGGGCCGCGACACCAAGACCAAGGTCCGCCGCAACTTCGGCATGCCGCGTCCCGAGGGCTACCGCAAGGCGCTGCGCCTGATGAAGATGGCCGAGCGCTTCCATCTGCCGCTGCTTACGCTGATCGACACCCCCGGCGCCTACCCTGGCGTGGGCGCCGAAGAACGCGGCCAAAGCGAGGCGATCGCACGTAACCTGATCGAAATGGCTGGCCTGAAAGTGCCGATCATCTGCACGGTGATCGGCGAAGGCGGCTCCGGCGGCGCACTGGCCATCGGTGTCGGCGACCGCACGCTGATGCTGCAGTACTCCACCTATTCCGTCATCACGCCCGAAGGCTGCGCCTCGATCCTGTGGAAAAGCGCCGACAAGGCACGCGACGCCGCCGAAGCCATGGGCATGACCGCACCGCGCCTGCTCGAACTGGGCCTGATCGACAAGGTCGTGCGCGAACCGCTGGGCGGCGCCCACCGCAATGCCCGTTCGATGGCCGTGCGCCTGAAAGCCGTGCTGCTCAACCAGCTCGACGAGCTCGAAGCACTGCCCGTGAGCGATCTGCTCGAACGGCGCTACAAGCGCCTGCGCAGCTACGGCGCGTACCAGGAATAACCCGCATGGCAGGCGTGCGCGGACTGGATCACATCAATCTGCGCGTACCGCTAGAGCTGCTCGAACCGGTACGCGCGTTCTACATCGACCTGATTGGCCTGCACGACGGCCCGCGGCCGCCGGTCGCTTCCGGCTCGCACGGTTACTGGCTTTACGCCGGTGATGCGGCGGTGCTGCATCTGAGCACCGGCAACGCCGGCGGCTCGGTCAGCCAAGGCAATGGGTATTTCAGTCACGTCGCATTCGCCTGCACCAATCTGGCGGCAACCCGCGAGCGGCTGGACGCAGCGGGGATCACCGCGCGAATCCAGGTGCTGGATGAAGGGCATCAGGTGCAGATCTTCGTCGTCGATCCAGCGGGCATCACGGTCGAGCTGAACTTTCGCCGCTGAGTTTCGCTGGGTACAAACCCGGACAGACACAAGCAGCGCTACCATCGAAGCACACAACACCGCGGGAACCGCCATGGCCAACGACACCACCAAGCTCGCCGTACTGATCGATGCGGACAACGCGCGGCCGGCGATCGTCGAAGGCCTACTCGCCGAAGTGGCCAAGTACGGCACCGCGCACGTCAAACGCATCTACGGTGACTGGACCAAGCCCGACCTCAACGGCTGGAAGGAAGTGCTGCTGCGGCATTCGATCCAGCCGATTCAGCAGTTCCGCTACACGGTAGGCAAGAACGCGACCGACTCGGCCATGATCATCGACGCGATGGACCTGTTGTACACCGAGCGCTTCGACGGTTTTTGCATCGTCTCCAGCGACAGCGACTTCACCCGGCTGGCTTCGCGTATCCGCGAATCGGGGCGCATCGTCTATGGTTTCGGCGAAAAGAAAACGCCGGAGCCTTTCCGCACCGCCTGCGACAAATTCATCTATACCGAAGTGCTGGCAGGCTCCGCCGAAACGGTTTCCGACAGTGCGCCGAAAAAACGTTCGGCCAAGGAACTGCGTGGCGACACGCACCTGCTCAACCTCCTGCGCCATGCGATCGAGGCAGCTTCGGATGACACCGGCTGGGCCGGGCTCGGCGCCATCGGCAGCATCATCAACAAGCAGTCGCCCGACTTCGACTCGCGCAACTACGGCTACGCGAAACTCAGCGGACTGGTCAACGGCCTCGGCCTGTTCGATACCGAAGAGCGACATATCGGTAACGGCAAACATTTCTACGTGCGCCCCCACGTCGGCAAGAAATGAGCGATACGCTGCGTCAACATCTCGTCGCCGCGCTGGCGGATGCGCCATCGATACCGCTATGCGTCGCCTTCAGCGGTGGCCCGGACTCCACGGCGTTGCTGCACGCGCTGGCGCAGCTGCCCGAGGCACGAGCATCTGGCCTGCGCGCACTGCATGTCGATCATCGGCTGCACGCGCAAAGCACAGTCTGGGCGGAACACTGCCAGCGCTTTTGCGCCACGCTGGATCTGCCGTGTGACGTGCTGCGTGTGCAGGTCGATGTCGGCAAAGGTCTGGGGCTGGAAGCGGCTGCGCGCCATGCCCGTTACGATGCGTTTGCCGGGAAATTACATGCCGGCGAACGGCTGCTGCTCGCCCATCATCGCGACGATCAGGCCGAAACCGTGTTGCTGAAACTACTTCGCGGCGCGGGTCCGGAAGGCCTTGGCGGCATGCAGGCGCTGCGCCCGTTCGCCCATGGCCTGCTCTGGCGACCACTGCTGGCGCTATCGCGGAAACAGCTTCGTGACTATGTGGATGCACACCAGCTGCGCTGCATCGACGACCCTTCCAACAGCGACACCCGGCTGGCGCGCAATCATCTGCGCCTCGAGATTCTGCCGCGGCTTACGCGACACTGGCCACAGGCCGTGGATTCGATCGTGCACAGCGCCGCGCTTAGCCGCGCTGCCGCTGATGCGCTGCAAGCACAATGGCTGGCGGCATTTGATGTACTGCGCGATCCGGCCACGGACAGCCTGGAAGCCTCAGGCTGGCTGGCACTGCATCCTGCGCTGCGCGAACCCCTGCTCGACTACTGGCTGCACGCACGCGGCCTGCCCGCACCGACCACGGCGCAACGCCAGCAGATCGAATACCAGTGCGGTGCACGCGCCGGCCAACAGCCTTGCATCCAGTGGTCTGGAGCTGAATTGCATATCTGGCGGGGACGACTGTGGGCCATATCGCCAAGATCAATGATCGAAAACAACTGGCATACCCACTGGTACGGCGAACCGTTGAAGCTACCCGATGGCGGCACGTTGTCGCTGGTCGATGCCAATACGCATCTGATCGAACCACTGCATGTGCGCCTGCGCCAGGGTGGCGAACGCATCAAACCCGCCGGCGATGCGCATACACGCGAGCTGCGCGACCTGTTCCAGCAGGCCATGATTCCTCCATGGCGACGCCTCGGCGTGCCGCTGCTCTATGCCGGCGATGAAATCATCGCCGTGGCCGACCGCTGGATCACGGCACGTGGCAAGGTGATCTTCCAGCAGGCCGGCACGCTGCCCCGCTGGTTGCCACCGCGCTGACTGCATCACACGCAGGTGCTTTCGGACCATGTGCAGATTGATTCCGCGCTGACACTCGGTTAGCGTTGCTGTCCATGGCCAAGACCGCTTCCGTCAAAACCCCACCCGCCGTGGATTTCGAGCATTCGCTGGATGAGCTCGAACAGCTGGTTGCGAAGATGGAAGGCGGCGAACTGAGCCTCGACGAGTCGCTGGCCTCCTTCGAACGTGGCATCGGCCTGTATCGGCACTGCCAGCAGTCGCTGGAAAAAGCCGAATTGCGTGTTCGCCTGCTGCTCGACCCCGATGCTCCCGATAGTGCCGAACCGTTTGAACCCGAACTCTGAGCTTGGCCCTGCACTGCAAGCATTGATCCGCCGCGCCGAACAGGCCTTGGAACATCGCCTGCCGCCCGCCGAACAATCCCCCTCTGCCCTACATGGGGCGATGCGTTATGCCGTGCTCGGCGGTGGCAAGCGGCTGCGTCCGCTGCTGGTCTATGCCGCGGCGCATGCGCTTGGCGAAGACGGCCCGCAGCTCGATGGCGCTGCGTGCGCAGTGGAACTGATCCACGCCTATTCACTGGTGCATGACGATCTACCCGCGATGGACGACGACGCCCTGCGCCGCGGCCGACCCACTTGTCATATCGTGTTTGGCGAGGCGATGGCAATACTTGCCGGCGATGCGCTGCAGGCGCTGGCGTTCGAGATCCTCAGCGAGGACAAAGGCGATGCCGCTATCGGCATGGAAAAACAGCGCGTACTGGGCCGTGCCTGCGGTGCCGAAGGCATGGCCGGCGGACAGGCGCTGGATCTCGCTGCCGTCGGTCACACGCTGACTCTCGCCGAGCTCGAACATATGCACGCCTGCAAGACCGGTGCACTGATCCGCGCATCGGTGCGTCTGGGCGCGCTCAGCGCAGGAACAGATGCCGCTACCCTGAACATGCTGGATCGCTATGCTGCCGCCGTCGGCCTGGCTTTCCAGGTGCGCGACGACATTCTGGATGTGGAAGGCGATGCCGCCGTGATCGGCAAAACCGCCGGAAAAGATGCCGCTGACGACAAGCCGACCTTCCCCTCAACTATTGGCCTCGATGCCTCACGAGCGCGCTTGCGTGAACTGACGACACTCGCGCTTGACGCTATTGCACCACTAGGCACACCCGGCGTGCTGCTGCAGGAGCTGGCTCACTACGCGGCACATCGCAGCAGCTGATCAACAGACTCGCGACGCCTGCCGCAAAGTACAAGGGCAGCCTCAGCTGCCCTTGTACTTACCTGATGACTCAGATCGCAGGCGGCAATTCACCCTTCGGATCCGGGCCGTATTGGTTCGATCCGCGAGTTCCTTCGGTCGCAAAGAAGATGATGAGCACTATGGCCCCGATGAGCGGAATCAGGCCGATCAGTAGCCACCAACCGCTTTTATCCGTGTCGTGCAGCCGACGCGCGCCAACAGCCAAGCCAGGAACCAGCACAGCCAAGCTGTAAAGATTTGCCACCATTGGCAAATGGATAATACGGAAAATAATGAAGACTACGATCGCGACAAGGATATTCACCAGAGTGAACATCCAATATTCAGTGCGACGCGCGCGCCCCTCGAAGTCCGCGTAATGATCCTTAATGCACTTCAGGTACCAATCAAAGAAACCCATGAACTACTCCTTGGTTGTGATTTCAGTTTGCGAAAGCAAATAAGCACCGACGCTACCCGTCAGGAAAACGTTTCAGCCACCAGCCACAAGGACTCCCCTGCCCCCCGTCGAGCATTGTAGATGCGGAACGTCGATTACAGCTACGGTGCCGACAGATCATCTTATTTTGAAATCATCCCGAGAACCTTTGCAGCAGACCAGAAATAACGTCCGATACTTCATCGCTATCGGATAGTGGCTTATCCGCAATACGGCACATCGCAATTGGCCACTTAAAATATGACCGTCTAGCCGCCCATAAAAAAGCCCGCAAAACGGGCTTTTTCTTTTATGAAATGTCGCCTACGACACTGACGTCTTTCAGCTCACTAGACGAAGCGCAATGGGATAGCGATAGGTTCCTTCGGAGCTCACCTTTACCGCCGCGACGATGCAGAACACGAGATTGGCGATCCACAGCACCCAGCTCAGGAAAAAACCGATAAGGATGATTTTGAGAATCCAGCAGATGACGTAACCAATCAGCACGGTGATCTGAAAATTCAGCGCTTCCTTCGCCTCGCTGACGAGATAGGCTTTTTCAACCCGGTCCTTGTACATCAGCCAGATAATCAGCGGCACGACGATGTTCAGAATAAAACCCGACAGATGCGTGAGCATTGCCAGGTTTTTATCGTCGGTGGAATGACCGACGACCTGCGGCTCCGGGGCTACCGGTGGAAATTGATCGGACGGAGTATTCATGGACCTTTCGCTCCCTGGTAAGTGCTGCCGTAAAAGCCTTCGAGCGCCATATTCAGCCCTGTCGCAGGCCACCGCAAGGTGACCGTTGGCCTATTCGCCGGCGATGGTCATCTGGTCCAGCAAAATGGAGCCGGTAAGAATGGCCGAGCGCAGATCGACATCCGCGCCTACCGCGAGAATTCCGGTAAACATCTGCCGAAGATTGGCCGCGATGGTGATCTCCTCCACCGGATAGACGATCTGGCCGTTCTCGACCCAGAAACCCGCCGCGCCGCGGGAGTAGTCGCCGGTAATGGTCGACACACCCTGCCCCATCACTTCGGTCACCAGCAGACCGGTGCCCATGCGTTTCAGCAGTGCTGCAAAATCATCTTTGGAATTGTCGACACTGCCCGGCTCGACGATCAGGTTATGGATGCCGCCGGCATTGCCGGTCGATTCCAACCCGAGCTTGCGCGCCGAATAGCTGCCCAGGATGTAGCGCGAGAGCACGCCACCCTCGATCAGCGAGCTATCGCGCGTCGCTACGCCCTCGGCGTCAAAGTTGCCCGAGCCCTGACCGCCAATCAGATGCGGCCGCTCGTTGATGTTCAACCACGATGGCATCACCTGCTTGCCGACATGATCAAGCAGAAAGCTGGCCTGGCGATACAGCGCACCGCCGCTCACCGCACCAAGCAGATGCCCGATCAATCCGCGCGCCAACTCCGGCGGGAACAGCACCGGGCTCTGCCGGGTCGACAGGCTGCGAGCCCCCATGCGTGCGAGCGTGCGCTCGGCGGCACGATCCGCCAGCGTCTTTGCGCTGATGAAGTCGCCAGCGCGACGCACACTGTCGTACCAATAGTCACGCTGCATGCCGGCTTCGTCACCGGCGATCAGCGCCAGCGAGAGCGAATGCCGCGTGCCACGCTCACGCCCGACAAAACCATGCGAGTTCGCATACACCGACACACCCTGCCCGGCCTGCACGCTGGTGCCGTCCGAATTGGTGATGCCCGCATGTGCGCGGCCGATGTCCTCGATTTCGATACCCAGCTCAATGGCGCGGGTGGTGTCGATATCCCACGGATGCCAAAGGTCAAGATCGGGAAAGTTTGTCGCCATGCGTGACGCATCGGCCAGACCGGAGGCCGGATCGGCCTCGGTATAGCGCGCGATCGCGCAGGCCTGGTCGAGCGTGGCCTGGATCGAATCCGGATGCAGGTCGGCTGTACTGGCCGAACCCTTGCGCTGGCCGAAATACACGGTGAGCCCGAAGCCGCGATCGCGCGTGTGCTCGACCGTTTCGACCTCGCCAAGCCGCACGCTCACGCTCAGTCCGCTATCGATGCTGGCGGCCACCTCGGCCTGACTGGCGCCGGCGGCACGGGCGCGACGAATCACGTCTTCGGCCAGTTCGGACAATCGATCAAGTTCTTCCAGGCTGCGATCTTGATTGATGGCGTTCTGGTGAATAACGTCCTGGCTGATAACGACTTCGCTCACGTTGGGCTTCCTGAAGGTTTGACGCGTAGAATAGTGGCTCGCTTAAGCCGGCTTGCCATTCAACGCGATCCCGAAACGGGTTCAGACTCGGAGATGGGGTCGCCGCGGCGAAATGAAAAGAGCCGCGGAGAACGCCCATGCAACCCGTCCCCGGTACTTATCGCCACTACAAAGGCCAGCGCTACCGCGTGCTGGGCACGGCGCAGCACAGCGAAACGATGGAACCGCTGGTGGTCTATCAGGCGCTCTACGGCGACTATGGCCTGTGGGTACGCCCAGCGGCGATGTTTATTGAAACCATCGAGCTGGAGGGCGAACCGATCCCGCGCTTCGCTCTCGAACAGGCTGACCCGCCTGACGCAGCTACCGAACGTGATACGCAAGCCTGATCCTGAAAGCCCGATCCTGGAATTGAAACCGTGGAACTGAAACCGTGAGCCCAAGCCGCAGCCGCAACCAGACCGAACTCGACGAAGAGGACTACGGCCCCAGCCGCACCCAGCAGCGCCGCGAGGCGCTAGCCGTGCTGGCACTGGCCAGCCAGCTTGTCGAGATGCAGCCCAGCCGGCTGGCGAAGCTGGAGTTGCCCGACGACGTCCGTGACGAAATCACCCGCACACGCAACATCACCGCGCATATCGCGCACAAGCGCCAGCTCGCCTTCCTCGCGAAAGTCATGCGTCGCTACGACGACGAAGCTTTCGCCTCCGTGCGCGCCGAACTCGGCGAAAACCGCGAAAAGCAGCGCCAGGAAAACGCAGCGATGCACCGCCTGGAAGCGACCCGCGATCGGCTGATCAGCGAAGACGAAGCCGCCTTCTCCGAGCTGATCAACGAAAATCCGCAGGTCGATCGCCAGCACCTGCGTTCGCTGATCCGCAAGGCGCGCATCGAAAAGGAAACTCCAAACAAGCCACCGCGGGCGTATCGGGAAATTTTTCAGCTATTGAAGGATCTGGCAGCGAGCAAAGATGCCGACGGCGAGCAAGCCTGAATCGAGCGCTTCGCAGCTGCAGCACTAACCGCTCATAGCACTGCCGTCGAGAGCACTAAAGCGCGCACATCGATCGTCCGGCGACACCAGCCGATCATGCAACACGCATAGTCGGCTTTCACCGATGCTCGCGCCGTAGGCCGAACCGAACACGGCCAACCCCGAAACCCGGCGCTCAATTGCCAGGCGATCGTCAAGCCGATGGCGGCAGTCAGCGCAGCGGGACGTTTCCATGAGTTGGCGACGAACCAGAACAATAACGTCTGTATTGGTAGCTGACATCCAGCTCATCAGTGACCCACGCTATTCCAATACGCCGCGAACACATGGACCGACAGCACGTAGCCGATGATGATGTTGATTGCCACGCCGGCGGTGAACGCCACGAACGGCTTCCATCCAGCTTTGCTAAGCGAACCAAAGCGTGTCGTCAAACCAATGCTGAGAAAGCAGAAAGTGAAAGCCCATGTGCGCAGCGCGGTGATCGGCGCGACCAGGTCAGGTGTGACGACCTTGCGGTAGTCCGCCAGCGAGTACGCGCTAGCAATCCAGGTGATCAATGCCGAGGCGATCACAAAGCCGATCACGAATTTCGGAAAGCGTGCCCAGATCTCGCCGACATTGACCTTCTTTGCCTGCACGCCATCGTCGAAAGCATCCCAGCGCGTCGTGGCCACCCAGGCCAGCACGAACGCCCAGATACCGATCCAGATGTCGCGTCCCACCACCTTCATCAGGGTGAAGTTCTGCACTGCCGCTTCCGGCGCTCCAGCAATCGCGCCACCGGCGTTGCGGGCAATGTCGCCATACGCCTGGGCCGCAGCAATGCCCGCCGCGTCGGCAAACTCAGAGGTGCCAATCCACGCACCGGCCACGCCAGTCGACAAACCCAGCGCATGCGAGGTGAATGGCAGCACGAAGATCATCACGATCGCCCATAACACCACCAGCGTAATCGCCACCGAGGCCTGCTCGCGCTTGGCGCGCACGGCTCCAGCAATAGCGATTGCCGCCGATACGCCGCAGACCGCACCGCCAACGCCGAGCACCGCGGCAAAACGCCGATCCAGGCCAAGTGCGCGGCCGGTGAAAAAGATCACGAAGAACGTCAGCAGCGACACCGCCGTCGCCTGCCCGACCGCTACCGGCCCCGCCCATACCAGCAGCGTAAACGGCAGCGTCGCACCAAGCAGCACGATACCGACCTTGATGAAAAACTCCACCCGCAAACCAGCCAGAAACCACGCAGGCAGACGCACAACATTCGATATCACCAGGCCAAGCAGCAACGCCACTAACGGCGCCTCGAGGTTGTAGTGGGATGCCTGCGTCCAGGCTGCCGTTTCGAAGATCAATAACGAGACAACAAACAGAACCAGAAACGCCGGCAGAAAGTGCGCGAGGCGCTGCTTCAACACCGTAGAAGCGATACCGAACAGCAGCGCAAAAACCACGAACAGCACCGCATAGTTCGGCAAGTGCGCGGCGATATCCGCGCCGGCCTGCGCCACGCTCGACCATTTGGCCGGCGCTGCGGCAAGCCACTTGATACTGCTACCGGATGCAAAAACCAGCCAGGCGATCACCACCAGCAACAAGCCGATCCACACCGACCACCAGTCCTCGTTTGAAAACACGCCGCCTCGCGCTGTTTGCGTCGTAGCGGAAACGGATGGCCGAACACTCGCCGGCAGCTCGCTTGTCACTTGATTCATCGCCTTGGCCCTGACTGAAATCAGCGGTGCGATATGTCAAAGAAGTGAGCTAGACGGCCAAAATTGGCGATCTGTTGGAAGCCCCCTCCCGCGCACGCACCTTCAACGTCAAGTGTTGACGCGCGAGCGGTAAGAACAAAATGATCTTTCGCTTTATCGTTATGCCGGATCGTGATGGCTCGATAACAGGGCTTGCAGAACAAATCCAGGATCAAGCGAATGCGTTTACATCGCTATAAGGGGCATGAAACGGGTTGATGATCATCGGTACCACGAGCGAGCTCAAAGCGCCTAGGTTGGGTTGAGCCCGTGAAACCCAACACCACGCTCAAACGATGTTGGGCATCGCTGCGCTCTCCCCAACCCACTTGGGCTATACCTGAATACTTACGACGCCGTACCACCCACCGTCATGCCATCGATCTTCAGCGTGGGCTGACCCACGCCCACTGGCACGCTCTGACCATCCTTGCCGCAGACGCCGACACCTTCGTCGAGCTTCAGATCATTGCCGATCATCGAGACGCGGTTGAGCACCTCGGGCCCGCTGCCTATCAGCGTGGCACCCTTCACCGGACGGGTGATCTTGCCGTCCTCGATCAGGTAGGCCTCGCTCGCGGTGAAGGTGAACTTGCCACTGGTGATGTCGACCTGACCACCGCCGAAGTTGGGCGCATACAAGCCCTTTTTGACCGAGCGGATGATCTCGGCCGGATCGTGCTGTCCGGCCAACATGTAGGTGTTGGTCATGCGCGGCATCGGCAACGACGTGAATGATTCGCGACGGCCGTTGCCGGTGGGCGCCATCCCCATCAGTCGTGCGTTGAGCTTGTCCTGCATGTAGCCCTTGAGGATGCCGTCCTCGATCAACGTGGTGCACTCGGTCGGCGTACCTTCGTCGTCGATGCTGAGCGAGCCGCGGCGCCCCGGCAGCGTGCCGTCGTCGACGATGGTGACGCCCTTGGCTGCTACGCGCTGGCCGATGCGGCCAGAGAAGGCAGAGCTGCCCTTCCGGTTGAAGTCGCCCTCCAGGCCATGGCCGATCGCCTCGTGCAGCAGCACGCCGGGCCAACCGGGGCCGAGTACCACCGTCATGTTGCCAGCCGGTGCATCGACGGAATCGAGGTTCACCAGCGCCTGGCGCACGGCTTCGTCGGCAAAGGCCAGTGCGCGGCCGTTCTCGATCAGCTCGCGATAGCCATAACGGCCGCCGCCGCCGGAATGACCCTGCTCGCGACGGCCGTTCTGCTCGGCAATCACCTGCACGTTGAGGCGCACCAGCGGACGCACGTCGGCGGCCAGGGTGCCGTCGGAGGCGGCAATCAGAATGGTGTCGATGGTGGCGGCAATGCTGACGATCACCTGCTTGATGCGCGGATCGCGCGAGCGCGCGTACGCATCGACCTCGCGCAGCAGCGCAATCTTCTCGG
>Ga0302231_10001331_pt1 | contig 15454 bp, 18 predicted proteins | sample II_Palsa_N2_2_FD_193522 | JGI IMG/M metagenome (GOLD analysis project Ga0302231, IMG submission 193522) | Peat permafrost microbial communities from Stordalen Mire near Abisko, Sweden - II_Palsa_N2_2 | ecosystem: Environmental > Terrestrial > Soil > Palsa > Peat permafrost | place: Sweden...
CCACCGATGCCTTTTGACGGTAAGGATATAAGAAGGCGAGACCCCCCCCCCGCTCCACCCCCATGCTCACCCAAACCGGCTCTCTCCCTCCCTCCCTTCAATGTTTAGCAACAACGACAACTGGCTGAGCGAGGGTGCCCTGCACGTCAACTGGTTTGACACTGACTGGTTCTCCGAGTCGTCGTCGGATGCCGAGGACGCCGGCTGGTCCCCCTCTGCCTACTCGAGCACCACGTCCGACAGCGACTACGCACCCGGCAACGAGGCGTCATCGTTGTCCAGCAGCCCTGCCACCACCACCGACGACGACGACGAGGACTTCCATCTGCTCACGTTCATGCCCACGGCTCAACCTGTCGCGTCGTCGTCGTCGTCATCCTCCGCAGCTGCGCCCTCCAGCGTCACCCGCGACATTTACAGCGCCATTGCGCAGAACGACGAGAACAATGTCCAGAGCCTCAACGTCGATGGTACCTTCACAACCACGTCCAAGTTTCTCATCGATGCCGTCTCTGGGGCATTCCACTGGCGCAACGCGCTCGTGTCGATGCACAGCCTCACCACGGTCCAGGACATGATCTCGTGCGTCTCTTTCTTTTGTCGCTGCTCATTCTTACCAATCATCGGGCCGTAGTGAGTTTGACGCAATGAGCTTGTGGACACAAGACATCCTTTACAACTACATTGAGACGGCGCAGGTTTCCGCGGCGGCCGGGATGGGAATGATCGGCGGTGATGCGGCCATCAGCGACGCCGATCTGCGCCTGTCCGAGCTGCTCTTCAGCGGTGTCGTCCAGGGCTGTGTCATCCTTCGCAACTGCCGTCAATTCGAGGCCGACATCGATAACTGGAGCGTCGGCGCGGTCGACAGCCTGCGAAGGCTCTATAGCGACCAGTGCAGTGCGATCAGCCGCGGCAAGGACGAGCCGTCCTCCCCCGGCTCCCCCTTTGTCGAGATCCCCGTGTCGAGGAAGCGCACGCGCAAGGTCAGCACCAGCGGCAGCACCAGCGGCAGCACCAGCGGCGGCAGCAGCGGCAGCACCAACGACTCTGACCAGGATTCGGACGAGGACGAGGTCGATCCTGAGTACCGGCCCAGCGGGGGCAGTAACATGGTCAGCAAACGCCGCACCCGATCCATGTCGACTGTGCTCAAGCCCATCACGATGCAGCAGCACCAGCATCGGCACCAGCAGCACCAGCAGCCGATGCTGTCTCTCGGTCCCTCGTCTGCTGACGACTACCAGGCCGTTCTGCGCACCTGGATCACCAAGAACGCGGCGGCGCCCTATCCCACCATCGCCGAAAAGCAGATGCTCATGCGCCAGACCAGCCTCTCTCTCACCCAGCTCAACGATTGGTTCATCAACGCTCGGCGCCGCTTCCTTCCCAAAATCATCCGTGGTCGTCGCGGCCAAGCGCCTGGCTCGTTCCTGCTTCCCTCGTTTTAATATAAATTATTTTTCCAACATAAAATTATTTTTGATTTACACTGTTGTACAAGTCCTAACGCTTAAAATTTATTACATCCACCTGTTGTCCTTGGAGATCTTCCCCCGCTCGAGAATATACTTGCCTTCCTTGAACCTTTGCGAGTCTTCGTGGGCCCTCAACTATATATTTTGTCGTTGTTGTTCTCTTTAGGGGGGGGGAAAAAAAAAACAGATCATGGATGTTCAAGTACGTATTTCCAGCCGACGATCGAGCCGCAGGTCACGCAGGTCATATCAGCAACGACGTGCAAACCGGTGATCAGCAGTCTCTCTTGTGCCTCACCGACGTTGACATTGATCCTAGCATGCCTCATTTCAGTGATCGCAAACACTACACTGATCAATTGCTTACACTTTCCTCAGCAGATACGCACGCCCGTGCCGTCCTTGGAACGCCTATTTTTTTCCTTTCAGTGTAAACAAGTAGTTTGCGTGTCGTCATGCTACCTTGGAAACGACATCGCCGTGGGTCGCCAGCGGCGTCGTACACTCTGCGCACGAAAGCAGCGCCTCGTGCTCATCGGTCAGCACCAGGTTCTCGCACGGCACAGGCCGTGGGCCCGCGGCGGCAGCCGCGGCGGGCGGAGCCATTCCTACTGCGGCGGCCATGATACTGACGTCGGCAGTGTGATGCCCGTTCCAATTCCAATTCCAATTCCAATTTCAGCCCTCGGTGCTGACGTCTCGCTCCTGCATGAAGAGCTCTAGCACGACGGCGACCAAGACCCCACAGAAAGGCAGCAGCAACAACGGCAACCTTGGCAACAACGGCAACGGCGTCAAAGCGTCCACGTCGTCCACATCGCTGACATCATCATCCACCGCATCGGACTCTGCGGCCAGTGCTTCTGCTGTGAACGACCCCTTGCCCGTGTACCGCCTCGTGGTTACGATCGATTCGGCCGACCTCGTTGACGGGCAGCAGCAGCAGCAGCAGCAGCAGCAGCAAACGCAACAAGTCGACACGAGCATCTTTTCACCGGCCGCAAGGGACCTGCGCAACTACAAGTTCAAGCCCATCCCAGCACCGTTGCTGTCGTTTGCCGCAGCTGCAACCGCATCTCCGCCCAAAAAGGGGAAGAAGCACAGCAGCACCAAGGCGACTGCTCCAACGCCGCCACCATCAGTGCAGCAGCAGCCAAAGAAGGAGGCTCGCAAGGGCGACTACCGCGTTGGCGTGCTTGGCATCGAGTGGTTTGACCGCGTCGTCCAGGACAGCAACAGCATGGCGAGGCAACCACGAAAGGGCGCTGATGCGAGCGACGAGGTCGTCGATGACCTGTCTGAAGTGGCGTTCATCAACGGCAATACAGAACTGCAGAGCGGAGTGGTATAGTGCCCTCTCATCTCCTCCCGTTGCTAACAGCGGTCGTGTCCAGGTGCACCTGTTTAGAAACAAAGGGGCTGCAAACCTTGCCTCCGAGGCATGCGACACAGTCTGCGTCCTCGCCGTCCCAGCATACATGTCCACGGCCGACTTTCTGCAGCACGTTGGCTCGCACCAGTCCAACATTGTGCACATGCGCATGATCAGGAACTCGGTCAGTAAGCGCTTCATGGTCCTCATCAAGTTTCACTCGCCCGCTGAGACCGCCCTCTTTCACAAAGAGTTTAACAGGCAGCCCTTTAGCTCGATGGCCGTAGGACAACTTTAGCAAGGTTTGCATACAACTAACCTCTTCCATTTCTGTATCTGCAGCCGGAGGCCTGCCACGTGCTCCTCGTGGACAAGGTCGAGTTCAAGAGTGGGACGATCAAGCACGTGTTTCCGATCGAGGACGGCCTGGTTGAGCTCCCGACCTGCCCCGTCTGTCTCGAGCGAATGGACACGTCGGTCTCGGGTGTGTGCGCCCTCGTATGCAACCACAGCTTTCACTGCAAGTGCCTTGCAAAGTGGGGAGACAGCAGGTTTGCTCGTCGCGGATTTTCTCACCTAGTTGGTTTAAATATCGTTTCGCACTTGCAGTTGTCCTGTTTGCCGATACGGGAGCAAGGACGACTTGCAGGAGAACGAATGCAGCGTGTGCCACGCCGAGACGGATCTGTGGATGTGCCTCATCTGTGGGCATATCGGCTGCGGGCGCTATATTGGTGGTCACGCGGCATCGCATTACAACTCGCACGCACACCCGTATGCCATCGAACTGCAAACGCAACGCGTGTGGGACTACATTGGCGACGGGTACGTCCACCGCCTCATCACCAACAAAACCGATGGCAAGCTTGTCGAGCTGCCTGGAGAGAACGATCCTCGTGACTCCATCACGGCCGAGCAGCACGCGCGTTTCCTCGCCGAGAGCAAAGTAAGCGTTCCTGAGTTTAAACAGCTAATGCTGTTCCTGCAGAAACAAATGGAACAATGGGACCTCGAATGGAACGATACGCTGATGGCACAACTCGAGTCCCAGCGCATGTACTACCAAAACCTGCTCACGGAGACCGAAACGTCCCTGTCGAGCAAGCTCGAAGTCCTCGATCACAGCCTCAAGGTGAAAAGAAAGAAAAGTCGGTATTTTTACTAATTGTATTTTCATGTGAAGGGCCTCACGGAGAAAAACGAGACGATCCTGTCAGAGCTCGGGAAAACAAAGGAGGAATTGGAACAGACGATGCGCGAAAAGGCCAAGCAGGAGCGCAAATACATCGCGGTACGAGAAGAATATGTATTTTTTTTTTAATTAATTTTTTTTTTTTCCATGACGCAGGTGGCGGAGAAGTACCAAAAATTGCTGAAAGAGTCGAGTGAGGAGGGCGCCCTTCGATCATGTCTGTCCGAGAATTATGACTTGCTCAAGCAGCAAAATGTATCGTGCCCTTTTCTTTATTACTTTTACTTGTCCACTCAAAAAAAACATTGTGCAGGAGGAAAAGGCAAAGAAGATTGCCGACCTCGAGGAACAACTGCGCGACCTAATGTTTTACCTCGAGACCCAACAGCGTGTTGAGAATTCGCCCAACAAGGCCGAAATCCAGCAAGGGCAGGTTATCGTGCGTGAGAGCGAGGTCAAAAAGTCGCCCAGTCGACGAAACAAATGATAGATAGATACTTGGGTGAATTTTTCTATGCAAAGTATTCCAAAAAAACTATACAAAGGATGATTTAGGAACTTCCACAGGAAATAGCAAATTGCGAGTGTTTCGGTTGTGTGGGTGGATCACATAAGCATGATTACGTCTGTCTTGGCGTCGGTGGACGCGCGCGGGCTTTTGACAGTCTTTCCGAGATCCTTGATGATGTGCTCGTCACCGACTGGGCGCATGTGCAGAGGATGCATCGTGTGCATCTCATAGTTGTTCTGGTCTTGGCTCCGGCGGTACGGCGAACTGAAACTACCACCGTTGTACTCGTTGCCCTGGTAGTCGTCGTCGTCGTCGTCATCGTCGTCGTCGGCATCTTCCTCCCCGTCGTCGTCCTCTCCGTCGCCGGCATGGTAGTAGGACGAAGAGCCTGCGTTGCCAGAGGGACCGCTCGCGTCGTAAGCAAGCGAATCCTTGGGCGAGTTGGGGTCGCCATCGGAGGAGCTGTTGCGGAACATGGGGTTGTCAAACGTCTGGACCCAGATCTTCTGCTGGTCAAAGTTGCCCATGACCGAGTCGTCCCTGTCGTCGACGTTGAACAGTTGCGCTTGCAGGGGTACGGTCGTGCCTTCGAGCAGGTCCGCGTGGTTCCACTGGAACTTGAACTTGAACTTGGGCTGCTTGGGGCGGTTGCGACGGGCCTCGGCACGCTCCTTGAGCGTCTGGATGATTGTGAGGGCGGTGGGATAGCCGATCACAAACGTGCCCAGGATGAAACTAAAGATGATAAAGGTCAGAGCAGTGTCCAAGAAGACCGAGCTGTCGACCTGAGTAAGAGGGATAAAAAGAAAAGGTCATGAGCAAAAAAAAAATTCTTTTTTAATATTTCAGAACTTACGTTGGCCTGGATAAAGATGCGCACGATCACGGCAAAGAGCATGACGATACCGCCAATCAAGTTGATGATAAGGAGCTTGAAGGGGCGTCCAACCAACAGGAAGATGCCAAAGAGACCGTAGGTAATGCAGGCAACGACGGTAGCGCCAGGACCAACGCCCGTGAGCGAATAGGCGAGACCCTGGAGGAACAGGACTGCGAGCCAGACGACACCGGCATAGTATGTTGACGGGCGGAAGGCCTGGTACAGATCTGTGTGTGTTAACAGTTTTATTAGCACTATTATTTAAATTGCAAGAAAAGGAAACGTACAGCCATAGTCCATGGCGACTCTCCAGTCGGTCTGGAGGATATCGCGGTTGCGGTACAAGAGGTACATGAAAGCGATGGGGAGGGCCATGAGGTAACCAATCAGGACAAAGATGGAGATGACAAAGGCGCTGATGTGACCGCCAGTGAAGCACTGCTGCGTAGGCTGAGCGACCAGCACCGTTTCACCTAGAAAAAAGGGAAGCGTTATGAATGTAAAGTGAAGTGGATGCAAGCATACCAAAAGCGTCTTGGCAGATGAAGGCCTGGAAGACGACGTTTGCCGTGTTTGTGTACTCGAAGAGAAGCACGACCAGAATGGTGCGGATGAGACGTTGGCGCGTGTAGATCGACATGGCTTGCCAGATGCTCAAGCCGGCCTGATTTCATTTTATTTTTTTTAAAAAAAATGTATCTTAAAAAAAAAAAAAGGATACCAGTTCATAGTCCTCGTCCGCGTCCTTGTTGGTTGCGTCCACGTCAAAGTACTCGAGGGTGGTATTGGCTCCTTGCTTTTCGCTTACGAGTTCGAGGTGTGTAATCGGGAGCGTGCAGTTGACCTTGTTGGCAATGTTTGTGGCGTTGAGTTGCTTCACCTCGGTGCTATCCTTGCTGATTCCGTACAGGGTGACAATGTCACCCTTGTGGACAAACTTGAAGGCGGCATGGTCCTCGGGAAGATCGTCAATCAAGATCGCACGGCGGTAGCGGATCTGATTCTTGGTCATGTTGACAAGATCGACCTCGGACTCTTGCTGTAAGCAGAAGGAAATGATTGAAACTTTTTAAAAATTCTTTTTTTCTTCAAAAAAAAAGGGTGTACCACCGCACGCGGCTTGAGGAAACTGACGGCGCCGGGTTTGGAGCCACGTGGCGAACGAGGAGAGTGAGACATCGTTGCCAAGTCCGATTCGGCGGCCGAACTCTTTCTGCGACCCTTGTCATCACCAGCAATACTCTTTTTGCGACCCTTGTCGTTCAAAGCAGTGAGACTGCTCGAACTAGAAAACTTGCCCGAAATGTTTGACATCTCCATTTGCTATAGCGATGGTTGTTATTAGGGCTAAAGAGGAGAGAATAAAAAAAAAACATACATCGGTCACATCCTCCTCATAGACAAATAGGTGGCGACGGGACCAGTTGAGAAGCTCGGGCCAGACAATGTGAGTCCAGACCCACTTTAGAGGCAAAAGGACTGTGACGATAACCACACCAAACACGACCTGTGCAAGCTGACCGTAGAACTGTTTTTTTTTTTTGTTGTTGTTTTTAGTGTGGTTCTTAAGAAGAAGAAGAAAGAAAGAAAGAGAAACCTACCTGGATGAAGAAGGGCGAGCCCAGGAGACAGGCGGCCTGCGACATGGAGCTGACGTTGCCGGAGCCGTAAGCGATAATCGTGACGATCGTAATCATGGACGGTGGAAGACGAGCTTCAAGCTGTTCCAGGGTAGTACGGAGCACCTGGAGCGTGGCGACCGCGATGACAATCTTCTTGATGGACGACTGGCGGAAAGTGATGACCGAGATAATGAGAACGACCAGGAAGAGGATGTCCATGAGGAGATAACCGATCGAGTTGGACAGCGCGTTACCGCCGCACGACAGACACTGGCCACCGACCGAGTAGTAGTTGTCGGCGCAGTCGCCGCACACCGTTCCCGTGTAGCCCTCCTGCACAGGGTGTAAAAAAAAAAAAACATTTTTAACTACTTGTTTTAGGCTATCATTGACTTACCGCGCAAACATCAGCAGAGCCACCGGGGCATCGCGACGAGGGGCTTGGGCAAACGAGAGGAGCAGTCGTGTTGTCGGGGCTCCATGAGCCTGGGTAGGGGTAGATACGGTCACCACCAGGACAGATGGCATTGCTCGGACAAGGCTGGCACGACAGACCGACACCCCACTCGCCCTCGTACGGGCAATTGTCCGTGTAATAAAAGGACCCGAGGCTCGTGACACCGGTGGAAGGATTGGTCAGGGTCATGGTCACGTACACGTTGGAGGTGTGGAAGATCGGGAAGACGATGGTGAACGACGTGTAGGTCGTGTCTCGCTTCTTGCTGCCGGGGGTGTTGGGAGTAAAGTCTCCATCGCTGAGCTGCCTGGAGAAGAAGACGCTGCCAGCGTACGAGAGCGAGATCGTCATTCCTGACTGGAAGTTGGAGCCGGTCACGGTCACGTTGGTGCCCTGGAGCGGCGAGATCGAAGGGACGACAGAGTCCACGACGGGGGTGACGATCGCGATCGCACATGTCGCGCCGGTCCAAGCGCCCACGCACGCGCACGTAAAGCTGGTGGAACCCGTGACATAGTTGACCGCTCGGATGCACGTGGCGTCGTTGCTGCAGGGGTCCGGGAAGCAGGGATCGGGGATGTTGCAGGTCGTGTTGAGCCACCCAGGGTTGCAAGAGCACGTGCCCAGATACAGATCGCAGGTGCCATGGTAGCTGCAGTTGAGGGGGCACTGGATGTCTGCGGGGCAGCCGAGGTCGGGGCGCGTGAAGCCAGGAAGGCAGCTTGTGCACGTGGAACCCGTGTAGTTGCCGGTGCAGATGCATTCGCCGACACGGTCGTCGCAGTAGCTGTTGGGGTAGCAGTTGGCGGGCGTGCATGGCACTGTGACGTGGCAGTCGCTGCCAGAGAAACCAGAGGCGCAAACATCGCACGGATCCGTGGGCAGGTCGGTCACGTTGTGGGCCCAGCCGGTCGAGCAGATGCAGCTTCCATTGTTGTTGATTCCTTCCATGCACGTACCGTGGCTGCCGCAGGTGCAGGGCAGGCACATCGGACCGTAGCGGCCGGCAGAGCACAAGCTGCAGACGGGGACAGAGACGTTTGTGGCGCCGTCAGGACCCAAGAAACCCGTGTCGCAGTCGCACAGGCCCGAGCCAGTGAGACCCTGGGAGCAGACTGCGTTCTCGCAGGCAGGGCACGCGGAGCAATTGGCGCCGCCGTACCCGGGCGCGCATTCGTCGCACAGCGGGCCGGCGTACCCAGTGACGCAGGCACACGCTCCGCTGCCCGTGTAGCCATCCAGGCACGTGCCAAAGACACAGTCTGGGCATATATCGCAGCTCTTGCCGTAGTAGCCTTCGTCGCACAGCGAGCAGGACGACAGCGGGTCGGTCTCGTTGGCCAGGATCCAGCCCTGGTTGCAAGTGCAAGCGCCTGTTCCATAGTAGGACTGGTCGCATTGGCCGTTGGGGCCGCACAGGCACGCGGTGCACTCAGATCCCCAGTAGTTTGTGTCGCACACGTCGCACTCGGACTGCGGGTACTGCGAGTAGCTCTGCACCCATCCGACATCGCAGATGCAGTCTCCCGAGCCGAAGATGCCGCTCGTGCACCTGCCGTTGCTGCCGCAGCCGCAGGGCGTGCACTGGGGACCGAAAAAGTCGACATCGCACGTGTCGCACGCCGACTGGGGCTTCTGGGGCCTGCCCTGGACCCATCCATAGTTGCACGAGCACACGCCCGAACCGGTGATGCCGTCCTCGCAGACGCCGTTAGGGCCGCACATGCACGGGATGCACTGCGGGCCAAAGTAGCCGGGGGCGCAAATGTCGCAGACCGAGAGTGGGTTGGAGCTGTTCGACTCGGCCCAGCCGACGGCGCATTTACACACGCCCGTGCCATTGATCGAGTCGTTGCATCGGCCGTCGACGCCACAGTCGCACGGCAGACATTCCGGGCCGTAAAAGTTGGGCAGACACTCGTCGCAGGGCAAGGAGGGGGACGCCGTCGGGTCGTCCTGGCGCCAGCCGACGCTGCAGTTGCAGTTGCCCGTGGCGTTGAGGCCCCAGTCGCACGTCCCGTGGAGGCACGTGCAGGGCTGGCAGGTGGGTCCGTAGTAGTCAAATGCACATATGTCGCAGGGCGACTGGGGCACGCTCCCGGTGGCACGATGCCAGCCACTGTTGCACGTGCACGCACCCGATCCGCTGCTGCCGTCTGCGCACGTACCCTGTCCGCACGTGCACTGTGTGCAGTTGGCGCCGTAGAAGCCGGGGGAGCACACGTTGCAGGGCGCCTGGGGGATGAGGGGGGTGGACTGCATCCAGCCGTTTGCGCATGTGCAGTTGCCAGAGCCGCCGAGGAGGTCGTCGCAGGTGCCGTGGGAGCAGTTGCAGCGTGTGCAGTCGGGACCGTAGTAGCCAGCACTGCAGAGCGTGCAGGGCGCGAGTAGTGCGGTCGCGTTGACTTTTGCCCATCCGGCGTCGCAGGTGCACGTTCCCGTGTTGGAGATGCCGTCGGCGCACACAGCATTGTTGCAGGTGCAGGCCGTGCAGTTGGCCCCATAGTAGCCGTTCGCGCATTCGTTGCACGGTGTCGAAAGATCGCCTGCGATCATGTTGGCCCACCCGAGTGCGCAAGTGCAGTGGCCCGTGCCGGTGAACAAGTCGTCACACGTGCCATGGGAGCAATTACACTTGGTGCAGCCGGCGCCAAAGTAGCCGGGGAGGCAGATGTCACAGGGGTTCTGAGGGTCGCTCGGGTCACTCTTGGTCCAGCCGATGCTGCAGTTGCACGCGCCAGTCTGGAGCAGGCCTGCGTCGCAGGTGCCGCCGGTGCCGCAGTTGGGGCACCGAGTGCACGTTGAGTTGTAAAAGTTGGGTGCGCACGTGTTGCAGGGAGACTGGGCCGCGCTGTCGGGCTGCTGCGCCCACCCGTCCAGGCACGAGCACAGGCCCGATCCAAAGCTGCCGTCGTCACAGACGCCATTGTCGCAGGTGCACGCCGTGCAATTGGCGCCCCAGAAGCCAGACTGGCAGGTGTCGCAGGGGCTGGATGCAGAGGTCGTGTTGGTCTGTTGCCATCCGGACGAGCACGTGCACGAGCCGTCTCCGAGGATAGTGTCGTTGCAGCTGCCCTGGCCGCAGGTGCACTGTTGGCACGATTGCCCATAGTAGCCGGGGGCGCAGAGGTCGCAGGGCGAAAACGGGTCGGCCAGGTCGATCTTCTCCCAAGCGAGATCGCAGGTGCACTCGCCCGTACCAGTCACGCCGTCGTCGCAAACGCCACCGAGGCCGCAAGCGCACTGCGTGCAGTTGGATCCGTAAAAGGAGGGCGCGCAGATGTCACAGGCCGAGGTCGCGATCGCGGGTGTCTGCTGGGCCCAGCCGAAATCACAAACACAGGAGCCATTGTTGTTGAAGCCGTCATCACACGTTCCCATCTGGCAGTCGCACGCGGTGCAGCTGGAGCCGTAAAAGTGGGGCCTGCACACAGAGCACGGAGAGCTCTTGTCCGAGGGGTCAAGCTGGGCATAGCCGTGGTCGCACGTGCAGTAGCCGGTCCCATTGATCCCGTCGGCGCAGATGCCGTTGCCGCAAGTGCAGTTGGAGCAGGCTGCTCCCCAAAAGGAGGGCTGGCACGTGTCGCAGGGGTTGGAGGGCAGGGTGTCGTTGGACTGCATCCAGCCGACGTCGCACCAGCAGGTCCCGTTGCCCGCGAGGCCGTCGTAGCAGGCGCCCAGGCCGCATTCGCACTGGGTACACAATGGGCCGTAGTAGCCCCAAGAGCAGATGTCGCACGGCGAGTAGGGGTCCGACGAGTTCTGGAGAGCCCAGCCATCAAAGCACGTGTTGATGCCCGTACCGTTGATACCGTCTGCGCAGGTGCCGTTGCCGGTGTAGCACTCGGTGCATTGGGCGCCATAGTAGCCAGGGGCACACGCGTCGCAGGCAGAGCTCGGGACGTCGGGGGTAGACTGAGCAAATCCAAAGAGGCACGCACACATGCCTGTGCCGGTGTATCCGTCGTCGCAAATGCCTTCTGAGCCGCACAAGCATGGGGCACAGTTGTCGCCGTAGAAGCCGCTGTCGCAGACGTCGCATGGCGAGGTGTCGTTGCTCGGGTTGCTCTGACGCCATCCAGGGTTGCACGTGCAATTGCCATTTCCGTAAAGCGTCTGGTCACACGTGCCGCTTCCGCACGTGCATTGTTCGCAGAATAGGCCATAGTGTCCCTCGGCGCAGTCTGAGCAGGGCGACATGAGATCGGTCGCGTTGGTGTTGGCAAAGCCTTCGCTGCAGAGGCAGTTGCCAGTGCCGTTGATGCCCTGGTCGCAGATGCCCTGGTCGCACGACATGGGGCATTCGAGGCAGTCCGATCCGTAGTGCTCGACGCGGCAAATATCGCAGGGGCTGTTGGGGGAAATCGGGTTGCTTTGTGCCCATCCCATCGCGCAGGTGCAGGCGCCCGTTCCGTTGATGCCTTCGTCGCAAATGCCACCGACACCACAGGTGCACAGGAGACAATCGGGACCGTAGCGGCCGCTCAAGCACACGTCGCAGGCTGGATCCGAGGGGGACGAGTGGTCAAAGCCATGGTTGCACAGGCAGGCGCCCGTCCCGTTCTTGCCATCGTCGCATCGGGAGTTTCCTGTTGAACAGGCACCGGAGCAGGCGATGCACGACGAACCAAAGAAACCGGGCGAGCACTCGTCACAGGGCGATCCGATCGACGACTGTTCCCAGCCGTAATTACACGTGCACTTGCCAGTTCCGTTGATGCCTTGGTCGCAGGTGCCTTGGCCGCAGTCGCACTTGAGGCAATCGCTGCCGTAGTACGACAGGGCGCACGTGTCGCAGGGCGAGGACGTGTCGAGGATATTGTCGTAGTCCCATCCCAGCGCGCAGACACAGTCACCGCTGCCGGAGAGGCCCTGGTCACAGGAGCCGTGCGAGCCGCAGCTGGGGCACGTCGTGCAGTTGACGCCAAAGTGGTTGGCTGAGCAGGTGTCGCAGGGCGAGAACAGATCGGTGTCGTTGTGGTTGGTCCAGCCGTCGGAGCACGTGCACTCGCCCGAGCCGAACAGGCCGGCGTCGCATTCGCCATTGGCACAGTACGGGCAGGCCTCACAGGTGCTGCCATAGTAGAACGTGTCACACGTTGTGCATGGGGACTGGGGGTCGGTCGGCACCAAGCGAGCCCATCCGATTAGGCACAGGCAGGCACCCGATCCCGTGAGCGAGTCGGCGCAGGACCCACTCGCGCCGCACGAAGGACACTTGGTGCAGTTGGATCCGTAATAGTCAGTCGAGCAAACGTCGCACGCAGACTGCAGATCGGTCGAGTTGGACTGAGTCCAGCCGGTGCTGCACGTGCACACGCCCGTGCCGATGTCGCACGATCCTTGGGGGCCGCACTGGCAAGGGAGGCACGAGGGGCCGTAGAAGCCGGCGTCGCAGGTGGTGCAAGTAGTCGCGCTGCTGCAGGCCGTGCAGTTGGTCATGCACGACTGGCAGGTGTTGGCGGTGTCGACATAGGTCGCGGGGCCGCAATCGCTGATGCACTGGCCCGTCGCAGCCTCGAGATGGAGACCGACGCTTGAGTCGCACGACGTGCAGTAGCTCGAGGAGACATTGCAGGTGAGGCACGATTGATCGCATGCCACGCACGCCATCGACGTCGAGTCTGCGAAGTAGCCTTGCGTGGGGCAGCTCGCTTGGCACGTCGTTCCGAACAAGTACGGCCAAGGGTCGGCGCAAGCGAGGCAGTCGTTGTAAGTTGTGCCGTTGCAGGTGATACAGGTTACGTCGCACGGCAAGCAGGCACTCGTTGGCAAGTCGAGAAAGTAGCCGGGGTTGGGGCACGACTGGACGCACGTGGGTCCGTTCGAGTAAGGGAAGCCGGTGGTCGCATTGCAGGCCGTGCAATTTGTCGGGTAGGGTCCGTCGCACTGGTAGCACGTGCTGTCGCACGTCTGGCAAACCGATGCTGAGTCAGGGTAGTAGCCAGTTGCTGGGCACGCTGACAGACACGTCGTACCGAGCAGGTGGGGCAGGCTGCTCGTGGTGTTACAGCTCGTGCAGCTGTACGAGCCGATAAAGTCGCAAGCGAGGCACGAGGAGTCGCAGTCGATGCAGACGTTGCCATCTTCAAAGGTGTGCATGGGGCATTCGGAGTAACAGCTGGACTCGTAGAACGCGTTGCCTTCTGTGCAGGTGAGGCAAGTGTCGTTGCCGGGCAGGGTGCAGTTGAAGCACTTGGGGTCGCAGATGGCTGTATTCGTGGTTGTTAAATAAAAATAAAAATTAAAAAAAAGGAATAAAAACATACGATCTTGGCACATGGTTCCTTGGTACCCAGATGACCCGCACTGGCAACTAAACACTGACTGCGATGACGCACACGTACCGCCATTTTCACACCTGCAGAGGATTGGGTTCATATTTTGCAATGACGACGAGACTTTTTCGAAGCATACGTCAATAGAGGGCACAGGTCGCCACCATAGTTGAGGAAATCCGTATTATCGACGATTTGAAGAAGGACCTGTCCGACGGCAACGACATTGTTCCCAGCGTCGTAGACGGTTGCTTGGTACGTGTAAGTGTCCGAGATCTGAAAATAAATTAAAAAAACAGGGTTGTCGAATCAGTAAGGCGACACGAAAAAGAGCCGCAAAGCTGCAAAGTATGCAAACGTACGAGACCGACGGAACTGGGGAACCTGTGACCGGCAAAAAAAAAAAAAAAAAGAAATTTGATGAGTTGATTAAAACGATACAGGGCTCGTACAGGTATGGGGAAGGCAGAGCTGTGGGCCCGATCGAGCCCGATGGACTGGTCACATAGCCGGACACGGACCCTCCCGTCGGGAGCCCTCTAGAGGAGCAGCGTCTGTTTAGTGCGTGAAAACGAGGGCCGAATGCGTTACGTGATGTTTGCGTAGATGTTTACACTGCTCGATTCATGGAAGGCGGCATAATCGGAGACTATCCCACTTTTCGAGCCTGCCGAAAAGTAAAAGTTGTTGACGCTGGTGTCTGCGTTTGTCTCTGTTGGGGGAGAAAGGAAAAGGGAAAGCCATAAGGGGTGATTAGACAGACCCTGAGTTAGACGACGAACACGCACCTTGCAAGACGAGCGACAGCAGCAGTAGCAGCAGCAATGGCAGCAGCCCTCTTCGCAGCAGCGGTGAGGGCGACAGAGCCCCAGGCCGCGGTGGCATCATGCCCCTCGCTTTCTTGCCGGACGTAGGGGTCCACACGGTCGGCACGAGTCTTGCCCTCTGCGGTATTTTTGTGGGCAGGAGGTACAACACACACGAGGGGCCAGTCGGTGTGTGGTGCTGCGCGCGCGTGTGTGTGTGGCCTCTGGTTCTTGCTCTCGTGCTGATGAGTGGCGAGCCAAGAAGAGCCGGCTTAAAACAAAACAAAAAAGACGTTATTTCACGGGAAACAACACACAAGATGCTGAGAGCTGAGGGACAGGGGGGGCAAAAGCACGGAGAGCGAACCACAGCCTGGAACGTGCACCGACTGTACCCCGTATCCAAAAAACCCGTCCGTGCACAGAAAACCACCACGTAGAAGCATTCCTGCTGCGAAAATCTAAAAATAGAACACGTGGGGAAAAAACGCTCGAAAATTCATCACGAAGATCCCGGCGCATCTTTGGCGATTGTCCGGTACACCTGACAAGTGCTTTTCATATATTAATATTGGGCGCCTGCAGAGGAATACAGCGGCTCCTCCAGATCTGAGCCGCCATTCTTGAGGAAGGGCACCTTGTCTTCTGCCGCCGTGTTGGTATGTCGATTGACCGCGCGCACTCGCCTTGGCTGGCCCAAGAGAACTGTATTTGTTGTTGGGTTAAAATTAAAAAAAAAAAAGGGAAGATAAATCATACTCAGGACGAGAACGCTCGCGATGAGACAGAGCGACTGCGTAATAGCGTCGTTGATGATGAACAGGGCTGGGGTCGCCTCGCCCGCCTGGATAAATAGAA
>Ga0302231_10001338_pt1 | contig 15393 bp, 18 predicted proteins | sample II_Palsa_N2_2_FD_193522 | JGI IMG/M metagenome (GOLD analysis project Ga0302231, IMG submission 193522) | Peat permafrost microbial communities from Stordalen Mire near Abisko, Sweden - II_Palsa_N2_2 | ecosystem: Environmental > Terrestrial > Soil > Palsa > Peat permafrost | place: Sweden...
GCCCCCCTTATTCTTTGTTGCACAACCCCTTTTCCCTTTTCCCTTGTTTATGCCCTTACCCTTTGTCTAATTCGCTGGCCCAAGCGGACTTTGCGACCACCACCACCACCCCCCTTAAGGAGCCTTCTCCCGAAAGGGCCCCCCACTGAGGTATCTCTGTCGTGTTACGCCTGCTTGTGCTGCCCTTTGGCGTAATTACTTTTGTTCCATCCCCTCATGTTGTTGAGCAGCAGCAGCAGCAGCACCAGGCCACAGCCGCTCGCCGTCTCCGCCCTCACCGGCAAGCCCCAGCGCCGCGCCCCTCCCTCGGTGTGGGACTCTCCCTTGGCCTCGCCCATAAGCCCAGCAGCCAACAAGGTACAAGAGGCACTGGACGAGCACCTGGCCCGTTTACGTGCTGCCGCGGCGGACGATCCCTCCTCGCTGTCCTTTGCCCAGCAGCAGCAGCAGCAGTCTGTCGCCGCATGGTCCTCACTGCTGGCCACGTTGCAGCGCCACCAGCACGACTACCCCTCCTTCACGCAGTACCTCGCCAACGACCCCGTGCGCCACGGCCTGCTCGACTTCCTTCACCCGCGCGTGGTTGCGACGGCCCTCACGTGGCTCGACACGGACCGCTACGAGGTCAAGCCGCGTCGGGGCGTGCCCTACTCCCCCAGCAACGACTCGGACCTGCTGGACACGGAGCACGACGAGCACGAGGTGCAAGCCGACGGTGACCGCAACGGGATCCCGTACCAGCCACAGCCGCCACTGGTCCTCAACGTGCCCAGTCTGCCCCTCCAGCCCCAGCAGCAGCCCAAACGAGCCTCCTTCTTCAAACGGCTGTTCAAGAAGAAGAAGAGCAGCAACAAGGCCAGCGTCAACCCCGTGCTCAAGCACACGGCCGCCGAGGACGCCGCCGCTGGTTCTATCACCTCGCCACTGACGGTCCTGTCGCCTGCACCGTCCTCCTCCACTGCTGCCGCCGCCGCCGCCGAGGGCGCCCTGTCGCCCGTGGTGCTGGCCGTGCCGCCCGTCTCGCCTGCCTCCACCACGTCCCTCAAGACTGCTCGCACCGCAACGACGCTCTCCAGCCTTGCCTCGTCACAGCTCAACCCACACCAGCACCAGCACCAGAGCCAGCACCCGCTGGGCGACTACCCGTCCCACTACATCGAGCGGCTGGCCCTGTACCTGTCCACGACCACGAGCGCGCCGTCCTTTTACCTGCAGCTGCTCAGCGTCACCAGCCACTTTGTGTTCCAGTGCTACACGGCCCTGCTGTCCACCCGATCGCGTGACCTGCCGCACCAGCAGCAGCTGCTCGACGGCGTCCTCAAGGTCCTGCTCATGTTCCCTGCGCCCGCGCTCGTCAGCAACAGCAGCAGCAACAGCACCACGAGCGACCCCGTCCGCCTGTTTGACCGCTTTGTGACACTCGCCATTGACCTGATCGGGCAGCAGCAGCAGCAACAGGGACAGAGCCAGCAGCAGCACCAGCACCAGCCCGAGCAGCACCTGGCCATCCTCGTCATGTCCCACCTCAGCGCCATCGCGCCCACCGCGCCCACGTCCTCGCAGGTCGCCATCGTCCACTTGCTGGCCCTCCTGACCGTCATCCAGACTCGCAGCCAGTCCGGGTGGACCATGAACGTGTGCGACCAGGCCGTGCGCAACGTGGCACTGCAGCTGCGGACGCTCGCAACCACCAACCAGCCCATCGCCAGTGCGCGGCCGGCGGCTTGGGCACACGACGTCGTCCTCCTGCTCAACCACCCTCGCTCCCTCTACCCCAATCTGGTCGGGCTCATCGTCTGTGCCACGTGTGACGTCAAGGGGCTCAACCTGCACGACGGCGAGCTCATCGACCTGCGCGATCGGCTCAACCATCTCTTTGGTATCTTGATAAAAACCAATTAATTGTTAATTATTTGTTTCAAAAAAAAAAAAAAAAGATGAACAAAGCGAGGAGAACGAGGAAGACCGCGGGCTCGCCCAATGGGCGTGGGAGATGCTGCGCACGACCAAGCGCAAGTACCGGTTGTCGTTTGCCATGACCGAGTTGCCGCTGCGGCTCCAGCCGGGCCAGGTGCCCCTATAATAAACCCCTGAGCTGCATTAACTATTTTATTTTATTAATCTTGGTCAATGTATTTATCCAGAAAGACTCGCACATGTACGAAGCGTAGTAGGCTCCGAAAAAAAGTTTGGGTACAGACAAAGACAAAACAGGTTGAAAAGTAGGACAAGTGAAAAAAACGATGATGGAGGTGGAAAGCTAATCGTCCCCTCCCCCTGCCCCAGCTGAGGAAGAGCGAGCATCCCAGCAGCCGCGCATCGATATCCGTGTGTTCGATGTTTATTCATAGTACAAAACATAGTCTTTTATTTTAGGCTTCTTTTCTTTTATTTTTATTTTTTTTTTTTCGTTGTGCGGGGGTGTGGGTCGTGTTAGCTCAAGGCATCAATTGTAAGGGCACGGTTGACGACCTCGTACGTGCCAAAAATTACGGCGTTGGAGGGCACGGCGCGGACGAGGGTCACGCCAAAGCCGCGGTAGAGACCACGGATGCCCTCGGCCAGCCAGAGCTTGCGGAGACGGCCCATGTAGTTGGGCTTGAGCGAGGACGAGGCCTCGGCTTGGATCTGCGTCTTGACGACGTCGGCGGGGAACATGATGGCGTTGTAGCCAATGCCACCGATCGAGCCGGCCGCCATGACCTGCAGCGGCGAAAGCGACTCCTTGCGGCCGTCCTTGGACATGCACTTGACGCAGAGCTCGTAGGCGCCAAACCAGGCAGCACCACCAAAGGACTCGCGAGCAAACGTAGCCGAGTGGCCCTTTTTGTTTTTTTAAATTAAAATTTAGTCACGTAAAAAAATTATTTGCTTATTCACGGGTTACCTTGTAGAGACCGGCAACGCCGTTGGCGCGGAGCTCACGGACAATGGCATCGAGGCTGCCGCGGACCTCCTTCTGCATTTGCATGCGGCACTTGACCAGCTCGACGGGCGTCATGACAAACGAGACGACGCTGCCGGCGAGGAAGCCAGCGGCAGCGAGACCACCGATCGACAGGGGCTTGTCAGACTCGCCGCGGAACAGGTTCTGGATCTCGCTGTACGTGGAGAACAGCACGGCGTTTTCCAGCACGGCGCCAAACATGGGGGCCATGAAACCCTGCATTGGTTACAAAAATTAGAAAACAATAAAATAAAATAAAAAAAGGAGTCGTACTCGGTAGACGCCTTTCCATCCCTCGGTCTGGATGATGTATTTGAAGCAGTCATACGATCCTGCAAACTTGCGCGAGCCGTTGATGGCCTAATTTTAAAATAACAAAAAAAAGTGAATATTCGTAAATGCAATAATTGGTATACCTGGCATTGCAGGCGGACTTTGACCGTATCGAATGGATACTCGACGAGCTTGCTTGTGACACCTGCGCATGATCCGGCCAGGAGATCTAGACAAGTAATTAATATACGCGCTTTTTTTTCTGCGTCTCTCGCTATACCGGCAGTCTTCCGATCAAGGGTGATGGGAGAATCGCATGTGGCGACAGCGGTAGTTGCGGCTACAGTAGCAGCGGCGGTGGCAGCGACGACGTTCGGACGTTGAACGAGACGCCCACCAGCAGAAAGCACAGCGCCTTCCAGCGCGACGACAGCAGAACCCTTTATTTATTGAAGGGCAACGATTAATTGGGGGAGCGCGCGCGCTGGATTGTGGTAGGTACCTCCAGCTGGGTGTCCAGAACCAACTCGACTCGCGAGCCGAGAGGAACCAGAACTTGGTGAAAAGAGGGAAGAAAAAGGGTTGGGGCGCGAGGACAAAAGAAAAAAAAAGAGCTGTTGGAGTCTTTTTTTTCCCTTTTAAGCTGCTCGGCTGCCTGCTGCCTTGTTGCTTTGGTGTAGGGGGGGGAAGGGGCTCTGGAAACGAGGCTAGAAGGCGGGTGGTGGGCGGGACGGAAACGAGGGACCGACGGTCCTGTTGCAGCGAACGAAGACGCGGTGGGGTTGCTTTCGGGAGACCGAGGAGCGGGTTTGGCCTGGGGAGCGGCGAACGCTCTTCTGTTTTTGCAAAGAAAAGGAGGGGTCAGTGGTTGCTATCGAGAGGAATAAAAAAGAACGAGTGTCACGAACGGGATTAAAAAGAAACAACGTGCCGAAAAAAAAGCGGGATCTCAAAACACGACACGAGAGCCACCGAAAACAAAAGCGAAAGGAGAGAAGCAGCCCGAAGCGAGCACATTGCCTCCAGGGAACAGATCGACGCAGGCGCGGCGAGAGGAGAAAAAAAAAAGCACGAACAGATAACGTCAAAGCGGGAGGGAAAAACACCACGGCTGCATAAAAATAGCGACGAACCCGAATAGGCAAAGCGTGACGAGTCGCAGTGTGTGTGTGTGTGTGGGGGGGTGAAACGGGGGGGAGTCGGCCGCAGGGCGATCCTCCACTGGCGAAACGAGCGCGCCAAACGATTTCTCCGAAGAAGTGGGGAAAAAAGGTGAAAAGAAAAAAACGGCCACGAGCCACGAGGCTGTTGTTTTGTCGAGCACAGCCGGTGCCGAAATAAAGAGAAGCAAGGAGTGTTCGCCACGTCGCCACGTCAGCGGAGCACGCTGCCACCAGGCACAAGGAAGAAAAACGACCACTGCCAGGAAAAAAACGGAAACGCGAGATAGTGCGCGCACTTTTTTTCCTTGTCACAATAAAAACATCACAGCGGTGTGTCGGCGCTGTGACTGCTGGCCGCTGCCGGCTCCAGCGCAGAACCGCGAAAAAAAAAGGCAAAACGTAATGTGGCGTTAACGAACGACCCCCCAAAGGTGGTACTGTTGAGGGGAAAAAAAGTGGTCGTGATCCTTCCACTTGTCAGCCACTCCTCCGAAAAAGCCGTTGGACTTGGGTCAATTAAAGCGCTGGGCGCACGCAGAGAACATCGGGTGTGCCGAGACACAGCGCACAGCCATACGGGCTGCACCTCCAGCCATCTTCACCAAACCGTGCGCGTGAAAAAAGCAATTTGATAACGTGGGCGAAACGCATGGCCTCGAGTGCCGCCCCCAGGGGAAGCTTGCTGCGGATCGTGCAGCGTGTGGACGCGTTTGTGCTGGACGGGCGGACGACGGCCCCGCTCGTGGTGGACGGATGTGTGGTGGGCTACGTCAAGAGCGACGTGCTGGCCGAGATCAAGCAGAACCACGCCGACGTGCTGCGCGTGGACGCGGACAAGCACGAGGTGTCGTTTGCCGGCTCGGTTGCGGCGACGTTTGAGGCGCGATCGGGCGCGCTGGAGGGCGTGGTCACGCGCTGGAGGGCGCAGGGGCTGTTCCCGGCGGCGCTCAAGGGCTGGCGCAACGAAAAAAGCCCCATCCCGGCGCAGGGCAATCTGCTGTCGAGCGACCCGTTGCTGTTTGAGCTCGAGCGCAGTGCCGTCGGCCTCTTTGGCCTGCCTGGCTTTGGCGTGCACCTCAACGGCTACGTGCGGCGCAGCAACGGGGCCGCCATCCACATGTGGATCGCGCGCCGCAGCCTCCGCAAGCAGACCTACCCGGGCATGCTCGACAACATTGTCGCTGGCGGCATGCCAACGGGTATGTCCATCCCCGACAACCTGGCCAAGGAGTGCGAGGAGGAGGCCGGCATGTCGCCCGCCCTCGCCAGGACGGCCAGGCCCGTCGGCGCAATCAACTACATCCACGAGAACGATCGCGGCATCCACCCCGAGACGCAGTTTATCTATGGTGCGTGCGTTCTGTGCGTGTGTTAGGCTGACCTTTCGCACTGCCACAGACATTGAGCTGCCAGAGGACTTTGTGCCCGTGCCCCAGGACGGCGAGGTCGAAGAGTTTATGCTCCTGCCCATCCCCGAGGTCATCGACCGCTTGGGCGAGTTCAAGCCCAACTGCGCCGTCATCGTCGTCCACTTCCTCATCCGCCACGGCCTCGTCACGCCCGACACCGAGCCGGACTATCTCGCGATCGTCAAAGCCATGAATCGCCGTCAGTAAATTAAGTAGAAAAATAAATCAGTGAAAATACAAAAGGAATCTTGTTAGTCGGAAGCATAAAGGAGCAGTACAGGTAGGACAGTGCCAACCCGTGCCAACCCGTGCCAACCAGTGCCAACCCATCTGGAAAGTCCCCATTTCATGCGCGCTCACGTGATAGATTGGCTGACCACACGGGCTGACCACTTTGACCGCTGCCAAAAAAAAACTAAGCCTGCCCGACATGAGCGGAAAGAAGGCCCCGTCCGTCTGGAACCTCGAGAGCCAGATCGGCTTCTACGCGGCGTACCACAACAACCCGATCAACCAGCTGATCCACGTTGTGTTTGTACGGGACAAGAAGCGAAAAAAAAAAAAAAAAAAAATAAGGGCTGACGAAAAAAAAAACAGGTTCCGACCATCTTGTGGACCGTGCTTGTTTGGCTGACCTTCACCGGCCCGCTCGTCGAGCTGGACTTCCTGCCCAAGTGGCTGCCGCTCAACGGCTCCCTCATTGTGGCCTCGCTCTACAACCTGTACTACATTATCCTCGATCCCATTGCCGGCGTACGTGCGCGCTTCTTCGTTGACTTTTGATAACCCCCAGTGATTCCCCACAGTCGCTCTACATCCCCTTCCTCGGCTCGCTCCTCTACGCCGCCAACACCTTTGCCGCTGGCAACGAGAATGCCGTCCCGCTCTCGATCGGTATCCACGTCGTGTCGTGGTAATGAGATGACGTGTGTTATCTGTTGTTAACGCCAATGAATCACGCAGGATTGCCCAGTTCATCGGCCACGGTGCCGCCGAGGGCCGCGCTCCTTCCCTTCTGGACAACCTCTTCCAGGTATGCATGCTGAACAACCTCCACCAAGGAACGAGGCTGACCATTTGGTGCACAGTCGCTCGTCCTCGCCCCCCTCTTTGTCTGGCTCGAGGTCCTCTTCTTTGTCGGCTACAAGCCCGCCCTCGCCAAGAAGATCGACGCCCAGGCCAAGCAGGACATCATCGTAATACCCAAAAAGAAAACACCCCAAAATTAAGCTTGAATAATAAAAAAACAGACCTGGAAGGCGTCGCTCGAGAAGGCCAAGGTCGCCAAGGCCAAGTAAACCGAAGACTCAAAAAACCCCTTCATAAAGCCGCTTGCACCTTTCCTCCCCTTTCTTTCCTTAAAAACAGAAATGTCTAACGAAACTGACGTCGTTTTCTTCTTGATACACGATGAAATGACTACTTGGCATACTTGACGCGGCCCTGCTCGCTGATGATGCAGATGTGCTGCAGGTCGCGGAAGTGCTCGTTGTAGTCGAGGCAGTAGCCGACCACAAACTCGTTTGGGATGGCAAATCCAGCATCTGAACGAAAACCATGGGATTAGTCGAGTACTTGTTGGCAGAGCTACAGTCGGGCTTGTAGCCGTTCGAGAGCGGCGTCTTCTTGATGAGCAGGCTCGCGAACCGGACCGAGTTGGGCTTGAACTCCTGGAGGGCTGCAATCAGGGCTACGGCGCTCTTGCCCGTGTCGACAATGTCCTCGACGATGAGCACGTCCTTAGCAATCTGGTTAGGATGGGAGGGAGGAATACGGCTCCCCCCCTGGTTACCTTTCCGGCAATGTGGGCCAGATCGGCGCCGGTAATCTTGACCTGCCCCGTCGAGTGCTCGTTGACGTAGCTCTGCAGGCGTACAAACTCGACCTGGAGGGCGATGGGCAGGTCGCGGTCGGCGTTGAGCTCGCCAAAGACCTTGAGCAGATCCGCGTAGAACGAGTGCCCGCCCTTGAGCACGCACAGCGCGACGATCGGGCCCTTGCTGTCGTTGAGGATGTCGCGCGCAACCTTTCTAATTCTAATTGCTTTTGTTAGCCCCTTTCGCATGGGGTAACACAAGCGCACCGATCTTGAACCAGCCCGTTCGGGATCAGCACCGACGTCACATCGCCAGCGTACTGCTTGGGCAGCGCAAACAGCGACGCGTCCAGGGCGTGCGACGTCTCGAGGTCGATGAGCTTTGGGCTGGCCATTTTGTTCTCGAAACGACTGGAAGAAAAATCGGCGGCGCGAAATGAGCGGACGAGGCTCGGGCGCCTACCTCGTCAAGAAGACGGTCCCTGCCCCCGTTGCCAAGTACGTGGCAGCATGGACCGATCGATCCGTCTGAATTTTTTAAATAAACGCAATCTGAGCAGAAGGAGAGGGCCCAATCAGTTTGACTCGTTCGGCGAGTACATGCAGGTCAAGGTGCGCAAGCTGGCGGACCAGCTGGACGACTCGGCCTCGCGTGGGTCTTCTGTCGATGCAGCGACGCCGTCCAACAACGCCAGCAACATATTTAAAGGCGTGTCGATCCTCGTCGACGGCTTCACCACGCCCTCCAACTTTGAGTTGCGCGACCTGGTCGTGGCGCACGGTGGCGACTACCAGTACTACCACACGAGCCGCGTCACGCACATCGTGACCACGCACCTGCCCGACGCCAAGGTCAAGGAGCTCAACAAGGGCGACCACCGCTCCAGATACGTCCACCCAAACTGGATCGTCGACAGCTGCAAGGCCGCAAAGCTGCTGCCCTACACAAACTACCTCGTGTACCAGCGCGACCAGCCCGGCCAGACGTCGATCCTGTCTGCCTTTGCGACCTCATCGGCTGTGGAAAAGACGATATTGTCAGATCCAGTCGCTGCTCTGGACGACGACGTCATCAGCCAGCTGGACGATGCGCTGCTGATGGGCCAAGTACAGGAGGAGGAGGAGGAGGAGGCGGGCGACAAAGTCACCGCAAATGAGCCCGATCCGATCGGGGCGGCAGAGGAAGACCAAGAGGACAGCAGCAGCAGCGGCGAGGAGGAGGAGGAGGACGAGTCGTGGGCAGAACGCCTCGTGCGCAAGGAGAAGGAACTGATGCACGACGAGTGGCTGTTGAAGAACGTGTCGACCCACCCAGACTTTATCGAGCGCTACTTTAAATCGTCGCGTCTCCACCACCTTTCCACATGGAAGAACGAGCTCACCCGCTTTATCCGCGAACTGCCCCGTCCCGCTCGGCCCCCATCGGCCACTAGACGGCCACTGGACCAGCGCACGATCATGCACATCGACATGGACTGGTAAAAAAAATTAACTATCTAAAATGTTTGATCATCCAGTTGTTTCGTTCACACAGCTTTTTCGTCTCGGTGGGACTCAAGGAGCGCCCGCACCTCAAGGACAAGCCCGTTGCCGTGTGCCACAGCAAGAGCGTGTCGGACCTGACCACGGCCGAGATCTCCTCGTGCAACTACGTGGCCCGTTCCTTTGGCATCCGCAACGGCTCGTGGCTTGCACAGGCGCGCAAGCTGTGCCCCGAGCTGGAGATTGTCCCGTACGAGTTTGACAAGTACAAGGCCGTGTCCGAGCTGCTGTACCGTACGCTGCTCGAGTACGCAGACCACATCCAGGCCGTCAGCTGCGACGAGGCCCTCCTGGACGTGTCGTCTCGCTTGCCCTCTGCGCCGCCCGCACCGCCATCGGCCCTCGGCAACCTCTTCTCCAGCCAGCAGCAGGACGACTTCCTCGCCACCAAGACCGTCCACGCCCAGGCCGTCCACAAGCTGATGGAGGAGATCCGCGCACGTATCCTCGACATAACCGGCTGCAACGCCTCGATTGGCGCGTCGCACAACATCCTCCTGGCCCGTCTCTCGACCAAGAAGGCCAAGCCGGCCGGCCAGTTCTTCCTCGCACGTGACGAGGTCCTCGCATTCCTCGACGACGTACGCACCGACGACCTGCCCAGCGTCGGCCACTCGGTGGGCGCACGCCTCGAAGCCCTCAAGATCGAGACGTGTGCCCAGCTGCGTCTGCGCGACCTCGAGTGGCTCCAAAAGGAGCTTGGCAACAAGGTTGGCGGGACAATGTACAACTTTTCACGAGGCATGGACACGCGGGAGCTCGTGGAGGACCGCCAGCGCAAATCCGTCGGCGCAGAGGTCAACTGGGGCATCCGATTCGAAACACAGGAGCAGGTCAAGCGGTTTCTCTACGATCTGGCCGCTGAAGTCAGCCGACGGATGAAAGACATCCGTGTTCTTGGCCGTCTCGTCACGTTCAAGGTCATGAAAGCCAAGCCAGATACTAAGTCGATGCGCAAATTCCTCGGCCACGGCCCCTGCAGCAACGTCAGTCGCTCGGCCGTCATGGGCTCCGCCACAGACGACCCCCTCGTGCTCGGCCGCGAAGTCTGGGGCGTATACGCGTCGCTCAAGCTGCAGCCCGACTGGTTGCGAGGCATCGGCATCCATGTCGCTCGTCTCCAGGAGGCGCCGCCTGCGGGCAGAGGAGGCGGCAGTGTCCAACAAACCATCTCCTTCTCTGCTGCTGCTGCTGCTGCTGCTGCTGCTGCCACATCTGTCCCTGACCCGGTTCAACAACCGCCTCTGCCAGCAGTCGATATGGACGTGTTCCGTGAGCTGCCCGGCGACATCCAGCACGACATTGCCCGCGAACTGGGTCTGACCGTCAGCGCCATCCTCGGCACCGCGCCGTCCCCTTCTCCCAAGAAGCCAACCGCCACATCACCACCACGGAAAAAGACCGCATCGTCTTCCTCCTCCTCGTCAACGTCAACGGCAGCGGCACGTTCCATTGCTGCTATGCTGACAATGTCGCAGGTCGACCCCGCGACCGTGGCTGAACTGCCCGCCGACATCCAGGAGGAGATTGCCTGGCAGCTCCACGTGCCACCGGCACCGATCCACCCCTCCTCCTCTCTGCCGTTGGACGTGGCCAAGCTGGAGCTGCCCTCGCCGTCGCAGGTCGATCGGGCCGTTTGGGACACGCTGCCCAGCGAGCTCAAGGACGAACTGGACGCTGCCTACAAACGACGGCATCATCCTGCTGCACCCGTGTTGCCCAAAGGCAAGGGCAAGGGCAAGCAAAAGATGGGCGAGCCGCTGCCCTTGCCATCAACAGCAACGGCGTCTGGTCTCGACGCAGCGTTCCTGGCCGCTCTGCCAGCCGACATCCGCCGCGAGGTCGAGCTGGACCACAAGCGACAGCAGCTGCAGCAGCAACAGCAACGTGAGCACCTGCGGGACCAGCTCGATCGACAGCAACAGCAACTGCAAACAGTGCCGCTTGGCTTGACTCCAAGGGCACCCGCGTTGGAGTTGCCCAAGCTGCAAGGCGAGGACACGATCGAGGGCGTACGCCGCGTGCTGGACTCGTGGATCGCGCTCGCCTCTGGGGACGACGGGCCCGAGGACGGCCTCAGGACCACCATCGAGGAGTTCTTCGTCGAGCACATACGGCTGCGCAGCGTCGAGTTGCCCTACAAGGCCCTTGCCCACCTCCTGCGCAAGACGGCCGACAGGCGCGATCGCTGGCAGCCCACCCTCGACAGGGTCATCGGGGCGGTCCAGACGTCGATGCGACAGGTCTACGGCGCCCCCATGAACCTTAATGTTATTTATTGATGGTGATGGCACAATCATTTTCCCCAGTAAAAATGGCTCTGAACAAGCTGACGCCCGTGCAAACGGTGCTCGCCGCTGGCTCTGCCGCGCTCGTGGCCAACTACGTCAACCAGCAGTATGCGATCTCGAGCGACCTATCGTACATGTACAAGGTCATCCAGATCATTCGTGCGTACGTCCGGTTCAGTTGTGTGGGGGGGTTGTTGTGGCAAGGGTGGGGCTAAAACGCGGGGGTCAAAGGTCTGCCGACACCGAGTCGACCTACGCCGACTTTTGGGAGAAGACGGCCGACCGTGTGCCCAACCGCGAGTTTATCGTGTTTGAGGGCCGTACGGTCACGTACAAGCAGGCCGAGCAAGGTAAACGCCCAAATCACGCAATCAGGGATTCCCGACCCTAAACAGCACAAAACAACAACAACAACAACACACAGCCGCCAACAAGGTCGCCAACTGGCTGCTCGCCAATGGGTACAAACTGGGCGACTGTGTGGCCCTGCTGCTCGAGAACACGCCCGAGTACATTATTTACGGCCTCGGCTGCGCCAAAGTGGGTGTTGTGGTAATCTTTGTTCTTCTTTCTCTCTTCTCGTGATCGATGACCTTCTCGTGATCGATGACCTTCTCTTGATCGATGACCTTGTCGTTCGATTCTCCGTTCACACTTTGTTCATATTGTCGCCCTTTTAGCTTTGCCCGCCTGTCCTTTTTTCCCTACCGACTTGTTACTAACTCGCCACGGACCCATCCCCAGGTCGCGCTGATCAACACCAACCTGCGCAACAAGAGCCTCGTGCACTCGATCCAGGTGAGCGGCACCAAGACGGTCCTGTTTGGCCCCGAGTTCACCTCTGCGCTGTCGGACGTGAAGGACTCGCTCGCCCCGATGGGCCTGCGCTACCTGCCCCAGTCCGAGCTGGAGTCGGCCCTGGCGAGCACCGTGGCCACGCGCCTGCCCAAGTCGGCGCGCAAGGGCCTGACCATCCACTCGACCTACAGCCTGACGTACACGAGCGGCACGACGGGCCTGCCCAAGGCCGCCGAGCTGGTGCACTTTAAGCAGCTGGGCTCGGGCATCTACATGAGCAAGATGTACAACGTGACCGAGCACGACCGTCTGTACGTGTGCCTGCCGCTGTACCACTCTGCCGCGGGGGCCATGTCGACGTCGCTCGCCGTCAGCACGGGCGCGACGATGATCCTCAAGCGCAAGTTCTCCGCCTCGTCCTTTGTGAGCGACATCCGCCAGCACAAGGTCACGCTGTTCCAGTACATTGGCGAGCTGTGCCGCTACCTGCTCAGCACGCCCGAGACGCCCCTCGACGGCAAGAACTCGCTCCGCATCGCCTTTGGAAACGGGCTGCGCGCAGACATCTGGGAAAAGTTCCAGAAGCGGTTCAACATCCCGTTCGTGGGCGAGCTGTACGCCGGCACCGAGCACAACGTGTCCATCGTCGGCTTCCTCGTGGACCAGTCGGGCGTGGGACGGGGCTCGTTTGGACGCACCGGCGCGATCCTCCAGCGAGCGCTCAACGCTCGCATCGCCAAGTTTGACGTGGAAAAGGAGGAGCTCATCCGCGACAAGAACGGCTTTTGCTCCCTCGTGGCCGACAACGAGGTGGGCGAGCTGCTCGGCCGCGTCAACGACATTTTCCGCTTTTACGGGTACCACAACAACGAAAAGGTAAACTGGAAAGAAAAAAGAAAAAAAAAATTATCAACTATTGTGTTCCACCATGTATTTGCTTGATATGTGCAGGAGACGAGCAAAAAGGTCATCAAGGACGTGTTTGAAAAGGGCGACTGCTTCTACCGCACGGGCGACCTGATCAAGCGCGACTCCAAGGGCTACCTCTACTTTGTGGACCGCATCGGCGACACGTTCCGCTGGAAGGGCGAGAACGTGAGCACCAACGAGGTGATGGAGGCACTGACGGCGTTCCAGGGCCTGCACGAGGCCAACGTGTACGGCGTGTCCATCCCGGGCAAGGACGGCCGCGCCGGCATGGCCGCCGTGGTCATGGACGACAACATTGACCTGGCCAAGCTGGGCGAGTTCATCGCCAAGGCCCTGCCCCAGTACGCCGTCCCGCTCTTCCTGCGCAAGCTCTCGGCCGAGACCGCCGCCACCCAGTTTGCCACCGGCACGTTCAAGTACCAAAAGGTGGCGCTGCGCAGCGAGGGATTCGACCCCAACCTCGTCAAGGACCCCGTGTTTATGTTTGACCAGGCCACGAAGACCTACGTGCCCTTTGGCCCTGCGCAGCACGAGGCCGTCATCAGTGGAAAGGCAAAGCTCTAGATCCAAACAGAAAAACCAGCAAAAACCAGACCGAACTGAACCGATTGCGCTTGTTATTTTTATTTTTTACACAATTATATACACACAAAAAAAAATATGTTTCCAGCCTTTTTTTTTTTTCCCCCCTGCTTATGTGATCGACTTGTTGACGTTGACGTAGCCCACCCCGAGACACGTCAGGAGCACTGTCTGATTGGCCGGGTCGGTGGCCAGCTTGAACGTGAGGCCAAAGTATGTCTTGATGTCGCGCAGGTACTGGATCGAGGGCTCGGTCAGCTTGCCAAAGCGGATCTTGGACACGTCCTCTGGTCCGAGGGCCATGAGCAGCAGGTGGGTCGACTGGTTGAACACGTCGGTGCACCCGCCCTTGCTGATCTCGTACAGCAGCTGCTTGGCCGCCTTCTTGCCCACGTCCTCGGGTGTCTCGCCGGCCTGGGCGGTGCACTCGGTGCTGATCAGCACGCCCGTCGTCGACTCGGCCACGAGGCACACGCCGAAACCAGGCGACTTGCCCGACTCGGCGCCCTTGTAGTGGTCCGTGTAGATGAAGACGTCGGGGATGTACGTGTTGAGCAGGGAGCGGGCAGAGTCGACCAGCCGGTTGGCCGTTTGTGGTGATACTCTGGTCGAGTAGGCGATCCCTCTGTCAAGACGAAGGAGGGAGTTGTCCAGGGAGAGATGGGAATGGTAAGATAACTTAATAAAATGATGATATTATCATACGATCATTACCGAATGCGCTTTATCCGCCCCTCGTCCGTAAAGTCGATCGGCTTGAGTGCCCTGATTGGCGCGCAGCGGAAGACGACCTGGCCGCCTCCCTCTGGCGGCGCGCCGCGCTTGGCAATCTTGAGCTCTAGGTCGCTCGCAATGCCAAACTTGCTGAGCTGCGGCAGCGTGACCGTGCGAAAGTGGTCTGCGCTCAGGTCAAAGTGGTCGTTGGTGATCCCGTTGAGCGTCAGCACAAACGGCTTCTTGCTGAACGGCGCGAGCTGGATCAGCGGCTCCAAAAAGTACCCGATCGCCCTGGACGTGCCGCAGTCGTGCTCAATCTTGCCGCCCACGATCGTGCCAGGCTTGAACACGAGCGTCGTGCCCGTGTAGCTGATCTCGACAGACGTCCCGTTGGTCAGCTTCTCCAGCAGCCGAAGCAGGTTGGCCTCAAAGTCTTATTGCGGATGGGGCTTAGTTGACGGTCCGGTGCACCTTTTTCTTGTTGTACCTTTTAGGCCGGGATCATCCTCGGTCGACCGAATGTGGCTGATCTTGACGGGCCGCCCGCTCAGCAGCGACATGACCAGCCGCTGCCGCAGCGCCCCCGCGCCCTCAAACGCCACAAAGCCGCTCGTCGACATCTGGGAAAAACACGTGGCGGAGTCCATTTACGGGAGTACAGAGCCCTGCGAATGGGTTTCTTGGTTCTGTTGAGGAACCGTTTTGTGCGCTCGCTGGTGGCGCGCCTGGTGGGCCGATGGCACGGGGACGCGGCCAGGGCGTGGGCCGTGGAGCGGATGGGTGCGCTGCGAGCGGGCGGCGCAGAGGGGGAGGAGGACGAGGACGCATGGATCAAGGGTCTTTTAGTGCAAGCCAAAGGGGTAGTAGACAGCAGCACAGCGGGGCCAGCGATCGACCTGTTCCCCGATGTGGGCTTTGCGCCAGA
>Ga0302231_10001341_pt1 | contig 15372 bp, 15 predicted proteins | sample II_Palsa_N2_2_FD_193522 | JGI IMG/M metagenome (GOLD analysis project Ga0302231, IMG submission 193522) | Peat permafrost microbial communities from Stordalen Mire near Abisko, Sweden - II_Palsa_N2_2 | ecosystem: Environmental > Terrestrial > Soil > Palsa > Peat permafrost | place: Sweden...
GCAACTCGGCCCGACCCACCGCGGCTATGTCGAGAATGCCAACTTCGTGGTGCTGCGCTCACCAGACGTGCCGTCGATCCTGGTCGAGACCGCCTTCATCAGCAACCCGGATGAAGAGCGCAAGCTACGCGATCCGGGGCACCAGGATCAGCTCGCCGAAGCGATCATGGGCGGCGTGAAGAATTATTTCGAATCGACGCCGCCGCCAGGTACCTGGTTTGCGGTGCAGGCAACGCGCCGCAACGGTTCGGCCACGGAGCTGGCCTCGGCCAAATCCGCCAGCGCCAACGACGGCCCCGCGGCGACAATGGCCAGCAATGCATCGTCCCGTGCCGATGCCGCCATCAGCGACCTGCATCGGGTTGGCCCGGGCGAAAGCCTGCGCAGCATCGCGCGGCAATACGGCATCAGTGTCGATGCGCTGAAGAGCGCCAACCGGATCAATGCCGATACGGTGCGGGCTGGCACGGTGCTGACCATTCCGACCAGCTGAGTCGGGTTCCACGCATCGCGTAGCTTTCATGCCGGGTGCGCGTCGCTTAAGCTTGGCGGATGCCTGTCATCCGCTTGTTGCCCCCCGAAATCATCAATCAGATCGCCGCTGGCGAAGTAATTGAACGCCCGTCCTCGGTGGTCAAGGAACTGGTCGAAAACAGCCTGGACGCTGGCGCCAGCCGCATCGAAGTGGATATCGAGGCTGGCGGCGCGCGGCTGATCCGCGTGCGCGACGATGGCGGCGGCATCCATCTGGACGAGCTGCCACTGGCCGTGGCCTCACACGCGACCAGCAAGATCGGCAGTTTCGACGACCTGGAACACGTCGCCAGCATGGGTTTTCGCGGCGAGGCACTGGCTTCGGTATCGTCGGTATCGCGCTTTGCGCTGACCTCACGCGTGCGCGGCGAAGAAGGCGCATTCCGTATCGAGGTCGATGGCGGCAAGCTGCAGGCAGCGCGCCCGGCGCAGCATCCGCAGGGCACCAGCGTGGAAGTGCACGACCTGTTCTACAACGTGCCAGCGCGGCGGAAATTCATGCGCGCGGAGCGCACCGAGTTCGCGCATATCGACGACCTGCTTAAATCGCTGGCGCTGGCGCGTGATTCGGTGGAATTCCGGCTCAGCCATAACGGCAAGCCAGTACGCGTGTGGAAAGCCGCATGCGACGAACAGGCTGCACTGCAGCGGGTGGCCGAGGTGCTCGGCGAGGAATTCCCGGCACAAAGCCTGCGCATCGATCACGCCATGGCCGGCCTACATCTGTCTGGTTGGGTCGGTCTGCCGACGGCTTCGCGCGCGCAGGCCGACTCGCAGTATTTCTACGTCAACGGCCGGCTGGTGCGCGATCGCATCGTCGCCCATGCGGTGCGCCAGGCGTATGCCGATGTGTTGTTCCACGGACGGCACGCCGCGTTCGTGCTGTATCTGGAACTCGATCCGGCCGGTGTGGACGTGAACGTGCATCCGGCCAAGCACGAAGTGCGTTTCCGCGAGCAGCGGCTGGTGCATGATTTCCTGTTCCGCACCCTGCACGAGGCACTGGCGCAGACACGGGCAGGACTGAATACGTTGCCGACGACGGCGCCGATGTCCGTATCGGGCGCGTCGTATGCGGTGCCGGCATCTTCCCCGTCCAGCGCACCGGCATGGCCAAGCCAGTTCAGCCAGAACCGGCTGAACCTGGGTGTGCGCGATGCACCTTTGGCTGGATACGCCGCGTTGCTCGGTGAATCGTCAGGGGCATCGGTTGCGCACGTACCGATGCCGGCGATGCAAGAGGGCGAAACGCCACCGCTCGGATTCGCGATCGCCCAGTTGAAGAGCATCTTCGTGCTGGCCGAGAATGCGCACGGGTTAGTACTGGTAGACATGCACGCGGCGCATGAGCGGATCACCTACGAAAAACTGAAATCAGGTCGGGTTGGCAGCAACCTGCGTTCGCAGATGTTGTTGGTGCCGCTCAGTGTCGCGGTCAGTGCGAAGGAGGCGGCCGCGGCGGAGGAGCATGCGGAGGCGCTGGCCGAGTGGGGCCTGGAGCTGTCACGCAGCGGCCCGGCGACGATCGTGGTGCGGCGCATTCCGGCGCTGCTGGAAGGTGCGGATGTCGGTCAGCTCAGTCGTGACGTGCTGTCCGAGCTGGCCCAGCATGGCAGTTCACGGCGCCTGCAGGAGCTGGAGAACGAGCTGCTGTCGACCATGGCCTGCCACGGTTCGGTGCGCGCCGGACGCCGCCTGACCATTCCCGAAATGAATGCCTTGCTGCGCGAGATGGAGGCAACCGAACGCTCCGGACAATGCAACCATGGTCGACCGACCTGGGTTCAGCTGAGCGTGGCCGAACTCGACAAGCTGTTCATGCGTGGCCGCTGACGACGCGGCTTGCCCTGTGTGCAAACGGACGGCCATACTCGGGTTCCTGCCTCGCGCGGATCGCTGCCCATGTTGCGTCATGCCATTGTTGCCCTTGCCCTGTTTTCCGGAGTTGTAGCCGTGCACGCCGATACACCTACGCCAGCCCCCACGGCATCTTACGAACAGCAGATCCACCAATGGCGCAATGGCCGAGTGCAACGGCTCACCGCGCCGGATGGCTGGCTGAGCCTGATCGGCCTGGAATGGCTGAAAGAGGGCGACAACCGGATCGGCAGCGCGGCCGACAACGACATCGTGCTGAAGGCGGGGCCGGCACATCTCGGCACGGTGACGTTGGCGAAGGGTGGTTCCTTGCATATCATGCTGGCCAAGGGCAGTACGGCCACGATCGACGGCAAGGCAGTGACCGAAGCGACGCTGATCGACGATGGGCACGTCACCGGTGAGGCGTCGCCAACCCTGGTGAGTTTCGGCGCGGCGAACTTCTACGTGATTGATCGCGATGGCCGCAAGGCACTGCGCGTGAAGGACAGCGATGCGGTCACGCGGAAAAATTTTCTCGGCATCGACTATTTTCCGATCGATCCCTCCTGGCACATCGTGGCGACCTGGGTGCCGTTCGACCCACCGCACAAGTTGGAGATCGGGTCGGTGATCGGCACGATCGACAAGGTTGACGTACCGGGGAAGGCAGTGTTCCAGCACGACGGCCACACCTACGAGCTGCTGCCGTATCAGGAAGAGCCAGGTGGCGATCTGTTCTTCGTGATCGCCGATCGCACTTCCGGCAAGGAGACCTACGGTGCTGCGCGCTTCCTTTACGCGGCGTTGCCGAAGGACGGCAAGGTGATCCTTGATTTCAACGAGGCCTACAACCCGCCATGCGCGTTCACGCCGTTCGCCACCTGTCCGTTGGCGCCGCCGGAGAACCGGCTCGACTTGCGTATCACAGCGGGCGAGAAGAAGTATCGCGGGGAACACTGATCGCTGCAGGATGCGGTGATCAGGTCAGATATGCAGAGCTGGCTCTGGCAGGTTCAGCGTCCCTTGAACTCAGCCTTGCGCTTTTCCAGAAACGCCGTGGTGCCTTCGCGCATGTCCTCGGTGGAGAAGGCCAGCGCAAAGCTCTGGGTCTCGAACTCCAAGCCCTGATCGATGCCGGTTTCGCCACCTTGCAGCACGGCATCGAGGATGCCGGCAGCGGCCAGCGGTGCGGCGGCCGCAAGCTGGCCGGCCAGGGTGTTCACCGCCTCGTCCAGTGCCTCGGGCGCGACCACGCGGGTGACGACACCCAATTCGTAAGCACGTTGTGCATTGATCACGGCGCCGGTGAGGCACAGCTCCAGCGCTGCACCGCGACCGGCCAGGCGCAGCAGGCGCTGGGTACCGCCGAAACCGGGAATCAGACCGAGATTGATCTCGGGCTGGCCGAACTTGGCCTTTTCGCTGGCCACGCGCAGGTGGCAGGCCATCGCCAGCTCCATGCCGCCGCCGAGGGCAAAGCCCTGGATGCGCGCGATCACCGGTTTGCCGAGGCGCTCGATCGAGCTCATCAGGCGCTGGCCGGTACGTGAGAAACCCTGCGCCTGTACCGGCGTGTAGCCATTCATTTCGGCAATGTCGGCACCGGCGACGAACGCCTTCTCACCGGCACCGGCCAGTACCACCACCCGTACGGCATCGTCCTGCGCGGCCTGCGCAAAGGCGAGGGTCAGTTCGTTGAGTGTGTCGCGGTTCAGCGCGTTGAGCTTGTCCGGACGGTTGACCGTAATGGTGCGCACCGCGCCGCGGTTGCTGGTTTCCAGGTTGCGATAGGCCATGAACGGCTCCCGATGGATGCAAGGACGCGATGGTAGCAGCGGGAACCTTTGCCGCTGGCGGGTTTCTCAAGCCCGGAGCAGCTACCGCTGCACGAATCCGGCGAACCGCTTAGGATGGACCGTCTGGATCGACAGTCGCGATAGAGTAAAGGCTCGATGGAGATAGGCATGAGACATCTGCGTTGCGTGCTACTCGGCATGTTGCTGCTGGGCGGCGTCGTGCACGCGCAGAATCGCGCGCCGGCTGCCGATGCGCCGGTGAAGCTGGACAAAGCCAAGCTGTCGTATGCCATCGGTTACCAGATCGGCAGCCAGTTTGCCGATGGCCGGCCGGATGTGGATGTTTCCGTGCTGTTGCGGGCGATCCAGGATGCCTATGCCAAGCGGAACCCCACGGTGTCGATGCAGGAAATGCGTCAGCAGCTGCACAGCCTCGAACGGCAGATGCATGCCGATGCGCTGGCTGAATTCAAGCGGATCGCCACCGCCAATGCACGCAAGAGCGCCGACTTCATGGCGCACAACGGACAACAGCCGGGCGTGGTGCAACTACCCTCGGGCATCCAGTACGCGGTGCTGAGCAAGGGCAAGGGCACGGCCAGTCCGAGCGTGACCAGCACGGTCACGGTGAATTATCGCGGCATGCTGGTCGACGGCACCGAGTTTGACAGCACCTGGGCGCATGGTGCGCCGGTGAGCTTCGCGGTCAACGGGGTCATCCGTGGCTGGCAGGACGTGATTCCGCGCATGCATGTGGGTGATCGCTGGAAGGTGGTGATTCCGCCGCAGCTTGCCTATGGCGAGGAAGGCGCATTGCCGCGGATCGGGCCGAACGAGGCGCTGGTATTCGAGATCCAGCTGCTCGAGATCAAGCCCTGATTCGGCCAGGCCCTGAATCCTGCGGTGGTAACATGGCAGGGCATGCCGAACGATCCGAGCCCTGCCGAAAGCCCTCCACTCACTCCCTGCATCGGCATCTGCCGGCTGGATGAGCGTGGCTATTGCGTGGGCTGCTGGCGCACAGGCGAGGAAATCGGTCGCTGGCGCGTGATGAGCGATGCCGAGCGGCACTATGTCATGCAGGTGGTCCTGCCCGCCCGCGAATTGTCATGATGGAGGCGCTCATCAAGGCGCTCCATCCGTTATCGGCGCCACCGACGGCGCCGGGCTGGAACCATGCCGACATGGCCGAACTGCTCGGCAACACGCAGCGTCAGCCGGCCGCCGTGCTGGTTGGCTTGCGCGAAGGTGTACAGCCCAGGCTGGTACTCACTGTGCGGACCGATCACCTGCAGTCGCACGCCGGCCAGGTAGCATTTCCCGGTGGGCGCAGCGACCCCGCCGATGGTGGTGATGCACTGACCACGGCGTTGCGCGAGAGCGAGGAGGAAATCGGCCTCGATCGTACGCTGGTGACGCCGTTGGGTTACCTGGATTGTTTCGAGACGATCAGCGGCTATTGCATCACACCGGTGGTGGCTCGGATTGCCGTCGAGGCACAGCTATATCCGGCGCCGGATGAAGTGGCCGAGGTGTTTGAGGTGCCGCTGGCGTTCTTCCTGGAGCCGGCCAACCTGCGTCGCTATACGATGGAATTTCGCGGTCACCATCGACCGATGGTCGAGTTTATCCACGGTGGCCACCGCATCTGGGGCGCCACCGCCGCGATGCTGTTCAACCTGTTGCAGAGGATGGGACGGACATGAGCCTGAAAACCACCTTGATCGACGCGGTGGAACTCGCTGCGTTGCCGCCGGATGATGTACTGATCGTCGATTGCCGCTTCGACCTGGCCGATCCCGGCAAGGGTGCGCGCGAGTATCTGGACGGCCATATCCCCGGCGCGTTGTACGCCAGTCTCGACCGCGACCTGTCTGATCTATCGCGTCAGGCCGAAGGTATGGGACGGCATCCGCTGCCGCTGGAGCCGGCGTTCAACGCGTTGCTGTCGCGTTGGGGCTGGCGGCTGGGCATGCAGGTGGTGAGCTATGACGCGGGCAGTGGCGCGCTGGCCGCTGCACGGCTGTGGTGGTTGCTGCGGCTGGTGGGTGTACAGCAAGTGGCGGTGCTGGATGGTGGCTATGCCGCGTGGCTGGCAGCAGGCTTGCCAGTCGAGTCCGGCGAGCCAGCCATGCGGCCAGCCAGCGAGGTGGCCCTGCATTACGACACGAATCAGGTACTGCTGGATCATGTCGTATTGCTGCATGGCGCAGCAGGCCAGTTGCTGGATGCGCGTGCGACGCCACGCTATCGCGGTGATGTCGAGCCGCTGGATCGGGTCGCTGGCCATGTACCCGGGGCATTGAACCGGCCGTTCACCGATAATCTGAGTAGCTATGGCCGCTTCAAGGCGGCCACGCAACTGCACGACGAGTTCGTCACGGTGCTGGGTTCGACTGCACCATCGCAGGTGGTGCACATGTGCGGTTCCGGCGTCACCGCCTGCCACAACCTGCTGGCGATGGAGCATGCTGGGCTGCATGGTTCGCGGCTGTACGCGCCGTCGTGGAGTGGCTGGGTCAGCGACCCGGTGCGGCCGGTGGCCAGAGGCGGGGAGTGAGTGTGGAGGATTGAGAAAAGAGTGGCAGAGCCACCTCTCATTTCTCACTTCTCTCCACTCACTTCTTTTCCTTGAGCCGCGCCACCAACTGTTGCAGCACAGCCTGCGTCTGCGGGTGGAAGAATGCCTCGACGAAATCGTCCAGCGGTAATACGTCCGGATTGGCGTAGGCGGCGGCGAGATCGGCACGCGCCAGGGTGCGGGTGGCGAGCATCGCATGCGATGGCAGTGCGAGCAGTTCACCCAGCCAGCGCAGGGCGCGCGTGGTGACTTGGTCGACACCGGTGAGTTCATCGACGAAGCCACAGGCGAGTGCCTCGGCCGCTTCGATCATCGAGCCGGCAACCAGCAGTCGTTCGGCGCGATAGGTACCCACCACCCGGCGCAGCGCCAGCTGGATGGCTTCGGGCACGATCAGGCCTACCTGCACCTCGTTCAGGCCGATCCGGTACGGGCCTTCGGCCATCACCCGGTAATCGCAGAACAGTGCCAGCACCGCACCACCGGCCGGGCTGTGGCCGGTGATCGCCGCCACCAGCGGAATCGGCGCACGCGCCAGGGTGGCGCACAGCGCGAAGAACTCGCGCCAGTATTCGCGCACGCCGTCGCGATCGCGGCCGAGCAGGGCCGGCACATCGACGCCGGCAGAGAACAGACCCTGCGCACCGGACAGCACAATACCGTGCATGCCGTCGCGCACGCTGTCATCAATGGCGGAGCGTAGTGCGCGCACCAGCTCCAGATTCAGCGCATTGACCGGCGGCCGGGCCAGCTGGATTTCGCGGATGTTGTCGTGGGTGGTCAGGTTGAGCATGGGGTACTCCGGCTCGGTGATTTACGGTTGGGGAGTTTCGTTGGCGGTCCAGCTGTAACGCAGCGCATAGTTCAGCGTGGCTTTGCCGTTGGCTGGCACCTCGACGCGGAACTCCAGCGTGTCCGGTGTCTGCTGGCTGGCCTTGTTGCTGGACGATACCAGCACCCACTGCCGCCAGCGGCTGGGATGCTCGCGCACGATCACCGTGCGCGCGCTGTCACTGGCGTTGCTGAGGATGATGCGGAACGCCTCATCCAGCGTGCGGCCAGCCTGGTCCGTGCTGAAGGCGGTGCGCGTGCGCTCCGCGCGCAAGTCGAAGGCCGTACCCAGCGTGATGGTGGCGTCGCTGCCTTTCGGGGTGTCGTTGATACGGCCCTCGCCAATGAATTGCGGCGTGCCGTTCTTGTCAGCAGTCAGTACGCGCAGATAACCGGCCGGCAGGCTGTCGAATGCCTGCAGTTTCAGGGTGCTGACGATGGCACTCCCACCTTCCTGGTTGAAATCCCGGCTGAGGATCGGTTGCTGCGGCTGGAAGCTGTTGCCGTTCTCGTACAACGCGGTGCGTTCGCAGTCCAGTGTGCGGGTGGCGTACAGCGGCACCTGGCTGACGCTGCCGTCGGGCAGGTCGACCAAGGCGGGCAGGGCGTAGCTGCGGTAGTCGCCGATGCTGTCCTGTTGCGGCATGTCGGCATTCCCGGCCTTGGCACTGAAACTGCGCGCCATCGCCATCATCGGACGTGGTGCCGACGCCTTCGCCATGTTCGGCTCGCCGGCGATCAGGGTGAGTTGCGTATCGTGCCAGTCGCGGCCGCTGCGGTTGGCGATGCTGGCGCGTGATTCGAACTGTATGTGGCAGCCTGTACCCGGCTGCAGCGTTGCCACAGAGGCTGCGCGCCAGCCAAGGCCGGAGGTGGGGTAGCTGAGTACGGCGCTGGTGTGGCCGGCGTGGACAGCATCCACGCGCAGACTCAGGCTGGAGCCGGTCGGGAAATCACCGCCAGTGGTATGCACGGCAGCAAAGTTGCGCACCAGCGTGGTGTTGCCGTCGCGGCCGCGTACCAGCAGGCCATCGCCGGCACGCAGCAAGGTGCCGCTGGCCAGCGGCTGGCCGCTGTCGCCGAGTACATCCACCGTGTGGCCAACCAGTCCGGTCAACGCCGCATTCTGTCCCTGCGCCAGCAGCAAGCGCTGCGAAATGATCTTGGCATCTCCGTTGGGGAAGCCCAGCGCGAGTGCTTCGGGATCGAGAAAGATCGGGAGATCGCCCAGCACCACATCGTGGATGCCAGCAGCGAGGTCCAGCGCCCGCTGCTCGCGCACCACCGCGTAACCGTCGTCGACATTGCCATCGCCATTGCTGGCGTACAACGCGGCATTGTCGCTGCGGTAGAGGGTGAGTTCGGTACCGCCGGCCGCATAGGCCGGCGTTACGCCAGCGAGGCTGACAACACAGGCGGCGATGGCGAAGGCCAGGGCGGTGCGAGAGGGTGCGGTCATCGGGCGAAATCCATCGTAAAGAGCTGTTGATCATCATAGCGACGGCGCATGAATGCCGTGCGTCGATTCCATCACTTCGTCCCGATGGGTCCGGTGCCGCGACCGTTCAGTCGCCCTCGTGGCCGGCGGCTGCTGCACGGATCGCCGCAGGCAGCGGTACCGGTTTGCCAGTGGCCGGGTTCATCCACACGATCACCACATGGCCATCGCAGTACAGGCGGCTGCTGTCATCGGCATCGACGATGCGATGAGCAAGCGTCATCGAGCTGTTGCCCAGCCGCCCACAGCGCAGCTCGACGCGCAAAGCAGCCGGCCACGCGATCGGCTGGCGATAGTTGAGCGTGCTGGCGGCCAGCACGGGCATCGAGGTTTCGCTGAACCAGTCGCGTACATGCTGCAGCCATTGCAGTCGCGACTCTTCCAGGTAGGTGAGGTAGTCGGCATTGTTGACGTGGTTGAACGCGTCGAGGTCACGCCAGCGCACGTTGATCGAAGCGACGAACAGCGGGGTATCGCTGTCGGCTTTCAGTGCGGTCTCGGCGGCCTCGATCGTTACCGGGGCATCAGCAGGCTTGGCTTGAGTGGTGGACTTGCGTGGACTCATGATTTTTTCTTCTTTCCGCGCATCGGCTTGTACTTGTCGGCAGAGGCGATGTGCTTGGTTGCGGCCTTGACGCGCTTGTCGGCGCCTGCGGCACGGGCTGCCTTGCCCTTGGCGGTGGACTTCAGGTGCGGCGCGAGGAAGTGACCGGTATGCGATTCGGCGTGCGCAGCCACGGTTTCCGGCGTACCTGCAACCAGGATGCGGCCACCACCAGCGCCACCTTCCGGGCCGAGGTCGACGATCCAGTCGGCGGTCTTGATCACGTCGAGGTTGTGCTCGATCACCACCACCGTATTGCCCTGGTCGACCAGCTGGTGCAGCACGTCGAGCAGCTGCTCGATGTCATGGAAATGCAGGCCGGTGGTCGGTTCGTCGAGGATGTACAAGGTGCGGCCGGTATCGCGCTTGGACAGCTCCTTGGACAGCTTCACGCGCTGCGCTTCGCCACCGGACAAGGTGGTCGCGCTCTGGCCGAGCTTGATGTAGTCCAGACCTACCGCGCGCAGCGTGTCGAGCTTGCGCGCAATCGTCGGCACGTTCTCGAACAGTTTCAGTGCGTCTTCCACCGTCATGTCGAGCACGTCGGCAATCGTGTGGCCCTTGTAGTGGATCTCCAGCGTCTCGCGGTTGTAGCGCTTGCCATGGCAGACATCGCAGGGCACGTAGACATCGGGCAGGAAGTGCATCTCCACCTTGATCATGCCGTCGCCTTCGCAGGCCTCGCAGCGGCCGCCCCGCACGTTGAAGCTGAAGCGGCCTGGCGTGTAGCCGCGTGAACGTGCCTCCGGCACCTGCGCATACATTTCGCGCAGTGGAGTGAACAGGCCGGTATAGGTGGCGGGATTGGAACGCGGCGTGCGGCCGATCGGCGACTGGTCGATGTCGACCACCTTGTCGAACAGGTCCATGCCGGTGACCGACTTGTATGCAGCGGGTTGCGCGCCGGCGCCGTTCAATTCGATGGCGGCGAGGCGGAACAAGGTGTCATTGACCAGGGTCGATTTGCCGGAGCCTGATACGCCGGTGATACAGGTAAACAATCCAGCCGGAATCGCCAGATCGACGTTCTTCAGGTTGTTGCCGTTGGCGCCCTTGAGATGCAGCCACGCATCGGCGTCGACCGGCTCGCGGCGCTTCGTCGGTACCTCGATCGCGCGCTTGCCGGAGAGGAACTGGCCGGTGATCGAACGCGGCGCAGCGAGGATGTCCTTCACCGTGCCTTGCGCGACGATTTCGCCGCCATGCACGCCAGCGCCTGGACCGATATCGAGTACATGGTCGGCCATGCGGATCGCATCCTCGTCGTGCTCGACCACGATCACGGTGTTGCCGAGGTCGCGCAGGCGCGTGAGCGTACCGAGCAGGCGCTCATTGTCGCGCTGGTGCAGCCCGATCGAGGGTTCATCCAGCACGTACATCACGCCGACCAGGCCTGCGCCGATCTGCGAGGCAAGCCGGATGCGCTGCGCCTCGCCGCCGGACAGCGAATCAGCCTGCCGGTCCAGCGTGAGGTAATTCAGGCCCACGTCGTTGAGGAAGGTGAGTCGCTCGCGGATCTCCTTGACGATCTTCACCGCGATCTCGCCGCGCCAGCCAGCGAGCTTCAATTTGTCGAAGAACGCCAGCGCATCGTCGATCGAACGGTGGGTAAGTGAAGGCAAGGCGTGATCGGCGACGAACACGTTGCGCGCCGAGCGGTTCAGACGCTGGCCTTCGCAGGCCGGGCAGAGCTGGTCGCTGATGTATTTGGCCAGCTCCTCGCGCACTGCGGAGGACTCGGTTTCCTTGTAGCGGCGTTCCAGGTTCGGCAGGATGCCCTCGAACGCATGCTCGCGGGTGACCTTGCCGCCACGTTCGGTGATGTAGCGGAACGCGATCTTGTCCTTGCCGCTGCCATGCAGCACGGCCTTCTGGACGTCCGCTGGAAGCTTCTGCCACGGCGTATCGACGTCGAAACCGTAATGCGCCGCCAGCGACAGGATCAGCTGGAAATAATGGGCGTTGCGGCGATCCCAGCCACGTACTGCGCCGCCGGACAATGGCAGCTCCGGATGGCCGACCACGCGCGCGGCATCGAATACCTGGGTCACGCCGAGGCCATCGCAGCTTTGGCAGGCGCCCACCGGTGAGTTGAACGAGAACAGGCGTGGCTCCAGTTCCGGCAGCGAGTAGTCGCAGACCGGGCACGAATAGCGCGACGACAGCAGTTGCTCGGCTGCCTTCGCATCATCCATATCGACCACGATCACCAACCCGTCGCCCAGCCGCAGCGCGGTCTCGAATGACTCGGCCAGCCGCTGCTTGATGTCATCGCGCGGACGGAAGCGGTCGATCACCACTTCAATGGTGTGCTTCTGGCGCAAGGTCAGTGGCGGCACGGCGTCCAGGTCGTACACCGCACCATCGACGCGTGCCCGCACGAAACCCTGGGCACGCAACTGGTCGAACACCTGCACGTGTTCGCCCTTGCGCTCCCGGATCACCGGGGCCAGCAGCATGAAGCGCTTTTCCGGATCCAGCGCCAGCGTGGCGTCGACCATCTGGCTCACCGTCTGCGCTTCCAGCGGAATGCCGTGGTCGGGGCAGCGTGGCGTGCCCACGCGGGCGTACAGCAGGCGCAGGTAGTCGTAGACCTCGGTGATCGTGCCCACGGTGGAACGCGGGTTGTGCGAGGTGGACTTCTGCTCGATCGAGATCGCTGGCGACAGACCTTCGATATGGTCGACGTCCGGTTTCTCCATGATCGACAGGAACTGCCGGGCGTAGGCCGACAAGGATTCGACATAGCGACGCTGGCCTTCGGCGTAGATCGTGTCGAACGCCAGCGAGGACTTGCCTGAGCCGGATAGCCCGGTGATTACGATCAGCCGGTCGCGCGGCAGGTCGAGATCGATGTTCTTGAGGTTGTGCGTGCGTGCGCCGCGGATGCGTATGGTGTCCATGACGCCGGGATATGGGGGGGAACCTTTACTATACCAAGGAGTTTGGATAGTTCATTCACCAAATCGCGCGCGGATCCGGGTCGCGGTTTCCCTGGAGACAGCGGCTATGGCTAAATGCCGGTTTGCCGGCCATCACGGCGGTGCTCCGATGGGCTTGAAGGGAGATCGACATGCGTAAGTGGATCGGGATCGCGGCAGGTGTGATGCTGGCGTTGGGCGCGACAGGGCAGGCGCTGGCCGCACAACCGAGCGAGCAGCAGGTGCGCCAGCTGTTCGAGGTCATGCATATGAGCCAGGTGTTCGGTCAGATGAACGCGCAGATGACCAGCGTGATGGTGCAGGCGGCGCCCTGTGTGCCAGCCTCGTACTGGCAGGGTTTCATTGATGCCAGTGGCACCCAGCAGTTGCTGAGCCGTATGGTGCCGATCTATCAGAGCCATTTCACGGCCGACGATGTCGCCGGTCTGTTGAAGTTCTACCAGTCGCCATTGGGCCAGAAGGTGATCACGCAGATGCCGCTGGCGATGGCCGAGGGCATGAAGGCCGGTCAACAGTGGGGGCGCGAACGGGGCCAGGCGATGATCAAGGATCTGCAGCAGAAGGGTACGCTGGACGCCAATGGGCGCTGCCCGGCCAATTCAACGTCTACCGCGCCCGCGCCGTTGGGGAAGCCTGCCCACTAAGGGTGTGGACAAAGGGGCGGGACACCGATCCCGGGTCCTTCAGGCCAGATTTCGGGGGTTGATGTGGTCAGTATTTGACCGGGGCTTCGGAAGATCGTTATAATCCGCGGTTCGTCAGTCCCTGTTTGGGTCATGGCGATACCCAAGAGAATAACGACAGAAGGGCATTCAGATGAGTTACGCAGTCATCAAGACCGGTGGCAAGCAGTACCGCGTTATGCAGGGCGATGTCCTGCGCGTGGAGCTGTTGACCGCCGAAGAAGGCGCCACCGTGAGCTTCGACCAGGTGTTGCTGGTTGGTTCCGGTGAGTCGGTCACCGTCGGTGCACCGATCGTGGAAGGCGCCACCGTCAGCGCTACCGTTCGCAAGCACGGCCGTGCCGACAAGATCCGCATCATCAAATTCCGCCGACGCAAGCATTACAAGCGTCAGCAGGGTCACCGTCAGCATTTCACCGAAATCGAGATCACGGGCATCAACGCCTGAGCAACTGGAGCACTAAGTCATGGCACATAAAAAAGGCGTAGGTTCCAGCCGCAACGGTCGCGATTCGAACCCGAAATACCTTGGCGTGAAGATCTACGGTGGCCAGGCCATCGAAGCCGGCAACATCATCATCCGTCAGCGCGGAACCCAGTTCCATCCGGGTACCGGCGTGGGCCTGGGTCGTGACCACACGTTGTTTGCGCTGGTCGACGGTACCGTCAAGTTTGCAGTTCGCGGCGACAAGAACCGCCGCTTCGTCGACGTCGTGCAGGCGTAAGCCTTTCGCGATGCGATAGCGAAGGCCCCGCTTCGGCGGGGCTTTTCGTTTGTGCAGGAGGCCGTCCGGTTATCCTGTCCCTGATATATGAAGAGTGCGGGACCCCAACCATGAAATTCGTCGACGAAGCCAATATCAAGATCCAGGCTGGCGATGGCGGCAATGGCTGCATCAGCTTCCGCCGCGAGAAGTTCATCCCGTTCGGTGGCCCCGATGGTGGTGATGGCGGCTTCGGTGGCTCGGTCTGGCTGGTGGCCGACGAAGGTCTGAATACCCTGGTCGATTTCCGCCATCAGCGCAGCTTCAAGGCGCAGCGCGGACAGAACGGCATGGGCAGCCAGATGTACGGCAAAGGTGGCGAAGACACCGTCGTGCGCGTGCCGGTCGGTACCATGGTCACCAATGTCGACACCGATGAGATGATCGGTGACCTGACCGGCCATGGCCAGCGCATGCTGGTCGCGCAAGGTGGCAAGGGCGGTCTGGGCAACATCCATTTCAAGACCTCGGTGAACCGTGCGCCGCGCAAGGCCACGCCGGGTACGCCGGGTGAGGCGCGCGAGCTGAAGCTCGAGCTGCGCCTGCTGGCCGACGTGGGTTTGCTCGGCTTCCCTAATGCCGGCAAATCCACTTTCATCCGGGCGGTTTCCGCGGCCACTCCGCGGGTGGCGGATTATCCATTCACCACCCTGGTTCCGAATCTGGGCGTGGTCAGCCTGGGCACCGATTCGAGCTTTGTGATCGCCGACATTCCGGGCCTGATCGAAGGTGCATCCGACGGTGCCGGGCTGGGCATCCAGTTCCTGCGGCATGTGGCCCGCACCAGCCTGCTGCTGCATCTGGTCGACATCGCGCCGATCGATGGCACCGATGTGGCCGAGCAGGTGCGTGCGATCGAACGGGAACTGGAGAAATTCAACCCCGAGTTGCTGGAACGCCCGCGCTGGCTGGTGCTGAACAAGGCCGACATGCTGGCCGAGGACGAGCGCACGGCAGTGGCGGAGAAGATCATCGCCGAATTGAACTGGACCCAGCCGTGGTTCCTGGTCTCGGCAATTGCCCGTGAGAACACCATGGCGGTTTGCCAGCAGGTGGGGCGCTTCTTCGAATCGCAGCGCGAGGCCAGCGTGGAGCGAGTCGAGATGCTGCCCGGCGATGTGCGGCTGCGCGGCGAAGCGCCGCAAGACTGAAGCCAAGGTCGTGGTGAATTGATTCACCGCGACCTTGCTGCTCCTTACATGCGGAATACGCCGTAACGTTGCGGCTCGATCGGTGCATTCAGCGAGGCGGAGATCGCCAGCCCAAGCACGCGGCGGGT
>Ga0302231_10001344_pt1 | contig 15350 bp, 11 predicted proteins | sample II_Palsa_N2_2_FD_193522 | JGI IMG/M metagenome (GOLD analysis project Ga0302231, IMG submission 193522) | Peat permafrost microbial communities from Stordalen Mire near Abisko, Sweden - II_Palsa_N2_2 | ecosystem: Environmental > Terrestrial > Soil > Palsa > Peat permafrost | place: Sweden...
CGAACTGGTCGAGGAAGCAATCAGCCGCGCGGAGAAACTCAACCCCAGACTCAACTGCGTGGTGTTCCAGGACTACGACCGGGCACGCGCTACCGCCAAGGGCGAACTGCCCAAAGGCCCGTTTTCGGGCGTCCCGTTCTTCCTCAAGGACATCTATGCCGACGCCCAGGGGATGCCCACGCGGATGGCCGCCCGCTTCATGCCGCCGATTGCAGCCACGCATGATTGTTTGCTTACCGCCCGCTACAAGGCAGCGGGATTCGTCCTTCTCGGCAAGACCAACGTTTCCGAATTCGGGCTCGTGCCGACGACGGAATCCCGACTTTATGGGCCCGCGCGCAACCCCTGGAACCTCGAACATTCGCCCGGCGGTTCGTCGGGTGGGTCGGCCGCAGCCGTCGCCGCGCGCATCGTGCCACTCGCCCATGCCAATGACGGCGGCGGTTCGATCCGTACGCCCGCGTCGTGCTGCGGCCTTGTCGGTCTCAAGCCGACGCGCGCGAATGAGCTATGCACCGGATTTCGGCGGCCGCGCTCGATGCGACGGCCGGGTGCATTGAAGGCGATCCCTATTGGGCACCCGATCCTCCGCGCTCGTATCTCGCGGCTATGGCAACGAAACCGAAACGGCTGCGCATCGCTTTCTCCACGAAACGCACCGACGGAGGCACGCTGCATCCCGATTGCGTGGCGGCAATAGAACAGGCTGTCAGGCTCTGCGAAAGCCTTGGCCATATCGTCGAAGAAGCGGCGCCAGAACTGAATCAGACCGCGCTCGTTCCAGCCTTCGTGGCGTTCTGGGCCAGCAACCTCGCAGCGGGCATCGATCACATTGCACAACTAACCGGACAGACGCCATCCGGCGATAAATTCGAAGGGTTAACGTGGGGGCTTTATGAAACCGGCAAACGCATCACCGCCAGCGAATATCTACGCGCCAAGGGCGCCATGCAGGCCGCAGCCCGCCACGCTGCGGCATTTCACAAGCATTATGATGTTTGGTTGACCTCGACTTTGGGCTCGCCGCCGGTGAGGCTCGGCACGTTCGATCTGGACGAGCGTGATCCCCAGAAATCGTTCGCGCCGTTGATCGATTACGTTCAGTACACCGCAATGCAGAACGTCACCGGGCAGCCCGCGATCAATCTGCCACTTTACTGGAACGAGGCGGGTCTGCCGATCGGCGCGCACTTTGTCGGGCGCTATGGCGACGAGACGACGCTTTTGCAACTCGCCGCACAGCTTGAACAAGCGGCGCCCTGGGCGCAGCGGCGCCCGGATCTCGAAGGTTGAGCTTTTGATTGCTGGGGCGCGCGGACGCCGCGCTCTAGCAATCGCAGAGCGGCTGAAGAGACCGTGCGGCTCTGGCGACAGCCTATAGTCGCAAGGATAACTCACTAACCAAACGACAACACAATTCGTCGCCCAATCACGGCCGCGTCTCTAGCGGCACGCCCCCAAATGCCTGGCGCTGCGCAAGCGAAACAAAGGTCTGGGCATCGCGAGCGGCCTGGACCACCGCCGCCATGCCGAAGAATTCATGCGTCGCCCCTCGATAATTGCGGTGCTCTACGGCGACACCGGCGTGGTGCAATTTCTCGGCGAGCTTTTCGCCGTCGGAGCGCAACGGATCGATGCCTGCGGTGACCACCACCGTAGGCGGCAACCTCGACAGATTCGCGCTGACCACGTCGATCAACCGGTTGCTCAGATCGCCCTCGTCGTTGATCACGTTCTGGACGAACCACAGCATCATTTTCTTGTTCAAGGGCTTGGCGTTGCGATTCTCCTCATAGGAGATCGAAACGATGTTGTTACTCGCCACGGGATAGATCAGCGCCTGATGCAGCGGCGCCTGCAGCCCGGCATCGCGCGCATGGATCGCCACGTTGATCGCGAGGTTTGCGCCGGCGCTTTCGCCCATCACCGCAATCCTGCGCGGGTCGCCGCCGAGGCTGGCAGCAGATTCGACGATCCAGCGCCAGGCCGCGAAGGCGTCCTCGTGGGCAGCGGGCAGCTTATGTTCGGGCGCTTGCCGGTAATGTGCGGACACCACAATCGCGTTGCTCTGCGCCGCGATCGAGCGCGGCGTTGCATCGTAGACATCCAGATCGGCAATCACCCAGCCGCCACCATGAAAATACAGGATCAGCGGAAACGGCCCCTCGCCGGCAGGCCGATAAACGCGTGCCGGATTGCTGCCGGCCGCACCGGGAATCTGGATGTCCTCGCTCTGCACCGCCTCTACTTCCAGCGGCAGGCGGGCAGCGTGACCGGCCTGCGTCATCAGCTTCTTGACGGCGTCGGCCGGTGTCGGCTGCTGACGCGCTTCGGCGACGGTGCATTCTTCGATGGGCTTCGGGTCGAGGCTCTTGAGCGTGTCCAACACCGCCTTCATGTCGGCGTCGGCGTGCGCGGTCGGATCGAGTCCAATCATGCCTTTGAGAGTATCGGCGATTGTCATGCCACTGCTCCGGGTAAAACATGAATCGGGAAGCAGGACCCGCACGGGTCCCGTTGAAACGCCAGGATCAATGACCCTTCGTATCGCTACTGGCGTCGGCGCCCGGCGTGTTGGTCGTATCGTTCATCGGCTTGGTCGTGGACTTGTGGGTGTGCTTCTTCGGGGTGTGCGTCTTCGAAGTCGAGGACGAGCCGCTGGCCGCGCTCATCGCCGCATCGTTGGCACCGGCTGCCGCGCCTGGCGCTGATCCCCCGCCGCCGCCACCCGTACCTGCCCCACCGCCACCGGCACCGGCGCCACCCGCACCCGCACCCGCACCCGCACCCGCACCTGCACCAGCGCCACCTGCCGCCAACGCGATGCTCGAGCCCAACAACAGCGCCGAAATCACAACCGCCTTTTGCACTTTCATGACCTACTCCTCAGTGAAACTCAGGTTTTGAGCGGCTGCGCGTCGAATTGCGCGCAGACCTGACGAGATTCAGCAAGCGCCGTGCCGTTGGCCAAGCGCTGATCGGAGCCGAGAACCTGCACCTTCGTATCTCGTGTTGTGGCGTGCGTAAAAACTGCTACGCATTCACGGTGTTCTTCACCGCGCGTTGCCACGAAAACGTCATAAGGTGAGGACGAGAATCGTGAGTACGTATCCAACGCGTATTCAACAACGCGTTCCAATTGACGATCGGTACGGAGGTCGACTTCAGGTCGCCGCCTCAAGCAGTCGGCGCTGCGCTGCGCGGCTCGGCGACTGACGCGATTCGCCCGCGGTGAGGTGAGGCGACGCGACACGCAGGTATCGCCCCGTTTCACCGGAGCCGCACCGCCCGTGCATCACTCGTCCAAAAGGAACGGGCACGGCGCTTGCTGAAAACCATCGGTTTTGACTTGTGCCCACCTCTCCCACTCACGCGCCACCGCCGACCCTTCTTCAACTATGCCCACGCCGCTCAACGTTTTACTGGTCGCCTCAGAGGCGGCCCCTCTCGCAAAAACTGGCGGTCTGGCTGACATGGTCAGCGCATACGGAACCGCCCTGTGCGACGCCGGTGTAGCCGCATCGATCCTCATGCCCGCCTATCCGGCAGCGCTCGAGCGCGTACTTGGGGCGACCCGCGTGGCAAGACTCTCTGGATTGCCAGGCGGTGACGGCGTGATCATCCGGGCTCGCATGCCCGACACGGGACTCTCCGTCCTGCTCTTGCAGATGGATCATCTGTACGCTCGCGAAGGGATCTACCAGGACCGGTACGGCCGTGACTACGTGGACAATCTCGTGCGCTTTGCGTCGCTGGCCGCCGCGGCCGCACGGATTGCCCGCGGCGTGCGCGGCATCAGGCGGCCGGACATTGTTCACGCGCACGACTGGCACGCGGGGCTCACTCCCCTCTACATGAAACTCGGCGGCGTGCAGGCGCGCAGCGTCTTCACCATCCACAATCTGGCGTTCCAGGGCAACTATCCGCTCGCCGCCGGCGCCTGGATCGGCGTACCGCCGGAGTTGCTGGCGCCGGCGCTCAGCGACGAACGCAGCATTGAGTTCTACGATTCGCTCAGCCTGATCAAGGCTGGAATCGTCCACGCCGAACGCGTGACGACCGTGAGCGAACGTTATGCAAAAGAAATTCTGACGCCTCGCTTCGGCCATCGGATGGAAGGGGTATTGAACGCAGAGGAGCACAAGCTCTGCGGCATCACCAACGGTATCGACATGCAGCGGTGGGACCCATCCACCGATCCGCTGATCACCCATAATTACTCGGTGGACAACGTAGCCGGAAAATATGCCTGCAAACGCGCGCTACAACAGGCGTTCGGCCTGGCTCGCGAACCGTTCGTGCCGCTCGTTGCCATTGGTAGCCGGCTGACCGAACAGAAACTCGCAGAAGTGGTAGCCGAGGCGATCCCGGTCATGCTGGCGCGGCACGAGCGGCTTCAGTTCGCCATCCTGGGACAAGGTAACGCGCGGATCGAAGCCCGCATGCGAGAACTGGCGGCAAGGTGGCCCGGGCGTGTGGGCACCTGCATCGGTTACGACGAGACGCTCGCTCACATGCTGCATGCCGGGGCGGACATGCTGCTGCATGCGAGCCGCTTCGAGCCCTGCGGGCTCACGCAACTGTATGCAATGCGCTTCGGTACGATTCCTGTTGCGTCGCGCGTGGGCGGCCTCGCTGACACGATCTGCGACTACGCGCTCGAACTCGGCAAGTCGGGCGCGGCAACCGGTTTCCTGTTTGAAGGCGAGACGGTCGAGGACGTGGCCGGCGGCGTAGGCCGTGCGGTCGAGGCGTTCAGGAATCCGTCCTTGTGGCGCGCGCTGCAACGCAATGCAATGACGCGCGATTCGGGCTGGGGGGCAGCCGTCAAACGCTATGTTGATCTGTATTGCGAATTGACGGATGCCCGCCCCGTGGCACCGCGTCAGCAACCGGCAACGATTCCGGCCATCGCCGCGCGCCGCAACTCAGCCGGGCCGGCGAGCGCCGACAGTTCGCAGGCGGTCGCCCAGTAGCGCCCGCAGGTTACGGGGTCGCGCCGGGAGGCGGTGCGGGCAGGATCTCGTCCTGCAACTCCGGCCGCACGGTGAAGATCGGCTCGACCATCCATTCGTTGAGCCACTCGCGCATTTCGCTCCAGTGCGCCTCGAGACTGAACTCATCGGCGATCTGGTCGCTGTCGTCGTCCCGCAGGTAGGCGTACACCACCCGCTGACCATTCCAATAGGCGACAGCGCGATCCGTCAGGTCGGCGGTCGTGCCGAAGGCGATGTCCCGCAAGATCATCGCTAATCGAGTTTCGAACTGTTCGCGGGTCATGATGATTTCCTCCATGGATAACCATCCGCAGCATGGACGATGCCTGAGAATCTTCTGTGGCTCCGATCTGAAGATATTTTTTGTCGACTCGCTTTTATCTGAGGTTGCTTTTATTTATCAGCTATCTATCTTCGACATAACCGCAGTCGCCGGGTCATATCTATAGCCCTTCTGTGCAAGTTGCAAACTCATCGTTGCACCAATCAGTTTTTGCTGCGCATCCCGGGATATCAATTCGTGATCCGGCTTAAGCCGTTCAAGTTCCGACGCGAGCCTGCGGACGAGTGCAACTTCTCCCGTGCTGCGTGCATCGACAAACAACATCCTCTCACCTGCCTGGCCAAGTCGTTGTTTAAGGTCCTTGGCATGCGTCACCCACTGTTGGGCATTGCTGCGCAGATCGTTGATGGCCTTTTCATGGGCTTTCGCCTGCGCCGATAGCTGCCGCTGCAACGCGGCTACTTCCTCTGCGCTCTCCGGACCGTCCGCGCGAATGCCTGGATGCTGGCCGCGCTGACCTTCCTCGGAGGCGGCTTCGGCCAGTTCTGCGACACGCTGCGTCAACTGGGCGGCATGCCGCTCGGCAGCATCGGCCCGGTCCTTCGCAGCAGACACGTCCTGCGACACCCGGGCCAGTTCGGCGCTCGCAGCCGTTTTCGCTTCAGTGAGGATGCCGATCTGCTCGCGGGCTGCTTCGAGCTCGCTGGTGATGCGCTGCAGTTCGTTGATCCGCACCGATCCTTCGTCGAGCCGCGCCGCGGCTGTCTGGCGCTCTGCCGCCAGCGTCGTGCGGGCTTCGTCGAGTTCAGCCTCCAGGGCGGCAAGCCGCGTGAGGCTCTCGTTCGCCTGCGTCTCGGCGGCTTGCGCGCGCGAGTTGGCCGCGCTGGCTTCCTGCGACCACTGCTCGACCTCTGCTGACTTCGCCTGCGAGGTGTCGCTCAATGCCGCGATCTGCTGCCGCGACTCGTCGCGCTCCTGGGTGAGCCGCGTAATATCATCGTTCTTGCTTGAGAGAGTCGCAGCCAACGCTTCGCGCTCCCTGCGCTCTTCCTCAAGCGATGTCCTCGTGGTTTCCAGGTTGGCGTTTTCCACCGACGCGAGTTGCAGAAGGTCCTCGATGCGCGCCTCGGCCGCCTGCGCGCGCGCGGTTGCTGCGCCCGACTCCTGCGACCATCTTTCCACCTCTTCCGACTTCACCCGGCCGGCGTCGCTCAGCGTTGCGATCTGCTGCAGCCCTTCGTCACGCTCCTGGCTGAGACGCGTTATCTCATCGGACATGTCTGAGACAGCCACCGCCAACGCTTCACGCGCGCTGCGCTCTTCCTCAAACGACGCCTTCGTGGCTTCCAGATTGGCCTCTGCCGTCGACGCACGCTGCAGGAGTTCCTCGACCCGCGCTTCGGCCGCTTGTGCACGCACTGTGACCGCGCTCGCCTCCTGCGACCACTTGTCGACTTCTTCCGACTTCGCCTGACCGGCGGCGCTCAAAGTCGCGACCTCTTGCCGTGCGCTATTGATATCCTGAGTCAGCCGCGCAATCGCGTCATTCTTGTTCGAGACAACCTCTGCCAGCTCGTCTTGCGTCCTGCGTTCTTCCTCGAGCGACGCCTTCGTCGCTTCCAGATTGGCATCTGCCGTCGACACACGCTGCAGGAGTTCCTCCACACGTGCCTCGGCCGCGTGCGCACGCGATGCGGTCGCGCTTGCCTCGTGTGACCACTTGTCGACTTCTTCCGACTTCGACTGACAGGTGGCGCTCAAAGTCGCGACTTCTTGCCGTGCGCCATCGAGATCCTGGGTAAGCCGTACGATCTCGTCGTTTTTGCTCGCGACAACTGTAGCCAACTCGTCACGCGCCCTGCGCTCTTCTTCGAGCGCCGCTTTCGCGGCGGCGCTCGAAGTCGCAAACTCTTGCCGTGCGCCATCGAGTTCCTGACTGAGTCGCGCTACCTCATCATTCTTGCCCGATACAACCGCCGCCAACTCTTCACGCGCCCTGCGTTCGTCCTCGAGCCACGCCGTCGTAGCTTCCAGACTGGCGTCGGTCACCGACGCCCGCTGCACCAGTTCCTCGACACGCACCTCGGCCGCTTCGGCGCGCAGGGTAACTTCGCCTGCCTCCAGCGACCACTTTTCGACTTCCTCAGATTTCGCCCGGCAGGCGTCGCTCAACGTCGCGGCTTCCTGCCGCGAGTCATCGCGCTCCTGAGTCAGCCGCGCGACCTCATCGCTCTTGCCTGAGACAACCGCGACGAGCTCGTCACGCGCGCTGCGTTCTTCGGCAAGCGACGCCTGCGTTGCCTCCAGATCGGCATCTGCCACCGACACTCGCTGTACGAGCTCCTCCACGCGTGTTTCGGCCGCATCCGCCCGACCGGTCGCCGTCGCGAGTTCCGCTCCGAGGCGTGTGGCGGCATGTTCCGAGGCGTTTAGCGCATCCGTCAGGGCGGCGAGTCGCTCGCGCCCCGCTTCGATTTCGTCGGCGAACCGTTGAAACTCGGCAAGCGCCTCGTCCCGTTCCGCAAGCGCGGACTCGGCATGCTGGCTCGTCGCCGTGAGGCGCTGACTGAACGCCTTCTCCGCCTCCTCCTGGGAGATTGTCCAGATCCGCCCCGCGGCGCTCATGATCGTTTCGGCAAGCCCCTCGGGCAACCCGGCCGGGACCTGCAAGTCTGGCGTTCTCGGCTGGCGGGCTTCGCGCCAGCGTTCCAGCGCCGCCACAATCTCCACCAGCGAACCGCCGCGAGCCTCGGACCAGATCGTCACGGGGGACACGCGCTTGCCTTCTTCGACCATGCGATCGGCGATGGCCGCGACCAGCTCGTCGGTGATTAACTCTGCTTTGGACATAAGCGCCTCAAAAATCAGTGTGGCCTGGCGAAAGATAAAGTCCCCAATACCTTACTACGTCCAGCGAAATCCCCGTTGAAAGGAAAATGAGGGGTGTCGCCACGTGGACACTATCTGGACCGCCGGACTTGCCGTCTGCTTCCCCGCTTCGCTCAGAACGTCTGCCAATTATCCGCTTCGTCGGCAGCGCCGGCGACGCCGACGGCCGGCGTGCTAACGGCTGCAGGCGCGGCACGCACGGTTTTCCGCCGTGGCGCAGCCTGAGCCGGCGTTTTCAGACGATGGACAGCAAGCCGGGCGCTACTGGGCGACGCTACTGTCGCACGGGCAACGTCGCTCTCGACATTGAAAACCGACACCGCGTCGCGCAGGGCCTGGGCCTGCTGCGCCAGCGCCTGCGCCGCGGCCGACGCCTGCTCGACCAGAGCAGCGTTTTGCTGCGTGACTTCATCCATCTGGGTAATGGCGGTATTGACCTGCCCGATGCCGGTACTTTGCTCCTCGGAGGCCGCGGCGAGCTCGTTCATGATATCGGTCGTACGTCCCGCGGAGGTCACGATCTCGTCCATCGTCCGGCCGGCGTTTTCAACCAGCTTCGATCCGTTATCGATCCGGGTCACCGATTCGGTAATCAGGTCCTTGATTTCCTTGGCAGCGGTCGCGCTTCGCTGGGCAAGCGTGCGGACTTCGCCCGCGACGACGGCGAACCCGCGCCCCTGCTCGCCGGCCCGGGCCGCCTCGACCGCCGCGTTGAGCGCCAGGATATTGGTCTGGAAAGCGATCCCCTCGATGACGCTAATGATCTCGGCGACGCGCGCCGAGCTATCCGCAATCTCGTGCATGGTGGCCACCACGCGGCCAATCTCCGCGCCGCCCCGTTGTGCGACGCTCGAACCCTTAGTCGCCAGCAGGCTTGCCTGCTTGGCGTTGTCCGCATTCTGGCGTACGGCGCTGGTCAGTTGTTCCATGCTCGATGCCGTTTCCTCCAGCGACGCGGCCTGTTCTTCCGTTCGCTGGGACAGATCGGTGTTGCCTTGCGCAATCTCGCCCGCGGCCACGGAAATGGATTCGCTCGAGCTCTTGATACCCCGCACGATGCTCGTCAACTGCTCTTTCATGGCGGCAAGCGAATACATCAGGCTGGCGTTATCGCCGGCCTTCAACTGCACGGTGACGCGTAAATCGCCGGCGGCGATCGCACTGGCCATAGCCGCGGCTTCGCGCGGCTCGCCGCCGAGCTGCCTCGCGAACCCGCGGGCGATGAACAGCGCCACGGCCAGTGCGACAGCGGCTGCCGCGACGATCAGGCCGACCACCAGCGCAATCGCAGTGTGATAGGCCTCATCGGCCACCTTCCCTTCTTGCGCCGCGCCTTGCTCATTGATAGCGACGATCTTGTCGATGTCTTTCGCGACGGCATCCCGTATCGTGCCGGACTGACCTGTCAGGATGCTCATGGCTTGCTGCGGATTGCCCGCCTTCGCCGCTGCGCGGGCCTGCTGATCGAGATCCATGTACTGGGGCATTAGAGCCTGGATGTCGGCAAAAGCCGTTTTCTCCTCCGGCTCGGACACGAGCTTTTCGTATTCCGCACTCGCGCTTTGGAATGCCTCGATGCGCGGCCCCATTCTCGCGTCCACCGCCTGGGCCTCGGCGACCTTATCGGTGGAGGCCATCCGGAATTCGGAGAGGCGGATCTGGTTCAACGCGTTTTGCATCCGCAGGCTGCTGCTGACGCTGGCCGACCACTTATCGCGAAGCGCTGCTACGTGGGCGTTTTCGGCACTGACCTCGTAGAGCGAAAACACACCCAGGCCAACCAGCAGGAGAGTGACGACCGCAAAGCCTGAAACGAGCTGCGTCACCACTCTCATGTTCTTAAGAAACGGCACGATGATTTCCTTGTTTGCTGTGACTGACTGAACCGACTGTCGGCCCGGCCGGCCCGAGGCTGCCGCTGACCGGCATCAGTTGCATGGGCGTCGGGGGCAACGCCCACACGGGATGAGCGAGGTTGCCCGCGGATCGGCTCCGCCGTCACCACGGAATTAGATAATTTACCTAGGTGTTTACGACTGTTTTAAGGAAATATTTAGGTGCGGGGCAATGCCTGCGTGGCTCGACGCTCCGCATCAGCAAACATCTCCCGTAGCCGTTGCCGCTCGGCGCTGGTCAGATGTGAAACCGCGACCGGCATCGCCAGCACCAATTGCAACGTCAGGTCCCCGTGCGAGCCGTTGCGGTCCGCGAGTCCATGCCCGCGCAGACGGATCGTGCTCCCCGGTTGCGCGTTAGGCGGAATCGTTATCTGCAGCGCACGGCCCAGGATCTGCGCTTCGAAGCCGCCGCCGAGCGTGGCCGTCACGAAATCAACCTGAATTTCACAAGCGAGATTCAGCCCGTGACGGCGAAAATCCGAGCCGCACACGATCGCGACGGAGAAGATCGCGTCGCCCGCCGGACCGCCATTCACTCCGGGATGGCCGCCGCCGTCGACGACCAGACGCTGTCCGTCCCACGCACCCGCGGGCACCTTGACGGTCTCTGATATCCGGTAGGTCTCGACACCCGTGCCGAGACAGGTCGGACATCCGTCGCCGGCTAGCGGGCGCCCCGTTCCCGCGCAGGTACTGCAGCGCACGCCCGAGACGGATTGGCCGCTGCCGTAGCAGTGCGCGCACTCCGAACCCCTCTCCTGGCATTGACGGCACGGCCCATTCACCGCGTAGCACGCTTCGACCTCGCCGCCATGAATCGCGGCTTCGAGCGGCACGAAAAGTTCGACCAGGCAGTTCGCGCCGCGCATCGGCAGCCCACTGCGATGCTCGCGCGATGGGGCTTCCTTGCTGCGGTCCTCGGTCGATGCCGCCGCCCGGCTTGACACCGGCGCTTTACGCTTGCCGATCAGAATCTCGAAAGCTTCCTGAATGCGCTTGAACACCGGCTCGACGGTCGATTCGCGTCCCTTGTTGCGGTCCGGGTGGTACTTCGCCCTCAATCGCCGGTATGCGCGTTTGACGTCTGCCGGCGACGCCGTGCCCGGCAATTCCAGTCGTTTGTAGTATTCGTCGAGGCTCACCCGTTTCCCCGTTTTCTTTCTGAGGTCGCAAATCTATCAAGAAGGCGGCGAAGGGACTTTCGCCGCAGGTTTTCATAAAACCCAATTATTGAGTTTTAAAGGTTTTTAATTTCCTGTCGATAACCCGTCTGATAGGCCGGTCGTCCCGCAGATGACCCAATACATCCACCGAAAATAACAAAGCCGCACTATGACCACCATTTCGTCATTGAACGCAGGTCTTATCCCATCGCTGACGCCGTCGTCGAGTACGGCAAACAACCTTGCTTCGACCGCCGCCTCATCGGCAGACGCAGGTATCGGGTCGACCATTGTCACGATTCCCTCGCCGACCGTCGAATCGCCCATCGTGTACACGCCGGAAGGATTACTGGCAGGCACGCAACCGATCATCACCTGGGCTCAAAGCAACACCGATGCCGTCTCCAAGGTGATGGCGGGCGACTACATGTCCGGCACGATGTCCGGGCAGTTCTACGATTTGGGAAGCGCCCTGCTCGATCGCTTCCAAACCACCGGCAGTAACTTCACGCAGTCCGTAACGGCCGCACCGGCGAGCGGAGCCGCCGCGACCGGACTGGGAGCAGAAGGTGCGCAAGGCGATATCAAACTGACCGTTCAGACCGCGAGCGGCGTGAAGGTGGATATTGAACTGGATAGCGACGATGGCACGCTGGCGGTCAGCGTGAACAGCAGCGGAGCCCTGAGCGACTCCGAGCGCAGCGCGCTGGCCAAGCTGGCCGATGGATTTCAGCAAGCCATCAACGGCCTGAGCGGTTCGCCGCCGTCGCTCAACCTGAGCGGTCTGACGCAGTACGACACGTCGGTGCTGTCGTCGGTGAATCTGCAGTTCAATGTGACGGGCGACGGGTCAAACAACATATCAGCCAATATTGCACTGAACAGTTCGACGAGGAGCGTGAAGGTCACGGACTCGGACGGCACGATCAACCTCAGCGTCGATACCGGCGATTCCGCCATCCTGGGCTCGGGTGCGCAACAGAACCAGGCCATTGCAAGCTATCTGGCGCAGTTCGACCACGCTAACACGGAAGGCCACGGAAACAGCGCGCTGATGTCCATGTTCAAAGACGCATTCACGCAGATGAACAGCAACACCGGGACATCGTCGCAACAGCTTCCAGGCACGGCCTACACGCCGTGGCTCGCGCAGGCAGACCACGCCATGTTGACGGGTCTGGACGATTTCACCGCCTCGATTACCGATAACACGGTGTCTTCCAATCCGTTGCTGCCGGATCAAACGGATAGCTTTTCCTATCAGGTCTCTCAAAGCACCCAAACCGAAGGCGATGCGCTGGAAGGCAAGATTACCCAAACCCAGCAATCGCTTCTGAAAGCGACTTATCACCAGTCGCTATCCGGCGGCCCAGTGACACTCACCAAATCGCCCGCGTCCCAGAACTACGACTATGTGCAGGTCAACGACGCCGAAAACAGCACAGTCAACCTCGAAACGGACAACGGCAAATTACTTCAGGCGACGCTGAGCCAGTCGTCGAGTGAATCCACCGAGGTAACCGAATACGTGAAGGGCGTGCTGATGTCGGACGTCACGACGCCTGACAACACGTCCAACTCGAAAGACCTGCTTGCGCTGCTGAAACCTTTGATTGCCGATCAACAAGCTGGCCAGGACGGCGTCAACTGGCAACAGGCGCTTTCGAGCATTCACGGGATGATCTTGCTAAACGCGAGCCCGAGCTGAAATAGCCCGCAGCAACGGACATAACGATCGTCGCCAATCCAGGTGCGTTGGTCGCATGTCCGTTGCTGGTTCGTATCAGGGCGAACGACGATCGTCACGATTCCTTCGACGAGCTACGGGTCGATTGGGGTGTACACATCGGAAGGCACGCTGGGGGGTTAGCGTCAAGAGCAGCGGGCAACTGACAGACGGCCAGCGCAAGGCAATCGCCAAACTGGCCGACGGGTTTCAACAAGCGATCGACGGCCTCGGCACTTACCCGCCCACGCTCGATCTGAGCGGTCTGACGCAGTACGACACGTCGGAATTGTCGTCGGTGAATTTGAAGTTCAATGTGAGCGGCATATCAGCCGATTTTTCCGCGAACAATTCGACCAGGAGCTTGAGCTTTACGGGCCCAGCCGGCTCGATGAACCTCAGCGTCAATACCAGCGAATCCGAACTCCTGGGTTCGGGCGCGCAACGCGCCCAGGCTATCGCAAGCTATCTGCAGCAGTTCGATAACGCCAACACGGAAGGTCACGGAAACGCTGAGATGATGGCGATGTTCAAAGACGCGTTCACGCAGTTGAACACTGAGCCTGCAGGTGCTGTCGATATGTCGTCGCTGGGGCTGCCGCCGATGGAGCAATCCATGTTGTCGGGCCTGGACGATTTCAACGCCTCGCTTACCGATACCCCGGATACCCTCGGCAGTACGAATACATTTTCTTATCAGGTATCCCAGAGCACCACCACCGAAGGCGATCTGCAGAACGGCACGATTACGCAAACCCAGCAATCGCATCTGCAAGCGAGTTACCAAACGATGGTATCAGCAGCGGCCCAGGACTATGACGACGTCCAGATCGACGAGAACGCGAGCAGCACCGTGAAGCTCGCGACGGAAAAAGGCATCCTGACGAAGGCGTCGTTAAGCCAGTCGTCCAGTCAATCCACGCGCAACTCGGAATTCGTGGGAGGCAAGCTGGTATCGGATGTCACCACACCAACGAATACGTCCGTGTCGGAAGATCTGCTTTCGCTGCTGAAACCTTTTATTGACGATGGTCAGGCCGCAAAGAATACCGGCGCATGGCAACAGGAACTGTCAACCATCCACGGGATGATTTTGCTAAACGCGAGCGCAAACTGAAACAGGCTGGCGGCAAAGGGTATGGCGCCCATATTCACGTCGCCAACCGCGTGAAGCCATCGGGACTCCATGCTTCGGAGTTCACGCCTTGATGAACGAAGAACAGGCCATCGGGATCGTATCGCTGCTTCACCGATTTGAGCCGGTCGTAATGCTTCCCCCAGTACGCATGTTGCCAGTCCGATTGGAAAAAGCTGCTCTCGGCCAGGTACGCTCCCGCATCCGGCACCATGCGTCGTAAGACGCCAGCCGCTTGCTGGATCTTCGTCGAAGCCTCTCGGGCGTGCTCGAGATCGGGCCCGGTCCCCGGCATGCCCGCGAAAGCGGGAGCACCTTCGCCCGCGATAATCGCGAGCGCAAAGGCGTCGAGCACGGCTGGATTCATCGCCGTGTCCGCTGCCCGCTGACGTGCCTCAACGGCCCCTCCGCCGAGTCCTTTGTTGAAGTGCAAAGTGATCGCCCAGTGACGGGTGGTTTCGAAAAGCGTATCGACGAGTCGCGCTTGCGCGGACTGCGTCAGCAGCGAGACGGGCAGCCATGCGGATTCGTAGCCATAGAGGAATTGTCCCGCCCCTCCTTGATTAGCAGACCAGAACACATCATCGGCAGCAGCACCGGGTCTATCGTCGGGCATCATCGCGCCCGGCACGTGCTGCATCATATAGCCAGGATCGCACAACCGCTGCGCCGGAGCTGCAAGGATCTGCGGCGCAGCCGACAATGAACATCCTGAGGCGGGACTGGTAACCCAGTCGAAGAATGGCTGCCACACGCCCGCAGCCTGATCGCGGTTTAAGCCCTGAAACAGCATCGAAATCCGCAAGGTCCCATCGGGGCGCAGCGGCACCGTTTCACCCCAACGTTCGTTCAGCAGACTCTCTGCGTAGAACGCAATGAATCTCGCGACAGTTGCCGGAATGCTTCCGGCGAATGGGCGTTGACGTTCACAAAGACCGCACCGAAGTACTCCGGCAATGGATCGGTTTCGAGCGTCAGGCGTGTGACCACGCCAAAGCTTCCATCGCCTCCGCCTTTGAGCGCCCAGAACAGGTCCGGTTCGCGGTAGGCATTGACGACGCGGACGACGCCATCGGCCGTCACCACTTCCGCCTGCAGCAGCGATCCGGCGGCGTTCCCGTACCGTTTCGAGAAACTGCCAAAGCCACCACCTAGCGCGAGCCCGGCGACGCCGACCGTCGCGCGGCCGCCCCCTTGAACGTACCGGCCGCCGTGTGTGGTCACCGCATCGTAGACATGCATCCAGATGGCACCTGCAC
>Ga0302231_10001348_pt1 | contig 15330 bp, 16 predicted proteins | sample II_Palsa_N2_2_FD_193522 | JGI IMG/M metagenome (GOLD analysis project Ga0302231, IMG submission 193522) | Peat permafrost microbial communities from Stordalen Mire near Abisko, Sweden - II_Palsa_N2_2 | ecosystem: Environmental > Terrestrial > Soil > Palsa > Peat permafrost | place: Sweden...
TAGGCTAAGACCAGTGACGCTGATCTCCGCGTTACGGTGTGTTCGAGCCGCGGCATAGGTCGCGGCTTTTTTTTACCGGCAGCGTTGCCGGTAAAAATGGAAATCTGAAGGGAAGGCTGAGTCGTAGCGACCGTGCTTTCAGCTCGCGTGCTGGGCCGGTGCCGGGCGGCTCTCGTGAGCGCCGAGCGGCATGGTTTTCCACTCAGGCAGGCGGTCTGCCGGGTCGAACTGGTCCAGTTTCAGCAGCAGGCCGTCGACGACGCACAGTTGCGCGTGGGTCAGGTGCTCGGCGTCGAGCAGGGCATGCAGACGCTTGCGCCAGTAGGCGGGCGGAAGGATCGGACCACCCAGATCGCCACGGAGCGCTGGCTCCATCACGCGGCGGATGTGCGCAATGTCCTGATCGATGAGCGTGGCCAACAAGGCGTTGTTCGGTGCGTTCAGAGTATGGTCCATGACACATTAACGGCCAGCCAAACATTGACTTTAGGGGTGCGAGCAAAATATTTTTCAGCGGCGTCCTTAGGCCGGCTCGGAGTCGGGCACACCCGTTGCTGTTGAAAAGTACTGGCGCAAATTCGCGCCGGCACTGCAATCGCAAGGAGCCGAACATGAATAAGGACCAGGTGAAGGGTGTTGGAGAACAGGTCAAGGGCAAGGTTAACGAGGCGGTTGGCAAGGCCACGGGTAACAAGGCCAAGGAACTGAAGGGCGACCTCCAGCAAGGCGCCGGCGAGATCCGCAAGGCATACGGTGACGGCAAGGAAGAGGCCAAGAACAACGCCAAGCGGAACGCGCCGTAACGGGCAGCCCGGTTTGACGAAAAAGGCGCTTCGGCGCCTTTTTTTTGCGCGCTGCAGCAAAGCAAGAGCTGCATGCGATGAGCGGTAAAACCTGCCACACTTCGCCACACGCGCCTAGACTGGGGGCATCGACAGGAGGGGAGATGTGTGATGACACCCGAAAAAGTGATTTCGATGTTCGAGCGGCAATACCTCGAGGGCAAGGCGCCGCTCGACGTGGAATACATTTGCGCCGGCTTCGCTGAGTGGCTGTCTTCGGCGTGGGAGTACCTGGACGGCGAAGAGAAGGCTTTGTTGATGTCAGCGGGATCTGCACTGTGGCGCGAGGGCTATAACCGGCGCGCCGGGAGCGCGACGAACGATCCGTGGTGAGATGGGCCGCGGTTTTAGCACAGCGAGAGCGGCGAAAGTTGATCAGTACAACTGCTGACAGGGCAAGGTTTAGGCGCGAAGCATGCTCCATGGCTGTAGGGGCAGACACGCTTTGCACCCTCGCAAGAAAAGTTTGGCAGGAGCGTTTATATTGATCGCTTTGTTCGCCGGACCCGGTTGCCTCAACGAGGCGTCCCCGTTACCGCGTCCATTCATCCTGTCCAAAGAGCCCCTATGACCGATCTTTCCACGTTTCCCATCACGGCCAAGTGGCCGGCCGAGCATCCCGATCGCCTGCAACTCTACTCACTGCCCACACCGAACGGCGTCAAGGTTTCGGTGATGCTCGAGGAGACCGGTCTTGCGTACGAACCGCATTTGGTGCGCTTCGACACGAACGATCAGATGACGCCGGAATTCCTCTCGCTGAATCCGAACAACAAGATCCCGGCCATCATCGATCCGAATGGTCCCGATGGCAAACCGCTCCCGCTGTTCGAATCCGGCGCGATCCTGATCTATCTGGCCGACAAGACCGGTCAGTTCATTCCTCAGGACGCCGCCGGCCGCTACGAAACGATTCAATGGGTGATGTTCCAGATGGGCGGCATTGGCCCCATGTTCGGCCAACTGGGTTTCTTCCACAAATTCGCCGGCAAGGAGTATGAGGACAAGCGCCCGCGCGACCGGTACGTCGAGGAATCGAAGCGCTTGCTCGGCGTGCTGGAGAAGCGGCTGACGGGGCGCGCGTGGATCATGGGTGACGCCTACACGATCGCGGATATCGCGACCTTCCCGTGGGTGCGCAATCTGATCGGCTTCTACGAGGCCGCTGATCTGGTGGGGATTGCGGATTTTCCGAACGTCAAGCGCGTGCTGGATGCGTTTGTCGCGCGTCCGGCGGTGGTGCGTGGGCTCAACATTCCAAAGCGCGATTGATGTGGGCGCGGCTGGCGGCGGTGCGATCGACTCGATTCGTGATGCGTTACCCGCTGTCTAATGCCCCGCAGGAGCGCTCCCGGCGCGCGTCGCAAGTGCCGCGCGTGCTGACTGGATTGCGCTGTCCCAATCGCCCAGCACCGGCTGGCGAAACAACTGCGCGCTCGGGTACCACGGGCTGTCCTGGCGCTCGAGCATCCAGCGCCAGCAGGTGTCGAAGCGATTCAGAATCCACACAGGTTTGCCGAGAGCACCAGCAAGGTGGGCCACCGCGGTATCCACCGAGATCACCAAGTCGAGACTCGCAACCAGAGCCGCGGTGTCGGCGAAGTCCGTGAGTTCTTCCGTGTAATCGACGACCTGCTGGGCGGGTTCCGGCATCTTCTGCGCCAGTTGCTGCGCTGCAGGGCCTTTCTGCAAGCTATAGAAACGGACATGCGGGACTTCGAGGATCGGCCGCAGCACGTCGAGCGTGATCGAACGTCGAGCGTCGTTTTTTCTCAGTTCCGCCACATGCGGTCGACTTCCGCCTGCCCAGACCAAGCCGACTTTGAGGCCATCGTTTCCTCCATCGTGTGCAATGCGCTCGGCCCAGCGTTGCGAGGCTTGCGTGTCAGCGAAGAGATAGGGCGTAGTCCCGGGAATGCTCGCAAGCTCCGTCTTGAACGCGAGCGGCAGACTCAGCAAGGGACAATGGCAATCGAAGGGCGGCAGCGGTTGGCCCTGCTCGATCAACTGGGTCACGCCATCCAGATTCGTCAGTAGCCGGATCAGCTCAGAAGGGACTTCGAGGATGACCTTCGCGCCCAGACCGGACACCAGCGCCGCATAGCGGCAAAATTGCAGCGTATCGCCCAGGCCCTGTTCCGCGTGCAGCAGGATGGTCTTGCCGTCGATAGGGAAATCGCCCAGCCACAACGGCTGCTCGAAGACCCGCTGGCTCGCCTTGATCCGGTTGCGTTTCCAGCGCCATTCGTACTTTTGCCAGCCTTCCGCGAGTCGGCCCAATTGCAGCAGGCATAGGGATTCGTTCCAGTGCGCTTCGGCGAATTCGGGGCTCAGCGTTAGCGCGCGCTCGTAGCTCTGCAGTGCTTGCTCGTGCTGATTCAGGTCGACGAGCGTGAGCCCCAGGTTGTTCCACGCGTCAGTAAATGCAGGCGCGAAATCGAGCGCGCGCTGGTAGCTTTGCTGCGCATCCTGCGGGCGGTTCAGATCGCTCAAGGCGTTCGCGCGATTGCTCCATGCGTCCGCGTATTCCGGCTGCAAAGCGATGGCCTGGTCGCAACTCGCGAGGGCGTCCGCGGGACGGCCGAGATCGCGTAGTACGCAGGCGCGGTTGCTCCATGTCGGCGCGAACTCAGGGCGCAACTTCAGGGCGCGTTCGAAGCTCACGAGCGCATCCGCGGGCGCATCCAGGCCGGCTAATGCGTTGCCGCGATTGTTCAAGGCATCGACGAAATCGGCTTGCAACGCGAGCGCGCGATTCGCACTGGCGAGCCCTTCCTTGAAGCGCCGCAAGGCGTTGTAGGCAAAGGCGAGATTGGAGTGAATTGGCGCCTGCATGCCGTTGATTGCGACCGCCTTTTTCAGCAGTTCGATGCCTTCCTCGAGACGACCCGACTGCAGCGCCAGTGCGCCCAGCAACTGGATGGCGTCGAAGTGCTTGGGCCGTAGCTTCAGAATCTCGCGGTAAAGATCCTCCGCCTCGGCGTATGCGCCGTTTTGCTGCAGGGCCACGGCCTCGCGAAGCAGGGTGTCGACTTGGCGCTGAGGGTTCGCTGTCTTGCTCATAGGATGCATGGGGTTGGGCGCGTCCCGGAACGACGGGTTTAACGTCGCCCAACCGGATAGTCTTCGATCGCGGGGTTTGGCTAGTCTGCCGTGTCCCGGGCGACGCGATTGCAACGCACGGGCCTAGGCAGGCGGATGGCGGCGATTATCGCCGAAAAGAAGCCGGTCGACACCGCTCCGCCGATGTCGGCGCTCGGCGTATCATGTGCCGGTCAAGACAAACGGAGACGGGGCGATGAAAATCCGCGGTTCACTTCTGTTGGCTGGCGCCATGGCTGCGGCCGTGTCGCTCACGGCATGCACTCAGGGCGGTCCGGTTGAGTTCTCTGCCACCGGAGCCGATGCGCCCATTACGTCGCGTGCCGACGATCTGGATTTTGGACCGATGGATCATTCCATTGCCGCTTGCAAGGCCGCGGCCCAAAGCGCGGGGCAAGGACGCTGCGTGAAAGTGCGGGCGTACGAAGCGTGCATGAAGACGCGCGGCTACATTACCGTGCTGGGACCGGAGAATCCTTCCTCCTGTGGACAGCCTGCGTGGGAGCAGGATGTGCGCAAGTGGCTCCAGTGAGGCGGCCGTTGTTGATGTGATGACATGGGGATCCGCTCTCGGTGAGCAGATGGCTTGATGGCTGGGATATTAATCTAGAGTCCTAATTTATTAAGTGGGTTGGCGATGAGGTGTAGCAAACAGCCATCCTATCGTGCTGGCGATTGTTGATTTTCAACTGGGTATCACTAGCCATGCAAACAACAGAGTGGTCGGTCGTGCCGGTGTCGGTCCCTGGCGATTCGCGTGTATCGGGGATGTATGACGCGCCCTATCTGGCGGATGCTTATGCCATCCGCTTGCCCGAGGATGCGATTCCCGATCCCGAGGTGTTAGCAAGATTTATGTTTGCCCATCAACCTTCGTGGGTGGCGGGGCTCTTGTCGGTGCGTGATGCGCTGGTTGCCGGCTTCGGCATCAAGACCGCGAGGGAGTTGCGAACGTCACCTAAGCCAGCGGGCGATGAGCGCGTCAATATCTTCAGGATTTACGAGCGGCGGCCGCACGAGATCATTCTCGGCGAGGACGACAAGCATCTCGACTTCCGGGTCTCGGTGATGCGCGAGGTGCGGGCGCTTTCGACAGGACCGCGCCCGTATCTGATTGTCTCAACGGTAGTGCATTGCCATAACCGTCTGGGGCGGACTTACATTACGCTGATCGCGCCGTTTCATCGCCTCGTGGTTGAATCAGGGCTGCGACGAGCGGCGCGTCTCGGATGGCCTACCGTCGCGAAGGCGTGACAGCGGGGTCTTTTCCTTCATCTGCAGCAGTCAGATCCCCGACGGCCTGTTCTTGAGGTGGTGGCGAGACGCTACTGGACCAGCTGAAGTTGAGGCTGATGAGACGAGGGTAGCCTGGTGCAGAGATCGAACTCGTCCAGTTCCAGCAAAAGGCTATCGACAGTGCGAAGCTGCGCATTCGTGAGGTGCGTGGTGTCGAGAATCTGATAAAGACGTTGACGCCAGTAAGCCGACGGCAGATAGGAGCCGCCGAGATCCCCATACAAGGCCGGCCGCATCACACGAGCGATGTGCGCGAGGCCTTCGTCGATAAGCGTGTTCATGTGTGTCCCCGTGAGTCCTGCCGGCCGATCCAGCCGTGTCGATTACGTCTGATGAATAAGATGAGTTGACTGGCGCGTGATGGTGACGTCGGTCCGTTTTTATTCAGTAGGAATCCGGCGAATCTCACGCGGTCCAGGCACTGCATGGATTGAAGAGTACGCGTATGCGATGTGGGTCAATCAGACGAATACGGCGGGTTTATGGCGTCAATTTATGCTCTGCCGATCGCGCGGTCGCATGGCCTGAGGCGGGCGGATTTCAGGGCGGCTGCGCTTTAGCGGGGATGTCTGCGCGGAAGCATGGTTGGGCAACAAACTGCGATGGTGTATAGCGTTCAAGCCGCCGCCTGGCGGCATGTGACATGCGGGGCGGTGATTGTGATATTTACGGCAACAGTGAATTCGAAATCGAGGTCTTCACCCTAGGAATCAAGCCCTCTAGACTGTGATTACTGGTTGCAGACATACAAGTTTGTAGCGCCGCACAAAACAATCTCTGGAGGTATCACCATGAAATCGCTCATCAAGGCTGTCGCTCTTGCTGCTGTTTTGGCCGCCCCGATTGTTTCATTTGCTCAGACGAATGAACCGCTGACACGTGCACAAGTTCGCAATGAGCTGATCCAGATCGAGAAGGCGGGATACAACCCGGCAACAGCGAACGACTACGACTACCCGGCAAACATTCAAGCAGCGGAAGCGCGCGTGGCTGCACAAAACGCCACTGCGCAAGCTAATACGACCGGTTACGGTCCGAGTGCCAATGGTTCGACTCAAGCGGGACAGCGCGGTGAAACGACGATCAGCACCTATTCGCCGCCGGTTGTTAACGCTCGTTGATGGATTGGGGCTGGCGCAACTGCAGGTAGCTTAGGTTGCCTGGGGATTGGCGGTCATTGGTAGGGAACAGGCCCGCATCTCGATGGAGATGCGGGCCTGTTCGTTTATGCGGCGGATTGATGGGTGGCTGCGCGCGCCGCAGCAGGGGTTTCGCTTTTGCGGTATTTTTCATCCACTTCGATCATTCGTGGCATGGCCCGGGATTCTTCATGACAGAGCGTAAGCCGTTTGATGCAGCTGTACGTCGTTTTCTGGATGAGCAGGCTGTAGCCGCGGGCGCGCTGCCTCCGGCTACGTCGAACGAGGAGCGGGTGCGTGTGGCGCGCGGTTTAATGATGCGTGCGTTGGAAAGCCGCGAGTCGATTGCCGGTTTGCCCAATGGCGTTGAGACGCGTGATGTGGAGATTGCCGCCGGGCTGGGGGCGCGGGTCTATTTGCCCAGGGGTGAAGGTGCGTCTCGGCCTGTGATGGTGTACACGCATGGGGGCGGGTGGGTGGTCGGCGCGGTGGCGACCGTCGATCCGTTCTGCCGTCTGCTAAGCGAGGCTGCCGGGGTGATCATTGTCTCGGTCGAGTATCGGCTTGCTCCCGAGCATCCGTACCCGGCGGCGTTGGACGATACGCTGGCGGCTTTTGATTGGGTGGCTGAACACGCACATGAGTTTGGTGGTGACGCGGCGCGGCTGGTTCTGGGTGGTGATAGTGCAGGCGCCAATCTGGCTGCGGTGATAGCTAACCGGCTTTGCGCCGAAGGGTCGGCGAAGGTGCATGCGTTGCGCGCGCTGTTGTTGCTTTATCCCGTTACGGATCATCCGAGCGCGGAGCACCCATCCTATGCAGAGAACGCGAGCGGCTACGGGCTCGAGGGGAATCTGATGCGCTGGTTCTGGGAGCAGTATGCGGCGGGCGTTTCGGCGGATGATACGAATCTGGCGCCGTTACGGTTGCGCGAAGTGCCTGCGCTACCGCCGACGCTGGTGACCACCGCGCACTACGATGTGTTGCGCGATGAAGGGATCGCGTATGCGGAGAAGTTGAAGGCGGCGGGGGTGAAGGTGATCCATCTGCATGCGCCGGATATGGGGCATAACTTTCCGGTGACGCCGAGCCAGGTTGCCCGATTTCCGCAGGGGGTGGAAATGTTGGGGGCGATTGGGGGATGGTTGAGAGGGACCTTCGCGGATCGTTAGTCTGTGACGAAGATTGTCACGGGTTTGGGGTGCGTCAATTCGAAGGTGTGAATTCGGCCGGCGCGGACGTCGAGTGTCAGGCGGTCGAGTAGCTCGAGTTGGCGTGACCCCGTTTCGACGTTGCCGCTTGATGTGGACGAGATTTTTGCGAGCCACGCGCGACGTTGATCCAGTAAGTACGTCACGGCGCTCCCGCGTCGCATGAAAAACCGCTCCATTTGTTTTGTCCGTCTGGTTCAGCTAGGCATGGTTGAATCGGGGATGGAATTTAGCATGGGGAGGGGGTTTCTGCGGGGCGGGTGAACGAGGTGGAAGATTGGCGGGATGGGACGCTTGGCGTGGTGCCATAACCTGAACATTGGGTTTGCAGCGGCGGTGCGACGCGATGACGAAAGCAAAAAGCCCCGTGTCGGGCAAACGACGGGGCTCAGTATGAAATCTGGGAGATGTGCTGCAGGACCTATTGGTCCCCCCGACAGGAATCGAACCTGTATCTAGCGCTTAGGAGGCACTTGTTCTATCCATTGAACTACGGGGAGATAGACCGTTTAACGGGGCGGGCTGAAACTTTTTCAACGAGTCTCTTAATCCTGGCCCATGGGTGTTTGCGGCTTTTCTGCTTCGTCCTAAGCGAAGCGCCGTGATACCTCAGCAACCCCAGTTTACAGCCGTCTAACGTGATTCTGTATCCGCGCTGACTGAACTGGCGCTAGCGTCCTTCGGTACGCAAGCGAGGGCAGAGTATAGCAAAAACGCTTGAAGTCCAAGGGGGTGGCCGGAGGCTGGGGCGCACCAGAAATCTAGAGGGGGCAGAGCACAGCCGACACCACGTCCGTTGCCGGAACTACTCGCTGATCGCCCGGAACCACCACGAAGACTGATCAGCGACGGCCTCGTGCTCACGGCTGAGCCGTTCGCGGCACATCCGAAATACCACCAGCCACTCCCGAATCGGAACGACCCACCCGAGTGCCCTGACGTTCCCCCTCCCCAAGCGCCAGCCGTTCCATAGGCAGCGTCGTCGCCTCATCAATCACATCAACGTAGCTGAAGTGATAGCGATCGTAAGCGGCCTGCAACCTCCCGAACCCATGACAAAAATCATCATGAACCACTGACCTAAACCCCAACGGATAGTGCGCATCTTCGAAGCACGTTGGTACCTGCTCCGCCCCATAAAGCTCATCATCGAAAAAGAAATCCTCGGTGGTCTCGAGATCACACGACGCCACCGCGAACGCGCAAATTATTGCCACGAGAACCATCCCAACTATTGGTGCGCGCATAGTGAATCAAGTCGTAATGGTATCGGCCAATACAGACTCACGCAGGACAACAAAGTTTTTTGACGCCGCCTTACCGCATGTTTTCCGCCGTTACACAAACAACACAACGCAGCCGAAACCGCCCAGGACCCCTTAGGAACGCACCTAAGACAAAACCGGCGCCATAGTCCCCAAGGTGCGAATCATAAGTTCCTTCACACTCTCCACAACGAGCGAATCAACCGTCCCCGAGTACGAAACCACAGCAATCCCAACACGGGGCAACTGGGGAAGCCGCTCCCCAACGGGCATGATCCGCAAATCCGCCGGAACGGCACCTCGCGTCAGCACAGCCACAGCAATCCCCGCCCGCACGATCGCGAGCAGTCCATCCTTGCTGACGCTCTCATAAGCTACGCGATAGCTGACGTTAGCAGCCTCAAGCGCACGCCGCGCAGCCTGATGGTCGAGCGTCTCAGGGACCGACAACGCTATCTGCAGAGGATCATCGCTTGGCGGATAGAAGTCCTGAGAGGCGATCCACACCAGATCCTCCAAGCGAATCACCCGCTCCAGGTTCCCCTCCGGCGCAAGCGAGACGAGCGCCACATCCACGCGTCGTGCATCGAGCATTTTCTCGAGCAAAGGCGTCGGCGCACATACGACTTCCAGCGCGACTCGTGGATGCTGCGCCGCTATCGCTCGTAACACGACCGGCAGGAACTCGGTGCAATAATCTTCGGGACATCCGAGCCGAACCGAACCGGTGAGCCCACGATCGGTCACGTCGAGCAGCGCCTCGTCGTGTGCGCGTACCAACCTGCGGGCGTGCGACAGCAGTCGATTTCCGCGCGACGTGAGTTCCACGCCGCGTGCGGTACGCACCAGCACCGCACCGTCGACGATCTCTTCGATCCTCTTCAACTGCATGCTGATCGCGGACTGGGTGCGGCCAACTTCCGCCGCCGCGCGCGTGAGCGAGCCGGTATCCGCAATCGCGACGAACGTCCTGAGCAAATCGAAATCCAGCTGCAACATGGTGACATCAACTCCTCAAATGGGAGGCATCAGAACTTTTCGTTTCTTCCCACCGGCGCAGATCGCATACATTGATCTGCGGCACGCTCGCCCTCCACTCTGGACACAAGTCATGTCAGCACAAACCGATCGGGATTTTTGGTCAAACGCCCAGCGGCACCTGATCCGCTACGGTGGCACATTTTCGCCCGTCATAATCGAGCGGGCCAGCGGCAGCAGTGTCTACGATTCGAATGGCCGCGCGATACTCGACTTCACCTCCGGACAGATGAGCGCCGTGCTCGGTCACTCTCATCCGGAAATCGCCGAAGTCATTGCCGAGAGCGCACGCAATCTCACCCACCTTTTCAGCGGGATGCTCTCGCGCCCGGTGGTGGACCTGGCGACGCGCCTTGCGGACATCGCGCCCGCAGGACTCGAACGTTCCCTATTGCTCAGCACCGGCGGAGAAGCCAACGAAGCAGCGATCAAGATGGCAAAGCTCGTCACTGGCCGGCACGAGATCATCAGCTTCGCTCAATCATGGCACGGCATGACGGGCGGCGCAGCATCGGCCACCTACAGCGCGGGTCGCAAGGGTTACGGCCCGGCCGCCGTGGGGTCCTTTGCCATTCCCGCACCGTATCCGTACCGGCCACGGTTCGAGCGCAACGGTGTCTATGACTGGGCCGCTGAACTCGACTATGCATTCGACCTGGTCGACAGGCAGTCTAGCGGCAGCCCCGCAGCGTTCATCGCCGAGCCTATCCTGAGCTCGGGTGGTCTGATCGAACTGCCGCAAGGGTATATGCGCGCTTTACAGGCGAAGTGTGTCGAGCGCGGAATGCTATTTATCGTGGACGAAGCTCAAACCGGCATGGGCAGAACCGGAACGATGTTCGCGTGCGAACGTGACGGCGTGGTGCCCGACCTCCTGACCTTGTCCAAAACGCTTGGCGCAGGCCTTCCACTGGCTGCCGTCCTGACGACTCAGGAAATCGAGAATCAGGCACACGAGCGCGGGTTTCTCTTTTATACGACGCACGTGTCGGATCCGATGCCGGCCGCTGTCGGCCTCAAAGTCATCGAGATTATTGAACGGGATGGGCTGGTCGAGCGCGCTGGCAAAATCGGTCGTCGTTTGCGTGACGGCCTGGAGACGCTTCAAAGCCGCTTCGAATGCATCGGCGATGTGCGTGGGCGTGGTTTGATGCTGGGGATCGAAATCGTCGGCGATAGAGCAACGAAAACCGCGGCTCCGGATCTTTCCGCTGCAATCACGCGTCGCTGCCTCGAACTCGGTTTGCACATGAATATCGTGCAGTTGCCGGGATTGGGCGACGTTTTCCGCCTTGCCCCACCGCTGACTATCGCAGAACCCGAGATCGATAGGGGGCTATCGATCATCGAACAAGCGCTCAAGGAAAGCGTGAACATGTAAGCGCCGTCCCTGATCTGCCAGCCTCATGATGACGCCACCGCTGTCATTGGTTGGCGCGCCGTAGCGCGGGATCGCCAGCCTCCGACTCCGCAAGCAAAAGCAAAACGGCCCGGCAGACGCCAAGTCTGCCGGGCCGTTTAGATCGCGCCGTGCCGCCACCTCAGGCCGCACGCCAGCATTCGCGGAGTTGCTTCAGAACTCCACGACCGCGAATTCCGCCTTGCCCACGTCGCACAGCGGGCAGCGCCAGTCTTCCGGAATATCGGCAAAGCGTGTGCCCGCCGCGATGCCGTCTTCCGGCAGACCTTCTTCTTCGTTGTAGATCCAGCCGCAAATCAGGCAGACCCAGCTTTTGTACTCAACAATGACTTCGCTCACGACACACTCTTTCTTCAGTTCACTACAACAATCCGCGCAGTCTGCCCCCTTTTGGGGCGCGCGGCGACCCGCAATATTACCGGAATTTGACAAACCGCTGATCGGGTCCGTTGTCGCAGGTGCCGCCCCCGGCCACCGAGCCTATATCTTCCGGCATCCAGGCATCCGCCCGCGCGCCCGGTACAATGAGCGGTTCCGGCTCATTGCTGTCTTCTCCTCCAAATCTCCATGTCGCTTTACACCATTACCGGGGCGCAACTCGCGTTCGGTCACGTCGCGTTGCTCGATCACGCGGATTTCTCTCTCGAAGCGGGCGAGCGCGTCGGGCTGATCGGTCGCAATGGCGCGGGCAAGTCGTCGCTGCTGAAGATCGTCGCCGATCTGAGCAAGCCCGACGATGGCCTCGTCACGCGTCAGCAGGGGCTGACGTCGGTCTACGTGCCGCAGGAGCCGGAATTCGATACGGACGACACGGTGTTCGACGCGGTCGCCGCCGGTCTCACTCACGCCCGGGCACTGCTAGACGAATACGACGCTGTCGCCAACCAGCTCGCCGACGAGCCGGAAGGCACGCAGCACGACGCGCTGATGTCGCGCATGAACACGCTGCAATCGGCGCTGGACCATTCGGACGCCTGGAACTGGAGCACGCGCGTGGCCACCACGCTGCAGCAGATCGGTCTGAACGGCGAGGCGCGGGTCGGCTCGCTCTCCGGCGGCATGCAAAAGCGCGTGGCGCTGGCGCGGGCGCTGGTCGTGCAGCCGGACGTGCTGCTGCTGGACGAGCCCACCAACCACCTCGACTTCGACGGCATCCGCTGGCTCGAAGATCTGCTTGTTTCGCTGCGCGCCGGGCTGCTGTTCATTACCCACGATCGCGCGTTCCTCGACCGCGTCGCCACGCGCATCGTCGAACTGGATCGCGGCCGTTTGCTGTCGTATCCGGGCAATTTCAGCGCCTACCAGACCCGCAAGGCGCAGCAGCTCGAGGTCGAACAAGTGGAAGCAGCCAAATTCGACAAGCTGCTCGCGCAGGAAGAAGTGTGGATCCGCAAGGGCGTCGAAGCGCGCCGCACGCGTAGCGTCGGCCGGATTGCGCGGCTCGTGCAGATGCGCAATGAGCGCGCCGAGCGCCGCAACGTGCAGGGCAACGTCAAGCTCGACGTGGGGCAGGGCGAAAAGTCCGGCAAGATCGTCGCCGAACTGACTGATGTAACCAAGCGATACGATTCGCGCACGGTGATCGACAACTTCACGGCCACCGTCATGCGGGGTGACAAGATCGGCTTTGTCGGCCCGAACGGCGCGGGTAAGACCACGCTGCTGAAGATGATTCTCGGCGAATTGCCGCCGGACGAGGGCTCGGTGCGTGTCGGCACGAATCTGCAGGTCGCGTATTTCGACCAGATGCGCGCGCAACTGGATCTGGACAAGAGTCTCGCCGATACGATCAGCCCGGGCAGCGAGTGGGTCGAAGTCAATGGCCAGAAGAAGCACGTGATGAGCTATCTGGGCGACTTCCTGTTCGCGCCGGAACGCGCGCGGTCGCCGGTCAAGTCGCTCTCGGGCGGCGAGCGCAACCGTCTGTTGCTGGCGCGTCTGTTCGCGCGGCCGGCCAACGTGCTGGTGCTTGACGAACCGACCAACGACCTCGATATCCCGACGCTCGAACTGCTCGAAGAACTGCTCACGGAGTACGACGGCACGGTGCTGCTGGTCAGCCACGATCGCGCGTTTCTGGATAACGTCGTGACCTCGGTGTTCGCGGCGGAGGGCGGCGGCAAGTGGCGCGAGTATGTCGGCGGTTTCACCGACTGGCAGATTCAGCGCGACCGTTCGCGACAGATGGCGCAGGACGCGCAAAAAGAAACCGCCAAGGAAGTGGCGTCGAAAGATAGCGGGGCTGCGGCAGGCCGCAATACGCAGCGCGCCGCCAAGCTGTCGTTTAAGGACCAGCGCGAGCTTGATGCGCTGCCGGCGCAGATCGCCGCGCTGGAAGCCGAGCAAAAGACGATTGGCGCGCAGTTGGAAGACGGTTCGATCTTCGCCAGGGATGCCGCGGAAGGCACGCGGCTGACAGCACGCTACGCCGCGATTGACGAAGAACTGCTGGCGGCGATGGAACGGTGGGACGAGCTGGAGAGCAAGCGGAAGTGACGCGCGACGGGGGTTGGGCCGCGGGCCGGGCGCAGACGCACCGGAGGCGGCCCCGTGTCTCGCAATCGGGCCGGATCTGGCCACCGGCGCTTGTCCGAACAGCCAATCCGGCACGCTGTGAATTGCCGCCTGTATCGAAATCAGTAAAATACCCCGCGAACAGGCTTGCTCCGGGCGCTCGCGCCGGCCGCGCGGTCTTGGCGTGGCACCGGGGAGAGTCCGGCTATAAAAAGTTTGCCCGCCGTGCGGGCACCCCACCCACCCCATTGTTTCGTTTCGCTTTTTTTGAAAACTCAACGCATTGTCCACGGACCTGTCCACAGGACCTGTGGACAACGATGAACCGTCGGACCCGAGTCAACCATGTCTACGAAAAAGCCAAACGCCGCGTATAGCGAAGCGTCGATCAAGGTGTTGAAGGGCCTGGAGCCGGTCAAGCAACGGCCCGGCATGTACACCCGCACCGAGAATCCGCTGCACATCATTCAGGAAGTCATCGACAACGCCTCGGACGAAGCCCTCGGCGGCTACGGCCGGCAGATCACGGTCACGCTGCACGCGGACCAGTCGGTGTCGGTAGACGACGACGGCCGGGGGATTCCCTTCGGCATGCACCCGGAAGAGGGCGTGCCGGTCGTCGAAATCGTGTTCACCCGTCTGCACGCAGGCGGTAAGTTCGACAAAGCCGCCGGCGGCGCATACACGTTCTCGGGCGGTCTGCACGGCGTCGGCGTCTCGGTTACCAACGCGCTGTCCACGCGCCTCGACGTCACCGTCTGGCGCGACGGCAAGGTCGCCGAACTGGGTTTCGCCAACGGCGATGTGGCCAAACCGCTTCAGGTGCGCTCCGCCGCCAAAGGCGAGAAGAAGTCCGGCACGCGCGTCACCGCCTGGGCCAATCCGAAATACTTCGATTCGCCTAACCTGCCGTTCGGCGAACTGCAGCGTCTCCTGCGCTCGAAAGCGGTGCTGTTGCCGGGCGTCGAAGTCACGCTCGTCAACGAGAAAACCGGCGAGCGTCAAACCTGGAAGTACGAAGACGGTCTGCGCGGCTACCTGCTTGAAGGCATGAACGGCAGCGATCTGCTGATTCCGCTCTTCGAAGGCGAACGCTACGCCGAGAACTCGCGCGCGAACGAAGAAACCTTCGCGGAAGGCGAGGGCGCGGCGTGGGTGGTGGCGTGGAGCGAAGAGGGTGCGCTCACGCGCGAGTCCTACGTCAACCTGATTCCGACGCCCGCGGGCGGCACCCACGAATCCGGTCTGCGCGACGGTCTGTTCCAGGCGGTCAAGAGTTTTGTCGAACTGCACAATCTGCAACCGAAGGGCGTCAAGTTGCTCGCGGAAGACGTGTTTGCGCGCGTGTCGTTCGTGCTGTCGGCGAAGGTGCTTGATCCGCAGTTTCAAGGACAGATCAAGGAACGCCTGAATAGCCGTGACGCAGTGAAGCTGGTGTCGTCGTTCGCGCGTCCGGCGCTCGAATTGTGGCTCAACCAGCACGTCGAGCACGGCAAGAAACTC
>Ga0302231_10001362_pt1 | contig 15218 bp, 9 predicted proteins | sample II_Palsa_N2_2_FD_193522 | JGI IMG/M metagenome (GOLD analysis project Ga0302231, IMG submission 193522) | Peat permafrost microbial communities from Stordalen Mire near Abisko, Sweden - II_Palsa_N2_2 | ecosystem: Environmental > Terrestrial > Soil > Palsa > Peat permafrost | place: Sweden...
TGGGTTTGTATGCGGGGAGGGTGTGTGTCAGGAGAATATATCACAACGGACGTGAGTAAGGGACGGCAAAAGTACCAGGAACAGGGCCGCCAGCGTACGACGGTGCAGTATTTCCTTGGACACCTTGACCTTGAGCGCTTTGCTGGTAGTCCACTGCAATGATATTTTTTGAGTATATAATTTTCTTCCTCTCCTCCTCCTTCTTTGTGATTGATACCTGCATACTCGGACCCACTGTCGGCGCCACCATAGTAGCCGTCTTGGTAGCCCGTTCCGATGGCGCCATAGGGGGCAGGGGATCTTGACGCGTTCGGAGGGGCGGCTCCGGCATTCACGGGTGCTGCAAAGAAACATCGTTAGTCTCTCTCGCGCTCCCCAATTGTCGTGTGGTACCGAGATTGTCACTACCGTAGCCAGTGTAGCCTCCCGGGGGGTAGCCGGGGTACGACTGACCCGCGTACGGGACAGCGAGCGAGCTCGAGCGAGAGCCGCCGGACGCGGTAGGCGCCCCGCCGTAGCCGATCGATCCAGGTCCGCCCGTGTAGAGGGACGAGGCAAAGGCGTCGTAGGGCGTGGCAGTGTACGGGACGCCGTAGCCGCCCGGGGGACGGACTTGCGACGGGATGATGCCTCCGTATCCGGCACCGAACGCGCCATAGGCTAATAGGACATTTTTTTTTTTGAACTTTAGGGAGACGGAGATTGCTTTTCTTTTCTTCTTCTTCTTCTTTTTGAGGGGAGGGGGAAAGATAGAAATGTTTGGTAGACCGGAACCCGTATTGCCATTGAGATCTAGCAGGAACAGGCCTAGAGTCCACCAACGTAATTTGGCACAAACGTCCACAAGACGGCACGTAATAAAAAAGAGTGCAGCCTTCTCTAAAAATGTGCGATTCCGAACTGAAGTGGCAAAGCATAGGGAAAGTGGTACGACAAGGCAACACGACACGGGGAATTGTGGGACCCAAACAGCAACCAGGCAGGAGAAAAAAAAAGGAAAAAAAAAAAAAGACGGTGGGATTATTCATACCAGAGGGATCGCCGTAGGGCATGGCAAAGGGGCCGCCGCCACGAACACCGCCGCCCATGGGAGGCCGGAAACCCTTGGGTTCGGCCTTCTTGACCTCGACGTTCTGGCAACGAAAAAAAAAAAAAAGCCAGAAATTTCTTAATCGGCATATCAACAAGCGGCATTGCTCACCTGCTTGTTGTCGATCTCGTGCATGTTCTTCTGCACGGCGTCCTCGACCGCGTCCTCGCTGTCAAAGGTGACAAAGGCAAAGCCACGTGGCTTGCGTGTTTCCTTGTCGACCATGAGCATGACATCCTCGACGTTGCCGTACTGGGGGAGGGGGAGAGAGAGAGGGGGGGAGAGAGGGGTGGGTCAGCGCACTGCTTTTGCCGCTCGCTCTGCTTACCTTGGAAAAGTAGTCACGCAGGACGTCTTCGTTGGTCGAGTGCGCAATGCCGCCGACAAAGATCTTGCGCGTGCGCAGCTCGCCCGAGCTCGTGATGGTGCCGTCGCTGGCGTGGCTCGCGGCACTGGCGGGGGGACCCGATCGCATGGGCGGGTTGCTTGAGATTTGGTCGCGCGGGACGGCGCGCTTGGGGTCGACCTACGTACGCGCGGAGAACGGGTTTGGGTTAATTAATTCGTATAGACGGGGCCATACCGTCTTGCCGTCGAGCGTGTGCTTGCGCTCCTCCAGCACCTTGTCCACCGCCACCGAGTCGTGGTAGGTCACAAAGCCAAAGCCACGGGAGCGTCCGGTCGCGGGCTCACGCATGACCACGCAGTCCATGATTTCGCCATACTGCGAAAAGTGCGCCCTCAAGCCGTCTGCACGATAGCATTAGCAAAACAAGGCACACGCCCGGTCGTGTGCTGCGTACCCTCTGTCGTCTCCCAGCTCAGACCGCCCACAAAAAGTTTGCTGCAAAAAAGATTGGCGAATATTGATTGGGCGACAAACACACACACACACGCTTCATTACCCGTCGCTCATGTCGTCTCGCTTTGTTTCTTGGTTCCTAGCGCTGCCTAAACTACCTACGCCCTATTGAAGTACAGATAACGAAGCGGCCGGCGGGATGGGGTTTGGCAGCTTCGCTCGGCTGTGTGCGTGTGGCTGTTTCCTGAACAACAGCGAAGAAAAAAAAATATTGCAAATTAGCGCAAACAGCACGGCGACGCAGGAGGTGAGTTAGGAGCTGGGAAGGAGGGGGGGAGAAGGGCAGGACGCGCCGCAGGACGCGAGCATGCGAACGCCAACAACATGGCCTGTTTCATTTTCGTGAACATTCTGGAAAATATCGCCGCAGCCTGCACGGGTCAAAAAACCAGAGTGGGGCCGCTTGCGTTGTGTCGCACGAGCCTGTGCGGCCTGCGCTCATGTGCAAGTGTTGGCCCCTTGTTTATTATAGTTTTGAGCGGCCTCTTTTTTTTTTCTAAACCACAAACGTCTGCATTTGAAAAAACCGGTTCTAATCCGTCTCTTTTTTTTTTTTTCCTCTTTCAAGCAGGAGGACAAAAGGGAACAATGGCCGGACTCCTCTTCTGCAAGCCGTCGTGCGCGACGTGCTGCATTGTGTTCAGCATTGCTGGTATTATCTTCCTGGTACCGTCTTTTTTTACCGTGCTTGTCGAGTGGACTAACGAGTCACATGGTTTACGTTGTTCGAACAGATTGGCCTTGGCGCTGCATTCAGCTCAAACCTGCACGAGCTCACCTACGGCCCCGTGGGCGACGTGCCTGCTGACGCGTCCGCAACCGGGAGCGCCTGCTTTATTGCCGCTGCCATCTACGCCGCCTATCTCTTCCTGTCGGTCTGCCAGCTCTGGGTCGCAAAGCGGGACGCGCGATACCGGCCAGCTGTTGACAACTGAAGCACCCTCTCTCCAAAGACACACACACACACAATCGCGAGCACTGACGGATGAAGAATAAGCCCGTCCGCTCACCTAGACGTAATATTTCTTTCTTTCTTTCTTTCTTTCTTTTCTTTTTTTTGCTGAATTCTTTCTTTTTGTTTAATCTCCTCCTCACCACACGTTTCCTCTGTTCTCTTCAACTTTAGCTGGCATGGTCTCGTCTTCTTTTATTAATCATCACCGACTTGTTTCAGCCCCTCGTCTTCTCTTTTTTGTACAATAAAAAAAAGCATCCCCAAGGAATTCATTCCCGTGCGAACGTCACACAGAAAAAGCCTGGGCACGTTGTGACTCAAATCCATCCGCATTGGTCGAAAACTTTTTCATTTGGTACATTCCAATCCTCACTCACATGTGCCTTGGCAGTTTTGCAAAACAGCCTGAAACCACCAAACGACGTGCTGTGTTTTTTTTGAGATAACCCTTTTTTTGCAACCGTGGCCGTGTTTGGGGCCGCGCGGGGCTGAAAAGTGGACACGTTTCGACGGAAGGACGCCGTGAGAAAAGGACAGCCTTTCACGTTCTTACCTAATTATATGGAACGGGAAAAAACAACCCCGCCAAAAAAAACGAAAACAACCCTCCTTTCCTTATCTGCCAGCCCTCTCTGTTTTTCTTCCCCGCTGTGTGGACTGGCCGGGTGGGGAACGGTGGTCGTGAAATTAATACGAGCGGCCCAGGACGAGGGACCACATGTCTTTTTTTCTTTTTTTTTTTTCTTTCGCGTGGTATTCTTTTTTCTTTGCGACGTGCTCTTTTTTCTACTTTTTTTTTTTTCCGAAGCCAACCCGCTCCCAAAAAAACTGCCGGGGTGGAAGCGCAGCGTGTTCACCGCTCGCTCCGTTTCAACTTATGAAACAAGTCAAAAAAATAATTTCTTTCAACGGCTAAAAATGGAAACTTGAAAAAAAACAGGGATGCAGGGAACACCATTTTCAACTGTGGTCGTCCTTCTGCTGGCCGTGCTGCTCTCGCAGGGCAGCCAGGCCCAGTACCTCGGCGGGACCAGTGTATCTGGTAGCGGCAGTTTCGGCTTTGCAGTGGCGACGTACGGCTCTATCGTCGTCGTGGGCAACCCCACGGCCGGTGGTTCCGAGGTCGGCATGATCTACACGTACACGTGCACCGCGTCCGGGTCGTCCTCGTCCTGTGCCTCTGGGACAAGCTACACCTATGGTGGTAACTATGGCGATTGGTACGGCTACTCGGTGGCCATGTCGTCGACCCTGCTCGTCGTGGGCGCCCCCAACGTCGGTTTGGAATGTAACGGCCTCGTGCACGTTATCGCGTGCACAGCCGCGTCGACGTGCACCGCCTCGCACACGTACACCTCCATCACCGTCAGCTCCAGTGCCTATGGCCTGGGCACGTCCGTGGCAATCTCGGGCCCCCTCGTCATCATGGGCGCCAATGCGTTCGTCTACGACGAGTACTATGGCTACAGCTACGACAACGACCAATCTTCTCGCGTCTACGTTTCCTACTGCTCCTCTGCCTCATCCTGCTCGTCAACCACCGAGCTCTATGGGACCAACGGCGGAATGCTCGGGAATAGCGTGGCCGTGTCGGGCTCGACATCGGCCGGCCTCTATGCTGCGGGTGAACCTCGCAGCAACAACGTCTACATGTGGTACGCGACCTACGGCTCGAGCTTCTCCGTGTCTTCGATGGTTTCTGTGACCTACTCGTCCTCTGCCAGCGGCGATTATTACGGCAACTCGGTGGCTCTGTCTGGCAACATCCTCGCCGTCGGATCACCAAACAGAGCGGGGGCCAACTCGCAACAGGGCTACGTCTTCATCTACACGTGCACCATGGCCTCGCCACCCGTGTGCACCAACGTGGCCTCATTCACCGACACCCAAGCGCCAAAGAAAAACGAGAACTTTGGCTACGCGCTCTCATTTGGGCTCAACAACCAATTGCTCGTTGGTGCCGGTGGTCAGTCCGCCGCGTACACCTACACCTGCACAAGTGCGGGTGCCTGCACGTACCAGTACTCGTTTGGATCGGCCGCTGGCTACGGTGTTTACAACAGCCCGACCGGATCAGGTGTTGTCTTGGGGTCTGACACGGTCACCAAAATGTTCTACTATGCGGCCTGCTCGAGCCCGTGCAAAACCTGCTCCACGTCCAGCACGACCTGCACCTCGTGTGTCTCGGGCCAGTTCCTCTCGGGCACGACCTGCGTCACCTCGTGCCCCGCCGGCCAGTTTGCCAACTCGGCTGCCTCCCCCCCTGCCTGCAACACCTGCAACGCCGCCTGCTCTGCCTGTACCGGCTCGGCCAATACCCAGTGCTCTGCCTGCGCCTCGGGCAACTACCTTTCGGGCACGACCTGCGCCACCACCTGCCCCACGACCTATTTTGGCAGCTCGTCAACAAACACCTGCCAGTCCTGCTCGGCCAACTGCGCCACCTGCTCATCGGCTTCCTCCACCGCCTGCTTGACCTGCTCCTCGGGCGCGTACCTTTACAGCAGCGATCAGTGCGTGACCACGTGCCCCACTGGTACCTACATCTCGGGAACGACCTGCGCGGCCTGCAGCAGCAACTGCGCATCGTGCTCTACAGCGGCCGCCACCTGCACATCCTGCTCGACCTCGCCCGTCAACTACCTCTACAACTCTGTGTGCTACGCGACCTGCCCCTCGGGAACCTACGGCAACGGCGCGGTCTGCTCTGCTTGCGGCACAGGCTGCACCACCTGCACCTCCCCCACGGCCTGCACCGTTTGCGCGTCAGGCACCCCGTACCTCTACCTGGGTGTCTGCTACGCGAGCTGCCCCTCGGCCACGTTTGCCTCCTCGACCACGGCCTGCTCAGCCTGCAACTCCAACTGCGCCACGTGCTCTGGATCGGCCAGCACGTGCGTGACCTGCCCCAGCGGCCAGGTCCTCTCTCTGTCGGCAACCTGTGCTGCCTCGTGCCCCGCTGGATCTTACGCCCCGTCGGGATCGACCGTGTGCAGCGCCTGCTCGTCCACTTGCGCCACCTGCTCGGGATCGGCCTCGACGTGCACGTCCTGCCCCGGCTCTAACCAGCTCTACCAGGGCCTCTGCTACGCCACGTGCCCTGCTGGCACCTACGCCGCCGGCGGAACCCCTGCCTCGTGCGCTGCCTGTAACGCGGCCTGCTCTACCTGCAGCGGATCCGGCACCAACGCCTGCTTGTCCTGCCCGACCAGCATGTACCTCAACACGACCAACTGCGTGAGCACCTGCCCCGCTGGCACCTATGTCTCTGGCTCGTCCTGCCTGGCCTGCTCCGCTTCCTCCTCATGCGCGACCTGCTCGTCCTCGTCCACCACGTGCACGTCGTGCACCGGTGGCAAGTACTTGTACGGATCGACGTGTGTGTCGACGTGCCCTGCCGGCACCTACCTCAGCGGTACCAACTGCCTTGCCTGCGCCTCGTCGTGCCTCAGCTGCACGGGCCCTGCATCCAATCAGTGCACCACGTGCTCGAGCTCCTCGTCGACGCCGTACCTGTACCTCAACCAGTGCTACGGGTCGTGCCCCACGGCCACATACGCGTCTACCTCGACCTCGTGCACCAACTGCTCCACCTCCTGCAGCACATGCTCGAGCTCGCCCACGTCTTGCACGGCGTGCCCCACGGGCCAGCTGCTGTACGCCGCCACCTCGCTGTGCTACACCACGTGCCCCGCTGGCTCCTACAACTCGAGTGCGGTGACGTGCACGAGCTGCGCGGCCCCTTGCGCCAACTGTGCCGGCCTGGGATCGACGTGCACGAGCTGCGTCACGGGCAGCTACCTCTACCAGAGCCAGTGCCTCACCTCTTGCCCCACCGGCTTCTACGCTCCCAGCGGATCGCAGGTCTGCCAGCCCTGCTCGTCCAGCTGCGCGGCCTGCTCCGCCACCTCATCCAACTGCACCGCCTGCTCTAGCGGCCTCCTGTTGACCCTCGCGGGCACGTGCGCAGCCGCCTGCCCGTCGGGCTCCTTTGCCAACGCCAATCTCTGCCAGGCATGTTCCCCGCTGTGCGCCACGTGCTCGGGATCGTCCACAGTCTGCACCAGCTGCCCCTCGGCCAATCAAGTGCTCTACACGAGCCAGTGCCTGAACGTGTGCCCTGCGGGGACCTACAACACGACCGCATCCGGCATCGCCGTGTGCCAGCCATGCACGTACCCCTGCGCCAACTGCACCGGCACGGCCACGTCCTGCACCAGCTGTCTCGCCAGCTACGACCTGTACAACAGCCAGTGCCTCTCGGGCTGTCCAGCCAACACGTTCCTCACCACGGCAACGAACGGCATACAGATCTGCTCCAACTGCGCGGCCTCGTGCGCCTCCTGCTCGGGCTCAGCGGCCGACGACTGCACTTCGTGTCCCGCCAACATGTAACCAATTGATACAATGATTGCATAATTACTAAAAGAAACGTACCCTCAAAAAAAAAAGGTACCTCAACTTTGACGGAACGTGCGTTTCGGCCTGCCCCACCGGCTATTACATCAACGGCTACCAGTGCGCGGCCTGCACCTCGCCCTGCGCCACGTGCACTGGCCTGTCGACCAACTGCACGGCCTGTCTTGCGGGCCAGGGTTCACTCTACGACAACGTCTGCAACAGCGGGTGCCCCGCCGGCACCACCTCGATCTCCCAGGTGTGCGTCCCGTGCACGTCGCCCTGCGCCACGTGCGCCACCGGCTCGACCACGACCTGTAACTCGTGCCTCGCCTCGTCGGGCGAGTACCTCTCTGGCTCGCTCTGCACAAGCAACTGCCCCGCCGGCACCTACAACACGACTACGTCGAACGGACCCACGTGCTCCCCCTGCTCGGCCAGCTGCGGCAACTGCACCACCCTTTCCTCGACCTGCACCTCGTGCCCCACGGGAAACTTCCTCTACCAGTCGCAGTGCTTCTCGTCCTGCCCCTCGACCGCGTACGCGTCCTCCTCGACCACGTGTGCTCAGTGCTCCGGGTTGGCCGGGTGCGCGACCTGCGCCGGGTCGGCCACGACCTGCACCAGCTGCGCCTCGGGCTACCTCTCCAACAACACGTGCGTGTCGTCTTGCCCCGCGGGCACGTACGCCAACACGCAAACGTCCACGTGCTCGCCCTGTACCTCGCCCTGCAGCACGTGCTCGGGATCGGCCACCGTGTGCACGGCCTGCATCTCGGGATACGAGTACACCTCCAGCACGTTCTCGTGCAACTCGTCGTGCTCAGCGGGCTCGTACGACGACAGTTCCAGTAATTGCCAGCCGTGTTCCGGAGTCGGAGGCGCGGGCTGTGCCAACTGCGCCGGATCGGCCACGAACTGCTTGACGTGCCAGTCGGGCTACCTCTACTACAACAACAACTGCTACAACTCTGGCTGCCCCACTGGCTCGCTCCCCACGGGCGATGGCCTGACCTGCACCGCCTGCACCCCGCCCTGTACATCGTGCCACACCACGGCCACGACCTGCGACAGCTGCCAGACCGGCTACTACTTTGACTCTGACTACAACGAGTGCGTGCTGCCCTCCGACTGCCCGAACTTCACGCTCGCCACCACGGTCGGATCGGTGGCCGTGTGCGCCAACTGCACCGGCTCGTGCGCCTCCTGCGCCACCACCACATCCACGTGCACGAGCTGCACCACGGGCACGTACCTGTACCAGTCGTCGTGTCTCGCGCAGTGCCCCGTGGGCACCATCGCCCTCGGATCCGACTGCGTTGCCTGCACCAGCCCGTGCAGCCAGTGCGCCGGCACCCAGACCAACTGCACGTCCTGCACCTCGGGCACGTACCTCTACGACAACTACTGCTACGCCGGAGCGTGCCCCGCGGGCACCTTTGTCAACGCCGGATCGGTCTGCGAGGACTGCACGCCTCCCTGCCTCAACTGCACCGGATTCGCGTCCACGTGCACGGCCTGCACCACCGGCAACGTCCTGGCCAACTCGGTCTGCAGCCCCGCCTGCCCCGGTGGCATGTACGTCCCCACCGATGCAAACGGCAACGACCTCTCCCAGGTCTGTCTGGCCTGCTCGTCCTCGTGCGCCACGTGCGCATCGGGCGCCAACAACTGCACGTCGTGCTCCTCGGGCGCCAACCTGTACGACAACACGTGCATTGCCAGCTGCCCCGATGGCTACTACGCCAACAACCAGCTGCACGAGTGCCTGCCCTGCAACTCGACGTGTGCCAACTGCGTGACCTCGCCCTACATCTGCACGTCGTGCCCTGCCGGTACGTTCCTGGACGGCAACGAGTGCGTGTCCCTCTGCCCCGATGCGACCTTTGTCTCTGGCACCAGCTGCGCCGCATGCAGCCAGCCCTGCTACAACTGCAACGGCACCTCGACCACGTGCACGTCCTGCACCTCGGGCTTCCTCTACGACTCTGTGTGCTACCCGACATGCCCCGCGGGATCGGTCCAGGCCGACATCCACTCGTGCGCCACCTGCGACCCCAACTGCGCCACGTGCTCTGTCACGACCACTCGCTGCACGTCCTGCCCTGTCGGCCTCCTCCTGTACAACGAGCAGTGCATCGACACCTGCCCAGCCCAGACCTTTGTCGACGGCTCGCAGTGCTCGGGCTGCAACTTGCCCTGCTTCAACTGCACCGGCACTGCCGGAACGTGCGAGTCGTGCGAGACGGGCTACCTCCTCTCGGGCTCCTCCTGCCTGTCCACGTGCGCCTCTGGCACCTTCAGCTCCTCGGGCCTGTGTCTCCCGTGCACGCCGCCCTGCTCCAACTGCGACGTCACCGCGACCACCTGCACCACCTGCGCCACCGGTCTGCTTTGGAACTCGACCTGTGTTGCCTCGTGCCCCGATGGCACCCTCTCCATCGACGGCGGTGTGACCTGCTCGGCCTGCGACCCCACCTGCGCCACGTGCGGCGGCGGCAACCTCGGCTCGTGCACGACCTGCATCCCTGGGCTGCTCATGCATGACGAGGACGGCTACGGCCAGTGCCTGTCGACGTGCCCCGACGGATCGGTCCAGGTCAGCGACACGCTGTGCGCACTGTGCGACACCGAGCAGAGCTTCTGCATCAACTGCGACAACAACAGCACGACCTCGTGCACGTCCTGCGCCAATGGCTACGAGCTCTTTGGCACGGTCTGTCTCTCCACGTGCCCCATCGGCACCACCGCCATCGGTCCCGACTGCGCCACGTGCGATGCCGCCTGCACCGTCTGCAACGGCACCGTGTCCACGTGCAGCCAGTGCGCCACCGGCTACTTCCTCTACGTCAACACCACGTGCGTGTCCTCGTGCCCCGTGGGCTCGTTCCCCAACGGCGGCCTGTGCGAAGCGTGCTCGCCCGAGTGCCAGGCCTGCGATCGCGCGCCCGACACCTGCACTGCCTGCTACGGGTCGGACGTGCTGGACGGCCTCACGTGCGTTGCGGCCTGCCCCGCCGGCACCTACCAGGACGGATCCAACTGCTACGGCTGCCAGTCGCCCTGCGCCACGTGCGAGGATGCCTCCACGTACTGCACCTCGTGCCAGAACAACTTCCTCCTCTTCAACGAGACCCAGTCGGCCCTGACCTCCAACACCACCTTCAACAACACGTGCTTTGCGGCCTGCCCGGCAAACATGGTCCAGATCGGCGGCCAGTGCGTCCTCTGTGACGCCAGCTGCGCCACTTGCTCGTCGTCCCCCTCGTTCTGCACCTCGTGCGCCTTCCCCGTCGACGATTTCCTCACCCCCGATGGCCAGTGCCTTGCCACGTGCCCCACTGGCACGACGCCCACCAACGCCACCGGCGCCAACACGTGCGTCACCTGCACGCCGCCTTGCTCCCAGTGCGCTGCCGGCAACCCGACCCAGTGCACGCAGTGCGTCGGCGGTGCGTCCGTGCTCGACGGTGTTTGCTGGGACACCTGCCCCACCGGCTACGTGGCCGATGTCGTGCTGGACACCTGCGTCGCATGCACGGCCAACTGCTCGGCTTGCGAGAGCACAACCTCGACGTGCCTGTCGTGTGTCGGATCCACCAGCCTGTCTGGCACGTCCTGCGTCTCCATCTGCCCCGGGGGCACGTTCAGCGACACCAACGGGATCTGCCAGCAATGCGACCCCAACTGCGAGGACTGTGTCTCGTCCTCCACCACGTGCACCCGCTGCCCCGACAGCGACACCGGTAGCGGTTTCCTCTACGGCACGACGTGCGTTTCCACCTGCCCCGACGGCACCTACGAGGGCTACCAGGCGGGTCTCCCCGCCTGCCTCACCTGCCAGTTCCCCTGCGCAACCTGCTCACAGGTCGCCACCTTCTGCAACACGTGCGTGCCCGGCAACGTCCTGTACCAGCAGCAGTGCTTTGGCTCGTGCCCCGTCGGCACAGCCGCAACCGATAACTCGTGCGAGCTCATCCCGCCCTCGTGCCCCGCCACCGCCCTCGACAACGGACTCTTCAACGCCACCACGGTTGCCGGCATCTACGTCACCGGCCAGTGCGACCCCGGCTTTGAGGGCAGCGCCATGGGCTTCTGCAGCCCCGATGGCACATGGGACGACACGCAGTTTGTTGTGGATTGCAACTTTACCGTCGTGGTCTCGGGCGGCGACATTGCCAACCTCACGGCCACCTACATTGACTCGTCCTCGGTCACGCTGACGTGGGCGCCTGCCCACAACTCCACCGGTGGAGTCCTTCGTTACCTCGCCAAGCTGTCCAGCGACGGCCAGAACTTTGTCCAGATCTTCACGGGCGGCGCGCTGCGTGTGCCCACGGTCACCGCCACGGGCCTGCAGCAGGACACGCTCTACTACTTCCAAGTCTTTGGCTACACGTCCAACGATGTCGACCTGGCCGGTGCGCAGATCACCGCAACCACAAACATCAACCCGCCCGGTTCCCTCTACGTGACCAACATTACCGCGAGCGACCTCGTGGTCTCGTGGACCCTCCCCGCCGACTCGCTCGCCAAGTTCTTCCTCGTCAACGTGGGCGTGATGGGCTCGCAGAGCGCCGGCAACGACAACAACAGCACCAAGCGATCCCTGGCGGCCGTCGACAGTACCTTTGCCCTCACCCTCGACGACATCGCCAAGAGCATCAGCAAGCGCCAGCAGCCCGTGGGCGCCTCCAACTGGACCCTCGCCGCCACGCTCGCTGCCTCTGGTCCCAACACCGTCATGGTCTTCCACGTGACTGGCCTCCAGGCGCTTACCTCGTACGTGCTGTGGGTGCAGGCCTCGCTCGATCGCACTCACCCTGAGCCCGTTGGCTCTGCTGCCCTTGTGACCACGACCAAGGACGTGGTCTCGTCCTCGTCGATCCCCACGAGCGTCATTGCCGGTGTCGTTGTTGCCATCTGCATTATCCTCTTGCTGCTGCTGCTTGCGCTCGTGTGCTACCGCCGCCGTGTCGCCCAGCGCCAGAAGCAGATCCTGGAGGACTTTGGCACGTCGATGGGCGACCTGAGCTCGTTCCAGGTGGGCCACACCATCCCCGACAACGTGGCCGTCGGCTTTGACGGCAAGCACTCGTCCGACGTCACCAAGACCCACACGCAGGTCGTCACCAAGACGGACGCGACCATGATCAACACTGTGCTCGAAGTGGCCCTCCCCGGCTTCCTCAAGCTCGACTACGCCACCGACCTCCGCACCGAGCGCATGCTGACTCAGGGTGGTGTTGGCACGATCTGGCAGGCCCAGCTGCTCGACAACCAGCTGGCCGTGCGCAACGGCAGCCGCGTCGTCGTGCTCAAGCACATTGAGGTGCGCGAGGGCATGTCGGCCGAGGAGCACGACGAGCGCTTCCACCAGGAGGTGTCGATCATGTGGGCCCTTGCCTTCCACCCCAACATTATCAAGCTGGTGGGCTACACGGACGAGCCGCGCTCGATCGTCACGCCGCTGTACAAGACCGATCTGTTCCGCTTCCTGCACAACCAGGAGGACAAGACCATGCTCCCGTCGGACCTGCTGCTGCACCTGTGCGCGGGCATCATGGCCGGCATGGACGCTGTGCACTCGATCGGCATCGCGCATCGTGACATCAAGTCGCCCAACATCCTCATGGCCGAGCCCCAGGCCGGTGGCATCTACCCGCACCCCGTACTGTGCGACTTTGGTCTCTCGCGCACAGAGGACGACTCGGCCGTGAAGAAGTCGGCCGTCGTCAACGGTCTCTCGCCCCGCTACGCCGCCCCCGAGGTCTTTGCACGCCTGCATCTCCGCAACGCCTCCTCGTCGGTCGACGACGACAAGCGCTCCGACATGTACTCGATCGGTGTCACCTTCTGGGAGACGCTCACGCGCCGCATCCCCTGGGACAACTCCTCGGCCGAGGACGTGGAAGCCGCCGTTCGATCGGGCGGCCGTCTCGAGCAGGTCATCGCCCGTGAGAAGGACGACGTCCAGATCCTCATTGTTGGCATCATCGACCAGTGTCTCCAGCCCAGCCACGTGCGCCGCCCCACGGCCAACTCGTGCAACAGCAAGCTCAACGACCTCATGCTGCTCCGATCGGAGATGCCCTCGTCTCCTTTGGCCTCGCCGCTGGCCGGCAGCGGCCCCTATTTCCCCGCGGCACCCGTCCCCGTCCCTTCGTCATTTCCCCCCGCGTACATGCATCGTGCCTCCACCAACGTGGGTAACGCTGGCCGTCCTCGCCCCCCCACGTACTACCGCGCGGACCCCGACGATCACGACTTTTAAGTGAGTTTCACACTCTTTCTTTTTTTCAGTTCATTTCCTTTTGGCCCGAGCAGTCTTCAAATTTTTGTTCAGTGTCCGCTGTTATTCGTGTAGAATGAGAAATCTGGGTTAATTTTAAAATCCTTTTTTATAAATAAACAGGTTTTTTGAAAAAGAGAAGAGAAGCTGAGCTGGCTCGACGTGGCTCATGAAGGCCTTGTCGACGCGTCGGGTCTTCTCCACGTGCAGGATGTCCGCCTTGAGAACTGGACGTCACCTCAGCCGTGGACGTCCGTGATGGACGTGCGTAAGGTCTGGAAACATCTGGAAGTACCCGTGTAAAAACGACTGATGACGACAGACTGTCGATTTTAAAAAAACGACTGATGGCTGGCGAGGATAAAGGCGAGCTATTGCTACGGTATTGGGGTAACGATAGCGTGGAGCAGCAAGAACCGCAAGAGCAGCCGGTAGGTCGGCACAGCATGGATGGTGCAGCTGCCTTCGCTGCACCTACCCTCGAGCATAATCACTCTGATACTGCAGAAGTCAACGCCGAGAGCGTTGATGCACTCGAGTGCTGGTTAGAGCTCAATTTGCCCGACGACCTCGTTTTCACTGACAACAACTGCAACGCGCTTTTGGCGTCCGTCCAACTGCCTGATCAGGCGCCAGTGATGATGGACTGCGACGGCTTCGAAGATTACGTCCAGCACTACACTCAATCCCTCGCAGAGAGCATGCTGGTTGAGGACTCATCTATCTCTGCGCCAATCACTGAGCAAGATGCTTATGATTTGATAAATGTTCGAGCTACGTCCGAATCATCGACTGTGCCATCGGAACCGACTAAGCCCTTTGCTTGCTTCTTTGATCAGTGCGAGTCTCGCTTTGCCAAGAAAGCGCATCTTATTGACCATGAACGTGTTCACACAGGTTTGTTTGCATGTTCTTTTTTGAGGAAAAAGAAAAATTTAATATTTAACGTTAGGCGAGAAGCCATTCGTTTGCGACGTCGATTCCTGTGGCAAGGCATTCACACAACGAGGATCCTTGTCTGTGCATGTTCGCATGCACACGAACGCCAAGCCCGTCGAGTGTTTGGAGAGTTGTGGAAAGAGTATGTCAGGAAGGAGAGGAAGGGGAGCTAACCGTGATCTATCCAGCATTCACTAAGCGCGGTCATATGCTCGTCCACCTGCGCAGCCACCAGGGCATCAAGCCGTACAAGTGCTCGTTTACAACGTGTTACAAGACGTTCACCCAATCGCAACACCTGAAACGACATGTACAAAAGCTGCACGCCTCAGTGGGACATGAGCAAGTCGATTCACATTCCCAGACCTCCTTAGATCCTTTTGATGAAAAAGGAATGATTGAATGAATTCTCCGTGAGGTCCATGAGAGAAATTAGTTTTTCTGTTTGCAAAGTCGGCATGTGTAACCTGGGAACAACAGATGAGAATCAGTTAAAAACATTAATTAATCGCGGCAAAGGTGAAGGCAAAAACTGACGTAGCACTTTTAGAGATTCTAGTTATTTATTTACTCTGTGACATAAAAAAATCACTGTCCTACGTCACAGTACTGCATTTTGTTTTGGGGGAAGGGGGGGGAATAAAATTTTCACTCATAAAGAGTTCCATGGCTGGAGTAGGAG
>Ga0302231_10001388_pt1 | contig 15093 bp, 13 predicted proteins | sample II_Palsa_N2_2_FD_193522 | JGI IMG/M metagenome (GOLD analysis project Ga0302231, IMG submission 193522) | Peat permafrost microbial communities from Stordalen Mire near Abisko, Sweden - II_Palsa_N2_2 | ecosystem: Environmental > Terrestrial > Soil > Palsa > Peat permafrost | place: Sweden...
ACGGTCAGCACGCCACCGAAGAAGCCGGGCCGGAACTCACCCTCCAGCAGCTGTCCCATGGGCCCGGGGTCGACGGTCACGACCGGCTCCGCCGGGTACATGTCGGCCGCGGCAGGAGCGAACACGGCGGCCACCCCTTCCCCGGCGCACACCGCCAGGTCGGCGTCCAGGGTGCGGGGATACCGGTCGAGGTCCTCGCCCGGGCCGAACTGCCGTGGGTTGACGAAGATGGAGACCACCACCGCGCCGGCCGGTGAGGCCAGGGCGGCGGCCCGCCGCAGCAGGCTGCGGTGCCCGTCGTGCAGCGCTCCCATCGTGGGCACCAGGACGACCGGTGCGCCGAGCCCGCCCCGCACGGCGGCCAGCGCGCCCAGGCTGGCCACCAGGGTGGGTGGGACAGGGCCGCCGGGCCGGGACGCGGGACCGGTCACCGGTGCGCGCCGGAGAGCACGTCGAGCAGACGTTCCGCGTCGGGCGGCGCCAGCAGACCGGCGGCCAGCGCGCGGTCCGCGGTGAGGCGCGCCAGTGCCACGTAGACGGCCAACGCCTCGGGTGCGGTGTCGCGCAGCGCCTCGAGGTGCCCGGCGACCGTGCCGACGTCACCCCGGGCGACAGGCCCGGTCAGACCCGCGTCGCCCAGACGCAGTGCATTGTCCAGCGCGGCAAACAGCAAAGGGCTGAGCATCCGGGCCGGATCGGCCGCACCGGCCGCCCGGAGCAGATCACACGACTCGGTCACCAGGGTGACGAGGTGGTTAGCGGCGCTGGCGAGGCCCGCGTGGTACAGGGCCCGGTTCTCCTCGGCGATGAAGACCGGCTCGCCCTCCATTTCGATGACGAGCGCCTCCGCGACGGCCCTGAGCTGGTCCGGGGCGGTGATGCCGAAGCAGATCCCCCGCATGCGCGGCAGATCGTCGCTGCGGCCGGTGAAGGTCATCACCGGGTGCAGCGCCAGCGGGAGCGCCCCGAGCCGTGCCGCGGGCTCGAGCACCTGTGCGCCATACCGGCCGCTCGTATGCGCGAGCAGCCGTCCCCCCAGCGCGGCCCCGGTGGCCGCGAGACCCGAGATCAGGCCGGGCAGAGCGTCGTCCGGCACGGTGAGCAGGACCAGGTCGGCGGCGGCGACCACAGCGGCTGGGTCCGCGACCGAAGCCGCAGGGAAATGCTCGCGCGCCCGGCGGACGGACGCGTCCGACACCGCAGCCACGGCGACCACCTCATGGCCGGCCCGGGCCAGCGCCGTCCCCAACGCAGTCCCCACACGCCCCGGCCCGACGATACCGACCCGCAGCCGGGCCGGGTGCCGGCCTGCCCCGTCGGGCGGGAGCTGACCGGGAACGCCTGATTCAGAATCCATCTCGTTCCAGTCCTGAGCGGGTACCGGACGGGCCGATGCCCCTGGTGGGCACGGTATCCCCACCGAGCATAGTCATGGCACGGAGCAGCCCAATCCGGTGACGCTGCTCTTCGGCTGCGTGCGTGGGCGGCCGAATCTCAATGAAAAGGATCCGCCTGCCGCGGCGGCGGGACGTACCGGCCGGGGCCAGGATCATCTGGTACCCGGCAGCAGTGCTCCAGGTACAGCGCCGCCAGCGCGAGGATCACCGTGCCGCCGAACGTCATCCCGGCGGTGAATACGTCATGACCGGCCGCCCGGGCCGGCAGCGCGCCCGCCGCGGTCACCGTGAAGCCGGCCGCAACCCCCCCGATCAACGCCGCGGTCAGGGACGACGCTTTAGCCAGTGCGGCCACCCTCGCGACGTATATGGGATCGGCAGGCCGCGTCCCGGGCCGCCGGAGAATCCGGGCGCGCAGCCCGTAACCGAGATAAGCCTCCACGCCGGCCGCAATGAGGACAGCCGGCAGCACGGTCCACGGTGCCAGGGGCAGTGTGGCGTAGACGCGCGAGAGAAGCAGCCAGCTCAGGACGGCGAAGACCCCGGCGGTACCGAGCAGGGTGCGGATGCGGGTGGGGGTCATATGGTCGCCACCACCGTCAGTATGGCCACGGCATCCAGGCTATGCGGGCCGCCGGAGCGCCAGATCATCACGCCGCCGGAGACCGCCCCCGGGCAGCACGGCCAGCAGCGCCGCCACCCGGCCGCGCCCGGGCAGCACGGCACCGGGATCGGCGTCAAGCCAGGGGGCCAGCACGAACGCGCGCTCATGCGCCCGCGGGTGGGGCAGCGTCAGCGCGGGATCGCTGCTCGTCTCGGCGCCGTAGGCAATGATGTCGACGTCGAGCGTGCGCGGGCCCCAGCGGACCCCCCTGGTCCGCTGGGCCACCACCTCGATCGTGTGCGCCCGCCGCAGCAGCTCGGCGGCCGGGCGGGACGTCTCGGCCAGCACGACCGCGTTCAGGTAGTCCGGCTGCTCGGGCCCCCCGACCGGAGCGGTCTCGTATACCGGTGAAACCGCGGTGATACGAAGACCGCGGGTGGCGGCCAGCTCGTCCACCGCCCGCTGGAGTTCCTGGCGCCGGTCTCCCAGGTTGCTGCCCAGCGCGATGACCACCGGAACACGGCGCTCGCGGCGGATGGTGACCGATACGTCACCGAACGGAAGGCTGATCGGCGCGTTCGGCTTGTGCACGGTGATCTCGGCTTGCCGCACGGCCGGCTCGGCCAGGCACGCCTGCGCCAGCTGCTCCGCCAGCGTCTCGATCAGCTGGACCGGCTCACCGGCCACGATCCCAGCGAGCCGTTCGCTCAGCCCGGCGTAATCCACAGTCAGCGAGAGGTCATCGGTCGCGGCGGCGGGGCGGGTGTCGACGGCCAGCACGGCGTCAATCAGGAACTCCTGGCCGTCCCGGCGCTCGCCGTCCAGGACGCCGTGGTAGCCCCGCACCCGCAGACCACGCAGTTCGATCCGGTCCGCTCTCATTAGGTGGCCTCCTGGGCTGCCCCCCAGGCCGCCGCCACCCGGACGGCGTCCGCGTTGGCCGGGACCTGGTGGACACGTACGCACCACGCGCCGGCCGCCGCGGCGAGCGCGGTCGTGGCGACGGTCGCGTCGTCGCTGGCGGCAAACGGCCGGGCCGTACCGTCGGCGGCCGCCAGCAGACGGCCCAGGAAACGCTTGCGTGAGGCGCCGATGAGCACCGGGAAACAGCGTGGCCGACCGCCGCCCCCCGGATCCTGGGCGAGACCCGGGCCCAGGCAGCCGATTTCCGGCAGAGCCGCCAGTACGCGCCAGTTGTGCTCACTGAGCTTGCTGAATCCCAGGCCCGGATCGAGCACGATCATCGACGGGTCGACGCCCTCGGCCACCACCGCCTCGACCCGCCGACTGAGCTCATCCCGGACCTCGCGGACCACATCGCCGTAGACCGCCCTGGAGTTCATGTCGTGGCTGTGGCCGCGCCAGTGCATCACCACGTACGGCACCGCCGCCTTGGCCACCAGCCGCGGCATGTGCGGGTCGGCGAGGCCGCCGCTGACGTCATTGACCAGCCGGGCTCCGGCTTGCAGGGCCAGCTCCGCCACCCGGGCACGCATCGTGTCCACACTGACCGGGACGCCGGACCGGGCCAGCTCGGTGATGACGGGCAGCACCCGGCGAATCTCTTCCTCGGCGGAGATACGCTGCGCGCCCGGCCGGGTCGACTCACCGCCGACATCCACAATGTCCGCGCCCTGCGCCGCCAGGTCCAGGCCGTGGGCCACCGCGGCATCGGCGCCCAGCCACTGGCCACCGTCGGAAAAGGAGTCCGGGGTGACGTTGACCACACCCATTACCAGGCAACGGTCCCGGCTCGGCAGTCCCGGCAGCGTGTACCCCCGCCTCGTCACGGAACTGCTCGCCATGGGCCCAAGCCTATGAGGTCCGCCGTCCGGCTCAGCTCCGTTTCAGCGCCAATGCAGGGCGCGCCACAGCCGGCGGCGCAGGCGCCCCAGGCGCCCCAGGCCCAGCTGGCGCGCGATCCGCCGCGGCTCGAGCGTCGGCCAGACCAGGAAGGCCTCGGCCTCGAGTGCGGCGAGTGCGATCCTCGGCGCGTCCTTGGCGGTCGGGAAAACGAAGAACCTGGGCTGCCAGACAGGTGAGAACTTCGCGTTGAATTTGTAAAGCGATTCAATCTGGAACCACTTGGAAAGAAAAAGGAGAATTGACCGCCAGGCCCGCAGTACTGGCCCGGCGCCGATACGTTCCCCCCGCTCGAGGGCGGCCCTGAATACGGCAAAGTTCAGCGAGATGCGCTTAACACCGAGGCAGGGTGCGGCCTTGATCGCTTCCACGATGAGGAAGTCGTTCAGGCCTGGCTGAGAGCCCCGGTCCCGGCGCATGAGATCGAGGGACAGGCCGTCGCTGCCCCAGGGGACGAAGTGCAGCACGGCCCGCAGCGTCCCCTCGCACATCGCAGTCGCGATCACGCACTGCTCGTCCCCAGGGGCGCCAACCCGTCCCAGCGCCATGGAAAAGCCGCGTTCCGTGTGGCTGCCACGCCACGAATCGGCCACGCTGAGGATGGTGTCAATCTCCTCGCGCGGCACGTCGCCGACCCTGCGCACGTCAGCGGTATAGCCGTTGCGGGTCACCCGGGACACCATCTGGCGGACGTTTCGCATGGGCCGGCCCGAGAGGCTGAAGTCCGCTACGCTGACGATGCCCTCGTCGCCCAGTTCAAGGGCGGTGAGGTCGCCTTCGCGGCACCAGACCTCCGCGCCCAGTTCACTGCAGCCCATCACCGCCGGGGCCCAGGCGTGCCGGGCGGCCTGGTCGAGGAAGGCCTGGATCGCCCCAGGCCAGGCCTCGGGATCGCCGATCGGATCACCGCCGGCCAGCATGACCCCGGACACGACCCGGTAGCAGACACACGCCTTGCCGGTCGGGGACCAGATGACGCTCTTGTCGTCGCGGAGCGCGAAATAGCCGAGCGAGTCCCGGTCCCCGTACTTACCCAGCAACTGCCGGATCTGGTCGGCATCCCCGGGGGTCAGCCGGGCCTTCGGCTCCGCGGGCCGCAGGAACAGATAGGCCGTGACGATCAGGGTGAACAACCCCAGGGCACTGGTCAGCAGGTGGTAGCCGTCGCCCCGGGAATCGGAGACGAAGCCGATTGGCCCGGAGATCCCGACGATCTCGAGCATGACATCTTCGAGCCGGACGGGAAATGAGTAACTGCCGTTGAGCGCGTTGGCGGACAGGTAGCCAAGGCTGATCACGATGTCCGCGACCGCGAGCCCGACGAAAACCCAGAGGGCCAGCCAGCGCGTCCGCCAGTCCCCGACCGCGTAGAAGTCCTTCCGGAAGTAGAGCAGCGTGCCGAGCAGGATGACGGCCACGAGCGTCGTGGGGAGATGCGCCGACAGATCCCGGGCCCGGATGAGGTGGATGCCAATGTTAAGGATCAGGAGGGCCGTGACAGCCTGCCAGGCCCGGCGTTTCCTGCGGCGCAGCCCGTGCGACAGCATCAGCAGGAGCAGTCCCACGAGCACGTCCGCGCTGCGGGCCGCGTTGGTCAGGGTACCGGGAACGTAGGTGTTGATCCGGTGCAGCCGGGCGTGAAAGCTCGGGGTGGCGAAGATCGCGAGAACGTCGGAGAGGCCGATCAGAAAGCACAGCAGGGCGGCGATGGAAGGGATCCACCGCCGCTGGCCCCGCTGGCTGTCCAGCCACGGGTGCTCAGAATCCTCCCCTGATACGGCCGTCCGCCCGGCCGTATCGGTGCTGTCACTTTCGCTCATATGAAGGTTATCCAGGCCCCGAATCACGAAATTCAAGGTTAGCCAGGAACGCCCGGCACCGCTTACCAGCCGACGATAATGAATAGGTTTCCGCGAAATTGCACGATCCGCCTATGTCCGCTGCGCCGCTTACGTTCTCCATCGGTACCCCCCCAACACGGTACCCCTTAAAACACGGTACCCCTTAAAACGGACCGCCGGACGATGCAGTTCAGGGTTGGCGCAGCGGCGAGCGGTGCGGGCCCGGATGAGTTAGTGCGTGCCGCGCACCAGGCTCATGGCCTCGGACCGGGTCCGGGCGCTGGTACGGAAGATGCCGCGCACGGCCGAGGTGACGGTCCTGGCTCCCGGTTTGCGTACCCCCCGCATCGACATGCACAGGTGCTCGGCCTCGATCACCACGATCACGCCCCGGGGCTCCAGGTTGGCCACCAGCGCGTCCGCGATCTGGCTGGTCATCCGCTCCTGCACCTGCGGCCGGCGGGCGTAGATATCGACCAGGCGGGCCAGCTTGGACAGGCCGGTGATCTGCCCTTTCTCGTTCGGGATGTACCCGATGTGGGCGACTCCGAAGAACGGGACGAGATGGTGCTCGCAGGTCGCGTACAGCTCGATGTCCCGTACCAGGACCATCTCATCGTGGTCAGCGTCGAAAACCTTGGTCAGCACGTCCTCGGGCCGCTGGCGCAGCCCCGCGAACTGCTCCGCGTACGCGCGCGCGACCCGGGCCGGGGTGTCCACCAGCCCGTCCCGTCCCGGGTCCTCACCGATGGCCAGCAGGATCTCGAGCACGGCGCGCTCAATCCGGGGCTGGTCGATCTCAGGCGGTATCGCCTCGCTCATCCGATGGCGTCCTGGGAGGCTGCCCGCCCGATCATGCAGCGCCGTCCGGACGGTCTCCGTAGTCATACGGCTGGCCCGGACCGGGGAAGTCATGCGGCGCGCCGGCCGCGGGACCGCCGGGAAGCTCACCGGGGCCACCGTTGGAGGTGTAGCCGAGGGCCTGCCCGTTCCCCTGAATCGCCGCGCCGTTCTTGCTGTCCGACGCGGCGGCGAGCGCGAGCTCCTTGGGCGTCAGGACGGGCGGCCGGTCCGACGGCAGCCGCTTGCCGTATCCGGTGTAGGAGCCACGGAGCGGTCGCTTATGCACCGTGGCGAAGACTTCCAGGACCTCCTTCCTGGACAGGGTTTCCTTGTCCAGGAGCCGGAGCACCAGCTGGTCGAGGACGTCCCGGTACTCGACCAGCACTTCCCAGGCCTCATCGTGAGCCGACTCGATCAGCCGGCGCACCTCGTCGTCAATGGCCGAGGCGATCTCCTCGGAGTAGTCCCGCGCGTGCGACCGCTCCATGCCGAGGAACGGCTCGGTGTCGCCGCTGCCGAACTTGCGCGCGCCAAGCTTCTCGCTCATCCCGTACTGGGTGACCATCCCGCGGGCGACCTCGCTGGCCTTCTCGATGTCGTTCGCGGCACCGGTGGTGGGCTCGTGGAAAACCAGCTCCTCGGCGGTGCGCCCGCCCAGCAGCATGGCCAGCTGGTCCCACATCTCGGCCCGGGTCACCAGGACCTTGTCCTCGGTCGGCAGCGCCTGCGTGTAGCCCAGGGCCCGGCCGCGCGGGATGATCGTGATCTTGTGCACCGGGTCGGCGTTCGGCATCGCATGACCCACGAGGGCGTGGCCGCCCTCGTGGTAGGCGATGATCTTCCGCTCCTTCTCCGAGAGGATCGCGCTCTTGCGCTCCGGGCCCGCCATCACCCGGTCGATCGCTTCCTCCATGGCCGCCATGCTGATCTGCTTGCCGTTGGTCCGCGCGGTCAGCAGCGCGGCTTCGTTGATCACGTTGGCCAGGTCAGCGCCGGTGAAGCCGGGTGTCCGGCGGGCGATGATGTCCAGGTCCGCATCGGGCGCGATGGGCTTGCCGCGAGCGTGCACCTTCAGGATGCCCTTGCGGCCGGTCAGGTCCGGCTGGGCGACCATGATCTGGCGGTCGAACCGGCCAGGACGCAGCAGGGCGGGGTCCAGGATGTCGGGACGGTTCGTCGCGGCGATCACGATCACGCCGCCCTTGGTGTCGAAGCCGTCCAGCTCGACCAGCATCTGGTTGAGGGTCTGCTCACGCTCGTCGTGCCCGCCGCCCAGGCCGGCGCCGCGGTGCCGCCCCACCGCGTCGATCTCGTCGACGAAGACGATCGCGGGGGCGTTGGACTTGGCCTGCTCGAACAGGTCACGGACCCGGGAGGCCCCGACACCGACGAACATCTCCACGAAGTCGGAGCCGGAAATCGAGTAGAACGGTACGCCCGCCTCGCCCGCGACGGCTCTGGCCAGCAGCGTCTTGCCGGTTCCCGGCGGCCCGTACAGCAGCACTCCCTTGGGGATCTTCGCGCCGATGGCCTGGAACTTGGCCGGGGCCTCCAGAAATTCCTTGATCTCCTGCAGCTCCTCGATCGCCTCGTCCGCACCGGCCACGTCCGCAAAGGTCGTCTTGGGCGTGTCCTTGGTGATCAGCTTCGCTTTCGACTTGCCGAAGTTCATCACCCGCGAGCCGCCGCCCTGCATCTGGCTGAGGATCAGGAAGAAGAACAGGGCGATGATGATGTACGGGATGAAGGATTCGAGAAGACTCCAGACCGAGCTGCCGGACGGTATCGCTACCGTGTAGCCGTCGGGGAGGTTGCCCGCGTCGTACTGCTTCTGCAGCTCCTGCTGGAGGGCGAGCCCCTGGCCGCTGACCCAGTCGGCCTCGTATTCCTTGCCGCCCTTGGTCGTCACCTGGATGGTCTGGTTCTTGTCGGTGATCTTGGCCGACTTGACCTGACCCTGGTCGATCAGCTTGACGACCTGCGACGTGTCCGCCTGCGTGTACGAGCTTCCGGCGTCCGCCAGGTTGAGCAGCACGATCACGACCAGGACCGCCGCGGCGAACAGCCCGATCATGCGGAATGAGCGCTTAGAATCCATCGACGAGCGACCCCTTGGCCCGGGGCCGTTCCCTCCTGACCAGCTTTACATCCCACCGACCTCCGGCGGGACCGCCTTGCCTGCTATCTGTGCCCGACCCGGTTCGTCCTTTTATGCCCGGCTGCGGACCACCAATGCCTGACGGGACGCCGGAAGCGGACGGCGAGGAATACCCGCCTGCCCGCCCCGGCATCACGCCTCGTCAACGCTTCTCTGCTTCGGTTCTGTTCCCCCCGTAGACGTGGGGGGCGAGAGTCCCTATAAAGGGCAGGTTACGGTACCGCTCGGCGTAATCGAGCCCGTATCCGATCACGAACTCGTCCCCGATGTCGAAGCCGGTGTACGCGACATCGACGTCGCGCATCCGCGCGGCCCCCGGCTTCCGCAGCATGGTGCAGACGCGCACCGAGGCCGGGCCCCGGGACTGGAGGTTTCCGACCAGCCAGGACAGGGTGAGCCCGGAGTCGATGATGTCCTCGACGACGAGGACATCGCGGCCGGAGATGTCGGTGTCGAGGTCCTTGAGGATGCGGACCACACCCGACGACTGCGTCCCGGAACCGTAGGAGGACACAGCCATCCAGTCCATCTGGATCGGCAGGTGCATGGCGCGCGCCAAGTCGGCCATCACCATGATGGCGCCCTTGAGCACGCCGACGAGGAGGAGGTCGCGCCCGGCGTAGTCGGCGTCAATGCGCGCCGCCAGCTCTGTCACCCGCTGACGCAGCCTCTCCTCGCTGATCAGCACTTCCTTCAGATCTGTTCCCATGTCGCCCGCGTCCATGGCCACCCTCTCTGTCCCACCCCGGCGCGTCCTCGGCGGCGCCCGCCATAGGTCCGGATCCGGCCGGGGTGCTCCCGGCCGGATCGATATCACGGGTGAACCGCAACTGGCCTTCCCGCCGGACCCCGCGCACCCCGCCGGGCAGGTCGATCCACCGCTGCCCGCGCCATCCTGTCACCAGCGCCTCGAGCTGCTCCACGTGGCTCGCGGTCAGGGCGCCGGCCGGGCAGCCGGCGGCGATCGCCGCCGTGTGCAGCACCCGGGTCCGGATGGCCGCCGGCAGCGTGGCCAGGCTTTCGGCGCGCAGGGCCGAGCAGCCCCCGGCTCGCGCGGTTTCGATAGCTGCCTGCGCGTCCAGGTAGTCGGCGTCGGCGCGCAACTGCCGGGCGGTCCGCGCCAGCGCGTCAGCGACGCCAGGCCCCAGCGCCGACTCCAGCACCGGCATCACCTCGTGCCGGACCCGTACCCGGGAGAAGCGGGCATCGGCGTTGTGCGGGTCATCCCAGACCGGCAGGCCAAGCGCCGCGCAGGCGGCCCGCGTCGCCTGCGCGCGCACCGCCAGCAGCGGGCGCCGGTAGCGCCCGCGCTGGGCGGCCATGCCGGCCAGCGCCCGGGCGCCCGATCCGCGGGCCAGCCCGAGCAGGACCGTCTCCGCCTGATCGTCGAGGGTGTGGCCGAGCAACACGGCCGCCGCCCCGGTGCGCTGAGCGGCCACCTCCAGCGCTTGGTACCGGGCAGCGCGGGCGGCCGCTTCCGGACCGGTACGGGCCCCGTGGGCCCCGTTCTCCGGCGCCGGGACGATGACCGTGCTGCACTCCACCGGATCGAGGCCGAGGCTCGCGAGTCTCTGCGCTACGGCCTGGGCCCGGTCGGCGGAACCAGGCTGCAGCCCGTGGTCCACGGTGACCCCGCCGGCCCGCAGGCGCTGGCGCGGCGCCACGAACGCGAGCGCGGCGGCCACGGCCAGCGAGTCCGCCCCGCCGGAGCAGGCCACGAGCACCAGGTCATCTGGGTCAAGGTCCCGGAGGCTCTCCCGGACCGCGGTGCGGATCTCGGCGACCGCCGGGCTCGGGCCCATGCGGGATTACTGGCCGTCGTGCCGGAGACGGTCCTCTTCCCCGTCGGGGGCCGTCTCCCCGGCTTGATCGGTGGTGTCGGGCTGGGCAGCGTTCTCGTCCCCCGGCCCGTGCCACGGGTCCGAGGACTCCCCGCCGGGGCCGGCCGGGCCGGGCTCGGGTGAGGCAACGGCGGATGCCTCGGTTGCGGGCACATCAGTCGCGGGCGACGCCTCTGACGCCGGTGGAGCGTCCCTGGGCCAGACGTCCGCGGGCGGGACGTCCTGCGCGGTCGCTTCCGTAGCCGGTGACTCGCTGACCGGGGCGGCACCGGACGTAGCGCTCGTGCCGTTGCCGGGTGTCGTGCCCGGCGCCGCACTGGCCGGGCCGGTCACCGCGGGCGGCGCGGCGGCATAGCCGGCGGCCACCCGGGTGACCCACGCGGGCGGGTCGCTGATTTCGCTCATGGTCGGGATCGTTTCCGGCGATTCCCAGACCTTGTTGAAGCCGTCCATGCCGATCTGGTCGACGACCGCACGCACGAAGCGGGCTCCGTCGGCGTACTGCCGCATCTTCAGATCGATGCCGAGAAGCCGCCGGATGGTCTGCTCGACCCGGCCGGCCGTCCGACGGCGGGCGTTGAAGCGTTCCCTGATTTCGGCGACCGACGGGACCACCTGCGGCCCAACGGCGTCCATCACATAGTCGCCGTGGCCCTCGACCAGGGTCATCAGTGCAGTCAGCCGGGCCAGGATCTCCTTCTGCTGGGGCGTCTGGATGGCCTCGATGAGGCTCTCGCTGTCTCCGCCCCGCACCGCACCCGCCACGGCGTCGGCGGCGGCCCGCAGCCGGCCGAGAATGGTCGCCGGGTCTAGGTCGGAGGCCAGCAGGAACTCGGTCATCTGGTCCTGCACGTAGGCGCGGAGCCACGGGACCGAGGTGAACTGCACCCGGTGTGTCTCCTCGTGCAGGCACACCCAGCGGCGAAAGTCGCTGGGATCCACGCCAAGCTCGCGCTCGACCATCACGATGTTGGGGGCGACCAGGGTCAGCCGACCGACCGGCTCCTCGGCGCCGTTCTGGCCTGAGCCGGGTGGGAGGAACAGCTCATACTGGCCGAGGACCCGCGCCGACAGGTAGGCGAGGATCAGCCCGGCCTGCACCCCGGTGACACGCGAGCCGACCCCCATCACCAGGCCGGAGGCGTTGGCGGCGGCGCTGCGCTGGCGCATCTGCTCGGCGAGCGGATCGAGTACGACCCGGAAGCCGTCCACATTGGCGCGGATCCAGCCGGCCCGGTCCACTACCGCGACCTTGCCCGGCGCCACCTTGCTCTGCAGGCCGGTGACTTCGCGGACGGGCCGCTCAACCGCGGCGGCCAGCTCACGGAGCTCCGCGACAGTCTGCCGCGCCTCAGCCAGGCTCACCTGGGGTCCGGGGCGTGCCCAACGGACACCGGTGGACACGGCTACGTCCCAGTCGATCATCTGCCCGTTGTTCACCTCTCCACCGTACGTTGTGGCGCGCCGTGGTCGGAGCCCGGTGCAGTATTTGCCCGGGGGTGGTGTTGGCCTGGGGGGCGGCCCCCCGGACGGCGTCCGCCCCGGACTCGCTGGGCCGGTTAGCGGCAGCCGCAGGACGCGATCACCGCTGCGGCACCGTTGAGGGTGTCGGCGGCCGTCTGCAGGTCAGCAGCACTGGGGATATTGGCCGCGTTGAACACGAAGGCGAGCAGGCGGCCGTCGGCGTCGTAGGCGAAGCCGGCCAGGGCGGCCACCGTGGAAAGGTTCCCGGTCTTGGCCCGGACTACGCCGCGTGCCGGGCCGCCGATCGAGCCGAAGACGCTCTGGCCGGCGGACAGGGTGCCGGAGAATCCGGCCACGGGCAGCCCGGTGATCGCCGCGCGGAGGGTGGCGTGCTCCGGCGAGGCGGCGATGCCCAGCAGGCGGATGAGGGTGTAAGGAGCGATCTTGTCCTCCGGCGACAGGCCGCTCCCGTCGACCAGATGTACCCCGGTTCCGACTCCCAGGCGCCGCAGGACGGCGGTCTCGGCCGCGGCCGCGGCGGCGAAGGAGGCCGGATCTCCCATCTCGATGGCGACGTGCCGGGCCAGGTTTTCCGCGATCACGTTGTTACTCTCCAGCATCATCCACTCCACCATGGCCGACAGCGGGGGCGAGCTGACTGAGGCGAGGTCAGCGGCCCGGGCCGGGACAGCCGTCGCCGAGGGGGTGCCCGTCACGCTGATGCCGTCGCTGGCCAGATAGCCCTGGAACGCGGAGACGGCCATGCCCACGGGATCAGTGGACCGGGGCTGGAAGTTCACCGGGTCGTCCGCGTCCTCCGGGGCACCGCTGCTGGTCAGCCGCCCCTGGTCCACCTCAAGCGAGGTGATCTGGGTGACGTCGCCGCTGGTCACGTACGACTGCGGCCAGCCAGGGGCCATCCCTGGCCCGGTATATAGCGAGGTGTCGTAGTCGAGGTCGACCTGGCTCCGGTGCTCGGCCTTGAGCGTGCTGGCGGTCCGGGCGGCCAGGTCCTTCAGCGTGGCGGGCTGCGGATAGTCCGACGCCGGCGGGTACCCGGCCGCGAGCGTCGGGTCCCCGCCGCCGACCAGCACGATGCTGTCTCCCCGGCCGCTGACCACCCGGGTGCTGAACCGGGCGCCGGGGCCGAGGACGTCGAGGGCCGCGATCGCGGTGGCAATCTTCTCGGTGGACGCCGGCGTGGCCAGCTCACTGCCGTTGCGGGAGTAAACCACGTTCCCTGCGGCGTCCGCCACGACGGCCGCCACCCCGGATCCCAGCGCGGCGGAGGACAAGGTGCCGGTCAGCGCACTGTTCAGCCCCGAACTGGTGGGCATCAGGCCTCCGCCGAGGCTGCCCAGCACCGGGTCGGCCCGCACCTCGGGCCGGTCGGCGACCCGGACCGGCTTGAGCAGTGCCAGCCGTGGCGGCAGCATCCGCGCGAGGACCACCCCAGCGGCCAGCGTAAACACGTTGAGCATGGCCAGCGTGATCAAGGCCACTCCCCGTGTGCTGCGCAGCACGACCCAGCCACCTTTCCGGATGCAGGATTGTAAGATCAGATGCCCGATTGTAGGAACAGACGGCCGGTGCCCTATTGTGCGGCGGCATCGGGGACAATGGAGTCAACCATCTACCGCACGAGGTGTGAGGGCAGCATCGTGGAGTTCGACGTGATCATCGAAATCCCGAAGGGCCAGCGGAACAAGTACGAGATGGACCACGCCACCGGGCGGATCCGGCTCGACCGGATGCTGTTCACTTCCACCAGGTACCCCTCTGACTATGGGTTCATTGAGGACACCCTGGGCGACGACGGCGACCCGCTCGACGCGCTGGTCATCCTGGACGAGCCGACCTTCCCGGGCTGCGTGATCGGCTGCCGGGCCATCGGGATGTTCCGGATGCGGGACGAAATGGGCGGTGACGACAAGGTGCTCTGCGTGCCGGCGAGTGATCCCCGGTGGGAGCACCTGCGCGACATCTACCACGTCTCGGAATTCGACAAGCTGGAGATCCAGCACTTCTTCGAGGTGTACAAGGACCTGGAGCCCGGTAAGTCGGTCGAGGGGGCCGCGTGGGCTGACCGGGCGGCAGCGGAGGCGGAGATCGAGGCCTCCCGCAAGCGCGCCGAGGACGCCGGCTTCTAGCCCATCCCCGCCACCGCCGTTCGTCTCCGCCGTCCATGGCTGCTTCATCGGCGCGCACTGCTGACCGATGATGCCGTGGGCACCCTGGAGGCGATCGGCCTGGCCCAGGCCATCGTCCGCGGCGCGGAGGAGGGACTGGCGATGACCGTGGCCGGGGCCCGCGACAGCGGGCACACCTGGGCCGAGATTGGCCAGGTGCTCGGGACCAGCCGCCAGGCCGCGTTTCAGCGATCCGGGCGGCCCCTGGATCCCCGGACCGGCCGTCCCATGGAGCCGGCCGTGGCCGACGCGGGCGACCGGGCACTGGCGCTGGTCGGCCACCTGGCCAGTGGCCGGTGGGCGGCAGCCTGGCAGACGTTCGGTCCCGCCGTCGCCGCGCGGCTGGACGCCGCAGGGCTGGCGGCCGCGTGGGCGCAGCTGGCCGGGATGATCGGCCGGTACGAGCGGCACGGCCGGCCCAGCGTTTACCAGGCCGGTGACTACACCATCGCGGACATCCCACTGTTCTTCGAGGCCGGAGACCGGATGGGGCGGGTCAGCTACGGCCGCGACGGCCAGGTGGCCGGTCTCTTCTTCCTGCCGCCAGCCATGGTCGAGGACCGGCCCGGCGTCCTGATCCGCCGTGCCATCACCACGAACCGCACCCGGAGGAGACCTCGTGACCGACCCAGCCGTCCCAGAACCAACCGATGAGCAGGGACGCTGCCTGAAGATGCCGTACGACTGACGCGAGCCGGACGCGCGCCGGGTGCGGGCCCGGATGTGGAATCCCCTGGACCACCGGTTGTTCACGCCGAAGGCGTTCGGCTGGGGTTACACGATCAACTTCTACTGGCTGGCCATCCGATGCGCTATTTCACGGCGCGGTCGTTACCGGCCGTCGTCACCGGATGGGCCGCTGGGGCTGCTAGGCCGCTACGGCCGGACGGCGC
>Ga0302231_10001392_pt1 | contig 15062 bp, 19 predicted proteins | sample II_Palsa_N2_2_FD_193522 | JGI IMG/M metagenome (GOLD analysis project Ga0302231, IMG submission 193522) | Peat permafrost microbial communities from Stordalen Mire near Abisko, Sweden - II_Palsa_N2_2 | ecosystem: Environmental > Terrestrial > Soil > Palsa > Peat permafrost | place: Sweden...
GGATGAGCGAACCAGACCATAGCAGTTGATACTAGGCATTAACTACGATAGCATTCTCAAGTGTTTTTTTTTGTTGTTGTTGTTTACAGGCCAGAAAGAAAGGGTCGTGTACATCCAAAAAATCGAGAACTGTACGTTAGCGCATGGTCACAAACTCCTCGGCGGCCGTGGGGTGGATTGCAACGCAGCTGTCAAAGTCCTTCTTGGTCGCGCCCATCTTGATGGCCACGCCAAAGCCCTGGAGCATCTCATCGGCGCCGATGCCGATGACGTGCAGGCCCACTAGAAAAAAAAAAAAACCCAATTTTATTTAATTTTTAATTCGATCATTTGGCTGTACCAATCTTCTCGGTGGGCCCGACACAGATGAGCTTCATGGCCGTCTTGGTCTTGCGCGTGGTCACGCCGTGGTACATGTTTGTAAACTTTGTCTGGTAGATCTTGATCTCTCGCTCGCTGTACTTTGCGCGTGCCTCTGCCTCGGTCAGGCCGATCGTGCCGATGGGCGGGTGGCTAAACACGACGGTGGGGACGTTCGAGTAGTCCAGCTTGGAATCAGGCTCGTTGCCAAAGATGCGGTGCGCAAGACGGCGGCCGGCCGCGATGGCCACGGGCGTGAGGTGGGAGGTGTGCACGTTGTCGCCCAGAGCGTAGTGGTTCTTGATCGACGTGTTCTGGTATGCGTCCACGTTGATGTACTGGTCGGTCACGTCGATGCCGACGCTCTCCAGGTTGAGCCCGGGGGTGTGGGGCGCGCGGCCAATGGCAAAGAGAACGACGTCGACGTCGTTCTGCACGGTCGCCTCGTTCTTGTCGCTCGTGATCGTGACGGCGAACTTGCCGTCGGCCTGCTTGACGATCGAGCTCACGTTCGAGTGCTTGACGAGCTTCTGGCCACTGTCATTGGACCCGGCCCCCCGCCCCCCCGCTCAATAAGAACACGTCAAGTGAAGTGGGTTTACCTGTTCTGGATTTCCTCGACCAGGTTCTCGTGGATGATCTTGTCAAAGTTGCGCAGGGGCGAATCGTACCGGACGACCAGCGTCGTCTCCGTGCCCAGGGCGTGGAAGATCCCCGACATTTCCACGGCGATGTAGCCCGCGCCGACCACGACGGCCTTCTTGGGCTGGTGCTCGAGCAGGAAAAAGTCGTCCGAGGAGATGCCGTACTCGGCGCCGGGGAAGCCCGTGGGCAGGATCGGCGCGCCACCGGTCGCGATCAGCACGTGGTCGGCCGTGTACTCCTGGCCGTCCACGTCGACCTTGTTGGGGCCGGTGAACTTGGCGGTGCCCTTGATGTACGTGACCTTGATGGAAAAAAATAAAAAAATATTATTTTAACAATTACAATAACTGGTTTCACCTTTTCCTTGTCCATGTTTGTCTCGTAGATCTTGTTGAGTCGGAGGATGTACTCGTCGCGCGCCTTCTTGATGGTGGCCCAGTCAAACGCGACGTCGCCCAGCTTGAAGCCATAGTCCTTTGCGTCGTGGATAAACTCGTTGATGGTCGCGGCCGTCCACATGACCTTCTTGGGCACGCACCCCACGTTGACGCACGTGCCGCCCAGGCGCCCGCTCTCCACCAGGCCCACCTTGGCGCCCAGCATCGCGGCACGGCGGCCCGAGGCCATCCCGCCGCTGCCTCCGCCAATCACGAGGTAGTCGAAATGGGTCGTCGAGGCCATTCTTGCTAGAGGGGCGCTTGCTGCAGCAGAGGTCGAGTAGGGGGAAAGATGTCGGTGAAGCAGACGGATGCGATGGTGCATCTGGGGTATGGTCAAGTGTCAATGCTCAGCTAAGCACGGCAATGTGACGTTTTTGGGAGGGACAGCAAAGTAGAACAAGCGCAAACCGATCGAGCGAAATAGCACGACAGACAAAAGAGAGCGGCATGACGCCACGCCGTGCCCTCGTCGGCTACGAGAACGGCGAACAACGCGAACTGGGAATCGAACCAAGACTCGCTTTCGAGGACATTCTAGAATAAAATGTTGCCAGCACTTGCCGCGCGCACGAGTCGAGCGCTGCTCTCCAGTGCGGCCGCAGGCCGTCGCCTCTACCACCAGCAACAGCAGTACCAGCAGCAGCAACCGACGCGCATTGAGCCGCACGCGTCGTTCATGATCCCAATGGTGATTGAAAATACAGGCCGTGGCGAGCGCTCGTACGACATCTACTCTCGTCTGCTGAAAGAGCGCATCGTCATGCTGTCCGGACCGGTACGCGCTGCCCCACCCGCCCCACCTCACTGCGTGCCCTGTTGCTAACCGTGTTTGTTCCCCAGGTGAACGACCAGGTGGCGTCGTTGCTCGTCGCCCAGCTGCTCTTCCTCGAGGCCGAGAACCCCGAGCTGCCCATCTTCATGTACATCAACAGCCCCGGGGGCAGCGTGTCGGCCGGCCTGGCCGTGTACGACACGATGCAGTACATCCACTCGCCCGTCAACACGCTGTGCATCGGGCAGGCCTGCTCCATGGGCGCATTCCTGCTCACGGCCGGCAAGGCGGGCAAGCGCATCGCCCTGCCCAATGCTCGCGTCATGATCCACCAGCCCTCGGGCGGCATCAGCGTAAGACAACCGCAACCAACCGCTCCTGCATTTATTCTTAAATGCAATAACAATGCGCAGGGACAAGCCAGCGACATCGCCATCCACGCAGAGGAGATCCTCAAGGTCCGCCACACGCTCAACCAGCTCATGAGCCTGCACACCAAGCAGCCGCTCGAGGCCATCGAGAAGGCCGTCGAGCGCGACAAGTACATGTCGGCCGACGAGGCCAAGGCGTTTGGGCTGATCGACATGGTCGTGGATCGTCGTGCGATCGCCAAGCCGCCGCCGCAGCAACTCGGCTCCAGCAGCAGCAGGCCCGCAGAGCCAGCAGCCAACCCCTCTCCTGCTTCCACATAAAAAGGCCCATGTACAAAGCCAAAAAGAGCCAAAAGATTGTCTAATGCGATCCTATCATTTTTACGGCCGAGGCACGCGCGCGATGAACGACAAAAGGTGCGCGCAAAAGTTGATGACGGGCCGCCACACCGACAGCAGGTACAGCAAGTGGGCCGCATCGCCCTGGAGGGTGTCCGCATTGGGGAAGGCGTCGATGACATCAAAGGCAAGGTCTTTCACGCCGGCCTCTTTGAGGGCGGCACTGGTGTCCCCTTCTAAATAAATAAATAAATAAATAAATAGTTTATTTTACATACCGGCCATGAAGGTGAGGGCCACGATGCCCGTCGTCTGGACCTGCTCCGACGTGGGGAGCGCCCTCATCCCGCTGATCACGACCTCGTGCCCTCCCCACGCGACGATCTGGGCTGCGTTGTTGGGCGTGGTGATATGGGCGAGCACGTTGAGTGCATGGTGGAGAACAAGGCTGTCGTCGCTGAAGCTGCTGACGGTGAGCCTGATGGCGTCCACCACGGCCTGCGAGGCGACCCGCTCGCGCCGTGCGACGTCCTTGTCGTCTGCGATGGTCGCGAGGGCGAGGCAGGCGCTGCTGGCCACGGATGCGGTCACGAGCGTGGGCGAGGTCAAGACGGCCAGGATCGTCTCGACAACGCCCTCGGCCAGCAGGTAGTCGCGGATGCCGTTGTGCAGCGTCAGCGTCGCCAGCGACGTCATGCTCTCGCGCACGACATCGGGCACCTCGTTGCGCAGGCCCAGCCGCATCGCCGTGTAGACCGCCTTGTGGACGTCGTCGTCAAAGTACCACTCGAGGATGTCCTTGTAGTCGTTCTGGGTCGCGTCGGCGTAGGCCAGGTTGCACAGGACGGTGATGCAAGCGCACACCACGTCCAGGTTGTCGGGCGCCGCCTCCATCCACGCCACCAGCCGCCGGTGCACGTGCGTCCGCTTGATCAGCCCGTCGCGCATCGGGCCCGTCCACGTCAGGTTGTTGATCACATGGCAGGTGGACAGCACGATCGTGGGCACGTGGCGGTGCTCGTGGGCGACAGTGCACAGGGCAAAGATGGCCGAGTACGGCTTTTGTTGTTCGTCGTCGTCGTCGTCGTCGTCGTCGTCGTCATCGTCGTCGTCATCGTCGTCGTCGTCGTCGTCGTCGTCTGCTTCGTCCAGATGGCCCAGCAGAGCAGTGTGACGCAGGGACGACGGTAGCCGGCGCTGGCGCAGTAGGGCCAGCTGGAAGTCCTCGTCCAGACAGGCCACCGCAAAGTAGGCCAGCACGCCCGCCGCGAGCGTGTGGTGGAGGTGCCCGCGCACGAGCACGCACATGGTCTTGCGGACGACGTCGGCCGCGGAGATGGCCAGGTCGGCACGGATCGAGTTGCGCCGGTTGACGTCGTACGACTCGAGGATGCTCATGATCATGAGCGCAAACTCGGCCGTGACGGGCTCGTGGCCGTAGTGGGGCCGCTGGGCAATGGGGCGCGTCTCGGCATCGGCAGCCCCCTTGAGCGCCTCCCAGGCCAGGCTGTACATATCGGACAGCTGGTTGCCCAGCAGTGGCGTCCACCAGGCCTGCTCCACCACGACCTTGAGAAAGTAGACGAGGGCCTGGCAGGAAAAGGACTGGATAAAGATGTGGGGACGGTACTTGCGCATGCGCTCGAGGATGCTCTGGATCAGGTTGGCGCTCACGCCCGTGCCCAGCTGCACCACGCTGCCGTCCTCGCGCGTGATCTCGATGGGCTGGATGAGCACGGACGGGGCGACACGGGCGATCTTGCTGACGACGAGGGCGATCGCGGCCTGGACGGGCTCGACGGCGTAGTTGGCCGAGAGCAGGAGCAGCTGCTGGCGCACCGTCGACGAGTTGCAGAACGCCGTCGAGGCCATGTCCGACTCGATCCACCGCCGGCCCATGTGCACGAAAATGTCCAGGATGTTGGTGCACGTCTCCCTGCGGTGCATGGCCCTGTGCGCGCTCGTGAGCAGCTTGGACGGCAGCGCACTCGACGCATCGCACAGCTGAACAAGCGTGTCTGGCTCGGCGCCACGCAGCTTGGACACCAGCCCGCTCACGTCCCCGTCGGCGGCCTTGGCCTCGAGCTCGTCCAGACACGCCTTGAGCTCGTCGAGGGAGAGCGAGAGCGCGGTCCCTGTCGCTGCTGCCGTGCTGCTGGAAGCGGACGAGGCAACAGCAGGCTTGTCGTCGATCGTCGTCGCTGTGACGATCGAGTGCTCTTGCCGTTTGAGCCCTGCTAAATAGTTAAACAACTATTGGGCACGCTTTTATGTCACCTGTGAAGCGGACCATCTCCTGCACATCAAAGTCTGTCCCCAGGCCCTCGACCGCCATGGCCGTGAGCGCGGTCGTCTTGCGGCACATCGGGCACAGCACCTCAAACACCAGGCCCTGCATCTTGACCAGGCCCTTGATGCACGCCTCGCAGTACTTGTGCCCGCACCAGAGCACCTTTGGCACCTCCAGCACCTAGCCATGCATGTCTTTAAGCAACAGAAGGGGGGGGGTGACACGGCAAAGGGGGGCGGGCGTTACATCGTAGCACACACGGCAGTGCAGCAGGTGCGCTGGCACCGTCACAGTCTCGGCATCGGCGTCTTCCGCCACGACGTCGCCGCCGTTCTGGAATGATCCTGACGCCATGATTTTGAAAGTAGAGGACCCAGATGAAGTGGTCGTGTTCTGTTTTTGCGGCGGCGCTGCTTGTGGCTGTGGCCGTTGGCGCTGTTGGCGGTGCTGCTGCTGGTGCTGCCGAGGAGGACCCGATCGATCAGACGACGTCGGATCCGATCGATATCGGCTCAACCGTACGGCAACGAAACAAATAATACCCTCACCCGTCTCTTTCTTTAGGAGACAAAGGAAAACATCATCGCCACCCACCACCTGAGCAAGGATGACCACATCAAGAACTTCAAGGGCACGACCCTGGGCTACGTCACTCCGTGGAACGGGTACTGCACTCAGGCGGCTTAGCTCCCTTTATCTCGTATGTGTTTTTTCCCTTAGAGAGGGATACGACGTCGCCAAAAAGTACGCGTCCAAGTTCAACCTGATCGCGCCCACGTGGTACCGCTGGGAGGCCAGCGCGAGCGGCAAGATCCGGCTGACGGGCCAGAAGGACGTCGACCTGGAGTGGGCCAAGGCCGTCAAGGAGGCGGGCAAGGCGCACGACCTCAAGATCACGCCCCGCTTCGTCATTGAGTTTGACGGCGAGGCCGTGTTTGGCCAGGGGCAGGACCCGCGCAAGCAGGTCCTCACCATGGTCGCACTGGCCGTGACAGAGTGCAAGAAGCAGAACTGGGACGGGCTCGTGTTCGAGGCGTCGTACATTGTCAAGGAGATGCTCGGCGCGATCCAGGTGTTTAGCGACCAGCTGCACAAGGAGGGCAAGCTGCTCATCATCACCGCCTCGTAATTCATATCACGACTGTTTATATTTCAATGATTTTTATTTATTCTTTTGCTAGACCGATCCCCCGCTTCTTTGACAACGAGACGTTCAAGAAGATTGGCCACCTGGTCGACTACGTCAGCCTCATGACGTACGACTTTACCACGCTCCAGGCCAAGCCTGCCGGTCCCAACGCGCCCATGGGCTGGTACGCCCAGACGATCATGCAGCTCACGAGCGGCGTGCCCGAGTCGTTTGCCAAGAAGATCCTCGCCGGCCTCAACTGGTATGGCCATGATTTCGTCGGCGACAAGAGCACGCCCGTGTTTGGCGAGGCGGCCATCAAGCTGCTCGAAAAGGCCGACAAGATTGAGTGGGACGCGTCCTCGCTCGAGCACTTTTTCACGTACAAGGACGAGGCCGGCCAGGACCACACCGTCTACTACCCGACCGTGGACTCGATCACCGACCGCGTTGGCTTTGCGGGCGAGGTTGGAACGGGCGTGTCTGTCTGGGAACTGGGCCAGGGACTGCCCTACTTTTACAACATTCTCTAGAGCAAAAATATTGAAAAGCCCCGCTATGAAACTCATCATTGAATTTGGTTATGTGAAACTAATAATTTTTACGACTTAGGGTGACATACAAGTTGGCGGCGGAAGCGGGGACCGGTACTGAATTACTGGTAGAATGGTTGGCGTGGTAGAGGAACAAGGGGGCCTGGGCGTCAAACATGATTTTTATCCTGCGCTTGGAGGGCCGAATGAGCGTGTGCGGCCCAGCGACCTCGTTCACTGCAACGACAAGCTCGTTGACCATCGTGCAAAAGCTGTCGAGGTCGGTCCACTCTGCCGGCACAAACAGGAGCCTGTTGTCGGCACCACTCGCGCGCACACTGCGGACGACGTGAGTAAGACAGCCCAGCCATCGTGCCAGTTCCTGGTCGTTGCTGTCCAGGCCGCTCCATTCACGTTGCAGGGCGACCGATCGCGCGGGCGGAGGGGCCACGAGGACGACAAGCACGGGCAGGCCACCGTTCTCGTTCTGCTTTTGCAGCCACTCGCCCATGGCCGAGCACAGCGCGGGGTCGTTGACGAGGCCGTCGTAGCCCTTGAAGAAACCGAGGGGGAACTCTGCTGGCGAACAGGTCGAGTTGGGCTTTTCGCAGCCGAGGGTGACGCGAGTGTTGTGCGATCCCATGGGCGACCCCGCGACCGTGAGCGCTGACGCGATCAGCCCCACCGAAGTCGCCTCTGGCCCGACCACGACCATCGTGCGCGTCGGCACTGGGGAGTGTATCCTCTCGAGCGATCGCACGAGCTGCTGCACGTCGGGGGCCAGACGGTGCAGCTGCTCCCGCTGTCGTTCAGCGAGACGTTTCACTGCAGCCATATCGACGACGTCGTTGCGGTCGACCAGGTCCCAGTCGGTAAAGTGCTGCTTTGTCTGGATGCGACCCTGGACGATCCCCTTGGCCTGCTTGACGAGGTGGTCCTCCAGGGTTCGGGTTCGGTAGTGGTTGTACCTGAAGTAATAATTATTAACCAATTGTTCCGCTCAACACGTAACGCACCGCATCAGGCCCCACTCGGGCTCCAGCACGCCACAGCCCACGAGCAGACAGTGCCGAGGGTCGTGCCTGTTGTCACCACAGCCCCGATACGGCCGCCCATCCGTGGCCAACGTCGTCATCGACCGTGGCTGGCCGCGATCAGCAAACATGTGGGCACCACACCGGCCGCTCTGGACCCTGGCAGGCCGCACAGCCGACTTGATCTTGTAGTTTTCCCCGCCGAATGCCTCGTCCCCGGCGCTGTCGTCCGTGGGGGCACGGTGGCTTCGACGCCGAAAGGCCGTGGTCACGAGCAGCTTGCCACGTGGCAATGCCCATCGGTAGCCGGACGAGCCGTACGTCGCCGCGACCATGCCCACGGACGACGCACTGCTGAAGCGGTCCATGGCGAGCACGTCGCCCAGGGTCTGTTCGATGCCGTTGGTCGTGGTGAAGGCGAACTCGTCCACGTCGATGAACAGCACCCAGTCGGCTTGGCCCCGTTGGTGGTAATGGGCCAGACAGTGGTCAAAGGCGACGAGCTGACAATGGTTGATCTTGTCTGGGTGGCGCACATAGTAGGCGGAGTCGCACAAATGGGGCGTGACAGGATGCGTGGTCCACTGGCTGCTGTCGTTGAAGGACGACTGGAAGGCGGCGGAGGGCCAGGGGACGATCGTGACCACGCCCAGCCGCACCGCATCGGCCAGCACGTCGGCCAGCCCGTCGTCGCTGCCGTCGTCGTACAGCACAAACCGCCCCACGCCCTCGAGCACGTGGAACGCGACCCACTCGGCAATGTGCAGGGCCTCGTCCTTGACAACCGTGCACACACTCAGGCGGACGCTCGGCTGCTTCGGCGGCTGGGCGTGGAGGACGTGAGCCACGGCATCGGCGTGCTCTTGGCCGAGGAGGAGGCCGTGGAGCAGCACCAGCGACAGCAGCGCGCACACGATCAGGCCGGCGATGATCACGCTGACACAGACGGTTTGCGCCCTCGGGCGCATTACGTATTTTTTTCTTTTCTTTCTTTTTTTTTTTTTTTCCGGAGCGGCTTTCAACTCGGAACACAGCAGTGGGGTCAAATTCTTTCAGTTGCCATGTTCCCGACATCAACGCTATTCAGGCTGTTCAGTGGAGAGGCCGGGAAGGTTGCCAAAATACGTATTAAGAGAGACTCGGAACTTCCACCATTTTCCAGAAACGCACAAATATGGCGAACGGTATGTGCCCTCCAGACCCGCTCTCGTGTGTTGCTCAATCCCTCGCCAGTGAACGCGTCCCAGTTCCCCGACTCGATCACGGCTGCACAGCTGCGCGAGATCATGCGCATGGGCAAGCAGAAGCGGGTGCGTTGTCCTGCTTTTTTTGTTATTCAACGCGAATCCCCGAATAAAAGGCGACGATTGTGTACGAGCCGTTTGTGTACCGCGACCGTGACACGCTTGCCAACGAGCTGAACGAGCTGTACAGCTACGAGGAGCGTTCCGACTACGCCAAGATCCGCCCGCAGTTCTACTCGCTCTTCCCCGTCGACAAGGAGGGCCAGTGGCGCTCGGCCAGCGACAAGGCCAAGCGCGAGTTTGTGCAGCTGTGTCTGGACAAGCTGGACACGGCCACCCACGAGCAGCACCAGCAGTGGGCCGTGTGCCTGCTGTACATTGCCCAGGGCGCGCACGGGGAGGTCAAGACGTCGGAGGAGCTGCTGGAGCAGATCAAGCTCAACGTGGCAGTCCTGCGCAAGTTCGGCGCGGTGCCTGCGCTGCTCCAGGTGCTCGACCACGCCTGGTACTCGGGCGTGCAGTGGCCCCTCGTGGCGGTGTACCTGCAGATTATTGGCATCATTATGATTGTGAACGCGGAGGATCCCCAGCTGGCCGCAGAGCTCGGTAAGGACCCTAACTGGTTGATGGTCGCCCTCATTCGAGTAATAGGACACCCGCGCCAGCCAGGCAAGTCGTTTGTCGTGCTGCTGTTTGAGATGCTCACGAGCCTGTCGGACGACCGCATGCCCCGCTCCATGCCGCTGCAAAAGCTCGTCAACTGCCTGTATAAGAGCAAATCCTTCCCTTTTTATTGACATCCCGTCTTAGGCGCTACGCAATGATGATCTGCTGGGGCGACTCCGCCAAGCTGGAGGAGCTCAAGACCGCCGCGCGTGCACAGGCCAACCTGCCGCCCGTCAAGACGGGGATGCACGCCAAGCAGACGATGGCGGACCTGGCCGTGTTTGAGCGCGAGACCGTTTCTCGCTACTACGGCTTCCAGGCGGCCAGGCCCGGAGCCAGGACCCTCGACGACCTGGAGGAGACCCTGCCCGTCCCCATCCTCGAGGGCCTGCGCACCCTCCGGACCAACGTCTACGTTTCCCTCGGCGATCTCCAACTAAAAGTACGTCGAGTGCACATCCGCGTTGTTTATTTATTATTTTCCATTGCAGAAATTCCAGAAAGAAACGATCCCCGTCTGGCCCTGGCCTGCGTCGGCCATCACAGAACCACCAAACCAGAAGGAACTCCTCCAGCGCATCGAGGCCATCCGGAGCGATCTGGTAACGGAACCCGCCTTTATTTGACGTTTAATCTCCTTTTTAATTCAGTTGGCGCTGATCCCAAACATCCACAAATACCTCGTGACCCTGCTCAAGCTCCTTCTTGCCGCCTTGCCGTCCGCCAAAAAGACGCAGGGCTCGCACTCGCTCCTGAACGACTATGACCTTGTCTCGCGGTCGGGAGGGGGGCATGCCGACGTCAACTCGATCGAGCTCTCGCAGCAGCAGATGGTCGACGTCGCCCGGTACCGTGAGGTCCTCGCCAAGAGCATCACGTCGTCCATTATCTTTTTGCTCAAGCACTCGCGCGTTGTCCGTACGTTCCATAATTTTTATATTCTTAATATTGTGAAAAAAGATGTCTTGTTTTTCGAGCTCATCTCCAAACTCCTGGTGGACAACAACGGCGTGCTCCTCGGTCTGCGCCTGTTCAACCAGGACATTGCCCTCCTCCTCAGCACCAAGAACGAATTGGCGCCCCTGACGTAGCCTCCTCTTTTTTTCTTGTAATTCAATCTGATTTTTTTTCCTACTAGGTTTTTGTCGTACAGCGTGGATCCGCGCGAGCAGCTGCAAGAGCACGAGCTCGCCCAAGCGGGCAAGTCCGAGACCGACATCAACAACATTGAGGACAACTTCCAGACGCCCATCTTTGTGTCGTGGCGAAACGCCCACATGTCTGTCGACATGCTGCGCATCGTGCAAAAACTGACCAAGAACAAGCAGGGCCGCATGCGCATCCTCATGGAGTACAAGGCGCCGGTACTCTATTTTTTTAGTTACGTTACATATTTAAGCAAGTAAGAAAAGGCCATCCTCCGCCGCATCTCCAAAATGCCCCACCACAAGCTCAACTTTTACGGCCTCAAGGTGCTCAAGTCGCTGCTGCCGTACCTGGGCCGCAAGTGGCGGTTCGCCAACATGAAGGCCGTGTCGTACATCTACCTGGACCTGCACCACCGCAGCCCGGACGCAGCCCTGCTCAGCGTCAACAGCGACCTCGAGGGCGACCCCTTGCCGGCCCCAGGGACAGACGAGATGCCGGCCGTGATCGATGAGTTTATGCGCAGCGTGACCATGGGCGGCGGCAGCGGCAACTCGGTCGACAGCAGCATCGACCACGACCACGACCAGGACTCGCACCTGCTGTCCAACTCGCTGCGCAACATCGACCTGGGCATGGGCTTTGAGCAGAACTACCGCGCGTGGCTGGCATCAGAGGTCTTCAACTCGGACGACGTGACGGACGACGGAGGGAACGACGCCGACGACGAGAAGCACCGGGCCAGCCCCCTCACGTCCTTCCAGGCCGAGCATTGATTAATTTTCATGAGAGGATGTACATTTTTTTCCTTTTTTGCCACCAATGTCTGGCTCGTTCCACTCGCTGCCTTCGAGCAACCGACCGACGCCGCCACAACGAGGCAGCTTCCCGCTCGACCACGACGGTACAGCGGGCGCACCGACGGAACGTGAACTAACGGAGCGTGCAGGCGAATGCAAGCACCTCATGACGCTGTACCTGGCCTGCACGAAGACGCACCACCACTTTTACGAGCCGTGCCAGGCCCTGTCCAAGCAGTACCTCGAGTGCCGCATGGAGCGGTAAGGGCGCCAGGTGTTGCGTTGGGCTCCCTCTAAACCCTCTTAGGGAGCTGATGGCACCGGCAGACTTGACCAAGTGGGGCTTTGAGGACGAGCACAAGGCGACAATTAAGCAGGATGGTGCCAGGGATGGCGCAGGGCAGGCTGGTGGGGATGTTGGGCAAGGGGCTAGTCAAGGTGCGGCAGCGGCCGATGGGGCGACAGCAAGGTCACCAAGCCCTTAGTCGTAATTTGCTCTCTGCCCCTTCTCTCTCTCTCTCATTGTAAAAAGGTGCATCTATGTGGACGCCGCCGCTGTGTGGCGTGTTGATGGTGCTAAACAGAGACAACAGACAAAGCGACATGGACACAACGGCAGCTGCGACCCAGACGGCCGCCGTGCTGACATCCCTGTCATCCGCATTCAATCACGTTGCCACCAGCATGCAGCAGCAACGACCGCCAGCGAGCAACGACGACGCCGAGGAGGACGGGGAGGGCGAGGGAGAAGATGAGGACGAGGACGAGGACGAGGACGAGCCAGAACCCGTTCCCACCGTCCTGCTCGTTACCCAGTGGGACAACAAGACGTACGCCGCATTCACGCCGCTCCAGGGCAGTGAGCAGCCCACGGGCGGCAACGTGCTGCTGACCAAGTCCAGGGCGCTGTTCGGGGGCACATTGCGGGCCATGCTGCTCAGCCTCAAGCGCGAGTTTGGCGTGACAAACGACGTGTTGGTGGGGATCCCCGACTTGCACCTGGATCTGCACCAGGACAGCGTGTTTTGCGAGGTGCGTAACAACCAAGGGGCCCTGGGCTGCCCGGTGAGGAACCTAACGCGCTGGCTGTGAACAGAGGCTGTCGCCCGCCGCGCTCGTCGTCTACAATGCGGCTGTGCAGCGCAAGAACGGGATCCCCGAAGAGGCCCACGCACCGTTGACGCTGCACGTGAGGCAGGGGCCGTACAGCACGTACGCAGAGCTGGGGTGGCTGTACGACCTCACGTTGCAGGGTGTGTTTGTCGCGCTTCTCCGCGTTCTTTTACTCATGTGAATCTCTTCTTCGCACAGGTGCCCGTCAAGAAGACCCGATCGTGCTGGAGGAGGACGCAGACTCAGAGGGCGATGACGAGACGGGGGAGGGGGGCGTCAATGCGATCAGTGTGCAACACGGTACGCTGTCATCTTGTTTAGTAAAATAAATAATTAAAAAATATTTTTTTTTTGTCCGCCTTCGCTTAGGGCTGAAGAGGAAAGCGCGGGGCAGCAACGGCAACAGCAACAAAGAGACGAGGATCGAGATGGTTGACGACGAGGAGGATGACGGGGAAGAGGAACAGGACGACGAGTAAAATAAATACCCTGTTCTTCCCGTCATCCTGCGTTATTTGTCTGCGTTGTCTGTTGCGTTATTTGTTTTCCTGCGTTATCTGTTGCGTTAGTTACTTGCGTTAGCTACTTGCTTCTTGCACCTTTAAAACAGACGTCAATTCGATTTGGGCTCGTCACTTCCGAAAGAAATGTGGAGCGACTACTTGACGATCGCGATCATCGTGCTGGGCGTGCTGCTGGGCTACCTATACGCCGACACCAACGCCGCCACCAAGCACCGCATGCGCACACAGCAATCGCAGCCCCAGCCACAGCAGCAGCAAGCCCCGCGCGAATCGGCCAAGCCAAACCGGCCTCCACACGTGACAACGTTCAAGGTCGTCCTCGTGGGCAAGGGCACCGAGAGCGACGCGGCCGTGCTGCGCCGGGCCCGCCAGAACCTGGCGGTGTGGACAGATGACGCCGACACGGCGCACTGGGCGCTGGACATGATCGCCACATCCGGGCCCATCCGGCTGGACGTGTGGAATGTGCCGGACCTGGGCGAGTGTCCTGTGGGGCTGCTGGCTGACGTCAGGGGCGCGGTCGTGCTGGACGACGAGCGGCTGCGCAACGACGTCGTCGACCTGTGCCGCTCGATCCAGCAGGAGCTGTCGGAGGGCGGGCCGCCGACAGGGGCAGCGGTGCAGGTCGTGGCGACGGAGCAGGCGGAACACCTCGACGGCGACTCGTTTGTCGTGCTGGGGAGGATGCTCGTCGACGCCCACGAGGCGCTTCAAGAGGCGGAACAAGAGCAGGAGAGCAATCTTCAAAAGGACAAGGATTTATAGTTGTACACATGTACGATGGCCTGAGCTATTTAGTCATCGATGCATCGTTGGATGGGTTGGCTGCAGACGCAGAGATGGCGTGCAAGTTGTGCGCCACCTGCGCAGTGGACACCGACAGGCCCACCACCTTGCTGTTGTGCGCGAGCACCTCCTCGTGCACAGCGACGAGCCTTGCCGCGGCCGCCTGTACTCTTTTTTTTTTTTGTAAAAGCCGTGAGTAAAACGGAGCACAGCACACAATAATTACCTTGACAGTGGATCCACAAGCGGGGCCAGCGGGGCCATCTCCGATCGGGAATTTGGGAGAGGGAAGAGCGAAGAGCGAGCGAAGAGAGTGTGTCGCCCAGTGTTTCCAACAAGTTTCTCCCCCAGACTGAGCCATGACGAAGAAGGTAAGCGAGGACGCGGCACGAGAGAGGGAGGGAGGGAGAAGGAGGAAGGGGGCGAGGAAGGGGACGAGGAGACCGTCGTGCTGGTTTTGTTTTTTATTTCCTTTCCCCACTGACGCATTTTGGGATTTGACTTGTGATTGCACCACCTGCTCACCGCCACAACACACTGAAAACGCCACACACACACACACACACACACCAGGTGCTGCTGATGGGCCGCGGCGGCGCGGGCAAGACGTCCATGCGCTCGATCATCTTTGCCAACTACATTGCCCGTGACACGCGCCGCTTTGGGCCGACCTTTGACGTGGAGCATTCGCAGGTGCGGTTCCTGGGCAACCTCAACCTCAACCTGTGGGACTGCGGCGGCCAGGATGCGTTCATGGAAAACTACTTTGCGTCGCAGAGGGACCACATCTTTCGCAACGTCGAGGTGCTGATCTACGTGTTTGACGTCGAGTCGCGCGAGGTGGAGCGGGACCTGCACTACTACCAGTCA
>Ga0302231_10001430_pt1 | contig 14840 bp, 12 predicted proteins | sample II_Palsa_N2_2_FD_193522 | JGI IMG/M metagenome (GOLD analysis project Ga0302231, IMG submission 193522) | Peat permafrost microbial communities from Stordalen Mire near Abisko, Sweden - II_Palsa_N2_2 | ecosystem: Environmental > Terrestrial > Soil > Palsa > Peat permafrost | place: Sweden...
CGGAACCGTAGTTGGCCGGAATCGCAAGCGCCTTGCGAATCGATGCCGGCATGATCGTGGTGGCCGCCAGTGCGCCGGCGGTGTTGACCGAGCGGCGCAGGAAGTTGCGGCGGGAGTCGTTGTGCTCGGTGGACGGGGTCGGGGTGTCGTCGTTCTGTTCGATTTCGCTCATCACGTGTCTCGACGTAGTAGGGACGGGCAGCACCCGGCACTCCGAGCCAGCGTGGGTTGCCGGCGGATTACGGGGCGCAGTCAGGACCGGGAGCGCTGTCTTGCTCGACGTTGGGTGGAAAGGTTGCCGCGCCCGATCTCCTGTTCAGGTTACGAGCCGTTCGTGACAGGTGAGTGAAGTTTGTTTATTGAATATGTTTCTATTTTTGAACATTATTCAATTTCGCCCGCCCCACCCTTCCCTTCAGTAACGTTTGAGCGAGAGGACGTCGAAGGTGTGGCGAATGGTGTCCACGGAGCGCTCGTAATCCGCTAGCGCGAGACAGGCGATCAGCGTGTCGACGATCGCGAGCTGCGCGATCCGGCTTGCCATCGCCTCGGTGCGAAAATGCGTCTCGCGCGCCATGGTCGTGAGCACGATGTCGGAATATGCGTGGATGGGCGAGCGCCCGAAGTTGGTGATGCAGATCGTGCGTGCGCCCGCTTCCTTCGCCAGCCGGGTGCTGGCGACCGTTTCGAGGGTGGCGCCCGAATGCGAGATGGTCAGCGTGGCGACGCTCGCATCGCACAGCGACGCACTCACCGCCTGGATATGCGGGTCGACCGCGACACGCGCGTCGAGACCGATGCGCAGCAGCCGGTAATGCGCATCCTCGGCGATCGGCGCCGAGCTTCCGACGCCGTAGATTTCGATGCGCTTCGCACTGCGAATCGCCGTGACGGCCTGCTCGAGTGCGCGCACGTCGAGCGTCGCCTCGGTTTCACGCAGCGCCTGGACGTTCGAGCTGAAGATCTTCGCGACTACGGCCGCCGTGCTATCGCCGCGCGCCACGTCCTCGTGAATGAGCTGCACCGGCTGCACGATTTCCTGTGCGAGCACGATCTTTAACTGCAGGAAACCCTTCGCGCCGAGCGTCTTGCAGAAGCCGACCACACTGCCTTCGCTCGCGCCGACGCGCTCGGCCACCTCGCTCACCGACATATGCACGACTTCGTGCGGATACTCGCGGATGAAATCCGCGATGCGCCGGCTTGCTGCGCCATAGGTCGGATAAAGCTGCTCAATGCGCGACAGGATGGCCGACACGGTGATCGCGTCGGCCCGCGCTGCTGGGTTGTTTGCCACACGGTTTCCTTGCAGGAGGCGTCAATATTGCAAGTATGCCCCCCACAATACAACGGATCACTTCGGGCGGTAACCGTCGTTCAACGTACCGATAAACGCGATGATGTCCTGGATGTCCTGATCCGTCATCGCAGGCTTGTCGGTCGGCTTGACGTCGAACGGCGCGTCGGCGAAGTCGATGTTGGGCTGGTATTGCTTGGGCACATCGTCGAACACGATCACCTTTCCTGACGCATCGTGAGAGTAGATCTTCTCGGGATTCGTATTGCGCAGGTTGTAGAAATCCATCACGTGCTTCAGGTCGTGGTAGACACCGTTGTGAAAGTAGATGTGGCGCGCTGCGCTATTGCGTAGTGTTGGCGTGAGGAACATCGAGCAATATTGCGTTTGCTGCACCAGATCCTTGCGAATCGGGCCGCACAAGCCGATGTCGAAAGCCTTCGGGTCGCGGTTCTGTGCCAACTCGGGGTTGCGCGGCACGGCAAGCGCTTCGTATTGCGTGTCAGTGAACAACGGCGGCAGGTTGTCCGCGGTCGGCGCACTCAGGTGGCAACCGGCGCAGTTAGCCTTCTTCGGATCGTTGAAAAGGTGCAGGCCCCGCAGTTCTGTTTGCGTGAGGCGCGCCTTGCCCTGCAGCCAGTAGTCGTACTTGCTGGTGAACGCGTGGAATGACGTTTCCTCGAACTGGTAGCGGCCCACTGCGAACATGGCCTCTGCCGTGAACAGCCTCGGATCCTTCAGGATACGCGGACCGAAAAGTTTCTCGAAAATTTTGACGTAAGGTGCGCGGGCGAGTTTCGCGGCCACGTCTTCGACGCTTGTATTGGCCATTTCGTTCGGATCGAGTAGCGGTCCGATGGCCTGTTTTTGCAGCGTATCGGCACGGCCATCCCAGAACAGGCCGCCTTGCGGCACCATCGCTGGGGCAGCGGGCGCGAGGCCCGCGACCTTGTCGGCACGCTGCGTGCCCTTCGCGGCCGAAGCGAGCGCAGCGAAATCGGGCGGCGCCTCCGCGTCGGCCGAATCTGGCCCGATGCTGAACACCGCCTGACGGTACAGGTAGGCGAGCGACGGCGGCGGCCGGTAGCCCGGCCGGTCCAGGTGCGGACCGCCCAGCTGCACGGACAGATCATTCGGTGGTCCGTACGAATGTGCCGGGCTGTGGCATGAGGCACACGACTGCTTACCCGATGCGGACAACGACGTGTCGTAGAAAATCTGCTTGCCCAGTTGGGCGACCGCGCTCAAGGGAGCAGACGGCGGCAAGACCAGTTGCACGGGATACGGGTTCGCGCCGGTAATACCTTCGACATATTCGCCGACTGCGTCGGGCATCCGCTCGGGGTAGGCCAATGCATAGCCGACCAGGCCCACGACGGCGAGCAGCACCACTGAACATCCTGCCAACAGTGGCCCGCGACCGCGCGGTTTGCTTTGTCCGGGAGGCTGGGGAGCGAAGGTTGATCCGGCTGGCGACGAAGTGGGCTGTGGACTCGTAGACATGTGATGTGGTGAGAAACGCAGAGGTATCAAAAAACGCATAGGGCCCAGCCGAAGCCGGGCCTCCTCAAAAACATTCGTCCCGGCAGCGTGAGCTACCGGGACGTGAACCGACCATGAAGCGTGTCGGCTTATACCGCTTAGACTGCCGGTGCTACAGAGGAAGCGGACGCCGGCGGCGAAGCGACCTTCGTACCCAGGTTCTGATCGAGGAACAGCGTCGGATTCGGCGTCGTCGTCGAGAAGTTGAACAGGGTCATGATGCTGCCTGCGTTGGCATCGTTCGAACCCTGGCCGAGACGCGTACCGCTCAACCAGTTGTCTTCGATGAAGCGCACCACCGATGCCTGCGTGATCTGCGTGTGATCGACGTAGTTCGGCTTCGCATACGGCGAGATCACGAGCAACGGAATGCGTGTACCCGGGCCGCAACGGCCATTGACCGCGCCACCGTTGATACCCACGCCCTGCACTGCGCCCGTCGCGTTACACACGCCTGGGCTGGTGGCCTGGTCCGCACCCGTCACGCTGTGCTCGTTATCCGTGCTGTTACCGGCGCTTTGCAACGATGTGCTGTCGAACGACGAGGTTGTCGGCGTTGCGAACTGGTGGTCGTACCAGCCGTCCGAATCGTCGTACGTCACGATAACCGCAGTGTTCTTCCAGTCCGGCTGCTGTTCGAGGAAGTTCACTACGCTGGTCACGAACGCCTGTTCGTCGATCGGATCGGAGTTACCCGGGTGCGCGTCGCCAATCGAAGGCGCCTTCAGGAAGCTGACCGACGGGTAGTTGCCGGCGTTCACAGCAGCAAAGAAGTCGTCCACGTCGTACTGGTGGTGCACCGACGTCGCCGTGCCATCCAGCGGATCGGTATGGCCGATCACCGCTACCGAACTCGGGCGGGTGTGTGCCAGGTTCTGCGTGGTCGCGTAGTACTGGAACCACGCGTGGTGCTGAACATAGTCGGGCTCGTTCGCCGCCAGCACGTTCGAGAAGGTCGACCGCTTGCAGCCCGTCGTGCCGTTCGGGTTGACTGTGGTCAGGTTGAACCCGCCCATGAAGCCGCCCCAGGTGATGTTGGCGGAATTCAGCAGATCGCCAATGTTCTTCGAGCTCATTAATGCCGTCGCCGTCGAGGCCGAGTCGGCCGCGACCGTACAGGCGTCGCCAGTCGGATCCAGGTCGCCGATCAGCGTCCAGCCACCCTGCAGGTCGAACACCACATTGGACGACGGGCTGGCACTCGCGGTCGCGGTGCCCGCGACTACTGCGCCGTTCTTCGTGACCACGGCGCCATTGTGCTGGCCCGAGACTACGGCGACCGCGCCCGGCGTCGACGGACCATACGTGTCCGTATACATGTTGTCGCTCATCGCGAAGTTCTGCGCATAGTTCCACAGAGCCGTCACGGTATTGCCGTCGAAGTAGCCCATCACGAGGCCCAGCGTGCCGAATTCGGAAGTGGAACCTGTTGCGTTGTTACCTGTATTGAGCGGGAACAGGTCCATCTTGCCGTCGTCGGAAGCGAGCTGTTCCGCCGTGTAGCCGTGGTTCTGACCTTCCGTGCCGGCCTGGGTGCGGTCGAGGCGGAACGGATTGATGTTGGTGCCGGCCGGGTTCCCCGCGGCGGTGACAGTCGGATTCGCAGTCAGCAGTGCAGTCGTCAGTCCGTTGACCGTCGGCGTTCCGGATGCCGCAGTAAACACCGGCTCACCCGTCGGGTTCGTTGCGTTCGGGTAGGTGCCGAAGTAGTGGTCGAAGGATTCGTTCTCACCGAAGATCACGACGACGTGCTTGATCGGTGTCGCGGTAGTCAGTGCATCCTCTGCAGACGGCGCGGGCGTGTTGTGGCTGCTGCTGCCGCAAGCTGCCAGCGTCAGCATCGTCACCGCCAACGAAATCGGCAACAGGGGTTTTCTACGTAACATATGGGGCGCTCCGGATATTCTGCGACGGATCCATCGTTAGGGGATAGGAAGCCGCTTTGTTAAAGGAGTACAGCGTGTTGTCAGCTCGATTACGCCGACGCATTGGAGCATTCGAATATGAAGGTTTTATAAACGCACTGAAAGATACGTACCCGAAGCTGGCGATTGACTGGAATCGTAGGTAACCGGAAGATTATCGAAAGCATTTTGTATACTTCCGGTTGCGCGAACCGGCTGCGCCTTGGCTTCGCCCGCGCCCACGCACAACCCGCGCGCATTCGCCAAAGGCAATCAGACATTGCTCGTTGGCCCCGCTCTTTTCAGGCGCGTTTTGGCGCGGTTTATTGCGAAATTGTGATCGACAGACCCGGATTAATCGAAGACAGTATTTCGTCAATTCAATGAATCACCGGCGCTGACCGGTCAACGAACGCGCCACGGCGCGACATGGCAGACCGCAGATGAACAACGATCGCTTTCCGGTATCAGTTAAAGGCGTGGCATTCAGCGCGCGAGGCCAGGTCATCCTGTTGCTGAACGAACGGCAGGAGTGGGAGCTGCCCGGCGGCCGCCTCGAAGTGGGCGAAAGTCCCGAGCAGGCCCTGGTCCGGGAGTTCGAAGAAGAACTGGCGGCAACCATCACGCCCTGCGGGATTCTCGATAGCTACCTGTTCGAAGTCATCCCGGGGCGCTTTGTATTTATCGTGACGTATGGATGCCGGATCGAAGGCAAGTTCTCGCCTTCGATCAGCGAAGAGCATTTGCAGGTGGGGACATTCGACGTAGACCGATTGCCGGAGCCACTTCCCTCAGGCTACCGCCGCTCGATTCTTGCGCGGCACGCGCAACTCTAGTTTCAGATCACATCAACCGGCGCGCGCCACGTTTGCGGACTGCTCCATGACAGTCGTTTCAGATGAGCATGACCCGGGTTCGCCGCACGATGTTTGAACGCATCCCCGATCGCACCACGCGGCGACACTGTCCGGCCGCCGGCATTGAGCCGTCTGACGATTTCGGCAAGCGTGCCGTCGGCCTGCCACTCGTCAAAGCGGCGCACGCAGGTCGGGCGCGACGGATACCGGCCGGGCAGCCTCGACCAGCCATGCCCGGTCGAAAGCCCCCACAGCACTGCATTGACCACCGTGCGTGGCTCCACTCGCCGTCTTCCTGAGCGCTCGGGCGGCACCGCTTCGTTGGAGAATAGTCCATCAAGCAGGGCCCATTCGCTGTCGGTCAATTCCTCAAACTGGATCATGTCTTTTACTCCAGCCAGACGCCGTCGAACCGGTGACTTCCGAGCGGCGAAAATACGAGTCCCCTTACGCGCTTCGACGCAGGCAACGACACGATCGAATGCGCGATCGGCGTATAAGGCACCTGCTGCTTGAAGATTACCTGGGCCTGCTCATAAAGCGTCGTACGCACGGAGGTATCTGAGCTCGAGCGTGCCTTGACGATCAAGGCGTCGAAAGTGGGATCGCACCACTTCGACACGTTGCTGCCGTGCACGGCGTCGCAGCCGAGCAAGGTGCCGAGCCAGTTGTCAGGGTCGCCATTGTCGCCCGACCAGCCGTAGAGGATTGCGTCGTGCTCACCACCCTGCTTCGCGCGGCGATTGTATTCGCCCCATTCGTAGCTGACGATTCTGGCGCGCACGCCGATGTTCGCCCAGTCCTGCTGGATAAGTTGCGCCATCAACTGCGCATTCGGGTTGTAGGGACGCTGCACCGGCATGGCCCACAGCGAGATGTCGAATCCGTTCGGGAAGCCCGCCTGCGCGAGCAGTGCCTTCGCCTTCGAGGGATCGTACGGTGCGTCCTTTAACTGGTTGTTGTACGACCACTGGGACGGCGGCATTGGATTGGTCGCGGTGGTCGCGTTGCCGGCAAAAACGGCCTTGATAATGGCGGGTTTATCGATCGCCATGTCAAGGGCGCGCCGCACTTCGACGCGGTCAAGCGGTGTGTGCTGCGTGTTGTACGCAACAAAACCTACATTGAAGCCCACACCTGTGATCAAGGTCAGGTCGGGATTGCGTTTGATCACGTCCAGATCCGCGGGACGCGGGTACGCCGACACCTGGCATTCGCCGCTCGCGAGCTTCTGAACGCGCACACCCGGATCAGGCGTAATGGCAAAGATCAGATGCGCGAGCTTCACATCACCGGGGCGCCAATAGTCGGGATTGGCGTCGTAACGGATCAGGGCATCCTTCTGATAGGAACGGAACACGAACGGACCAGTGCCGACCGGCAACTGATTAATGTCGGCCTCACGATGCGCCGCGCTCAGTTGTGCTGCATATTGCGCAGACAGGATCGATGCGAAGCTCATCGCCACATTGCGCACGAAGATCACGTCCGGCTGCTTCAGTTGGAAGCGCACTGTGTAGTCGTCCACTTTGTCGATCCGCTCGAGGTTCTTGTCGAAGCCCAGATCGCTGAAATACGGGAAACTCGTCGGATAGGCCCGTCGAAACGGATCGTCGGGATTGAGCATGCGGTTGAATGTGAACAGCACGTCGTCCGCGTCGAAATCGCGGGTGGGCTTGAACCACGCAGTCGTATGAAACTTCACGCCATGCCGCAGATGAAACGTGTAGGTGCGTTGATCCTCCGACACGTCCCAGCTCGTCGCGAGCGAGGGCTCGAGGTCGAGGGTGCCGCGGCGAAATTCGACCAGTTCGTTGTACACAGCGTTGCTGCTGGCGTCGAAATCGGTACCGGTTGTGTGCTGGCCTGGGTCGAACCCGGCTGGGCTGCCCTCAGTGCAAAACACGAGGGTCTTGCTGCCGGCTGCATCCACCGGCGCGGAAATCGACAGTGTCGTCACCAACACCAACAGGCTGAAGGACGCGATGGACAGCGGCACGGACGCGAGTGCAATGCGCCGCAACGCAAGCGCTGATTGTTTCAAGGAACGGTTGATCATCGATAGGTTGAGTAGAAAACGCTACAGGTACTTCTCGAACAGATATCCCGGCGGCTGGTCCTCACCGAAGTCGTGTGCGGACAGCAAGGTATAGCCGTTGGTCTGGTACAACGCGATGGCCTCGGGCTGACGGGGTCCGGTGCTGAGGAACACGCGTGTATAACCCTGACGAACCGCGTGCGCCTCCAGTTCCGCCAGAATGCGGCGTGCAAGACCCTGACGCCGATGGTTGCGGCTCGCCCAGATGCGTTTGAACTCCGTGGTGCCAGGCTCGGCATGGCGCATGAACGCGCCGCCCGCTATGGCCTGCCCGTCTCGCAGCAGAAGCACGAACGCGCCATGCGGCGGCGCGAAAGCCTCCACGGGATAGCGCTGCATCTCTCTCGCGATCTCGTCGGTATCGATCAGGCCTGCGTAACGACTGCTGTATTCGTAGGCGAGCTCTTCGAAAAGAGGACGCGCCAACGGATCGTTTACCGAAACATAAACGAGGCGATCGTCAGGCGCGGTGTGAATCTGTGGTGAAGCAGTGGAAACGGATGTGGCTTGGACTTGTGTCATAAGGTCAATCATTCGATACGGCAATATGCGCGGCGGCTGCTACGCCGCGACGGGTTCACGTGCGGCTTCCGGCCGCCAACCCAGTTCGGGTGCGATACGTGTGACGAAGTCCTCAAGGATCTGCTGATAGTTCTCAAACGGCAGGTCGTACGGCAGTTCGAGGCGCAGTTCGCGAACCTGCCCAACGACAGGATCGTCAAGCAGGCGCGCGACGATCTCGTCTGCAGTACCCACCAGATCGGGCGCAAACAACGTACGGCGCTCGCCATGCGCAGTCAAAGTGCGCGCGTGGCGCCCCTCGGCGAACTCGCGATAGCGTTGCCGCGTCCGGGCGTCGGCGCCGTCGATCGGCACGATCACGCGGCCCAGCGCGATACGCGGCGTCCGCGCTTCGCTCCAGTGCGAGTGGAACAGATCGAGCTGACGTAGCTGCGCTTCGCGGTAATCGTCCGTTCCTTCACCGGTCGTGATGTTGCCGATCAGCAGATTGAAGCCATTGCGGCCGGCCCATTCGATCGAGCGCTGCGAACCGCCGCCATACCAGAGCCGCTCGGCAAGACCCGCCGCATAGGGCGTCACGCGCGGCCGCACGCGGCCCGCGGCCGATTCGATGAACGTGTCCTCCCCGCCGAGCCATTCTCCCGCGAGATTGCGGCGCAGACGCTCGACGCGCGCATGCGAGAAGTCGATCAGTTCGGGATTCGCGTCGAAAAGCCGTTCGCCGAGCAGGATGCCATGCGCTGGGGCACCCGCGCTCAATCCGATGTTCAGGCGGCCGTGGGACAACACATCGACAGTGGCAAGGTCCTCGGCAAGACGAAATGGATTCTCATAGCCCATCTGGATCACCGCTGTGCCGAGGCCGATCCGCGTCGTGCGCTGGCTGGCAGCTGCGAGGAACGTCGCTGATGAGGATACCGCCCGTTCCAGGTGACGCTGGCGCACCCACGCGCTGTCGTAGCCGAGCGCCTCGCCGACGCCAAACAGTTCAAGCGTCCGCTCGAAACCGGCGAGCGGCGCATCGTCGGCATAATTGCCCGGCGTCAGGAAAGCAAGGTGGTCAATGCGAATAGCACACATAAGTGCCCTCTCTCGTTGTTCTCGCGGGGAAGCGCCTTCGATCACGCATCCGGAAAGCCAGCAGGATTGGTTTCCGAGCGCTCGACGGCCTCTGACTGCAGGCCCCAGCGCGCGAGCGCCGCGCGATACTGCCCGCCGCGGATCAGCCCATTGGTTGCGGCTGTCAGCGCGGGTGCCAGACCACTGCCCTTGCGTGTCGCGATTGCGACATCCGCATTGTTCGGCCAGCCCGCGTTGACCGTGCCTACCTGGCGGATCTGTCCTTGGGTCGCGGCCTCGTAGGCGAGCGTCGGATCCGGATTGAAGATTGCATCGGCGCGACCCGAGAGCAGCGCTAGCCGGTTAGCGGCGCTGTCGTCGTAATACTGCAAGCTCGCCTCTTTCAGCCCATGCGCCGTGTTCCTCTGATTCCATTCGAGCAGGATCCGCTCCTGGATCGTCCCGGAACTCGTGATGATGCGCAGCCCCGCAATATCCTGTGGTTCGCGGATCGACCTGATGGCGCTGCCCGACTTCACATAGAACCCATGCAAACCTAGCCTGTAGGTCGTAAAGTCGAACTTCTGCTTGCGCTTCTCGGTGACGCCGACGTTCGAGATCACCGCGTCGTATTTACCCGACGCAAGACCGAGCGGCCAGTCTGTCCACGCAACCGGCACCAGCAGCAAGCGCAGGCCGAGTGCATCGGCGACGAGCTGCGCGTAATCGGGATCGGCGCCCACGACGCTACGGGCGTCGGTCGCATAAGTGGCAATGGGTGGATCGAACGGCGCGATCGCCACCGTGAGCAGCCCTGGCGTGACGAGGTGATAGTTCGCGATCAGGCGCTGCGCATCCGGATCCCTGGGCGCGCGGATACGCTCTTTCTGCTCCGGGCTGAAGTCGTAAACCTGTGTTGCCGCATGGGCTCGTTCCGCGGACCACGCAAACGGCAACGCCGCCAGTGCGGCCATTTCCTTCATAAACGTCCGTCGGCCGGTCATCAGTGATCCTAAGCCACTACGTTTCATTCGTCGCATACGCTCACAGCACCTTCGAAAGGAATTCACGCGTGCGAGCCTGCGCCGGATCGCCTAGCACGCGCGACGGCGGCCCCGATTCGACGATGCGCCCACCGTCCATGAATACGATCGTATCGGCGACCTCGCGCGCAAAGCCGATCTCGTGCGTGACAATGATCAGCGTCGTGCCCGAACGCGCAAGCTGACGAATCACGTCGAGCACCTCGTTGACAAGCTCCGGATCGAGTGCGGACGTTGGCTCGTCAAACAGCAGCACCTTCGGTTTCAGTGCAAGTGCGCGTGCAATCGCCACACGTTGCTGCTGACCGCCCGACAACTGGCGCGGCCAGGCATCGGCCTTATCGGCGAGTCCTACGCGCGCGAGCAACGTGCGCGCTTCAGCCTGAGCTTGCGCACGCGGCACACCTGAGGCCAGCGGCGCTTCGATGACGTTGTCGAGCACGCTCAAGTGCGGGAACAGGTTGAAGCTCTGGAACACCATGCCGACGTCGGCGCGTCGCCGCTGCAGGATGTCTTTCTCTTTGAGCTCGTACAGCGTGCGTCCGTCACGGCGATACCCGATCAGTTCGCCGTCGATATCAATGAAGCCATCGTCCACGCGTTCGAGGTGGTTGATCGAGCGCAGCAGCGTCGACTTGCCCGAGCCCGACTGACCGAGAATCACGGTGACGCTGCCCGAAGGAAACGCCAACGAGATGTTATCGAGCACCTTCAGGGTACCGAAGCTCTTCGAGACGTTATGGATGCCTACCTTGCCGCCGGTCCGCCGCTGCGCCCAGCCGGTTTTGCCCGCTTCGCTGCCAGCTTCGCTCCCCGTCTCGCCGCTGGTTTTCGCCGCCGTGCCGGATCGACTCACAAGGCCGACTGCGCTCTCGGCGCCCGCAGCACGCAAACTACGCCACCGGCCGAACCATGCAGTCAATGGCGACACCGCCACCTGCTCGCGCGTCGCACCGCGCGCATAGTACCGTTCGATGTGAACCTGAATCGCCGACAAAACCGTGAGGATGATCAGATACCAGATCGTCGCGACCATCAGCAGCGGAATGACCTCCAGATTGCGGTGATAAATGATCTGCACCGTATAGAACAGGTCCGGCATCGCGAGGATGTAGACGACCGAGGTGCCTTTTGCCAGACCGATCACGTCGTTGAACGCGGTCGGCAAGATGGCCCGCATCGCCTGCGGCAACACGATGCGGCGCACCTGGCGACCACCCGGCAGACCCAGCGCTGCTCCGGCCTCCCGCTGCCCGTGGTCGACGGAAAGAATCCCACCGCGGATAGCCTCAGCCGAAAACGCCGCGTGATTCAGCGTGAGCCCAAGCACCGCCGCGAAAAACGGACTGATCAGGTCGGTAGTCGATTCATTCAGTAGTGCAATATGCGTGAACGGCACACCAATCCAGATCGTCTCGTACAGATAGCCGAGGTTGTTCAGCAGAAGCAACAGCACGATCGGTGGAATCGAACGGAATAGCCAGATAAACGCCCATGCACAGCTCGCCAGTAGCGGCGAACGCGATACGCGCGCCAGTGCAAGCGGTACCGCGAGCGCGAAGCCGAACAACGCGCCGAGCCCCGTGAGCACCAGCGTGCGCCCCAGGCCTTCGATCACGGGCCCAGCAAAAAACCACTGCGCGAAGACGCCCCAGCCCCAACGGGGATTTCCGAGTACCGAATTCGCCACGATTGCGATCAGCGCGATCGCCAGCACGCTTCCTGCCGTGCGCGCATGGTGCCTTGCGGGAACGATCCGATAGTGCGCGTATTCGGGCGCTGCCACATCGTCGATTGCGTGGCCCGCGTGAGTGGTACCGGGAAACCGCTGGGTGGTGTCGCTCATGATTCTGCCCTCCTGCGTCGCGCTGCGTCGATCATGCCGTTTCCGCGGCGGCGTAGCGGCTTTCGCGTCGTGGCAACCCAAGATGATCACGCAGCGTTTGCCCGGCCAGTGTGCGGCTATAGCGGCCGCGCGCCTCCAGCGCCGGGATCACATAGCGGACGAAGTCGTCGAACCCTTCGGCCTGCACGGGAAAACCGAGGATGAAACCATCGGACGCACCGGCGTCGAACCAGCGGATCAGCTCATCCGCGATCTGTTCGCCTGTGCCGATGAATTGCGGCTTCGGTGTTGTCACTTCCAGTGCGACCTCGCGCAGGGTCGAGCCATTCTTCTTCGCTTCGGCCTTGATGCGGTCAGTGGTCGAACGGAAGCTGTTTTTGCCGAGATCGCCGAGCTCAGGGAACGGCTCGTCGAGCGGGTATTGCGTAAAGTCGTGGTGTTCGAAGAAACGGCCCAGATAGGCAAGCGCCTCCTCTACCGAGATCAGGTCGCGGATCACGCGATACTTCGCTTCCGCCTCTTCTATACTCGCGCCGACGATCGGCCCGATGCCCGGGAAGATCTTGACGTCGGTCGCCGCGCGCCCGTGCTCTACCGCGCTCTGCCGTACGCTCTCCGCGAATGCCCGCGTTTCTTCAAGCGACGGCGAATGGGTGAACACCGCGTCCGCATATTTACCGGCAAGCGCGACACCGGAATCCGATGAGCCGGCCTGGAAAATCACGGGCTGTCCCTGTGGTGAGCGCTGGATATTGATCGGCCCCGCCACCTCGAAGAAACGGCCCTTATGGTTGAGCGTATGCAGCTTCTCGCGATCGAAGAAACGTCCGCTCTCGCGGTCGCGCAAGAATGCGTCGTCATCCCAGCTGTCCCACAACCCCTGCACCGCCTCAAGATATTCGTCGGCGATCTGATAGCGCAGTTCATGATCGGGATGCTCGCCGCCGTAATTCTTTGCGGAGCCTTCGAGCGGTGAAGTCACGACATTCCATCCCGCACGTCCGCCGCTAATCAGGTCAAGCGAAGCGAACTGCCGCGCCGCCGTAAACGGATGGCTGTACGAAGTCGAGAGCGTGCCCGCCAGGCCAATCTTCGAAGTCGCCGTTGCCAACGCCGACAGGATCGAAATCGGCTCGAAGCGGTTCAGGAAGTGCGGAATCGACTTCTCGTTGATATAAAGGCCATCGGCCACGAAGGCGAACGCAACGCCGTTGGCCTCCGCCTTCTGCGCGATGCCCGTGATGAAATCGAGGTTGACGCTCGCATCGGCGGGGCCCGCCGGATGCTTCCAGGAATTCATATGGCCACCTGCGCCATGCAGCATGATGCCGAAAGTGAGGTTTCGCTGAGTCATGGTCGGATCCGGTAAACGTAAATGAGCGTGGATGTAGAAGCGGTCAGACGCGTGCTGCCTGTTCCACTGGGGACAACGCTTCGAATGAAGCGAGACGCAGCGCATAGTCCGCTACGGGGGTGTCGATCACGAATTCCTCGATGCCGAAGCGTTCGTGCAGTGCGTCGAGTTCCTGGTGCACGTCGTCTGCAGTACCGGTAACAACGTGCGGATGCAGTTCGTCGAGGCGGTAGTCGCTCACGCCTGTTTGCCGCGCGAATTCCGCCGCGGCCTCGGGGCTAGGCAGATTGACGCTCTGCCCGGTGGCGAGCCGCAGCTTGAAAATTCGCAATGGACCAACGTGACGTTGAGCCTCTGCTTTGGACTCCGCAGCAAACGCGTAGAGCGCGAGCAGCGGCGTGCGTCCTGTCGCATCGCGATACGTATCAATGGAACGCGCGATACTGTCGCTATCGCCGTTAAAGTGACCGGCATAGCAGAATTGCCAGCCGTGTCTCGCGGCGAGCGCCGCGCTTTCCGGACTGCCGCCTAGCAGGATGCCTTGCGGCGCTTCGGGCGGCGTAGGCAGCGCTATCGCGCCTGCCAATGGGTGATCAACGGCCACACCCGCTTTAAGGAACGCATCGAGTTCGGCAAGCTGATGGGCGAAATCGGGCTTCTTTGCCTTGTCGTGAAACCACTGAAGCGCGCGCGTCGTCAGCGGCAAGCCGCCCGGCGCCTTGCCGACGCCCAGGTCGACGCGGCCCGGCGCTAGCGAGGCGAGCACGCGGAACGTTTCCGCTACCTTAAAAGGGCTGTAATGCTGCAGCATCACGCCACCGGAACCCACGCGGATGCGTGACGTATGCGCGAGCAGATGGGACACGACAATCTCCGGCGCGGAACTGGCGAGCCCTGGCGCGCCATGATGCTCCGCGATCCAGTAACGCTTGTAACCCAAAGCTTCCGCACGCTGCGCGAGCCGGACGGTAAAGCGCAGGGCCTCGTGGGCACTCGTTCCGTCGGCAATCGGGCTTTTGTCGAGAATCGAAAGGGAATAGGACATATCGATACCTCACCGCGCCATAAAACTCGCGCGGGAACAGAGTTACGGGAAACTTGCCGAGCGTCATCCGCCTGTTCCATTATCGCCATCGCAGGCCGATATCGTTCGAGCAAATTTTGCTATGCATATGACGAATTACGTCAGAACGTGTAGCGGGCGCGCAAATAGTAGAAACCACCGTCCTCGCCGATCGTCGAAGCGAACGCGTCGTATTGCGCGCCTTCAAGCTGCGCCTGATAGGGCAGTTTGGACGGATAGACGTTGAACAGGTTG
>Ga0302231_10001438_pt1 | contig 14821 bp, 12 predicted proteins | sample II_Palsa_N2_2_FD_193522 | JGI IMG/M metagenome (GOLD analysis project Ga0302231, IMG submission 193522) | Peat permafrost microbial communities from Stordalen Mire near Abisko, Sweden - II_Palsa_N2_2 | ecosystem: Environmental > Terrestrial > Soil > Palsa > Peat permafrost | place: Sweden...
GATCACGATCAAGGCGCATACGGTGCGCATGATGTATACGGCGTCTGACGGCGAGACGTACCAGCTGAATTTGATTGATACGCCGGGGCATGTGGACTTCAGCTACGAGGTGTCGCGCTCGCTGGCTTCGTGTGAGGGCGCGCTGCTGGTGGTGGATGCGTCGCAGGGTGTGGAGGCGCAGACGCTGGCGAATGCGTACCTGGCGATCGCGGGTGGGTTGGAGATTATTCCGGTCATCAACAAGATTGATTTGCCGAGTGCGGACATTGAGCGCACCAAGGCGATGATTGAGAAGTCGGTGGGGCTGCCGGCGGACGACGCTGTATGTGTGAGCGCGAAGACGGGCTTGAATGTGGCGGACATTCTGGAGGCGGTGGTGATGTTGCTGCCTCCACCAAAGGGCGATGCGGAAGCTCCGCTGCAGGCGCTGATTTTTGATTCTTGGTTCGATGCGTATCGGGGCGTGATTGTGCTGGCACGCATTATCAATGGGCGGCTGCGGAAGGGCGATCGGATCAAGATCATGTCGAATGGGCGGCAGTTCGATGTGGAGTCGATGGGCGTGATGACGCCTAAGCCGGTGGTGCTGGAGGAATTGAGCGCGGGCGAGGTTGGGTTCTTCGTCGCGACGATTAAGAATGTTGCCGATACCAAGGTGGGCGACACGATTACGCATGTGGATCGGCCGTGCGCTGAGGCGCTGCCTGGGTTTGAAGATATTAAGAGCATGGTGTTCGCCGGACTTTATACGGTGGACTCGCATGAGCACGGGATGTTGCGAGATGCTCTGGAGAAGCTGCGGCTGAACGATGCGAGCTTTAATTTTGAGCCGGAGAGTTCGGTGGCGCTGGGGTTTGGATTTCGCTGCGGGTTCCTGGGGCTGCTGCATTTGGAGATTATTCAGGAGCGGCTGGAGCGCGAGTATGATCTTGACCTGATCATTACGGCGCCTGGTGTGCAGTACAAGATCACGATGACGGATGGAAGTGTGTTGAGCGTGGACAATCCTTCGCGCTGGCCGGATCCGACCGAGATCGAAGAGATTGAAGAGCCGGTAATCACGGCGAAGATTCTTACCAACGAAGAGTATGTCGGCAACATTTTGAAGCTGGTGGAAGATAAGCGCGGACGGCAGCAGAATATCGAGTACGTGTCCGAGACGCGCGTGATGCTGACGTATGAGCTGCCGCTAAACGAGATTGTGCTGGATTTCTACGATCGGTTGAAGTCGGTGTCGCGCGGGTATGCTTCGCTGGACTATCACCTGTCCGGCATGTGGAATTCGCCGATGGTGAAGATGGATATTTTGATTGGCGGCGATCCGGTGGACGCGCTTTCGATCATCGTGCACAAGGACGCTGCCTACGATCGCGGCAAGGTGCTGGTGGAGAAGATGCGCGAGCTGATTCCGCGGCAGATGTTCGAGGTGGCGATCCAGGCGGCGATTGGGTCGAAGGTGATTGCGCGGTCGACGGTGACGGCGATTCGGAAGAACGTGATCGCGAAATGCTATGGCGGGGATATCAGCCGTAAGAGAAAGCTGCTGGAGAAGCAGAAGGAAGGCAAGAAGCGGATGAAGCGGATTGGTAAGGTGGACATTCCGCAGGAGGCGTTCCTTGCGGTGCTGAAGGTCGGGGAAGAGTAGATTTCCGTTTAGGCGGAGGGATCTATGCCGGTGGAGCGACTAAGTAAGCGTCAGGACAGCGCACTCTTCGTTCTTGAAGCGCTGATCGTGTTCGGTCTTTTCTGGGCCGACATTCATCACTGGCGTCACATTGTTATCTTCAGCAAGACGCCGTATCTGCTGGTCCTCGGGTGGATTTCGTTGCGGGTGCGCGGAGTGACGTGGAGTTCGGTCGGCTTTTCGCGACCAAGCCGTTGGGGGAGCGTACTCGCTTACGGAGTTGCTGCTGGGGTAGCGATGGAATGCCTCGAACTTTTTGCCACTCAGCCGCGCGTGATGCACTTGCTGCACGCTCCGCCAGACTTGTCGGTCCTCTCCGATCTTCGCGGCAATGGGATGATGCTGGCAGTTGTGCTGCTCTTGAGCTGGACGCTGGCGGCGTTTGGAGAGGAGTTGGTATGGCGCGGATACATCCTCAACCGCATCGCCGACATGATCTCTTTGCCGCGGTTGCGGTGTCCTGTTGCCGTGGTGTTGTCGTCAGCGGTCTTCGGGCTGGCACACTTCGACCAAGGATGGACCGGCGTCATCGAGAATGCTATTGATGGAGCACTACTCGCGGGGCTGTACTTCGCGGGCGGACGCAATCTGTGGTTACCCATTCTTGCGCACGGCGTCACAGATAGTCTGGATTCACTGCTCATCTTTTCGGGTAACTATCCCACAATGTAGTTGGACCGTACACGCAAAAAGAATGGAGGCCCTGAGGCCTCCATTTGATTTGTTGCTGCGCTGTGCTGCTGCGAGTTACTGGTGGGGAGCAGCTGCGGGTGCGCGGCGGGGAGCGGTGGGAGCTTGCGGCGGAGGAGCTGAAATGCCGGAGGCTACGTTGTAGGCATCGATGGTGGCCTGGGTGATGTCGGTTTCACGCTGCCACCAGAGCACGGTGGGAAGCTGCTGCTGGCCGCCGATGTTGAGGAGAAGGGTGAAGCCGTGATCCTGAGCATACTTAACCGCAGTGCCGCCGAACTTCTGGGCGACCTTGCCGTAGGCTTCCTGGACATCGGTGTTGTAGGAGTTCTGAGCATCTTCGACGTCGCGCTGGAGAGCCTTGGTCTTGTCGTCAATGGTCTTGAGGCGAGCGGCGCGCTCCTCGTCGGAGATAGTGGTGGGGAGAGCCTGGTACTGCTTCTTGAGGGAATCGACTTCAGCGGACTGAGCGTCGATGGCCGTCTTTTTGGGCTCGTACTTTTTCTGGATATCGAGTACGGCGCGCTGACCTTCGTTGGTGGCGACGACACCCTGCTCAAACGCAATGACGGCAACCTTGGCGGGAATGGCTTCCGGCTTGACCTCAGCCTGGGCGGCAGGAGCCGCGGGGCGGGGGGTTGCCGTTGCCGGTGCTTTGGTGGTTTGTGCGAGGAGGGAGGAGGCTGCGAGGCCGGTTGCCAGCGCAGTAGCAAAGACAAAGGTACGGTTCATGCGGTGTTTGAAACTCCTATAAGGATCCGGATTCCGGAGATATCAGCTGGGTTACTCGCTGGGTTAGTCCTGGGGCAAAGCGCCGCAGGGAAGGGTTGCCGCACCTTCCACCGCCCGTTGAGACACCCGAGGGTGTTGTCCGCTTGCTCTATCTCATCATGCTCATCATCGAAGATGGAAGATGGAAAAATGAAGGAGAGGGTCGCGGGCGCGAGAGGACAGTCGGCTGACCGCAATTATATAGGAGACGATGCGAGTCGGGTCAATTGACGCCGCTTATTGGATGGGGGGCAGAGAGGGTGGGACTCTTCCGAAAAGCGGAGGTTGGAAAGCGACATTTCCGGTTTTTGGTGGCTTTTGGCGGCAGGATTTTGGAGTTTCCTAAGGAAAAGGTGGTTTTGCGTTTGGTATGAGGATTGCAACAGTTAGGAGTGTTCGAGATCAAGCCGTGAAACAAAGAGCTTGACTGACGGATGTTTGGAGCCTGCGCAGTTCACGGGTAAAGGGATGTAGAGGTTCCCATTTAGAGGAATTTCCCCCCTGCCAAGCAAAGGGACTTCGGGAGCTTCGGCGCCGAAAGGACCATTTGGAGGCCAGTGACTGGCTGTTAGGGGCTAGGGCCATCTTCCGGGGAGGGGAGATGGCCCATCGGCTTTTCAGGGGAATGGGCTGTATCTGTTGGCTGGTGAGGGTTTGCCGCAGGGAGTGCTTTGTGGTTTCTGGGCGGCTCTTTAATAGTTGCACTTCTTTGTGGCCAAGCGTAAGATCATGATGTTCCGCGGGCTTTGGGGTTGAAATCTCACCGTGTGTCTTCCGGTGGGTTGACGTACCCGAAGAGCTTTCAGAGTGATAGCGTGGGTTCCCGCAGATGCCGGAATCGCAAGATGGGGCATACAGGTTGCGAGGATCGTAAACTGAGCGCACTGGGATGAGGTCCCGGATCAGCTCTGGAAAACTCCGAGATCAACCGATAGCGTGCTACGGAGATCTGGACCAAGATGAGGTTCAATCAAATTTAGCGAAGAACAGAGTCGCTCCGAGAGTGCAGTAGAGAAGCTGAGCCGCAGGAGAATGAAGGCTGAGCTGGTTTGGGTTGGAAGTGCAAAGCGTTTCGGTTGAAAGTGCAAAACCGAAGTTTTGATTCCCCCCATAATGAAGTTGGATGAATGAGCACTTCAAGAGCAGCAGCCGTTTGCCGGGAAGGCAGGCGGGCCGGGAATGGGTCTGGAACGGTTGAGGGCGCAGACGCCCAGACGCTGAACATTCGCCAGCAAGGTACGACAGATCAACTTCGAGTCAACGCTTGAGAGAGACTACGATTGACCCGTTTCGGAGACAGTCCCAGTCGAGTCCACAGAGGACCGAAGGGCAAAGACAGAGACATGTCCGATACGCCTCAAGCACCGAATTGCAAGGGGAAACCACAGCACCATGGCAGAGCAGAATGCAGTAGACACTTCGTCGTACGATGCGGCGGAGGAGTATAACGGCGGCGATTATGGCAACGCAGACTTCGACAGCTCGGAGTCTGGAGGGGCCAACGACGGAGGCCAGCCCGGGCCGGGGATGGGCCAGAGCAAGAGCAGCCGGCGGCGTCGGCGCAAGCGGAAGAACAAAGTTGCGGGAGATGGCCAGACTGTCGCCGGTGGCGATGGGGAGGCAGGACCGCAGATTGTGCCGCTGGTGATGGAGGGCGAGAGCCTGGCACTGGCAGCGTCGGCTGCACCGGCGCAGGCGCGCAGGCCGCAGGGTAGTCAGCAGAACGGTGGGCAGCCGCAGGGCAATGGCCAGCAACAGGGTCAGGGCGGCAAGCGCTGGAAGAAGAAGTTCAGGGACCGGGAACGGCGTCCGGGTGGCGGCGGCGGTGGTGGTGGCCGGAGCGAGAATCCGGGCAACGACTTCCGTGCGGAAGCCAGCTCATCGAATGGGAACGGGTACGGCGGTGGCGGAGGCTATCGTCCAGACAACTTCGGCAACCAGGCGGGCGGATTCAAGCGCAAGGGCAAGGGCGGCGGACAGCCGCGGGAGCGCGGCTTCGTCGGGCCGATGGATCACAGCTATCGGGCGTCGGGAGAGTTTGGCGATGCACCGCCTTCGACGATCCAGCTGGCGGGACACGGGCGCAGGAATGGACATCGTCACACGGGAGACTCGCAGCCGATTGATCGATCGATGCCGCGGCCGATTCCGATTCCCGAAGGCGCACAGACGCACATCTACTTCTTCATCGAAGAGCTGTTTTTCCAGGCCAAGATCCAGGAGACAGCCAAGAAGCTGGGTGTGAAGGTGGCGTTCATCAAGAACGATAAAGATGCAGTGGCGGCGCTGACAGAGAGCGAAGAGAACAAGCCTGCGCTGATCGTGTTTGATCTGAACAATGCGAATGCGAAGCCGCTGACGCTGATTCCGAAACTGAAGGCCAAGCTGAAGCGTTCGGCTTCGATCATCGGGTTCCTATCGCATCTGCAGGGAGACCTGAAGGCGAAGGCAGTGGAGGCGGGTTGCGACGTGGTGATGCCGCGTGCGGCCTTCTCGCAGAACTTGCCGAACCTGCTGCGGCGCTATGGCGTGGAAGAGGAAGAAGAAGTGAACTTCAACTGCTAAGAACGAGAGATAGAGATTAGGAAAGGCGCTTGGTTCGCTGGCGAGGTTTGCCGGGGCCGAGCGCTTTTTGTTTTAGCGGGTGATGCGAGTGGGACCCTCCCGAATATCTAAGGGAGCGCCAATTTAATTGGCGATTTGATTCTGGCATGTGTTCTTATCCAACCAGCACCCACCGGGGAGAAACAATGTCTTTTGCGGTCCGATGGCTTGCGTGCGCGACGATGGTGCTATCCGCTGCTGCATTGAGTTCACAGACTACCGGTGCGCAAACCGGCGCTGCGGCTCCGGTGCATCGCGGCTCCTGGAAATTGCTGTATGAGCAAAACTTTGAAGACCCTGCACCGCTGTTCAAGGCGGGCTTGCCTCGGTGGGTGCCCGATAGCTATCAGGATACGGACGATTACTCTGATGGAGGAGCGCATTTCCAGCGCCTGGGGGTAACGCCGCCGGTGGCGTTTCGCGCGGAGGGCACGTTTGGCAAGGATGGCTGGTTGAGTGTTGCAGCTTACAGCCGCTCCGATGCCACAAAATTCAGCGACCTTTTCCAGGTCGTTGCGGATCCGGCGGATGCGCATCATCGTGTGCTGAAGGTGTCGTCTCCGGCGCACACCGATGGGATCGTGGTACGTCCGACGAAGGCGCTTCCGAAGAAGTACAGGGTCTGCCTGAAGGTGGGGTTTGCTTCGTTTGGAGACGGCAAGCCCGGAGCGGGGAGCCTGAACGGTTATGCCGGCGGCGAGAAGGATGAGCCGTGGTCAAACGGTGATGCGACTCTCGAGAATGGCTTCTATTGGCTGACGATTCTGGACGCGACGCCAAGGCCGCATAACAATGTTTGGATTCACCACCATCGCAAGGTGACGATCGATTCAGATAACAACAAGGAAGCCTGGACCAATATCTGGGAAGGGAAGGATTGGGTAGCTGATGGTCAGCATCCGATCATGATGTTTGGGATAGACAAAGATGGGCAGGACGACGGCAACACGGGCCGCCCTTTTCTGTCGTGGTCCCACGGTGCGCTTCAGTCCTCGGGCGCCATTCGGGCGGTGGACGCGTACAAGGACAATACCTGGTACTCAGCCTGCATTGAGCGGAATGAAAACGCTTTCGTACTAACCACGTCTGGCGACTTCAAGTGGGGCGGACAGCAGACATACGTGGGGACAATACCCATTGGCTCGGTATACCAGGCGGGCGACGGAGTTCCAGACTTCTTCATGTTTGGCGATCCGCACAACAACTACTATCGCGGCACGGTTTACTACGATGACATCCGGCTGGAGACCTGGCAGGAGTAAGTGTCCTACGCGGACGGCGAGAGGCTTCGCATGGCAGGGGCGTGGATGCTGGGCGTCCTGAGGCATGGGAGCGGCATCTTACGTGTAGAGGATATCGAAATGCCTACTACACAACACTCGGCGGCGGCGGAACGTCATATGCAGGCGGCGCATGCGCACCAGGCTGCTGCGGCTTCGCATAACATGAACGACCATCTGGGAGCGCATGAGCAGTCGATGCTGGCGATGGAGCATGCGCGCGAGGCGCATCGTCTGTCGGAAGAGTTGGCTAAGCTGCCGAAGGAGGAAAAGGTAGCGAAGGTGTCGAAGGAGTTGGAGACGCGGTAGGTGGAGTAACAACTGGCTGACCGGAATCAGTGGATTGGCGCGCTGCAGGGGTGGTGCGTGGGATGGGGCTAGAACTCCCAGAGGCCTTTGGGCTGTGGATGCCCATCGCGGACGTCGCGAAGGCGGAACCAGGCGAAGTCCCCGAGAACTACCAGGAAACCGAGGATGGCCAGCATCAGGAGCACCGGGGCGAGAAGCAGGCCTGTGAGCATCCTGAGAGGGGCTTTGAGGTGGCTAAAGTCCGCTGCGATCTTGCTACCGATGGTTCGATGTGCGTTGGAGAGAGGCACTATATCTTCAACGCTTTGGATTGGCTGTGACATGGTACTCATATTTATCGGCCTCGATCTTCCATACTTTAGCCCCAAAATGGGATGTCATTGGAAACAAATGACATGGTATGGACCAGGGGAATCGAGGTAGGTACTGCCGGGATGCGATATCTAATTTGACGCTTTTGGGGGTCACGACGTGAGGCTGGTGGGCCTGGAAGCGTTTGCGGCAGAATGATAGGTATGGCGAAACCAGCGAAGGTGCGGTGTCAGTGGGCGGAAAGCGATGCAGGGATGCGCGCGTATCACGATGAGGAATGGGGAGTTCCGGAGCGCGATGGGCGTGCGTTATGGGAGCTGTTGATGCTGGAGGGATTCCAGGCAGGGCTGTCGTGGAGCATTATCCTGCGCAAGCGGGAAGGGTTTCGACGGGCGTTCAAGGGGTTTGATCCGAAGAAGGTGGCGCGTTTTGGGGAGGCGGAGATTACGCGGCTGATGGCCGATGAGGGAATCGTGCGAGCGCGGGCGAAGATTGAGGCAACGATTGAGGGCGCGAGAATCTACAACGAGATGGAGAAGTCGGGGAAGGGTACTGGGGAGGGGTTCTCTGAATGGGTTTGGGGCTTGGTGGGTGGGTGGCCGGTGCAGGATTCGTGGGATCAAACTGGCTGGGATCGGGACAGTGGGGCGAAACGCGCGCGGATTCCGGCGTCGACGGACTTATCGGAGAAGGTGTCGAAGGAGTTGAAGAAGAAGGGGTTCAAATTTGTGGGGCCGGTGATTGTGTATGCGTGGATGCAGGCCGCGGGGATGGTGAATGACCATGCGATGGAGTGCTTTCGGCGGAAGGCGGTCGAGAAACTGGGGAAGAGGTAGGAGAAGGGAGAGGCGCGCGGATTGGCGCAGGTGGGCTGGCGCGTGGTTGAGCGCTACAGGGTGGAGGTTTGGCTTTGGTTCGGGGGGCGGTTAGCTCTTGAAGAGTTTGGTCAGGGTCGGGCCGGCGGCGGCGTCTTCGATGACCGGGGCTATCACAACGTCCATGAACTGCGACCAGAAGGCGGCGAGCTCGTAGATCGCCTCGGCGGAATCGGATTCGTAGAGGGTGAATCCGCCGGAGCCGTCTGCCTTGTGCCAGCGGCCGAGGGTGGTGACGCCGGCTGGAGCGGCTGCTTTGCCGGCGAGGAAGTTTTCGATGGCTGCTTTACGAGTTTCTGGGCGAGGGGTCCACGTGCTGATGAATTTCATGGCTTCTCCATTGGGTGTTGCCTGGTGGTGCTGGGGGCCTGAATTCTTTTGCGGGATTGCACCAGGGACTGGATCTTCACAGCCGCGGCTTACGGGGCATACGGAGTTATAGCTCAAGATAAAGCAGTGCGCCAGCCAACGTTTAGGGAATGTTGGCTGGCGCGGTGTTGGCTGGACGGTTGCGACGGGTTATATGCCGGTGTAGGGGTTGGGGGTGCCGGGGGTGCCTACGGGTGGTGCTGGTGGGTTGTAGGGGCGCGGGGGTTCGACGGTGCGGGGGGCGTCGGGGCCGGGGGCGTTGGGGACGGTACCGCCGCGGAGGCCGGCTAGGATCTGGGTCTGGAAGTCGTTGGAGGCTCCGGGATTGTTGGGGAGGAAGAGGGTGTTGGTGCCGCCGCGGGTGCCGATGTCGCGGAGGGTATCGAAGTATTGGGTGAGCAGGACGAGGGCCATGACCTCGCCGGCGGAGGAGCCGGGGACACCTTGCTGAAAGTGCTCGATGGAGGCGGAGAGGCCGTCGATGATGGCCTGGCGCTCGCGGGCGATGCCGTTGCCCTGGAGGGCTTTGGATTCGGCTTCGGCTTCGGCTTGCTTGACCTTGAGGATCTTCTCGGCTTCGCCGCGGGCCTGGGCGGCGACTTGCGCGCGCTGCGCGGCGTTGATGTCGTTCATCGCGGCTTTGACCTTGATGTCGGGGATGATGTCGGTGACGAGGGCGGTGAGGATGTTGAAGCCGAAGCCGGACATGATGTTGTCGAGCTCATTCTTCACTGCGACGGAGATGCCTGATTGCTGCTCGAAGGTTTCGTCCAGGGTGAGCTTGGGGACGTGGCCGAGGATGGAGTTGAAGACGAAGGACTCGATCTGCTTTTGCGGTGCGGAGAGGCGATAGAAGGCGTCGTAGATTTTGTCGTCGAGGACCTGGTATTGGACGCTGACGGGGATCTGGACGAAGACGTTGTCGTGGGTCTTGGTCTCGACTTGAAATTGAGCTTGCTTGACCTGGAGGTCGACGAAATAGACTCGCTCGGCGAAGGGGAGGAGGAGGTGGGGGCCGGGGCGGGTGATGCGGTCGAATTTGCCGAAGCGCTCGACTACGCCGGCGGTGAAGGTGCGGACCTGGTAGTAGGTTTTGGCGATGAGGATGAGGAGGAAGATCGCAATGACGAAGAAGAGGATGAAGACTGCCGGCATGCGTGCGCCCTTTCGCGGTACGAGGCTAAGGATACTCCTCGAGCGTGGGATCGACCTGTCAGTTCGTACAGTTACGGTGCTGGGCAGGGCAGCGTATTGCTTGAGTGTGTCGATTTCCATGCTGACGCACGAACTGGTTGCGGGCATGAAGGCCAAACGATCTCGGTGATGGTGGTGCTGCGCCGGTTGACACTGACGCGGCCGATGCATCCACGAGAGCCAACATTGAACGAGGAGAAGTGAACATGCAGAAGCAGAAGACCCTGGTAGTTTTAGCGTTGCTGGGCGCAATGTCCGCGGTTAGCCAACCGATGTTTGCGCAGGCGGCGGCGCAGAGCCAGCCTGCAGCGAGCTCAACGGCCGACGCAAGTCTTGACCAGGACGTTAAGCTGCTGCGCGCTGACGTTCAAGCGTCGAAGAAGCAGATTACCGCGGAGAACCTGACGCTGACTGCGGACCAAGCGACCAAGTTCTGGCCGATTTATGACCAGTATGCGGCGGAAGTCGCCAAGATCGGCGATGAACGGGTGCAGCTGATTAAGGATTATGCGGCGAGCTACGACACGATGACGAATGCCCAGGCGAATTCGTTCATCAAGAGGGCGGGGGCGATCGACCAGCAGTTTACGACCGTTCGCTTGAAGTACGTGCCGATGTTCGAGAAGGTCATTTCGGCGAAGCAGGTGGCGCAGTGGTACCAGATCGACCGCCGGCTCGATCTCTTGATTAATCTGCAGTTGGCAGGAAACATTCCTGTGGTGGACACCGGTAATTAAGCTGGCAGAGCTGAATGGGAGCGGTTGCGCGTGGAGCCCAGGCCTTGTCGTTATTCCGGCTGAAGCTCGGGATGCCGATGAGGACGGGCACTCGTGCCGTGACCCCCCTCCCCCCGCTGAAGTATGACTTATGTCTGCAAGTCGCTCATAGCAGAGCGATTAGGTGTCAAAGTATCCCCTGGGGTTCGCGTGCAAAGTCTTCTTTTCAGGCGGGTTAGGGGTGAGGTATGACTTTCTAAAGGACTTAGCTCGGTTCGCGACGCCGGGGTATCGGTTGGGGCCGGGATGATTTGGATTTAAGCTCTATCTCTATTGTAGTTTGTGGGTGGGGGTAACTATGCCAGGTTTTGAAAATATAAATCGCCAGTGTTGACGGGGGTTTTGGCGATTTTCGTGAGGCTGTGGGGGTTGACAGAGTTTAGGTGTGCTTCGGGCCAGAGAGGGCTGATCCTCATGGATTTTTTACGAGCCTCGCGAGGAGTAGTCGCGGCCCGGATACTGAGCCAGCTGACGAAAGTTGGGGAGGAAGGGCAATTGGGGGCCGGTGCTACACTCGGGGCTGAAAGACGCGCGAGGGGGTGAGCGGTGCCGGTTTCGCCCACTGAGAACGTGATTCGCTTTGGCCTTTTTGAGCTGGACCTGAAGAGCGGACAGCTTCGCAAGAATGGCAACCGGATCCGAATTCCGCAGCAACCTGTTCAAGTGCTCGCGTTGCTGCTTGAGCGACCAGGCGAGGTGGTGAAGCGAGAAGAACTGCGCCAGAAGCTGTGGTCACCGGATACGTTTGTCGACTTCGATCATGGGCTGAATAAATCGGTGCAGAAGCTACGGGATGCGCTGGGGGATTCGGCAGAGTCGCCACGATTCATTGAGACGATTCCGCGGGTTGGCTATCGATTTATTGCGCCGGTGACAGGGGGCGTGGTGCCAGGCATCGAGGAGCCGGGCGAGCAGACGCGGAAGCCATTCGCTGCAGAATCGATCGGCGATGAGCGCGCGCTCATTTCCAAAACAAAATCCGGCACCAAGGCAGTTTGGTTATGGCTGGCGGGCTGCGTCGCTGTGCTGCTGGTTGGTGCCGGATGGATAGCTCACAGAAAGCAGGACAGGGATGGGCAGGTGGCTCCGATTCACTCGCTGGCCGTGCTGCCTCTGAACAATTTATCGGGGGAGCACGAGCAGGATTACTTTGCGGACGGAATGACGGACGAGTTGACGACCATGCTGGCAAAGGACTCCACGCTGCGCATTGTTTCGCGAACGTCATCGATGCAATACAGAGGAGCGTCTCGGCCGCTGCCTGAGATAGCGCAAGCGCTGGGAGTGGATGGCGTGGTGGAGGGCTCGGTGGAGCGAAGCGGCGACAAGATTCATATGACGCTGCAGTTGATTCAGGGCTCAACAGACCGGCATGTGTGGGCGGAGAGTTATGACCGGGACGCGAACAACGTGGTCTCGCTGCCAGAGGAAGCAGCGATGGCCATCGCGAAGAAGACGAACAGCGCCGTTGCGGAGCGGGCCCCGGCGCGCTATGTGAACCCGGAGGCGCATGACGCGTTTATGCGCGGGGAACAATTCTGGTATAGCGATAACAGCGATAAGGCGAAGAATTACTTTCAGAAGGCAGTCGAACTGCAGCCGGACTACGCGCCTGGCTGGCTCGGCCTTTCGCAATATTATGGCGGCGGTATGCTGGATGGCCATTTGAACCCGAGGGAAGGACTGGCGCCTATGGAAGCGGCAGCGCAAAAAGCCGTTGAACTGGATGGCTCGCTGCCAGACGCACATATTGCGCTTTGTGGATCGATTTTTTTTAGGGAGCATGACTGGGCGCGCGCCGACCGGGAGTGCGTTCGCGCGATCGATCTAGATCCGAGATATGCGTCTGCATATCACATGCGCGGGAGGATTTTCTCCGCAGTCAATCGCCACGATGAAGGCATTGCGCAGGATAAGATTGCCACCGAGCTTGATCCATCCGGCTCCCAGTGGGGGATGGCCCGTTCTTATCTGTGGGCGCGAGAGTATGACCTGGGCATCGCTGCTGCTCGTCTGCGCCTTGAGTCCAGTCCGCGCAATGCGCATACGTTAGAGACCCTTGCCGACCTCTACCGGTGTAAGGGGATGTACAAAGAGGCCGCAAAGGCGTGGGAGGATATGTATTCCGCGCGGGGCGATGAAGCGTCGGCGGCGAGCGTGCGGCGCGCGTTTGCGGAGGGAGGCTATCCAGCGGTCGTTCGCTGGAAGCTGGCGGATCTGAAGAAACAATCCACGCAGCATTACGTTTCCCCAGTCCTGTTCGCGCTCGAGCATGCGCAATTACAACAGCGGGAGGAGACGCTGAGTTCGCTGGAAGAAGCTTATCGTGGGCGCGATCCTTTGTTGCTGTGGGTGCAGAATGATCCTGCTTACGATTTCGTTCATTCTGATGAGCGGTATAGGGCGATCATCAAGGGGATGGGATTGCCCCCGGCGTATTGAGCCGGCGAAGAGAACGGCGCCGCTGACAAAGCCATGCGGAAGTATCAGCGGCCGCTTGAAACCAAGCCAGGGTATCGGTGGTCAGTTAACGGTTATTCGTGATGCGGCGATTGTGCCGGTTGTTTCCGATCCGGAGATGAAGTCCCCGTTGGTGTCGAAGACCTTGAACGTGAAGTTGCCGGTATAGCTCATGCCGTTGGGGGCGAGGGTATCGGTTTCGTCGATGGTGAACGAGCCGGTGGGATTCCCGTTGTCGTCGAACGTCCATCCAGTGTGATGAAGGCGAACTGAATGGAAGTCGAGTTGCTTCCACACGCCGAAGCAGATGTTTCCAACGACGGCGGGATGATCAATGTTTTCGAACTCCGTTCCATCGCTGTGCCATTCTTTAAGGGATACGCCGAAGGGTGCTCCGCTGGTGGTGGTGTAGACAACATGCCAGAGGCCTACGATGGAATCCGGGCCTCTGACTCCATTGTTGTCAGGCATGGGAAATTTAACGCCGTTGTTCCCGCCGCCAAATGTGTAGCATCCGGTGGCGGCCTTTGCTGGAACGGCAGCGGCGAATAAAACGATGAAGAGGCCGAGGAAAGCCAACGCAGCTGGAGAGAAACGGTTATGCAGGCTTGGTTTAAGCGCGGGCCGTGGCGTGATCTCCAGCTTGTTGATCGATTGATTCATGAGGTTGCTCCTTTTCTTTCTCTTCGGGCACAAGGAACCGACGTAAACCCCATGAGGGGCAGTTCGGGTTCCCGCACACGCTCGCGAGATGAGGAGGAGTGTCGGGGAATCTCCGCATAACTGCAATGACCGGCGGGCGGATTGTTTGTACCCACCTAAGCGATCACGAATGAATTGGTTAGCGGGAGTAGTCCTCAGTTGGAGAAGGTCGAGCGGTATCGGTCAGCCGTGCGGAAGCGAAATCCCTGCAGGGTTGGGTTGCTGGAAACTGGGGGCTACGGGGGTTTTGATGTGTTGGGGCTGGAGGCCCATGCCTACGAAGCGGGCGGGGAGTTGTTGGAAGCCGGGGATGGCGGTGAGGATCTTTAGGAGTAGCGGGGGTTTTACGGGACCGGGGTTGCGGAGGACTCGGTTGAGGATGCGGTGGGCGAAGACTTGCACGCGTTGGGTGTTGTGGACGGCACGCTCGCGATAGTGCTGGACGCGGGCGAGGTCGTGGGGTGTGGCGGCTCCGGCGAGTAGGGATTCGGTGAGCATGTTGGCGGTGGCGACGGCGTCCTGTAGAGCGATGTTGATGCCGATGCCGCCGACGGGAGACATGGCGTGAGCGGCGTCTCCTATGCAGAGCAGGCCGGGGGAGGACCATTGCTGGAGGCGGTTGACTTCTACGGTGAGGAGCTTGATTTTGTCCCAGGAGTCGAGCTCGGCGGTGCGGCCGGCGAGGAAGGGGACGACGCGTTCGATGCTTTGCTGGAAGGCGGCCAGGCCCTGTTGTTGGATTTGGGGGAAGGTGCCTTTGGCTACGATGTAGCCGACCTGGTAGTAGTCGTTGCG
>Ga0302231_10001447_pt1 | contig 14784 bp, 13 predicted proteins | sample II_Palsa_N2_2_FD_193522 | JGI IMG/M metagenome (GOLD analysis project Ga0302231, IMG submission 193522) | Peat permafrost microbial communities from Stordalen Mire near Abisko, Sweden - II_Palsa_N2_2 | ecosystem: Environmental > Terrestrial > Soil > Palsa > Peat permafrost | place: Sweden...
CCCCTTAGGAAAACGGGGCGCTGCGAAATCCCCTGTCTGCCATGCCAGGCATAGTATCGGGGGAATCGCAGCGAAGTCTGCGGGATCGGTTTTTGTGCTGCGGCCTACAGACCGACGCGGTGTGCGGCAAAGATCAATCTGAGGCCGAGTGCGGTGATGGCGCTGGCTGCCACGCGGTCGACCCAGGTCTTTGCCCGCAGGTACAGTTCGCGCGGACGCTTGCTCGAGAAACACAATGCGACGATGGTGTACCACCCGGCTTCGATCACGAAGATAGCCGGCGGCAGTGCGAAATAACACCACAGCGGCGGATGCTGCGGCAATAATGCGGCGAAGATACTGCCGTAATAAATGGCGGTTTTCGGATTGCTGAGTTGCGTGCTTAAACCGATCCAGAAAGATTTACGCGGATTGCCGTCGGCGTTGGCCGCTCCCTGAGTGAATGCGAGCGGCGTTTTTGCACTGCGCCAGATTTTCGACGCCAGATAGATCAGGTATAGCCCACCCGCTACCTTGAGGCTTACGTACAGCCAGGTGACCGCGGCGAGCAGCGTGTACAGACCCAGCAGCGCCACGCCGCTAAAGAGTACGCCGCAGATTCCCATGCCGAGGGCCGTGGCCAATCCATCGCGACGCGACAGGCCGATTGAATTGCGCGCGACGATGACAAAACTCGGTCCCGGACTCATTGCGCCGATCAGAAGCGCGGTGAGGATCGTGGCGACGGCCGTAGACGGGGACATGGCTGCTTTCCTTTGAAGGTGGGCGAGAAGAAAGTGCAGATTCATAAAATAGCACGCTAGCACTCGCTTATCGAAGGCTCCAAGCGTCTTTTTGCTGTGCGCGACGGAAAAAATGGGTGCTAAAATTCGCTTATAGACGCTAAAGCGGCCCTTGAGGGTAAAGGGCCAGACGGGCGACGATTCGAGCCGCTTGCCGAACGGATTTCCTGATCAATAGATGTTTTGTCGGGCATTAATTCCGGGGGCGCATCTGCGCGCACAAGGGCACGGTGAGGTCGAACGGCGTTCGGCCTACTCGAATCGTGTATAGGCTTCGCGTTTATTAACGAAGCCTTTTATTTTTCAAAACGCGCGCAATTGCCACCGCGACATCGGTACGTTATGAAAGAGCGACAAGAACAACGCACGTTCGACTTCGACGGGAACGCGCGTGAGCGCCTCATCGTGTGGATACATCGCCGCATGGAGGAATACGGCATTACGCTTGAGGCATTGGGCGAAGCCATTGAAGCGGATGCCGCTGCGACCAAGGCAGTCATGTACCGGGATGCCTACGGCAATACATGGGACGGCCAGGGCGAGAAGCCGGACTGGCTCGCGCGGGCGATTTACGCCGGTCAGAATATCGACCATTTCCGCTGTTAGATCGCCGCTGCGTTTTGCCGGGTTCCGCTGAGTCCCGTTGATTCGGTGGGCGCTCAATTCGCGCTAGCCCGTCGCACGTCGCCTCCTTGCTACCAAGATCCGGACGCCTCCGTCCCGGCACACACCTTGTCATCCGCAGACAAGCTATCGATATGAACAACGCTTCGTTGGCACACCTATAACGCGTGGCTACGATGGTCGGTCATCCGCTACGAGCGCAGCCTGGCGCGCGTCCTTTTCGATGACTGCTCCTATCCTGGACGTTGCTGCCGTTTCCAAACGCTTTGGCCCGACCGTTGCGCTCGATCGCGTCGACCTGTCGATCCGTGCGGGCGAGGTTGTTGCGCTGATGGGCGCGAACGGCGCAGGCAAGTCGACCCTCGTGAAGATTCTCAGCGGCGTCTATCGTCCCGACGCCGGCGAACTTTGGTTGCGTGGGCAACCGTTCCGCCCGGCTTCACCACACGACGCCAAACAGTTGGGCATTGCGACGGTTCATCAATCGATTGCGGATGCGGTGGTGCCGACGCTTTCGATTGCGGACAACCTGTTGCTCGACCGCTTGTGCGATCCGGCTTCGCCGTGGCGGGTACCGCCCGCGGCGCGCCGACATGCTGCCGCGCCGCTCGCCGCACGCGTGGGGCTCGATGCCGATCTGGCGGCGCCGCTTGCGTCGCTGTCGCTTGCCGCGCAGCAGCTCGTGACGCTGGCGCGCGCGCTGGCGACGCGGCCCGCATTGCTGATTCTCGACGAACCCACCGCCAGTTTGTCGGCACCCGAGGCCGAACGTCTCTTTGGACTTATCGACCGATTGCGCGCCGAGGGCGTGGCGATCTTGCTCGTATCGCACCGGCTTGGCGATCTGCGACGCGTCGCCGAGCGTGTGACGATTGTGCGCGACGGCCGCATCGTCGCCGATCTGCCTGCACCGATCGATTTCGACGCAGCCGCCGAAACAATGATCGGGCGTCCCTTGCGCAGCCAAGCCGCAGTGAATGCAACTGCGGCCTCAGCGGTAGCACGCGTACCGTTCTTCAGTGTGCGCGATCTGCAACTGACGCCCGGCAGCATCCCCTTCGATCTCGACGTGCAGCGCGGCGAAATCGTCGCCATTGCCGGCCCGGTAGGCGGCGGCAAGTCGCGCTTCGCGCGTGCAATTTTCGGCGCGAGTCGGGCCGCGGCGGGTGTGATGACGTTGGACGGTCAAGCGTGGCGCCCGCGCTCGCCCGCCGACGCAATCCGCGCCGGTGTCTTCCTCGCGGGAGAGGACCGTTGGCGAACCTCGTTGTTTCCGGACAGTGTGCCGTTCGCGTCGATTGCCGGCACGCTCAGCTTTCCGTTTCTGTCGCGCTGGTTCAAATACGGTGGACTCAGACGTGCGCGCGAGCAGCGCGCCGCGCTTGACGCGATCGAACGCTTCGGGATTCGTTGCACGGGACCGGACGATCGACTCAACCGGCTGTCAGGCGGCAATCAGCAGAAAGTCGTGCTGGCACGCTGGCATACGCAGCCCGCGCGCTTACTGTTGCTGGATGAACCGTTTCAGGGTGTCGATGCAGGGGCGCGTGCCGATATCGTCGATACGCTGCGGCGCCATGCGCAGGAGCGCGCCACTCTCGTCTTCGTCAGCGATCTCGAAGAGGCATTCGAGATCGCTGACCGCGTCGTCCGCTTCGACCGCGCCACGCTCGACCGTGCTTCCTATTCCGATTTCCCTTCTCACGCTCGCTCATGAAAACCAGTACTTCGATTCCGTCCGAGGGCGTCTCTGAGGCCGCTCCGATCAAACATGAACCCGCTGTCCGACGTGGAAGGTTGCGAGGACTGCGCGGTCATCTCGAACGGACCGGCATGCTGCTCGTGCTCGCGCTGCTCGTCATCGTATTTGCCGTCAACCAGCCGGCGTTTCTGAATATCGACAACCTCTTCAGCATCCTGCAGGCGGTGTCGATCGTCGCGTTGCTCGGCATTGGCGTGACGGTGACGCTTGCCGCCGGTGGTTTCGATCTTTCGGTGGGTAGCGTGGCGGCATCGGGGCAAATGGCGGCGAGCTACGTGTTGATCGTCTGGCATGGCAATGCCCTCGAAGCGGTTGTGGGATGCCTTGCGCTCGGTATCGCAGCAGGTCTCTTCAATGGCTTCCTGATTACCCGTCTGCGTGTTCCGGACCAACTGGCCACGCTCGGCACGCTGTTTCTTCTCGCGGGTCTGCAACTGATTCCGACCGGTGGCCGTTCGCTCGCAACCGGGACGATCTTGCCCGACGGCACCGAAACAACCGGCATCTTTCCCGATGCCTTTCTCGCGCTCGGGCGCTTGCGGCTGTTCGATGTCGTGCCGTTGCCCGTGGTCGTGCTGGCGGTGTTGACCGTCGTGGCGTGCATCGTGATGGAAACCACACGCTGGGGCCGGGTCATCTATGCAATCGGTGGCAACGAAACAGCGGCGCGCCTCGCCGGTGCGCCCACCGCGCGATACAGGATTGCTGCGTATGTCGCGTCGGGCGCGATTGCCTCGCTGGGCGGCGTGCTGATTGCTGCGCGTGTGGGACGTGGCGACGTCAGCGCCGGCCATTCGATGCTGCTCGATGCGGTGGCGGCCGCGCTGGTCGGTTATGCAGTCTGGGGTGCCAAGCGGCCTAACGTGTTCGGCACAGTCGTCGGCGCGGTGTTCGTCGGCGTGTTGCTCAATGGCTTGACGATGCTGAATGCGCCGTACTACATGCAGGATTTCATCAAAGGTGTGCTGCTGGTGGGCGCGTTAGCTTTCACGTTCAGCGTAGGGCGTGGCACTGAAAATCACGCATAGCGTCCACGCCGTTGAGAAAAACTTACGGCCAGCACGGCGAAAATCAGGACGCCTGTCGCAACCTGCTGCCAATAGAAATTCCAGCCGATCAGCAACAGGCCATTTGCGACGAGGCTTAGCAGCAGCACGCCAAGCAGTGTGCCGACGACGCCGGGACGGCGCGTCGGCGACAGCGTCGTACCGATGAAGGTTGCACCAATCGCGTTGAGCAGATAACCGTTGCCGGCCTGCGGTACGTAGGCTTTGACGGTCGACGACAGCAGCAAGCCGACGACACCATAAATCAGCGCGCTGGCGATAAACGTCACCGCCGTGATGGCTGCGACGGGTAAGCCTGAATAACGCGCTACACTGGGTTGCGCGCCGAGCGCGGTGAGCTGCCTGCCTAAGGTGGAATGCGCAAGCGTGACATGTACCACAAGAGCTAAAACGACGACGATCCATAACGGCACCGGCAGTCCTGCAAGCGTGCCGTGCGCCAGTTCGCTAAAGAGCGGCGGCAGGGCGATATTGAGCAGATACACCGGCTGACCGCCGTCGGTGGCGAGCTGCTGGACCGTCTGACCGATGAAGAGTGTGCCCAGCGTGGCCAGAAACGGTGCAATGCCGAACCACCCGGTCAGCACGCCGTTGAATGCGCCGACGAGCAACGCCGCCGCAAGACCGCCGAGCGCCGCGGGCACGACGCCTACGTGATGCGCGCTAAGGAGGACGAATGCGAGACTGGCCACATCGATGGAGACGCCGAGCGACAGATCGATGGCACCCAGCGAGAGCGCGAGCGTCATACCCAGGGAGGCGATCGCCAGCAACGCGAAATTGTTTAGCAGTACGTCAGCAAGATTGTCTACCCGTGCGAATCCAGGCGCGAACAGCGCAAAGAACGCAATCACCGCAATTAATGCACCGACCAGCGCGAAGCGCTGCAAGCGACCTATCTGTTCAATCATGAGCGTGATTCCCCACATGGCGGCGCACAAGCGCGGTGGTGGCGACGACGAACAGGATCAATGCACCTTCCACACCGTTGACCCAATAGCTCGACACGTTATCGAGCTGAAAGCCGTTACTGATGACGCTGATGAAGAGGACAGCGAGCAATGTGCCGGGGATGGTCGGCACGAGCCGCCGCGAAAATACGACGCCGAGTAGCGCGGCGGCTACGGTGGCGAGCAGATTCTCTCCCGCGCCAGGCGAACTGCCGCTGAGTAGCGCGGTGGAGGCCAACGCCGCTAACGCTGCGGCAATCCCGCTCAATACGTAGCTTGCGGCGATGTAGCGGTTCGTCCGTATGCCAGCGGCCTGCGCTGCATCCCGATGAGCGCCGGTGGCACGCAGCCGCAGCCCGAACGGTGTGTAGTGAACCAGGGCGGTGAACAATAAGGCGACGACCAGCAGCGCGTACGCAAGGTGCGGCACGCCGAACCCGCCGTTGTCGAGCAGAAAGGTGAGCAGGGCGCCGCTTGCGGGCACGGACGTGTTCTGCGTCAGCACCAGTTCGAACCCGGCGCACAGATTCATCGTGGTCAGTGTGGCAAGCAGTGGAAAGATGCGCAGCGCGATGACGGCAAATGCATTGAGCGCGCCGACTGCGGCGCCCGCTGCAAGTGTCAATAGCAGGGCGGTTCCTGGCGCTGCGCCGTCGCGTTGCGCCACGGCATAAACCGCCGCACACAGTCCAAGATTGGCGGCAAGAGAAAGATCGAGACCCCCTCTAAGCGGATCTGCGCCACCGCCAATGAGTACAAACGTAAAACCGAAACCGAGAATCCCGACGACCGCCGATTGCTGCAGCACGTTGGCGAGATTTGCGACCGTGAAGAACAGTGGCGAGCTCACCGCGAAGCCGACAAACACCACCGCGAACGCGAGCGCCGCGCCGCTTCTCAACCACCATTGCGCGCCGAAGAGCCGCTCTGGCAGTTCGAATTTTCCGGTCCGCGGCGCAGCATCGAGGACTTTGCTCATGCTGCGATCTCCTGTTGCGTCGTCTCGCCGTGCGCACCGCGGGCGCCGGTGGCCCATGCGAGCACGTCCTGGCTATCCGCTTCGCGGGAGACGAGTTCGCGCACGATGCGGCCGCGCGCCATCACAAGCACGCGGTCGGTGACGCCGAGCAGCTCGATCAGGTCGCTGGAGAACAACAGGACTCCTGCGCCATCGCGGGCGAGCCGGTCGAGCAGACGATAGATCTCGATCTTCGCGCCGACATCCACGCCGACCGTCGGCTCGTCGAGCAGATAGAGCGAGGACGTGCGGCTCAACCACTTGGCGAGCGCGACCTTCTGCTGGTTGCCGCCGGAGAGATGCCGCACGGGTGTTTCCGTGCCGGACGTGCGCACCGCGAGTTCTTCGATCAAGCGTTGGACGGTGCTGGTTTCGCGGTGTTGCGCCAGCAGGCCGAAGCGGCTGAAACGGGCGAGGCTCGCGAGCGTGGTGTTCTCGCGCACGGAGAGCGCTGGTGCGACACCATGTGCGCGCCGATCCTCAGGCACGAAAGCAATGTGCTGGCGCACTGCATCTTGTGGACGGCGCAGGCGCACTGTCTTGCCGTCGATTTCGCCCTGCACCCCGCGTTCGAGTCCGAACAGGCTGCGCACGACGGACTTGCCACCGGAACCAAGCAAGCCGGTGAGGCCGACGATCTCGCCGCGGCGCAGGTCGAAAGACACATCTTCGAAGCGGCCTGGCGCGCTGAGATTGCGCACGCTCAGGACGACGTCCCGAGGCGTGCGCGCTGCCGAAGCGGATGTCTTTGCTTCCGCCTGCGCGCCGATCATCGCCGTGACGAGGGCTTCAGTCGGCGTCGTGCGCGCGTCGACGTGGGCGACGTCAACACCGTCGCGCAGTACGGTGACGCCGTCGCAGATTGCCGCGATCTCGTTCAGATAGTGCGACACGTACAGGATCGTCAGGCCGCGTTGCCGAAGACGGTCGATGGTCTGCAGCAAACGGTCCACTTCGCGGCTGACGAGTGCGGCCGTGGGTTCGTCGAATACGAGAATGCGGGGCTCGCGGATCAGTTCGCGGGTGATCTGCACGATCTGCTGTTCGGCGACGCTCAGATCGCCGATGAGCCGGTTCGGCGCGACATCGACCCCAAAGTGTGTGTGTAAAGCATCGCGGGTGTCGCGCTGCATGCGTCGCACGTCAAGAAGCTTGAGGCCGCCTGCCACTCTTGGGCCGATGGTTCTTTCGTCGCCGAGCCAGAGCGCTTCGGCCACCGTGAAGGTGGGCGGCAGCAAGCGTTCCTGGTGAATGAACCCAATCCCCGACGCGCTGCTGTGGATCGCCGCTGCGCGTGCCTGCGCGATACCGTCGACGGCAATCGTGCCTGAATCGGCTGCGTGAATGCCGGCGAGGATCTTGATCAGCGTCGACTTGCCCGCGCCGTTCTGCCCGATCAGGCCGTGAACGGTGCCGTGCGGCACCTTCAGCGAGGCCCCGCGCAGCGCGGGCACGCCATCGAAATGTTTGACGACGTCACGTAGCTCGAGCGCGGCAGGGTGGGCGTCGGTGGTCATTTTGCAGCGAGCTGGCCGAGCGTCTGCTGGATCGTGCCGGCGTTGTCCTTGGTGACCAGAATCGACGGCACATAGGTGTACGGCGCCAACGTGTGATCACCGGCAAGGTATCGTGCGACGTTATCAACCGCAGTTTTGCCGATCAGCGCGGGCTGCTGCGCGACTACGGCCGCAGCGCTCGATTTGGCATCCTTCACAAGTGTGACGACGTCAGGGCTGCCGTCGACTGCGTAGGTCTTGATTTCGTCACGATGCGCGGCGTCCACGGCCTGGGTGGCGCCGACCTGTGGCACGTCCCATGCAGACCAGATCGCGGCAATCTGCCCCTTCGGATACTTCGCGAGCAACTGGCTCACCTGCGCATACGCGCTTTGCACCGTGTTCGGAATCACGTGGCGCAGCTCGGGCTGGATGATATGCACTTTCGGGTAGTACTTGAGCACCGCCTTGAGCTGGTCGTAGCGGATCGCGCACACCGGCACGCCGTAGAAACCGTTGAAGACGAGGATGTTGCCTTCGCCGTGGATATCGTTGACGAGCTTCAGCGCGAGCTGCTCGCCGATGAAGAAATTGTCCGAGGTGGTGTCGTTGATGCTCGATGGAGAAGCGGTATCGATCGTGAACAACGGGATGTTAGCCTGGCGGATTTTCTGCAACCACGGCTCAAGCACCGTTGCAGTACCCAATTGCTCAACGATGGCATCCGGCTTCTGCGCGATCAGCGTCTGGATTTGCGCGATTTGACGATTGTCGTTGCGACCCGCATCCAGTGCGATGGGCGTACCGCCGAGGCGCTTCACTTCGTCGACCGCACCCTGATAGGCCTTTAGATCCCAGTAGTGATCGGTGCCCGCGGCCGTGATACCGATGCGTTTGCCTTTGAGCGACGGCACGTTGTCGCTGGCGGTTGCATCAGCCGCAGGCGTCGCGCCCTGAGCGTGAGCTTGAGTGGCAATAGCGCCGGCCATGCTGAATACGGTCGCGGCCAGCAACGAAGAGAGGGTGGTGTGCAAGCGTGTCATGGTGTCCGAATCAAAGAGGCAGGGAGGTCCAGCTTGCGACGACTCTAATCAACAACCTGCTGCGCATGAAACTATCAAATCAAACTATGGTTATGAGGTAAAGGGCGAAGTGCTTATGCGTGATTTCGCGGAAGTTTGTTTGCCATCCGAAGGAATATCTATTTCTTAATCGTTCAGTTTGCGGGCGTCGTACCCGCTGATAGATTGTGCGAACAGTCACTCAAGCGGAGATTCGTATGGCCGAGCTTTGCGAAGCGACCTCATCGCATACGGGCGATGCAGGCCAGCATGCGGTACGCGTCATAAAGGACGACGCCGAGGCCATCGCCGTGGCGCACGAACTGGCGGGTCGTCTGGCGCAGGGTGCGCCGGAACGCGACCGCGAGCGCCGTCTGCCATATGAAGAGATCGAATGGTTCTCGCAGTCCGGCTTGTGGGCGATTACCGTGCCAAAGCCCTATGGCGGCGCCGGCGTCTCCTTCGTCACGCTCACTGAAGTGATCAAGATCATCGCAGCGGCTGATCCGTCGTTGGGGCAGTTGCCGCAAAACCATTTCGGCCTCGTCGATGTAATTTCGCTGACCGGCACCGAAGAGCAGAAGCGCTACTTCTTCGCGCAGATATTGAACGGCAAGCGCTTCGGCAATGGCTTCTCCGAGAAAGGCACGAAGCACGTGCTCGATCTGAAAACGCGTGTGCGACGTGACGGCGACGACTATGTGGTCGACGGCACCAAGTTCTATTCGACCGGTGCGTTGTTTGCGCACTTTGTACCAGTGCTGGGCCTCGACGATGAACGTAAGGGTTGGCTCGCCTATATACCGAAGGGCACGCCGGGCTTGAAGGTGATCGACGACTGGTCGGGCTTCGGCCAGCGCACCACGGCAAGCGGCACAGTGGTGCTCGAAACGGTGCGCGTACCGGCGTCGCATGTCTTTCCGGCGCATCGCGTCTCCGATTTTCCCACCCTGAACGGGCCGATCTCGCAGATCATCCAGGCAGCAATTGACGCCGGCATCGCACAGGCCGCGTTGGCCGATACGCTGGCGTTTGTGCGCACGCGTTCGCGGCCGTGGATCGACAGCAGCGTCGAACGCGCGAGTGACGACCCGCTTACGGTACGCGAGGTCGGTCACCTGCATATCCAATTGCACGCGGCCGAAGCGCTGCTCGAACGGGCCGCACGCACGCTCGATGTGATCGCCGCGAATGGCGAAACGACCGAGGACGATGTTGCGCTGGCTTCTGTGGCAGTGGGCGAGGCCAAAGTGTTGACCACTGAAATTGCGTTGCTGGCGAGCGAGAAACTCTTCGAACTGGCGGGTACTCAGGCGACGCTGGGCGAGCATAACCTCGACCGGCATTGGCGCAATGCCCGTACGCACACGCTGCACGATCCCGTGCGCTGGAAATATCACCTCGTCGGCAACTACTATCTGAACGGCGTTAAACCAGCCCGTCATCCGTGGAATTGACGCTATGAATGCTTTGGCAGAATCCGTAGCGCCTTATGCACCTCACGCGCCGCAGGCAGCGCGCATCGAGAACGATCAGCAGGCGCTCGACGTTGCGCATGCAGTGGCGCGCACGCTCGCCGAGGGTGCGTCACAGCGCGACCGCGAACGTCGCTTGCCGTATGCCGAGATCGGCATCTATTCGGCGAGTGGCCTGTGGGGCATTGCGGTGCCGCGTGAGTTTGGTGGCGCCGAGGTTTCGTACGCCACGCTTGCAGAAGTGACCGCAATCATCTCTGAGGCGGATCCTGCGATCGGGCAAGTTCCGCAGAATCACTTCTATATGCTCGATGTGCTGCGCGTCAACGGTACGCGCGATCAGCAGGCGTTCTATTTCGAACGGGCGCTGGCGGGTGAACGGTTTGGCAATGCGCTTTCCGAGCGCGGCACGAAAACGGTAGCGGACTACCGGACCACACTCACACCAGATGGCGATGGTTTTCGCATCAACGGCACCAAGTTTTACTCGACCGGTGCCCTGCTTGCGCAATGGATTCCGATCGTCGCCAAGGCGGCTGACAACACCTTGTATGTGGCCTTCGCCAGTGCCCAGACACCTGGCTTGTCCGTGGTGGACGACTGGTCAGGTTTCGGACAACGTACTACCGGCAGCGGCACGACCACGCTCGACAACATCTATGTCGAGGCGTCCGCCGTTGTTCCGTACAGCACCGCATTCGATGCGCGGCCGACGACCGTCGGGCCGATTGGTCAACTCATTCATGCCGCGGTCGATTTGGGTATCGCACGCGCAGCCGTTGCCGATGCGCGGCGTTTCGTGCGCGAACGCGCACGTCCGTGGATCGACAGCGGGGTTGAACGAGCCAGTGACGATCCGTTGACGCTTGAATTGTTCGGCAAGCTCGCGCTGCAATTGCATGCGGCCGAGGCGCTTGTCGAACGTGCTGGAAGACGAGTGGATGCCGCGGTTAGAGAGTCGACGGCGCAGACGGTCGCCTCGGCCTCGATTGCCGTGGCCGAGGCGCGTGCCGCGACCACTGAGATCGCGTTGCAGGCCTCGACGCGCCTGATCGAACTGGCCGGTACCCAGGCCACGCTTGCCGAGCACAACCTCGATCGTCACTGGCGCAATGCGCGCACTCATACGCTGGACGATCCGGCGCGCTGGAAATATATCGCGGTGGGCAATTACTACCTGAACGACGTGCTGCCACCGCGTCACGGCGCGCTCTAACGCGCCCGCGTTGGACTTTATTTGCATCACCTAACTGGATCCGATTATGGCCAGACAGATCCGTCTAAACGCATTCGACATGAACTGCGTCGGACACCAGTCGCCGGGGTTGTGGGCGCATCCGCGCGACACCTCCTGGCGCTACAAGCACCTCGATTACTGGACCGACCTTGCGAAGCTGCTTGAACGCGGCAAGTTCGACGGCCTGTTCATCGCCGATGTGCTCGGCATCTATGACGTCTTCAACGGCAACGGCGAAGCCGCGATTCGCCAGGCCGCGCAGGTGCCGGTCAACGATCCGATCCTGCTCGTGTCGGCGATGGCCAATGTGACCGAGCATCTGGGCTTTGGCGTGACGTGCTCGCTGTCGTACGAGCACCCTTATCCGTTCGCGCGGCGCATGTCGACGCTCGATCACCTGACCAATGGGCGGGTCGGCTGGAACATCGTTACGTCGTATCTGGATAGCGCGGCCCGCAACGTTGGCTTGCCGAGCCAGGCAAATCATGACGAACGCTACGCGTTGGCGGAAGAGTATCTGGACGTCTGCTACAAGCTGTGGGAGTCGTCGTGGGAAGACGATGCGGTCGTGCGCGATGCCAAGCGGCAGGTCTTCACGGAGCCCTCCAAGGTGCATCCGATTGCACACCACGGTCAGTATTTCGACGTACCAGGCATCCACTTGTGTGAACCTTCACCGCAACGCACGCCGGTGCTCTATCAGGCCGGCGCGTCGAAGCGCGGCAAGGATTTCGCCGCGCAGCACGCCGAGTGCATTTTCATTGCGGCGCCGTCGCGCAAGATTCTGAAGGAGTTCGTCGCCGACATTCGTGCCCGCGTGAAGTCGTTCGGCCGCGATCCGCACGACGTGCTCATCTTCAATCTGCATACGGTGATTACGGGCAAGACATCGGCGGAAGCACACGTCAAACACGCGGACTACCGGCGCTATGCCAGTGACGAAGGCGCGCTGGCGTTGATGTCGGGTTGGACCGGTATCGACCTGTCGAAGTACGACCTTGATGAACCGCTGCGTCACGTGGAGAGCAACGCGGTGCAGTCCGCCGTGGAGGCGCTGTCGAGCGCCGATCCGACGCGGGTATGGACCGTGCGCGAGATCGCAAAATGGGGTGGCATAGGCGGTCTTGGGCCCTTGTCGGTGGGCGATCCGCAGGAAATTGCCGATGAGTTGCAGTCGTGGGTCGAAGAGACCGACGTCGACGGTTTCAATCTTGCCTACGCGTTGACGCACGAGACGTTTAGCGACTTCGTCGATCTGGTCGTACCTGAATTGCAGCGACGCGGCGTGTACAAGATCGAGTATTCGAACGGTTCGCTGCGCGAAAAGCTGCACGGCGGCGGCCCGCGCCTCGCCGACCCGCATCCGGGCGCACGATATCGCGCCCGCCACACGGCTCAAGTCGACTAACGCTTCGCGTTGGTTTTGAAACTTCACAAAAACCATTTAGATACTGCGCTGAGGAACCCTCATGAAATCGCTGTTCGATCGTAAATCCGGTGTGCGCCGCGCGTTTGGCGCATTGGCACTCTTTTCTGCAACCGTGCTGCTAGGTCAGACGACGCAGGCCGAGCCGCTCAAAGGCGCACCCGCACCGTTTGACAAAGGCGGCGTGAAGATTGCGCTGGTCAACTATCTGTCGACTGGGGACTTCTTCCAGGCCTATGAGGCCGGCGCGCAGAAGCAGGCCAAGGCGCTCGGCATCGATCTGCGCATTTACGAAGGACGGCAGGACGCCGCCGAGCAGCGCGAACAGATCCAGCAGGCGATCAGCCTGGGCGTGTCCGCGATCATCGTGAATCATGGTTTGCCGGAATCGCTGAAGGACGTGGTGCAGCGCGCGCTCGACAAGGGCATCAAGGTGGTGGCGTTCGACGTCAATCTGAACAACCCTAAAGTGCCGCAGATCGAGCAGAGCGATCATGATCTGGCCACGTTGTTGCTGAATCAGGCCGTGAAGGATAACGGCGACGCATTTGCCGCGGGCTATGTGTACGTGGCCGGTTTCGCGCCGCTCGATCGTCGCGACGAAGTGTGGCGCGACTTCAAGACCGCCCATCCCCAGGTGCAGGAGAAAGCGCGTTGGGGCACGGTGGACAACCCGATCGCGCAATCGGTGGCGAATCAGGCCGCCGCTGCATACCGTGCGCATCCGGATATCCGCGTGGTGTTCGCCCCTTATGACGAATTCGCACGTGGTGCGACGCTCGCGGCGAACGAGGCAAAACTCGGCTCGAAGGTCCGAATCTACAGCGCGGATATTTCGACCGCGGACATCGAGGCGATTCGCGCGCCGAACAGCGCATGGGTCGCTACGGCCGCAACCAATCCGGCAGTGGTGGGCGCGGTGTCGGTACGGGCGGCTGCGTTGGAGGTGGCGGGCGTGGACCCGGGCCATCAGATCGTGGTGAAGCCGACGCTGATCACGCGTGACGACCTCGTGAAGAACGACATCAAGACGGTGGCTGAACTGGGTGCCAAATTCCCCGCCTTCCGCTCGAGCGACGCGGCAAGCGCGGCTTGGATACCGGCTACGGAGTGAATTCGCGCTGGAATTGAGACCGGCATTGGCAGGATCAGTATCTTGAGCGACAATCGCGGCGATCTGTCGACACCCGTCGCGAGGAGCTTGCCATGTCGGTACTAGTACTGGGGTTGGTGATTTTTCTGGGCGCGCATTCGGTACGAATCTTCGCGGATCCATGGCGTACGCGGCAGATTGCCCGGCTGGGCGAGATGGGCTGGAAGGGTGCGTATTCCGTGGTCTCTGCTGTGGGGTTGGCGCTGCTTATGTGGGGTTACGGGATTGCGCGGCGCGATCCCGTCGTGCTGTGGACGCCGCCAGTTTGGGCGCCGCATCTTGCCGCGCTGCTGACGCTGATTGCTTTTATTCTCTTTCTTGCCGCTTACATTCCCGGTAATCACTTTAAGGCTTGGGTTAAGCATCCGATGGCCTTGAGCGCGGCATTTTGGGCGTTTGCGCATCTGCTAGCGAATGGGACTTTGAACGCTGTTGTCCTGTTTGCGGCGTTTCTGGTTTGGGGGGTGCTGGCTTATTTCGCTGCACGGCGGCGGGATTTGGCTTTAGGGGCGGTTTATCCGGCTGGGACGCTGGGTAAGGATGGGATCGCGGTGGTGGGTGGGGCGGTGGCCTGGGTTGTGTTCGCTTTCTGGTTGCATGGGTGGTGGATTGGGGTTCGGCCGTTGGGGTGAATGCAAGCGCAGACGAGGGCGCGAGTAAAGTGGTCACCGGTCCGATTTTGCTTGCTGCACCGGCTCGACGCGCATACGTCCCGGCGGCTCAAAATACGTCC
>Ga0302231_10001464_pt1 | contig 14690 bp, 13 predicted proteins | sample II_Palsa_N2_2_FD_193522 | JGI IMG/M metagenome (GOLD analysis project Ga0302231, IMG submission 193522) | Peat permafrost microbial communities from Stordalen Mire near Abisko, Sweden - II_Palsa_N2_2 | ecosystem: Environmental > Terrestrial > Soil > Palsa > Peat permafrost | place: Sweden...
CCCATTTCGACCACATGGAACGACCGACATGGGGTGAACTTCTCGCAGCACCTCTCCCTGCTCCACGCCTTATGGATCAGGTCACCGGGCTGCGTTCACGACGATCGAAGTCACGGTACTGGCCAACATGTCCAAGTCGGGCTGGCACCTAGGCCCTGAATCCTCTTAAAGGTGTTGGAGTAAGGATTCCGCTCCATCTTCAGCATGCCACTGATCGAACCATACGACGTCGCGAAGTGGCATGCGCGGAAGCCAGCCGGCCGTTTCCAACTCTGGCTTTTTGAGGAAGTGAGTGACGTAGCCGACGCAGAGGTAAGCAATGGGAACAATGGAATTCGGAATACCCAATGCTTCGCGCAAGTGTTGCGGATCCACGATGCTGACCCAGCCCAGGCCGATGTTTTCTGCCCGCGTCGCCAACCACAAGTTTTGTACCGCGCAGACCGCGCTATAAAGATCCATCTCCGGCTGGTGCGTGCGACCAAGAACGACGGGGCCGGAGCGAGTTCTGTCGCAGGTCACGCAGATGCCCACCGGTGCATCGAGAATGCCCGCCAACTTGAGTGACTGATACGTCTGTCGGCGTTCGTCGCTGAACATTGAGGCCGCTTCCGCGTTCGCGATCTGGAAAGCATCGTGGACACGGCGTTTTACACTGGCATCCCGCACGACGATGAAATCCCAGGGCTGCATGAAACCCACCGATGGGGCGTGGTGAGCGGCGCGCAGAATGCGGGCCAGCACGTCCTCGGGAACGGAGTCGGGGAGAAACTGAGAGCGAACGTCGCGCCGATTGAAGATGCACTTGTATACGGCATCTCGCTCCACATCCGAAAAAGTAGCATCGGCCTCATTGCCAACATTGACTGTGCTCATCCTCAACCACCTCGGACCTAAATCGTTGAGCGCATGGTATCGGGTAGCATGAGCACATGCTGATCTCGGATTTGAAACATGGCCCATCCGAAACGGTGGTTGCCGAGTTGCGCGACTATCCGGAGTGGCATCGGCACCGGCAACGATATGGCGTTTGGATCATTCCCGTGAACGATTCGGTGTTACTGGAATACATCGAAACCGCACGACGGCGGCTTGCTGACCTGCTGCATCCATCCCAGCAGCGCCAACCGCATCTGACCCTGTTCGTCTGCGGTTTCGAGCAACAATTACGCGTTGCGCATGATGACTTCTCACCCACGCAACTGCACGATCAAATCGAGTCACTGCAGGGCTTGCGTAGCGCCGCATGTTCGCTTCCACTGGGCGCGCCCGACAGCTTCGCCAGTGCCGTCTTCATTCCCGTGATGGATCCATCCGGGCAACTGACCCGGTGGCGCTGCGCCTTGGAAGTGGCGGCGAAAGAAGTTCGGCAGGCCACGTACGCGCCGCATGTCACCTTGGGGCTATATAAACGCAAAGCCACGGCGGAGGAAGTTCGCCAGCGACTGTGTGAGATCGATGCGCCGTCGACGTCGCTGCGAATAAACCAGCTTGAGTACGCAACCTATGACGCCCGCCTTCACTTCGGGCCGCTGGAAACTCGGCACGTCGTCAGGTTGGAATCCGCTTAGACCAGCACGATCAGCACAACCACTTCGGCGAGCTCGGTCAATGCTCCCAGCGTGTCGCCCGTCATGCCTCCCAGGCGATGCATGCATGCAAACCGCCAGCATGCAAACACGACCGACGCGGCGAGCAAAGCACGCGCGCCATGCCATCCACTACACGCAGCGACTGCGACCGCTGCCAATACGCCGACTATGCAGGGCAGCCGGGGCGAGTGTGTCAGCGCGCTGCCAAGGCCTTGGCTACGAACGTAGGGCATCGAAAGAAAGGCCGCTGTGATGGCTGTACGCGCCAGCATCGGCGCCAGCCAGATCGCTGTGTCGGCGAGCGGCAAGCTCGCCAGTGCAGCAAACTTGAGCAGCAACACAAGCACCACGGCAGTCACGCCCATAGGGCCGCTACGTGGATCCTTCATGATCGCCAACGTACGCTCACGATCACCGAGACCACCGACCCAGGCATCGGCGCTGTCGGCCAGACCGTCCAGATGCAAGGCACCGGTCAATCCGGTCCATACGAGCAAGAGCAGTGCGGCCAGGAGTAGTGGCGGCAAGCTGCTGCCGATCCACGCCAAACCCCAAAGCACGCCCCCTATCAGCAATCCCACCGTGGGATACCAGGCCAGCGAGGCGTTCGTTGCCCCGGCATCTTTGAATACCCACGCGGGCACCGGCACCCGGGTGAGAAAACCAAGCGCGGCAAGCAACGAACGCATCAGGCCGGTACTCGCCAACCCAATGGGTGCAGGGAAGCGTGCGGTACATCAATGCTGGCCATATCGCCAAAATCGCGCCCCTCGGACTCGCAACGCAGCAGACGGATGGCACCGCCGTGGGTTACCACCAGCACGCGATGCGCGGTGGCTTCCACGGCGATATCGCTCAATGCAGCACACAGGCGATCCCGAAATGCCGCAAACGACTCGGCACCTGGCGGCGGGTTTGTCACTGGGTCGGCCCAGAACTGTCCCAGTGCAACACCCTGCTCCTGTGCCAGCCTTTCGATGCTTACGCCCTGCCAATGGCCGAAGTGATATTCGGCAAGTCGACTGTCGACGCGCAGCGGTATGCCCTGCTCCGTGGCCAGTTCCCGCGCAAAATCAGTGCAGCGGCATAGCGACGAAGTGACGATGGAATCCCAACGACGATCCGCCGTCGCCGCACGCAGTTGCGACCAACCCAAGGTACTGAGTGGATCGTCGAGCTGGCCCCGGTAGCTGGTCTGGCCAGTGTCGCCGTGACGGAGCAGATCGATACTTCCGCTCATGCGTTGCTCACTCCGGCCTGGGCAAACGTCGCCATGCCCGCATGCAGGTCGCAGGCCAGACGCAGCAAAGGCACTGCCGTCGCCGCACCACTGGCCTCGCCCAGGCGCAAGCCAAGATCCAGCAGAGGATCAGCATCCAGTGCTGCAAGCACGCGCGTGTGTCCCTGTTCGCGCGAGCGATGACCGAAAAACATCCAGGCGCGGCAAGCGGGATTGATGCGCACTGCAGCCAGTGCGGCAACGGTGGTGATGAAACCGTCGACGAGCACCGCCACGCCACACTGTGCCGCCGCTACATAGGCGCCCGTCAGCGCAGCGATCTCGAAGCCGCCCACGCGCCCTAGCCACGCCAGCGCATCCGCATCATTAGGATACCGGGCCAACGCGCGGGCGATCACCTCGGCCTTGTGCTCGATACCTTTGGCATCCAACCCTGTACCTGCACCGGCCAGGGTGGCCTGCGACTCGCCCAGCAAGGCGCAGGCCAGCGCCGCTGCCGATGTGGTGTTGGCAATGCCCATTTCCCCGCCGATAAACAACTGCGCGCCCGCTGTATGAGCCTGCGCAACGCTGTCAGCACCTGTACGCAACGCGGCATCAAGCTGGGCCGGCGTCATCGCCGCCTGCTCGCAGAAATTGTGCGTCTGCGACGCGATGATCGCCCGACGTACCCCAGGCAGTTCGCCGGGATCGTTCACCGTGCCCAGATTCACCACTTCAAGCTGGGCGCCGAGGGCCCGTGCAAGCACGCTGATCGCGGCGCCGCCATGGGCGAAGTTGCGCACCATCTCGCCCGTCACCACTTGCGGGAAAGCCGATACGCCTTCCGCCGCAACGCCATGATCGCCGGCGAAGACACTGATCCATACCTGCTGCACCGATGGCCGGGCACTGCGTTGCAACCCGGCCAGACGAATAGCCTGCGTTTCCAGCGCACCGAGTGAACCTGGTGGCTTGGTCAGTTGTGCCTGGTGGGCACGGGCGGCATTTTCGCTGTCCGCGTCGCTGACGGCACACGGCTGAAATAACCAATCATGACTCATGCAAGATTTCCTTTGAGAGGCAGCGGCAACCCCGCTGCCACAAACAACACACGTTCGCAGCGGGCCGCCATAGCCTGATGCAGGCGCCCCGCTTCATCAACGAAGCGGCGCGTCAACTCACCCATCGGTATCACGCCGAGTCCGACCTCGTTGCTGACAAACAACAACTCGCCGGGGAGTACAGACAACACCTCGAGGAAGGCTTCGCATTCGCGCCCAAGGCGCTTGTCGTCGGCATCACCAAGCAGGTTACTGAGCCACAGGGTGAGGCAATCGACCAGCACGCAACGATCAGGGTGGGCGTATGCACGCAAGGTATCGGCCAGCGCCAGAGGCTCTTCCACACTTTGCCAGTGCGCCGGGCGACGATCACGATGATGGGCGATACGGACAGCCATCTCTGCATCGTGCGCCTGCGCGGTCGCGATATAGACCACCTCTTGTCCGGATTCACGCGCCAGCCGCTCGGCCAGCGCACTCTTGCCCGAACGGGCACCTCCGAGTATCAGCGTGCGCACGATGGTTCTCCCATGCCGATCAGCCTGAGCAGCGCAGCATTATCCAAATGATTCTCCACGGCATCGGCCAGCCGGTCGATACTCTCTTCGCGTAAAGCATGCATGTCCACTGCTGCAGCATCGCGCACACCGGCCCACGCCAGCAGCGCGGTCAATGCCTGCGGCTGATCGAACAAGCCATGCAGATAACTGCCGAGAATTTGGCCGTCTGCAGACAGCGCACCATCGTTGCGACCGTCATCGAGCAAGCTCGATGGACAGGCCAGCGCATCGCCATGACTGATACCGCAGTGGATTTCATAGCCACTGACCAGGGCATCCGTCCATGAAAGTCGGCCATGCGTACGACGCAGCTGCTTTTGCGGTTCCAGCACAGTCTCCATGTCGAACCAGCCCAAACCTTCACTTGAGCCGGGTTCGCCTTCGAGGCCGTGCGGATCGTGCACGACTCGCCCAAGCATCTGAAAACCACCGCAGACCCCTATCACTTTGCCACCGTAACGCAAATGCCTGGCGATGGCTTGCGGCCAGCCCTGCCCGCGCAGCCATGTCAGATCGGCGCGGGTGGACTTGGAACCGGGCAGCACGATCAAATCGCAGGCTGCCGGCAACTCCCCCGGACCGACCAGGATCAGTTCGACATCGGGATGCGCGCGCAAGGCATCGAGATCGGTGTGATTGCTGATACGTGGCAACGCCGGCACCATCACGCGCAATCGCGCCTGCGGCTTGTGCTCGCGCTGGCGCGGCAAGGCATCCTCTGCTTCCAGTTGCAAACCATGCAGGTAAGGCAGCACGCCCAGCACCGGCTTGCCGGTTTCGCGTTCCAGCCAGTCCAAGCCTGGCTGCAGCAACGCCATGTCGCCGCGAAAACGGTTGATGACGAAGCCTACTACCCGTTTGCGCTCGCTCTCGGACAACAAGGCCAGTGTGCCAACCATGTGCGCGAACACACCGCCACGGTCGATATCGGCGATCAACACCACGGGGCAATCCACGGTTTCGGCATAACCCATGTTGGCAATGTCACGCTCGCGCAGGTTGATTTCTGCGGGGCTGCCAGCGCCCTCGACAATTACCGCATCGTATTGCGCGACCAGCCGTGCATGTGAAGCCAGCACGGCATCCATCGCCACGCGTTTGTAGTCGTGATAGTGGCGTGCGTCCATGTTGCCGATGGCATGCCCGTGCACGATTACCTGCGCACCGATATCGCTATTGGGCTTGAGCAGCACCGGATTGAAATCCGTATGGGGATCAAGCCCCGCCGCTTGTGCCTGTACCGCCTGCGCGCGACCAATTTCTCCGCCATCCACGGTGACCGCGGAATTGAGTGCCATGTTCTGTGGCTTGAACGGCGCCACGCGTATGCCGCGTCGACGTAACCAGCGACACAGCCCGGTGACCAACGCGCTCTTGCCGGCGTCGGAGGTACACCCTTGCACCATCAAGACGCCGCTCATCGTGCGCACTGCGCCAAAGCGGCATCCAACCGCTTAAAGGCAGCGTCGTTTTCCGGCAAGCCGAAACGGAGGCTTTGAGGCCGATCGAAAAGGCGCGTGAGGATGCCTTGCGCAGCGAGTGCACGGTGCTCATCGTTGGCCCGCTCACTCCGCCACCATTGGAAGAACGCGCAACCGGCAGTGGGAGCGATGTCGTGCTTCGTCAGCAACTGCGCAAGACGTGCACTGCACGCCTGCAGGCGCGTACGTGCCTGTGCATGCCACGCGAGATCGGCCAATGCGTGACGCAAGACATAGCGAGCCGGGCCACTCACGGTCCACGGGCCAAGCTGCTCACGCGCCGCATCGAGCAAGGTGACGTTGGCACAAACGAAACCAGCGCGTGCGCCCGCCATGCCGAAAAATTTGCCCACCGAGCGCAACACGATCAGCCCCTCGTTGGCGGTATGCGGACACAGGCTGTCGTTGGGCATGGCGTCCATGAAGGCCTCGTCGACAATCAGCCAGCCACCGCGAGCTGCCAAGCGTGCATGGCAGGCCAACAATGTGGCCAGATCAAAACGATCGCCACCGGGATTGTTCGGATGGATCAGCACCACCACGTCGACATCATCGACCCGCGCAAGCAACTCTTCTGCCGCAAGCTCGATCACCTGATGACCAGCGCGCCGCCAAGCATGCGCATGCTCGTTGTAGCCGGGTGCAATAACGCCGACCCGCGACGCGGACCGCAGCAGAGGTAATGTCTGGATGGCCGCCTGCGAACCAGCGACGGGAAGCAACTGAGGCGCGCCGTAGTAAGCCTGCGCCACCTCGACTAGACCGTCCTCATCATCGGGCAGTCGTGCCCACGCAGCGGCTGGTATGGGTGGTACCGGCCACGCAAAGGGACTGATGCCCGTAGACAAATCGAGCCAATCCGCTGGCGCGATGCCATAGGTACGCGCAGCACGCAACAAACGTCCGCCGTGTTCAAGCATAGGCCAAGCTACCGTATAGAAACGCCACCACCAACCACAGCACTACGCTACGGCGCACCAACGCCAGTGAGCGCGCGATGACGTTGGCGTCTGGCGGGTCGCCTTCGCCAAGATCCGGGCGCGCTTCCCACACTCCGTCGTAAGGCGCGGCGCCTCCCAACTGGACCCCCAGCGCACCTGCGCCGGCCGCCATTACCGGCCCGGCATTCGGGCTGTCCCACAGCTTTGCCTGCGTGCGCCAGCAGCGCCATGCACGGCGTGTCTGGCCAAGCAGCGTGTAACTCAATGCCGTGAGTCGCGCAGGAACAACATTGAGTCCATCGTCGATGCGCGCCGCCGCCCAGCCGAAGTTCTCGTAGCGTGCTGTGCGATAACCCCACATGGCATCAAGTGTATTCGCCAGCCGGTATAGCAGCGCCCCCGGAGCTCCCAGCACGGCGAACCAGAACAATGCGCCGAAGACGGCATCGTTGCCGTTCTCCAGCACCGACTCGGTGGCGGCCGCAGCCACTTGGTGTTCGTCTAGCACCTGTGTGTCGCGGCTGACCATGCGCGCGACCGCTTGGCGGGCACGCGCCATGTCACCGTCACGCAAAGCCGATGCCACGGGCATCGCATGATCACCAAGGCTGCGCAGCCCGATGACGGCATAGAGCACCAGCACATTAAAAAGAGATGCCACCCATGCCGACAGCCGGCCCAGCCAAGCCTCGGCGCCCCAGGCCAATAGCACCAGCGGCATGACCGTCAACAACCAGGCGCAGACACCCGAACCACGACGATCAGCGTATAGCCGCGCTTCGAGCCAGCGCGCCAGACGCCCGAATCCCACTAGTGGGTGCGCACGCGATGGTTCGCCCAGCCAGGCATCGATCAACACCGCTGCCAGCATCGCCCATGCCGTCGTCATGGCATGAACAGCGTTGCGGCCGTGCATGGATAAGGCGTAAACGCCATGGGCTAAAGCTCGATGCCCTTTTGCGCGCGGATGCCTGCCTGGAAAGCGTGCTTCACCACGCGCATCTCGGTGACCGTATCTGCAAGCTCAACCAGTGCATCCGGAGCACCACGGCCTGTCACCACGACATGCTGTTGCGGAGGACGCGCACGCAGTGCGTCGCACACTTTCTCCACATCGATGTAACCCTTCACCAAGGCAATGTTGAGTTCATCCAGCAATACGAAGTCGTACTGTGGGTCGGCCAACATGCCTGCGGCTATCTGCCAGGCAGCTTCAGCGGCTCGGATATCGCGTGCCTTATCCTGCGTTTCCCACGTATAGCCCTCGCCCATCACGTGATAGTCGAGCTCATCGGAAAAACGACGAAAAAAGGCCTCCTCTCCGGTGGAGAAACTGCCCTTGATGAACTGCACCACGCCACAGTGAAAGCCATGGCCGAGCGAACGAGCCAGCATGCCGAAACCCGACGAACTTTTGCCTTTGCCATTACCCGTATTGACCACTAGCACACCACGCTCAATGGTGGCCCGGGCGATGCGCCGATCGATCAGCTCCTTCTTGCGCTGCATGCGCTCGCGATGATGCGCGTCTGCAGCCGATTCCTCTGAGTGCGATTCGTCGCTCATGTGCGAGCCTCTGACAAGTAGTGCGCGCCGTACCAGACCACGACGCGACTGCCTATGAAGTAGGCGACCAACGCCGTCGTGACATAACCCATGGTGGTGCGAACAAACAGCGGACCCCACTGCCACAGGCGCTGCAGATATTCGACCATATGAGGGTTCGGGTAACGGCCGCCCAACCAATAGAATGACCCATTGGAGATGGCAAAGGAAATCGATGCCGAGAGCAAAGCCACGCACCATGCCCCGACCAGCGGCCCTGCGTCAGCACGCAGGCGTGACGAGTACAAACGGCCGCCGTACCACAGCGCCGCATAGGCCAGTGGAAGGAAGGCATAGGCGACCGTGACGCAGAAGTCGCTGATGCCGGCGTAATGGATCGACACCTCGTCCAGACCTACGGCCAGCAGGATGAACACGGCGAAGGCCCAGTGCTTGCGCAAGAACAGACCGCCCACAAAAAAGATCGCCATCGACGCGTCCGGCAAATGCAGCACGTCGCCGAAGTGCTTGAAGCGTGTCGCCAGCATGACCAGCACCAACGCGGCTAACAGCAAGGTAAAGCGGGAACCCGATAGTGATTTCATCGCGCGACTCCTCAAGCGGTCATGTTTGCATTACACGTCGGTGATGGACTCGCGGGCGCCAGTCCATTACTCCGAACATTACAGTCCCGGCTGGTAACGCAGCGTCAGGTACCAAGTGCGACCGAGCTGGTTGTAGTAATACGCCGTCTCGTAGTTGTGGTCGAACACGTTGTCGAGTTTCGCCTCCACCTGCCAGCTGGGCGCGAAGGTATAGCTGGCGCGAAGAGCGGTGGTAGCGTAGCCGCCGAGGCGGATCTGATTGGCTGCATCATCGTAGCGCTTGCCCGCCGCGAAGAAGGTGGCGCCGACGTTGAACTGGCCGAACTTGCGGTCCACGTCCACGCGAGCGGTCTGACCCGCACGGCGCGGCAGCCAGTTGCCGTTGTTCGCATCGTCGCTATTGTCCTTCGGTTGCAGCCAGGTCAAGTCGGTCTGCACGCGCCAGTCGTTCAACGTGAAACCGAACTGGCCTTCCACGCCACGGATCTGCGCGCTGCTGATGTTCTGTGGCACGAAGTTACTGTCAAGCGTGATCAGGTCGGTGATGCGGGTCTGATAGACATTCAGACCCCAGTGCCAGCTGTCGAGTTGCTGCGTAAGGCCGAGTTCGGCCGAGTGCGAGCTTTCCGGCTTCAGGTTCGGGTTGGCGGTGGGGGTGCCGTCGAAAGGTGGGTAGTACAGGTCGTCGAAAGTCGGCGCGTGGAAGGCACTGCCGTAGCTGGCCGACAGCACGAGACCGTGATCGAAGTGATAACCCCAGGCCACTGCGCCGGTGTTGTGGGAACCGTATTCGTCGTCATTGTCGTGGCGTCCGGATACCTGCACTTCGTTCTGGCCGAAGGTGCCCTGATACTGCGCGAAGGTGCCGGTATCGCCGCGCGTATCGACGATGAAATCGGTGTCGCTGTCGATGTGCTGCTGCAGGTAGTCCACTCCCACACTGAGCAGCTGACCGGGAGCCAGGGTGATGTCGTTCTGCCACGACGCCTGGTTCTGGCGCGAGTCAAAATAACCCGTCGGAGCACGCGGGTAGTACTGGCCGAAATAATCGCCCTGATAGAAAGTGGCAGAGTCATCGCGATTCTGCCCGGCGCTCAGCGTGACCTTCCAGATATCCACTGGAGTGAAGCTCAGGCGTGCGCCGGTGGCGTACTGCTCTTCCTCGTTGTTGTTGCCGCCGAACGGGCTGCCCGCGTAAAAATTGTCGCTCTTGCTGCGCAGCCAGTTGAAGGCCAGCTCGGTGCCGTTGTCCCAGCGGTAGCCGAAGTTGGCCAGACCGTTGTAGTTGCGGTACGGATCGTTGTGCGGGTCATCCGTGAAACAAGCCACGCCCAGTTCTGCGGCTCCCAGGCGGCAGGACGGAATGCCACTGGTGTATTCGCCACCGAGGCTGGCGTTGAACCAGTAGTGGCCATCTCCGCCCGATACGCCCGCCTGACTATTGATGAAGCCGTGACTACCGGTAGTCACGCTTACCGACGGCTCGATGTTGCCGCTGTCCGAGCCGTGGCGGGTGAAGATCTGGATCACGCCGCCTATCGCATCCGAACCGTACAGGCTCGATCGCGGACCGCGCACGATCTCGATGTGATCGATCGCATTCACCGGAATCTGCTCCAACGCCGGCGTGCCCAGCGACACGCTGCCGATGCGCACGCCGTCAATCAGCACCAAGGTTTGGCCGGAATTGGTGCCGCGCAGGAACAGCGAAATCGGCTGGCCGATGCCACCCGTCTGGGCGATCGACACACCGGGCAGACCGGTGAGCAAATCCGCCAGTGAAGTCGGTTGCAGGCGCTCGATGTCATCGTGCGTAATGACGGTAACCGACGACAGCGTATCGTCCACGGTCTCAGGCGTACGCGTCGCGGTGACGACTACGGTCGACAAGGTGTCGGGCTGCGTGACGGTTTGTGCAAAAGCGGTAGGCGCTACAGATAGAGCCAGTAACAGGGCGGCCGCGAGCGCGCGGCGATTCAGCGTCGTGTGGTGTTTCATTTTGGAGGTTCCCCAGCCGCACGGCCCCGTACGGCAAAGATAAATATGCCGGCGACTGCGAAAGGATTAGGGACATGAAAAGCACGACGAGCGCGTGAACCGCACCCGGCGCTCCCAAGCCTCGCCCCACCGCGAGCAAACCGGAGTTCACGCTCAAGGCCGGTCTCCGGGCTCGTGGTCGAAGACTTTGCGTCTTCTGGATCAACGCCTTCCCATGCATGACACACAGTGGCTAATGTTGATCCGGCGACCCTTGCGGGTCACAACTCACTTACCGTTGCGGGGGCAGCCCCGGAATAGACGCAGTGGCAAGCCAAATGCATCGCACCGGATTCACGTTTCAACTGCCGGCCCCATGCCGGCAGTCACCTTAGGCAGCGGCATCTTAGCAGAAGTGAGGCGAGCTTCATTTCCAACGTCATGGTTTTCTGTGGCTCGATGCTTCAGCTCTCTATCGGATCAATCCGATAGCCACTTTCGCTCAGCGCCTAAATCAGATGGCAAATACAAATGCCCTCTCCCAGCACATGCAGACCCTACATCAACGGCTTCTGCGCAAACTTGACCACGCCAAATCCACTGATCGATCGATCAAAAATCGTGTAGTAGCCGGTCAGGAACGCAAGACCAAGAATCGCCGGCTGGTTGTCTCCGGGTACCGGTTGCAACATGCATTGGGCGACGCCCTGCGGTTCGGCATCGGTCTGCCAATACTGGGGCGGATAACAGTTCAACGAAATCTGACTACCGTCCGATGCGGCCAAGACAAAAGTGAGCGGCGGCCACTGCGAGAAATCTAGGTATTTATTGTATGCCTGCAGCATCGGACTGACGATTTCGGAGTAGTTAGGTACTTCGGCCTGCAGTTGGTTGAGGACCTCAGTAAAGACCGTCGCCGGTAAAACGATCCCCGATGTTCCGCTATCGATCAGTGCGGTAGACGTCTGATTGTTTTCGCTCGAAAACAGCGGAAAGGGAATCGGCGGATTGTTACCTACCTGGACGGAAAGCAAGTTAACGAAGTAAAAGCTATCCTGTACGACTTGTGCGGTTTGAAATGGCCCAACCTCGTTTACGAAAAAGTCTTCCCCGCCTCCAAGCACAAGCGTGCCGTAGTTGCTGGCGTCGGTGGCCGGCGTGGACGTCCGTAGGTTCTCAAGCGCACGATAAACGTAAAGCGCAAATTTGTTCGGCAAGAGTCCATCCTGCGAAAGTTCCGTCAAACAAGGTGGTACCGGCAGTTGGGCTGCGGCGGCGGCACTGATAAACGAGTCGAAGGCGCTAAGCGTCGTCGGTGCCTGCGAGCTGGAGATGGGCCAAGGATAAGTTACAGGTGGCTTGCCCTCTTTGGTGAGGTAAACAGTCAGATCGTATGCAACATTTAGGCTGGGATACGCCAGCCCTAGAATGCCGTCGGCGCCGGCGAAGACTGGATGGGTAGCGGTGCTGTCATCGGCAATGGCGACGCTAACGTTGATGCCAGCAACCGGAAGCGGTGCAGCAACACCCGGCACTGCCGAAAATCCCACCAGCGTTTCTACTACCGGCCCGAACCAATAACCTGTTTCGCCATTCGGCCCGTACGCGTCGTATTGGCAAAGTGCGGTCGGTATGAGCAGTTCATCAGCGGAAGCGTTGTATTTTGATTTCAGCGCTGCGAGTGAGCTGCTGCCGGTGTCGATGATGCAGTTGACCGGATCGGCCTGCGCGCCGATCAACAACGTACCCGTGTAGGCATGGCCGACGACAGTGTTGGAAATCAACATCGGTACGCCGGCTCGGTTGGTCGTTGGCTGCGGAAGATCCGAGAGCGAACCGAAGGTTTCGTAGGATATGGAACTATCGCCGGCGTCCGCCCATGCAACGTACAGCTTGCCTTTGTGTTCTGAGAGTGCCGGCGTGTCATGGCTGATTGCATTGACCAGCACCGCAGGGTCAGACCAGGTCAGTTCACCATCCTGCGTAAAGCTTTGCACTGAATACATGATCTGGCTCATGCCGGCTGCTATCCAGGCAACAATGAGACTTCCTTTGAAGTAGCAAATCGCCGGACCGTCGTAGGTACATGAAACCGGACCTGGGATCGGTGTGGACCATGGCGCGTCAGCATTTCCAGATGAGTCGCCGCTACAAATCCAGATCTGCCCATTGCGATCTGCCCACGCCAGTGTCGTTCCATAGACGTTAAACGAAGACGGCCCAAGGCATGCGGCCGGCGAAGTCGCTGGCGATGCTCCGGGAATGCGCGTGGGGCTATTCCAACCTGGTGCATCTGCGTAAGACATAAACCACAACTCATGACTGGTGCCGTTCCCGCCCGATTTGGCATCGCCCTGCCAGAACAGTGTAAAGACGTTGTAGTTGGTGCTGCCCGAATCAGGATCGATCGCCTCGCCGACCATCAACGTTACTGGCGAACCGACGGTATGCGCATGATTGGGCACGCTCTGTATACCCGTCACGCCATTCGCGCTCCAGGACATACCAATACCACTGGCATTCTTCCATGCCCAAACCTGTCCTATATCGTTTGGTGTTGAACACAGCGCGGGCCTTGACGCTATGTCGGCCTTCGAGAAATGGTTCTCAGTTGTCCATGGCAGCACTGAGTAATAAAGCTTCGACGACGTTAGCCCTTTCCAGGCCAAGCAAAGAGAGCTGTCCTCGGGATCACCAGCGGAGGTCGCCGAACCAATGCTTCCGTAAAGAGCGAGCGCCGGACCTGAATTGGTTCGGAAATCTGAAAGTTTGACCGCATTCATGGGACACCTCGTAGTTGCAAATCAAGAAAGTTCGAGATCCAAAGCGAACTGGAAGTAACTGACCAATGACTCCGTGCGACTGATCTAACATTGATAAATGGGAAGTGCTGGCTTGCACGAGAAAATAGTTCGCGACTTGCACTCCCCATATGCTTAAGCGAACTTCGAGGCCAATACAGATCACTGCGCTGGCGAAATTTATTTGCATTTCAGGAAATAGTGGCTTGCCAACTAAGCGGGTCAGAGTCACTTAATTCATCGACGCATCAATGAGGCGTGCGGGATTGTTCGGCTCATCCATGAGCCTCACCCCTTCGCGCTGCGCGCTACGGGGCCAGCCTGCGGCTGTCCAAATTCGTTCCAGACGAATTTGTCGAACCCGGGTGGTTTCTCACCCCGTCATCACCATCAGAAAAGCAAAACGCCCCACTTGGGGGCGTTTTGCTTTTCTGGCGGAGAGAGTGGGATTCGAACCCACGGTAGGCTCACACCTACGGCAGTTTTCAAGACTGCTGCCTTAAACCACTCGGCCATCTCTCCATAAATTGCCCGCTGCAAGTCGCGCGTTGCGCGACACTACGGCAGTTTTATTCCGGGCATCCTGCCCTCCACCCCTTCGGGGCCATCGACTTCGTCGATGTTCGCTACGGCTTCCTGCCTCCGCGTCAAGCCCTTGCTGCCTTAAACCACTCGGCCATCTCTCCAAAACTTGGTCTATGCAAGATTGCGCTTTTGCTTAGTGCGGCAGTTTATCAGGAACCTGGCGCTGGACGAACTGGTGAATCTTTCTTGGATAGTGCAATCAAGCAACCGACGACGATGGCGATGGGGATGGCGGCGGCCAACAGCGGAAATAACAACACCGGTTCACGGCAGACCATCGGCACGATCTGGGTAGCGCTGGCCAGGGCGATGACCCAGAG
>Ga0302231_10001473_pt1 | contig 14637 bp, 10 predicted proteins | sample II_Palsa_N2_2_FD_193522 | JGI IMG/M metagenome (GOLD analysis project Ga0302231, IMG submission 193522) | Peat permafrost microbial communities from Stordalen Mire near Abisko, Sweden - II_Palsa_N2_2 | ecosystem: Environmental > Terrestrial > Soil > Palsa > Peat permafrost | place: Sweden...
CATCCACCTGAAGTTGCTCGACAATAATCTGCTTAACCTTCTCATCAACTGCTGCCATCGTACGATCTCCTATGAAGTCCTGGGTTGGGCGCGGACATTGATCTTCTAGAGCGAGCTGCCCGATTGACTGCCCCAGTGTGAAAGCATACCGACGTGGTTGGACGGTGTAAAGCCGACGTGGGGTGAACGGTGCAACCCCTCGAAAGGCATCCCCCAAACATGCTCGGCTGACTAAACTCCTGTATATTCTAGCGTGAATCTCCGGATCAGAGATATGGCCCGGTAGGCAAAAGGATCGGCGCGACGATGTCAGTGAGGGTGTGTTTCTGGTGCGGATCAATCAAGTTCCGCCGGGTAAATCGGCGTGGATTCTTTCAGCGCTACATTCTGACCGCATTTGGCTGGTATCCGTGGGAGTGCGCCATCTGTCGCCGCAAGACCTTACGGCATAAAGATAGCTAGCGGTCGCCTGCCGCCGCGGCTTATTCCTCCTCGTTGGCGGCAAGCATCGGAAGCAGGCCGTCGAATCCGGCATTGGAAGCACCTGGCAGCGATGGCTGCACGGTTTCCACGCTGACGTCGCGCAGCGTGCGGTTGATGGCGCGAGTGCGTACGCCAAGCTTGTCGATGGTGCCCTGCACCTTGCCGACATCGTCCGTCATCTTGTCCATCAGCGTCTCAAAGGTGCCAAACTCCTTGCGCGCGCTGGCCAGCACCTTCCACACCTCGTCGCCCTTTTCCTGCATCTGGAGCATGTGGAAACCCATCTGGAAGCTGTTCAGGATGGCGGAGAGGGTGCTGGGCCCGGCGATGGTCACGTGGCAGTTCTGCTGGATGTCGGTCTGCAGCCCGTCCCGGCGCATCACCTCGGCGTAGAGGCCTTCGGTCGGCAGAAACATGATCGCGAAGGACGTGGTGCGCGGCGGAGCGATGTACTTCTCGCAAATCTTGCGGCCTTCGTTGCGGATAGCCGTCTCGAAAGCCTTGCCGGCACTCACCAGATCCGCGCCGGTCTGATAAGCGGATTCGAGTCGCTCCCAGGCCTCGCGCGGGAACTTGGAGTCGATGGGGAGCAGGGCTTCGCCGTTGGGCGTAGGCAGCTTGACGACGAACTCGACAACCTCGTTGGAGCCAACCTTGGGCTTCGCGTTCTTCTCGAACTGGCTGGGCGCAAGCATCTGCTTGAGCAGCGTTTCGAGCATGACTTCGCCAATGGTGCCGCGCGATTTCACGTTGGTGAAGATGCGCGAGAGATCATCAACACCCGCAGACAGTTTGGTCATTTCACCAAGGCCCGCGTGGACCTTGGTGAGCTGGTCGGTGACCTGGCCGAAGCTTTCGGTGAGCCGAGTCTGGAGCGTGGCGTGAAGTTTTTCATCAACTGTGACGCGCATCTCTTCCAACTTCGCGGCGTTGGTGACGTTGAGTTTGTCGAGCCGGTCCTCGACCGTCTTTCGTAGTGTTTCAAGATGCTCGCTCTGGCCAGTGCGGAGTTCGCTGAGGCGAGAGTGCAGGGCCTCGCGGCTTTCGTTCGTCTGCTGCGCGGCGGCAGCGCGGGAGGCTTCGAGCTTGGCGTGCAGGCTGTCGCCGAGCGTGTTCATGTTGCTGAGAACCTCGGTGCGCAGCGAGGTGCTCGAGGATGAGGTATCGGTGCGGAGCTGGGAGAGTTCGGCGCGGAGATGCTGATCGAGGCCCTCGGAGCGCGCGTCGAGGCGCGTGAACTGTGCAGGCAGATCGGCGGCAAGCAACTGGACGAGGCGGGGATCTTCAACCGGAGCCGCGGCATGATTGCGGCGCGCGAGCAGGACGATCAGGGCCGCGAGCGTGACGAGTTGGAGGGCGATGAGAGCAGCAATCATTTCGACTTTCCTTCGCTTGGAGGATAGCATTCCCCCGGGGCACAGGTGGCCTGCACGGATGTGCGTAACGCGGGAGTTTTCGCGCCGGTTGCCGACAAGCCACTGGCGTTTGGCGATTTAGCCGCCAGGTGATTCAATAGGGCTGGAGCACACTTGCTCAAGGGTCAGCCGCTTGCGTCTATCTGTTATGTCTCGAGTTCTTGTTTTGACCGCCCTCGCTCTCTCGCTCACCGCAGTTTCGGCAAAAGCGCAGATCGCTGTTCCGTCCAGCCAGCAGCCGGATCACTTCCGGGATACCTCGATGCTGGTTCCCCCGCCCGGCGCGAAGGTAGCGATCATCGAGTGGGAAGACCTGGAATGCCCCGCCTGCGCGCATGCGTTCCCGTTTGTTCATATGGCGGTGGACCACTACAAGATTCCGTATGTGCGGTACGACTTCCTGATCCCGGGCCACATATGGAGCCGCGAGGCAGCCATTTATGCGCGGTATCTGCAGGACAAGGTCTCGCCCGAGCTGGCCACGCAATATCGCCGCGAGGTCTTCGCGTCGCAGTTCAAGTTCGCGAGCAAAGACGATCTGAACCGCTTTACGCAGCAATTTTTCGCCAAGAACGGCAAGCAGCTTCCGTTCGTGATCGATCCCACGGGCCAATTGACGCGGGAGATCGAAAAGGATGTCGCGCTGGGCAACAAGCTTGGCCTCACGGAGACGCCCACCCTGGTGGTAGTCACGCCCAAAGGATGGATCCAGGTGAAGGATGTGTCGGACCTGTACCAGGCGATTGATCAGGCACAGGCGTCGGTTGGCGGCGCCGCTCCTGAGCATCACAAGGCGACGAAGTAAGAAACTCTAAGTTCGAAGGGCCGTCCGCCTGTGCGGGCGGCTTTTCTTATGCGGGGGGCGCGTCCGAGGGCTCTGCGGCTTCTGAAACGGGCCAAACACTGAGGGCGAGGTCGACGGCGCGATTGAGAGCCTCGCGCGTGTGACCGCTGTTGGCTTGCACAGCCAATCCGTTCATCATGCTGACCACAAAGAGGGTGAGAGCCGGGACGTCGGTGGAGGCGGGGAGATCGCTTTCGCGGCGGGCGCGCTCAAAGCGATCACGCATCTGGGCGATGCCGCGCTCGCGGACCGCTGTCATCTCCTGACGGATGAATTCGCCTTCGCTGCTGGCCACCAGTGCCCCCTGGACCCAGAGGCAACCTCCGGGATTGGCAGAATCGGTGGCCATGGCAACGGTGCCGCGCAGCAGCATCTCCGCGACCTGCCGCGCACGAGGCTGGCCAAGGGCGCGCCGAACGTAGCGGCCGGGGCCGGTTCCGTAGCGTGCGACCGCCTCTCGAAAAAGGCCGGCCTTGTCTCCGAACGCCGCATACAGGCTGGGGCGGTTGATCCCCATGGCAGCGGTAAGTGCGGTGAGCGAAGCGCCTTCGTACCCCTGTTTCCAGAACACCCGCATCGCGGCGTCTAGGGCCTGCTCGCGATCAAACGAACGAGGGCGACCGGCTTGGGGCTTAGCGGTCGGGACTGGCGGAGGAATGTTTGGCGTGGGAGGTGCCGAAAGACTCATACGCAACGATGGTAGACCGCGGCGGCTTCTTTGCGCAGCAGAATTCTGTTCGGTGTGCAGCTTAAGAGGAACTGGTGACTATGGATTAAATAAAGGGAAAACTTTTTCTCTCGCACGCGAGCGACGCACGAAATCAGAAGGCCTGCGATGGTTTAGCCCGCGTCCTTCGCGTCTTCGTATTCCTCGTGCCACGCCCTCTGGATGGCCTCGAGGATGCCTTCGTTGGACTTAGTCGGGTCGCCTTTGAAGCCGGGAAGCTGGGTGACCCATTTGTGGAGGTCGGTGAAACGGACCGAGTAGGGATCGGTGTCGGGAAACATCTCCTGTAGTTGAATGCCAATCTCCAGGGTGTCGGACCAGTCGAGTTCGTGCGGCATAGGATGTCGCCTCCGAGGTTAGTTTACTGCGAGGGAAGGCTCGTGGAGGCGCGCGGTAGGGTCGGCACGATAGAATAACCAAGCCGCATGACAACGACGACACCAGCTCCGAAGACACTCCCCGCAAAGAGTCAGGGAACGCGCCGCATGACCACCCGGCGGCGGTTGCTCGCCGCAACCCGCAAGCTCCGCGAGATCGGTTCGATTGCGTCAGCCGTCGCCGGAACCTCGCACCCGTATATGGCGCACATTGTACCGATGCGCCGCTGCAACCTCGCCTGCACCTACTGCAATGAGTTCGACGACGTGTCGGACCCGGTGGACATCGAGGAGATGAAGCGCAGGATCGACCACCTGGGGCGGCTGGGAACTTCCGTCATTACGATCTCCGGCGGCGAACCGCTGCTGCATCCCCAGCTGGACGACGTGATTCGGCAGATTCGGAAGACGGGCGCAATTGCCGGGATGATCACCAACGGCTACCTTCTGATGCCGGAGCGGATTGAGCGGCTAAACAAGGCCGGCCTCGATCACATGCAAATTTCCATCGACAACGTGATGCCGGACGAGGTGTCGAAGAAGTCGCTGAAGGTGCTGGACGCGAAGCTGGCGATGCTGGCTGAGCATGCCGACTTTCATGTGAACATCAATTCGGTCGTGGGCGGCGGGATTGCCAATCCTGAGGACGCGCTGACGATTTCAAAGCGAGCGCTGGCACTAGGCTTCAGCTCGACGATTGGGATCATTCATGACGGCAGCGGGCAGCTTAAGCCGCTGGGCGATCGTGAGCGCAAGGTGTGGGATGAAGTGCGGCGGTTGACGCGGCGCAGCTACTCCCGCTTCAACGGATTTCAGGAGGCGATCGCAAATGGATTGCCGAATGACTGGCGCTGCCGTGCAGGCTCGCGCTATCTGTATGTGGACGAGAATGGGATTGTGTCCTACTGCTCGCAGCAACGCGGGTACCCGGGCATCCCCGTAGCCGACTACACGACCGAGATTGTGAAGCGCGAGTTCCTGACGGAGAAGTCGTGCGCACCGAACTGCACAATCAGCTGCGTACACCAGGTGAGCTATATCGACCACTGGCGCTCTCCGCAGAAGACGACCATCACGCCGGGTGGCGCGGGCCACGGCGCCGACGACGGTCTCGTTCAGATCCGATAACCGTGTCTAGTGCGTGGTCTGGGTGGGCGTAGCAAGGTCCAGGACGATCAGGTTCCCTGCATCGTAGACATGAGCGCGAGTTTGCATCAGTTGCTCATACTGCCGATAGCTGGCGAGGCGAATCTGCGCTTCGCTGATAATCCATTGCGTGCTGGTTCGGTCGGCGATCTCCGCTACTAAGCGCTTTTCGGCCAGTGGCACAGTAGTCGCATCGAATGTCACCGCCAGGTAGCGTCGGTGCTGAGCAAGCAAATAAGCGGCCAGCGCGTCGCCGTCGGAGCGGCTCGGCCACCCAGGGGGAAGGCTGGCGGCACCGGGAATGTCCGCGATGGCGATGTCGTGGGACTTGAAGTCCAGAAGAAATGGGAAGTCGAGGGTAGCGATGGCTCCATCAGGGCCTGCGGGGATGGCGTGTTCCATCGCTGCGTAGGCAAGCACCGTGCTCTGGGGTTGGATGTGGAAGTCGGTCAGGCTGGTGTACAGGCACTTGAAGGTCATGCTGTATTCCCATGTCCAGGAATTGAAGCCGATATACATGGCAAGGCAGAGGCACAAGACGGCGCTTAGCCGTTCGAGGGAGCGCCAACGAAACGTGGGCAGAAGGTTGGCCTTGTGGGAAGCGGCAACATAGAGCAGAAGGATTGCGGCGAGAATCGCTGGGTAGTTGTACCGGCGCACCGAGTCACCGCCCGTCGCAATGCCCACCAGCACGGAGGCGACCAGCGCCGCAGCGGTCAGCGCAGTGAGTACACGCGTCTGCTCGTCGTGCTCACACCAGAACCACTCGACGAACAAAACGGCGAGCAGCGGCAGGTTGAAGGTCATCACTTTCGCAATGATCTTTAAGGAGTTGCCGCCCGATGGCGGCGGGAAAAGCCCATAGGCACTGTATTGGTAACCCTTGCCCAACAGCGGATAAAACCATGTGCCCGAGGCAGAGTGGCTGGCGATTGCCCACGGCAGCAACACGATCAGGCCGCCCAGCGAAGCGAACAGGATGGTTCGCAGGCCTGCACGAAGGCCGCGGCGCCGGGCATGCAACAGACCGATGAACAGGCAGAAGAGTATGCCGTGAGGAAGGTAGGTCGACTTGAAGGAGGCGATGGTCGCTGCGGCCGCTCCAAGAAGAAGTGCCTGCAAGGCAGGATGAGACTCAAGCTCGTCGAGGTTTGCAGCAAGAAAAGCAAGCCCGAGAAATAGGGCGTAGGGGAGATCGACGAAGGTGAGGTTGAAGTGTAATTGTGGCGTAAGGAGAAGGAAGAGGCCCAGCAAGGCGCGCTGCAGGGGACGAAGACGAAAGACCGCACCGAGGCCGGCGGCCAGAAAAAGTATGAGCAGAAGGCCAAGCGCGCGGTCGGCCATCTGGATATCCTCGACGGGAAGCTCGGCCAGGATCAGGGATTGCAGGAAGTAGTTGCCGCCGAGCGAAGACATAACGCGCCGCTCACTGAAGGGGTCTGGCGCATACTGCTGCAGCGCGGCCATTTTGACTGGAGCAGCGAGGTAGAAGTTGTAGTCGTCGTCCTTCTGGTAGTAGTAGGTGTGAACGCTCGCGCCGATGCGGATGAGGAAGACCAATGCCAGAAGGAACAGAGCCGGGCGTGTCCACGGTGAAGCCTGGCGAGGCTGGCTGGCATGCGTCTCATTCCTGGACGGAGGCAAGAACGGAGGCCGCAAAACAAGGAAGGCGAGGACGCCGATTGCCACAAGCGTGAGGCGCGCCGGATGGCTGATGGCATGCAACAAGTTCAGGCAGCCACCGAAACATATTACGAGGCTGAGGCCCGCTACCGCAGCGAGCGGAATGGATGCACGCGGCAGACCGCCAACTCTGAGAATCGTTGCTCCAAATCCCGTGACGGCCATGAAGATCAATGTTGCCCAGCAGAGAGCTTCCAGGAAGTGAATCAGGGATTGTGGCGTCATCAATGTGCCTCGTGATTGTTGCTCATGGATGTGTCAATCCGCGCGAAAAAGAGTGGTTGCTGGCGGCCTGAAGTTGGGTGCATTTCGGTCATTCGACAGGGCCTTTTCAATGCAGACGCGATCTGACAGGTATACAACTCCGACCAATCGGCAGGCGGCATTTGTAGGTTCGTCCTGTAAACTCAGTGTAAATGCGTCTTTCGCTCCCAACGCGAATCCCTTTGCCGCAGGTATTTGTTTTTGCCTCGGTGTTCTTCTGCGTTCAGCAGATCGAACACACTGACTTGTACTTCAGCATGCTGTATTTCGGTTTTCTGATTCTGAGCGTAGTCGCGTTCAATTTTGCAGGAGGGTTCAGCAGGGTCACTGGCGCGTATGTCTTCTGGTATTCCACCCTCATTGTGATCGTCGGGGTTACCTGGAAGGCCGTGCTGGGCGAGCCGGCAGACTCCAACCTTCTCAATCCACTACTCGACATGGCTCTCTATACCAGCAGCATGGTGATGTTGCTGCTGGTCGTTCTGCTTAATCGAAAGATGGACTTCCGGGCGATGGGAATCGGAGGCGGTTTCAGCAAGGCCGAACTGAACTACACCGCTGCCGGCCTGGGTTGCATCGTGGTGTGGCTCACCATTATCTATTCCGTATGGATCTTCGGGAACGCCTCTGGAGGCGTCGTGAGCGCGCTCACCCAGGTGAATGTCTTTGGTTCCCTTGGCATTATTCTGCTAACCATCGGCGCGGTTAAAGACAGTGGGGGCCGGCGTTCTGTCAGCATGATCAGTATCGCCGTCTTCGTATACTTTGAATATTTGGGTTTGGGGGCCTACTCCAAGCAGGCCATGATCACGCCGATGGTTTGCTGGGCAGTCGGTGTTTTTTACGCACGACTGAGAGTGCGCCTGATCCATGTGGTGGCGATTATCGCGATGGGACTCCTGAGCTTTGGCTTCATCTCGCCGCTCTCCGCATCCCGCGATCTGGCTGAAGATCTGGACACTGACGGGCATGTTGTGTTCGCCTGGTACCTCTTTACGCACCCGTCGGTGTTGCACGAGCATATCAAGCAAATCCAGGTAACGAAGGACATGGGCGTAGCGGAGTATTACGACGTGCCCCAGGGATCCTTGATTGAGCGCTTGTCGATGATTCCTCCAGATGATGAACTCTTCGCGTATTCGGTAAAGGGCCATTACGAGGGGATGACGCCCATTTATCAATATTTCAGCAACCTTATGCCCCACTTCCTCAACCCGGATAAACAGGTAACGTTTAGCGGCAATTATTATGCGCACGAGATGGGGGCCGGCCTTTCGGAGGAAGATTACTCGACCGGAATATCCTTCAGTCCTGTAGGGGAGGCATTTCACTGCGAGGGATGGGGCGGTATCCTGTGGTTGCTTCCGCTGATCTGGATACTGTTGTTCAGCACCGTTGACTTCGTTGTGGGCGACATGACGAAATATCCCTGGGGGCTGATGGTGGTCGTGTGGCTTGCACACGCAGCTCCAGAACAGCTCGTTGCCGGAATGATCTACTTTATCGGTTACGGAAATTTTGGAATGGCGCTCGCGATCATCGTGGTCACCCGCATTGCGCCGATTCTGGGAAGCCTCTTCCTGGGCAGGACGCCTATGCCTTCAGGCCGCAGGCTGGCTGGCGCCCGTCCCATCGTTGCCCAGGCGCGAGGGTGACTCGGGCGCTCTTGCTACAGGCGTGCGTCGGGCGCAATCGATGGGCGGTGCGCTACTATGAAAGCTGCTGCCATCACCCATGAATAAACTGATCTTCGGCAATCTCATTCATCGTCCGCTGCGCTCTGCCATCAGCGCATTCGCCGTCGCCATCGAGGTCATCATGATTCTCTCGGTGGTGGCTATCTTCTATGGCATTCTCAACGGCAGTCGCCAGCAGCAGACTGGGATCGGCATGGATATGGTCGTGCATCCCGGCGCCGCGACCGCCCTGATGATGACCAGTTCGGCGTCCGCGGATGTTCGTATTGCCAAGGTGCTTGGCGGCCTGCCCCATGTGCAGGTGGTTGCACCGGTCAATATCAAGTTCACAGCAGGCAGCTCCGTAGAAAATATTTACGGGATTGATTTTCAGAGCTACAACGGCTTGCGCCCTTTCGTGTTTCTCAGCGGCGGCCCGTTCAAGAATGACTTTGACCTGATCATCGACGATCTGCAGGCGAAGTCCGGCAAGGGAACAAAGGTAGGGGATTCGGTGAAGGTGCTCAACCATACCTTCACAGTTTGCGGGATTGTCGAGCACGGCAAAGGTGCGCGCAAGTACATCCCCCTCACGACGATGGATGCTCTGGATAACAATCCTGGCAAGGCGTCCGCATTCTATCTCCGCACCGACGACTCGCCGAAGTATCAAGAGGATGTTCGCAAAGAGATTCTCGCTACTGATGGTTTGCAGGACTGGACAGTGCAAACGAGCCAGGAGCTGCTTTCAATGCTTACCCCGGAACATCTGCCCGGGTTCAATATCGCTCTGAATGTCGTCATCAGCATTGCAACCATCATCGGTTTCCTGGTGATCTTTCAGTCGATGTACACGGCTGTGCTCGAACGCACGCGAGAGATCGGAATATTGAAGTCGATGGGAGCGGGACGGCTGGTGATTGTGTCCGTAGTGCTGCGCGAGACAATGCTGCTGGCCATCGTGGGTACGACACTGGGCGTGATTGCGACGTATGTCCTCAAGGATGTTCTGCGGGTACGCTTTCCAACGCTGTCGTTCCAGGTCACGGGCACATGGGTCGCTAATGCAATCGCGATTGCACTGGGCGGTGCGCTCCTCGGAGCGCTGTATCCCGCACTGAAGGCTGCACGGAAAGATCCGATTGACGCGCTCTCGTACGAATAGCGTTGATACGCTGAAGGATCTGTGGAGCAGGTAAGCCAGGAAAGAGTGGAATGCCGAAGCGCTATCGAAGCCTGACAATCCTTCTTGCGGTATGGCTCCTGGTATGGCTGAGATTATCCTGGCCCGCCGTGCAGGATGACGCCTTCATCCACCTTCGCTATGCGGTAAATCTGCTGCGCTTTCACATGATCTCCTACGATGGAGTTCATCCGGATTACGGAACGTCCAGCTTGCTGTATGTATGGCTGCTCGCCAGCCTGCGTGCATTGTTTGCGTCGCCGGTGTTGCCGCGGGCGGTCTCCTCGGTATTTCACCTCGAGCTTTTTGCGGGGCTGGCGTGGGCGTTTCCGCGGTCGCTTCGCTCCGCACCTCGGCTTGCATGGGCATTTGCGTCGCTGTTCCTGACCATCCTGGTAATGCCGATGGCGGTGCGCTGGCTGGACGATGGAATGGAAACCTCGCTCACGCTTTGCCTTGTCTCCCTGCTGGTCTTCTCTATCTCGCGTCTTGGTCACAGCGGGGAAATTTCGAAGCGATCGTTTGCGTGGCTGTTTACCCTGGGACTGGTTGCCACCTTTGCGCGGGTTGAGTTCTTGCTGCTGATGACGGTGGCGAGCCTCACGTTGTTCTTTGCGCGGAATGAATCGGCCCCCCCGAATGGTCTGCGTACGCGCTTTCGTCTGGCGGCATCCTGCGCCGCGCCGTTGTTTGGAAGCTTCGTCGCGGCCGGCGTAATTTATCTGTGCATGCACGCCCTGGTCCCGGACACGGCCATCGCCAAGGCCAATGCCCAGGCTCCATGGATGGCGACCCTGCACGAAACGGTCTCCGTATTTGTAAGCGCGATGTCAGTGGGCGCGATCCTTCTGCTGTTTTGGCTACTGACCGCGGCTGCAGTTGTCGTGTACAAGCGACGTGTCTCCTTGTCGATGCTGGCGGCGAACAGCCCGTTCCCCATTGTGCTGGCGCTTGCGATGCAGCGTGGACAAGAGGTGCAAGGTGTTCGGTACTTCGTGTGGACGCTGGTGTTTCCAATCCTCTGGAACATTCTGGAGCTGCGCTGGATTGAAGCGGAGCCACGTCGGCTGCCAGCGCGCCTGCTAACCTTCGGCGTCTATGGCGTGGCAGGCCTGCTGCTGATCGCCGCACCGATCGAGTCCATCTTGCTCCATCAGGAGTTCCGCGCGCGCGAACACAGCCTCGCGCAGTTTCGCATGCAGCATCTCGAACGCTTGAGTGCCCTGAAACTAGTTGCCTTCGATGTGGGCTACATCGGGTACTTTACGCAATCGCCCTTGTGCGACATGGCGGGCCTGGTCAATGGCCGAGCGAGCGCTGCGCTTCCGTTTGAAGATCGAGTGAAGGCATGCGCTGCCGAGCATCCAGACTATGCATTTGTAAGCGGCTTCAGCCTCTGGGAACTAGGCAACGACCTCGATCTCAAGGGCTGGTCCGTCTGTTCCGAGTACGACTTTGCCAACCTGCGAGCCCCTGACCTGCACTATCTAATTGCCTCGCCTGAGGCTACGGCCGAGGTTTGTCGAGCAGCGGCAGAAACGCCCCGCCCGCTGGAGACGATACTGCACCTCGCGTCTCAGTAGCCTTCCAGCCTTGTGCTTTGGCATTGAGGCATGTCTATAATTCGGAATCGCATCTTACAGTTCATGAAGCAATCTGACCGCGGCGCATCCCTGCTCGCTCCTGATTGCATCGGACAACTTGTATATCGTTTGGCTCGCTGCAACCGTTCGACCTGATCTCCCTGGAATGTATGACGCCTCCAATTCGTCGGTCACTCAAGTAATCACGCCCAAACAGGCGGTCGCCGCGGTGTCAGTGCGCGCGCAGATGTCGAAGATCACGGCGTCGCGAGTGATCAGTCTGCTGCTGCTCGGGGCTTCGGTTGTCTTCTTCGCGTTGCACTTTGTGCACCTGAAGGCCGACTTCCCGAATCACACGCAGTGGATGGATTGGTCGAAGTACACCGACGAAGGCTGGTATGGTGACGCCGCGATTCGCCACTACGTGAGCGGTCACTGGTATTGGAAGGGCGACTTCAATCCAGCCGTTGCGCTGCCGGTGTGGCCGGCCATCGAGTTGCTGGTTTTCAAGTTCACGGGAGTTTCCGTCACAGCCGCGCGCTCGCTCACGCTGTGCGTCTTTGGCTTCACGCTGATCACGCTTTACCTGCTTGTCCAGCGCCACACGCGTCCACGCACCAGCGAGTCCGGGCAATCGCTCGCTGCTCCCATTGCTGTTTTCTTTTTGTGTACAAGCCCGTTCCTCTTCGTCTTCATGCGGATGGCAATTCTCGAACCATTACTGGTTGCGCTTACCGCGCTGGGATTGCTCATCGCATCGGAGATGCAGCCAATTCACTTGAAGGCAAGACCTCTTCGCGGCCTCGGGTCGGCGATCCTGCTAGCGTTCTTGCTGCCTGGGCTGGTCCTCACCAAGACGACGGGCATCTGTCTATTTCCAGCGATCTTCTACATGATGTGGGCGCGCGCAGGATACCGGCTGCGGCCGGCGCTGCGACTCGCCCTGCCGCCCATAATCGGCGGCATCGCTCTATGGTGTGCGTACTACTTCCTCTTCGTTCGGCCGCATTACCTTGAGGATTATCAATATCTTTTCTCAGCGAACGCTTACACAGGCATCGGTCTCGAACCCATCGCGAAGGTCATTCTCAATACCATCACCGACGGCGCGTGGATGGGCACGCTGATTTACGTGACCTTCTTCGTCGTGCTGGCCATGGCTCTTTTCTGGAGACCGCGAATCCTGACCAACCCCCTCTTTCCGTCGTTGCTGCTCTGGATTGGCGGGTACTTTGCGTTCCTCGCATATCACAACAACCTGCAGCCGCGGTATTACCTGGTGGTCGCGGTGCCGATCACGGTAGTTGTAGCGATGGGCATCGATAGCTTTCGCCAGGCGCAGAACCGGGCGGGTCACCTGGCCGCCTCCATCGCCTGCGCCGCCTTGGTGCTGGCGATTGCCATCCCGGATGCGGTGCAGCAGATTGGATTCCTGCGTCACCCCACGTATGAATTCGAGGCGGCCGCCCAGGCCATCAAGAGAATCGTGCTCGCGGATAAAACGCACTCACACCTGATCCTGTCCATCTCCGGTTCGGACCTCACGCTGATGACGGGACTGCCCTCGATCGATGACGACTTCGGCACCGCCGATATGGATGTGCGCGTGAAGCAGTACAAGCCAGGATGGTACGCCGCCTGGAACGATGTGGAGGACGACAAGGCCGACGCGATCACGCCGATGTATCAGATGAAGCGCGTCGCCGCCTTCCCCGCCTACGACGATCCTGACCGCAACCTTCTAATCCTCTATCGACTGGATCCGGCCACTGAGACGCCACCGCCGCCACGACACCGCGCGCGGCGGCACATCCCCAAGGCGCTGGTCACCAAGATGGGACAGCAGCCCAGCGATAATCAGCTGGAACATTGACGGGCGTGTTGCTTATCAGCAACACACGGCGGGTTTTCTCGTGCGTGCCAGCTGAAGAATTACGGCTATCGCAGAGAGCCGACAGCAAGATGGCAACCTTCGCTTAGACAGGCGAATTCGGATGTCGACATATTAGATTAATGGGGTAAGATCACGGGAGTTTGTTCCTGCCTAAACTGTCGCAGGAACCGTTGTAGTTTTTGCAGACCTCCCAAGTAATTATCTCGAGCGGGTACTTGTTGACGTGATTGTTCGCGGGTGGTCATGGACGTTTAATTCCTGGTTAGCTGGTTGCGCGCTGGCGATAGGTTGCGTGGCCGGTACGCCGCACTGTCTCGCGGCAGCCTTGGTCAACCGGCCCGGCGCGACCGTTGCGAGGCCGCGGCCCGCTGATCACGAAACGCCAGTAATGATGGGCATCCTGAGCGGCAGTGTCGCGGATCCGTCAGGCGCCAGAATCAATCAGGCTGCGGTACACGTGGAGAGCAGCAGTGTGCAGCGCGACGCGACGACGGATTCGACGGGAAGTTTTAGCATGCCGCTTCCGCCGGGATCCTATGCGGTCACGGTCACGGCCAGCGGCTTCCGCGCCTACACCACGAACGTCACGCTGACAGAACGGGCTCCCCGGGCAAACCTCAATATCAGGCTCCAAATAGCGGCGACGCCGGAGGAGATCACCGTCCCGTCGCAGGATACCGGCAGCACCGCGGCCGCGGAAAACAAGAGTGCCCTGGTATTGAATGCGGACCAGCTCAAAGAATTCTCTGACGACGACAGCATGTTCCAACAGGAGATCCTCGCGATGGCCGGTGGCGAAGGCGGCAAGCCCCCGGAGATCCTGATCAATGGTTTCTCCAATGGACACTTCCCGCCGAAGAACACGATCCGAGACATTCGGATCAATCAAAACCCCTACTCCGCGCAGTATGACAGGCTGGGCTTTGGCCGCGTGGAGATCTCTACGAAGCCCGGAACAAGCAAGTTGCATGGCGAGTTCGACACCTCTGGCACAGACAATGTCTTTAATGCCCAGAACCCCTACGCGACCGTCGAACCTCCTTACTACACGCTCAATATCAACGGAAATGTAAGCGGGTCGTTCAATCCGAAGACGTCTTTCTTCGTGAGCGGGCTACTCAATGATCTGCAGAACAACGCGATTGTTGTTGCAATTGATCCAACCTCGCTGGCGCCGCTGAATGAAGCGGTTCCGGCGCCGCAGGTTACGCAGAACTACAGTGGGCGTCTGGATCGTCAGGTCACGCGGACCAATACGTTCATGGGACGGTATGAGTACAACGAAGTTACGTTCAACAACAGTGGCGTAGGTCTGCTGGTGCTGCCCAGTGAAGGCATCGACACCACGACAACCACCAACAC
>Ga0302231_10001476_pt1 | contig 14598 bp, 14 predicted proteins | sample II_Palsa_N2_2_FD_193522 | JGI IMG/M metagenome (GOLD analysis project Ga0302231, IMG submission 193522) | Peat permafrost microbial communities from Stordalen Mire near Abisko, Sweden - II_Palsa_N2_2 | ecosystem: Environmental > Terrestrial > Soil > Palsa > Peat permafrost | place: Sweden...
TCTCTGCACCCACGGCGCCAAAGTAGCCGCACAGCACATCGTTACCTTGTTCACCGGGGAAATGACGGACTTGAAATGAGGCGATGAGCGGCAAACAATTTAAAACATGCAGGCGTCGTTTCCTCAGACAAAAGGCAGGTTGCCAGCCGGCCAGTGAGCCAGGCAGTCCAGTTTGAAGTGGGGCACAGGTCCGATCCATTGCCGTTGGCTCTTACTATTCCGAGCCGCTCCCTGACGGATCCGTTGTGGTATCAACAGCAAGCCCCAAAGTGCACCTCTTCAACTCGGCTGGTGTCCGGCAGTGGGAGTCAACTGGAAATGGTCTCGCCCAAGTTCTCATTGTCGGTGAGGGTTGTCTGCCTGGACTCTGGAAGGTGTCCTCGTTCACCAGTGGGCCAAGGGTTCGGACGTCTGGGGTGTCGCCGTCGATCCGTCCGATGGCACGATCTATGCCAGTGACAGGCGCAGTCATCACGTTCTGGTGTTTTAGTTGAGTTTCTGCAGGTTTTTCTGTGTAAGCCGGTTATTACTCTCTCTCGAGTACTATCTATTTTCTTATTTAGTGACCACCATGTTTGCGAGAGCCAGCCTCGATCGACACCTTGAGCCAGTTATTGCGGGGCGGGATCTGACACGTGGCAAACGCTGTGAACGCACAGGGCGGGTTGCGCGACCTGTTAAAGTCGAGGACGACCTTGCCGTCTGCCGAGGGCATGTCGACCGAGAGAAAGCGTCCGGAACCGTAGGTCGCGCCGGTGGTGGACGTGTGGTCGCGGAACATGAGGAACAAGGCGTCGTCCTCGACCACCGGCTCGAGCTGCTGCACCGTTCCCTCCCACTCAAACTCTGCCAGGCCGATGGCCACGTTGTCTTCCAAATCGCCCAGGATGTTTGGGATCTGGACCTTCTTGGGCTCGGCATAGGGCACCCACTTGGCCTCGACCCGTGCAGCGCTACTGTAGGGGAACCAGTCGATGCCGCGGAAGCCCGTGAGCGTGGGCGCCTGGCTGTCCCACGCACGGATGGCCCACTTGTCGCCTCGTTTAATGGCCATGATAAACACGCCCGATGCGACCTCGACCGTGTCCTTCTCCAGCTCCAGCGGCTTGCCGTTGTAGCTGACGGTCCCGCTGGCTTTGTCCAGCACTGCCACGCCCAGCTTGGTCGTGGGCCCCTCCTGGGCCTCTGCCAGCTTCACTCCGTACTCGTCCCCGGCCAGGACCGTGTTGGCGCCGTCGTGCAGCCACAGCAGGCCAGCCAGTGACAGCCAGCCAGTGGGGCTCTAGGCACGCAACCGAGTGAGCTGATACGTTTCTTTTTTGCGTTTATCCGCTACCTTGAGCGACGCCTCGTACGACTCCTTCCAGGCGGACCAGTCTTGTTCAGCCGACATTGCAAGCTGCTGGGGGCTGAACACGTTTTTATGGTGCAAACTGTGTTCGCTAGTTTCAGGCGGCGACCGGCCTCCCCCCTCCCCCTCCCCTCCCCTTGTCCTCGGCTTTCTAAAGGGCTCAGGCACACAAGGGACTGTGGAGTAGAGAAGCAGGTGTGCTCTTTTGTTGTTGGTGGTGATCGCGATTTCATGGCGAAATCAGCGCGTGATCAGGCGTCTTGTTTGTTTGGTGCGTCTGCTGATTTGGGGGTGGGTGGAGGGCTGCTGCTGCTGCTGCTTGTCCTGCTCCCCTTTGTCAGCGGCTGTCAATGCACCCTTTTTTTTTTTTTTGCCTGCCCTGCTTGTACTCATTGAACCAATCCCTCTTTTTTACGCGATTAGATAATAATGAAGCCAAGGAAACAAGCACCGCTGCTGGCACCCGTGGCGCTGCTCGTGGTGCTGTTGTTAGGCGGGCAGCAGCAGCAGCAGCAGGTCCTCCTAGTGGAGGCAACGAGCCCCGTGCTGCTGCGCGAAGAGGTGCGTGCCATGTTTGGCTTTGGCTACGACAGCTACATGCTGCACGCCTACCCCGCCGACGAGCTCAACCCGCTCGAGTGCACGGGCCGCGGCCCCGACAAGGCGCACCCCGAAAACATCAACATCAACGACGTGCTGGGCGACTTCTCCATGACGCTGATCGACACGCTGGACACGCACGTCGTCATGGGCAACGTCAGCGAGTTCCACAGCGCGGCACGGCGCGTGATGCTGCGCAAGTCGTTTGACATTGACTCGCTCGTGTCGGTGTTTGAGGTCACCATCCGCGTGCTCGGCGGGCTGCTGTCGGGGCACCTCGCGACCACGCTCGGGCCCTTTCGGGAGTTCTGGATCCCGGGGTACCAGAACGAGCTGCTCAACCTGGCGTACGACCTGGGCAAACGCATCCTGCCCGCCTTTGAGAACACGCGCACTGGGCTGCCCTTCCCGCGGGTCAACTTGCGCTACGGCATCACCAACGGCATCATCAACCAGACGTGCACCGCCGGCGCAGGGACGCTGCTGCTAGAGTTTGCAACGCTCAGTCGGCTCACGGGCGACACCCGGTTTGAGCGGGTGGCCAAGCGAGCACTGCATGCCCTGTGGAGCTACCGTTCGCAGCTCGATCTCCTCGGCAACGTCATTGACATCCAGGTAAGCTTGGTTTGAAAAGAAAAGAATTTTTATTTTTATTTACCAATTACTTTTTAACTTGTTGAAAAGACGGGCCAATGGGTCCAGCCAGAGAGCGGCGTGGGCGCCGGGATCGACTCGTACTTTGAATACGCGCTCAAGTCGTACGTGCTGCTGGGCGAGCAGTCGTACCTGGACCTGTTCACCGAGGCCTACGGCGCCGTCAACATGCACGTGCGCGACGACTCCAAGTACATTTACCGCAACGTGCACATGGACACGGGCGTGCAGCTGTCCAGCTGGGTCGACTCGCTGGGCGCGTTCCTCCCTGGCCTGCAGGTCCTCCACGGGGACATCAGTGCGGCGGAGCGTGGCCACGAGATCTACTATGCCCTGTGGCGCAAGTACGGCTCCCTGCCCGAGCGCTTTGACTTTGTCCGCAGGGACATCAACATTGCCGTGTACCCGCTCAGGCCCGAGCTGGCCGAGTCCACGTACTATCTCTACCGCGCCACCCGCGACCCGTACTACCTGGCCGTGGGCGAGGTGCTTGTTCGCGACCTGCAGCGCTACTCGCGCACCACCTGCGGCTACGCCACCCTGCGCAACGTCGTGCTCAAGGTGCACGAGGACCGCATGGAGAGTTTTTTCCTGAGCGAGACACTCAAGTACCTCTACCTGCTCTTTGACGAGGGCAACGTCTTCAACCGCTGGGACGACAACTGGGTCTTCACCACCGAGGGCCATCTGGTCCACGTGCCCCCCAGGTCGGCCCCCACGCCCGCTGCCGCGATCGCCCCCGCCACTGTCGGTCGCACAAAGCCAAAACAACAGCAGCAGCAGACGTGCCCAAGACCCGCAGAGCTGTCGCTGCCCGCCTCGTGGAACACGTACGGGACCCTCGGGATGCGCCCGCAGCACCACTCGGCAATCAGCAGGCTCGTGGGCTTTGAGAACGGCGTGCCCATGGCCGATACGCACGTGGCACGGCTCTCTGCGCCCTCGCCCTCCTCTGGCAAGCGCCCTCGATCCGCAGCAAAGCAGCAGCAGCAGCCCCCTTCGTCGCCAGCCCAACAAGAGCCTGCTGCCCTACGCAAGCAAAAGCAACGTCAGCACTTGCTAGACAGCATCAACAGCTACCAGCAGCAACAACGGGACCAGCGGATCTGCGCGCCCAGGACCAGCACAGCCGTTGCCGCGCAGCTCCTTGCCGAAAAGGCTGGCCATCCCTGGGGCCAGCCGTCGTCGCTGTCGTTTCACCTGGGCCCCGATCAGCCCAACCTGCTCGTGGCCGGCCGTGCATTTGGGCTGACGCTGTACACGAACCACGGCCTTGAGCTGACCATCGCCCCCGACGCGGTCCCATCCGACTGGTCCGACAGCACGTGGTCCACCCGCGGCGGAGCAGCGACGCAGACCTGCGCGCCGTACCCGTCCACACGGCCCCTCGTGAGCCCGTACGCGTTCATGTGCCCATTGGCGTTGGTGATAGAGAACGACGTGACGTACAGCGTGCTCAAGATCAACGGGCTGCCCACGGGCAACGCGTTCGCCCTGACCACGATCGTCTCCATTATCAACAATGACTTTCCCGCGGTGCCTGCCCAGGTCGTGCTGTCGGTCGATGCTGCTGGTGCTCCTGGGCAGCAGCAAAAGCTTGCCGCGTTTGGCGCGTTCCCGTCGCTGTTCTCCCTCACCCCGTGCGAGATCGAGGGCGGGGTCACCGGACGCCTCGTCGTGCTGGACTCGAGCGTTATCCGCGCCTGCAAAGCCGACGTGCTGCCAGAGCTGCTCGTGCGCGGCGCCGTGGTCGTGGCCGAGCGCGGCGGCTGCATGTTTAGCGAGAAGGCGAGCAACCTCGAGGCCAAGGGCGCAGTGGCTGTCATCATCGTCAACAAGGAGGACATCGCATTCCACATGTCGGGCCCAGGCGACAACGAGGAAGGGGAGCGGCACGCCCTCTCGTCAATGCCGACGGTCCAAGTGCCACGATCAAGGGGGATCGAGCTCTACACATTGGCCGCCCAGCACGCCAACATTTCCGTACATCTAAGCTAACTATTCTTTACTCATGATTTTTGCAAAACTGTACATAAATATGGCATAAACGGTCTAGAATGATTGTTTTTGATATTTTTTTTTATTTTTGGCTTCATCATTATTCACAGAATAACGCAGCAGCCACCAGACGGTCTTTCGTCGACATAGATGTTTCGGCCCGTGTACTGCGCCATGGGCGAGCCGGCCTTGCTCAGCGGCGTCGTGGACGTCAGTTGCGCGTGCAGCTGCGACTGAGGAGGCAGGGACACGTTCAGGATGTCCACTCGCTGGTACGACATCAGCGGTGTGGCCGGCACTGTACCGTAGTCGATCAGTTTAGCGTTGATCGGGGGAAGTCGAAGAAACTTGCAGACCGCTGTCGGTTTTTTGTCATTTGAAGTTTAATTTAAAATAAAAAAAAAATTTTTTTTTTTACCATTGCATCGGTGCGTGCTCAGGAATTTTTCAAAGCCACGAACGCCTAGATTGCCCTTTCCAAAGCCGTTTCCGTTGATGGTGTGCATCTGCGGGTCTATTAAAAAAAAACCATAATTCTTTTGTTCAGTTTTAGAAATCGTCGCCTTTTCTGTACCCGTGTAGAGATCGCCAACGCCCTGGATGTCGCAGACGAGGATCATGTGCCCAGAGGCCTCGTACGTAAAGTGGGAGAAGGCCTGGGGCGTGTTTCGCTCGTCGTCGTTCACAAAGCCAAAATTGTTGTTGTGTTTTCGGTACGGCCCTGCGATGAAGCGCTCCACCGCACACAGGTCACGGTTCTCGCGGTCCACGAGCTCGAGGATCCAGGCCTGGACGAAATCGACCTTTTTGGGCGCGTTGGACTGCGTTGTACGCGTTAATAATTGGGGACACGTTTCATGCTGTTTCACACTTACTTGGTTGAATTTTTTCGCCCATTCGGCCGCAAAGCACTGCATTTCCGCGTCCTGAAAGTAGGTCTCGCGGTCCTCGTCCGGGTCGATGGACATCTTTGCGACGTAGGTGACGTTCGAGTCGCCCGTCCTGGTATTGCTGCTGATGTCCTGCAAATGGTAAGCCTTGCGCAGCCCGCCGCGCGCAAACGGCTCTGCCTCCAGCTTGACCTTGACGCGGGTCGCCTTCCACATGCCCGTTTTCACGTTGAACGCGTGCTTGATGGCGTTCTCCACGGGCAGCTTACCAAAGTCTGGCGGGGGCCGGGCAACGACCGTTACAGGATAACCCTCGCGTTCTTTTCGCTGAGCTGTACTTTCTGGGGCGGCCATGTGGCGGTTGTTGTTGTTGTTGTTGGCCGCGCCGCGTGTCCTTGTCCCGGTTATTTCATCCACGAGCTGGCCTTTGCGCTCTTTGAACTCGGTCTGCGTGATAAAGCCCTACACGGTGAAACGTGAGTGAAACGTCTGTGGTGTTTCTTTTGCAGTACCTGGTCGTAAAGGTCTTTGAGCGCTTGTAGCTTGCCTCGCTGGTCGACGGTCAGCCCCGCTGTCGCTGCCGCAGCGGCCACTGCGGCCAGTGCTGGCCCAGGTTCGGTTGGTCTCCTCGGCGCTTGCCCACGGGTGATGGACGTTGACTTTGGGGCTGTCGCAGACGCTCCCTGGTCGGCCGGCACGCTGGCACTGCCGACGGCCTCCTCCGCCGACTCCTCCTGTAGCCTCTGGTACTGGTGCAGCGGGTCCATTCAAGTTTTCAAACGTTTAACGCTGAGTGCAAAACTAGGAGAGCGTCGGTGAGTAACCTCGCTAAATCTTAGTCGACTGCGCCAGAGATGAAAGAAAGAAAGAAAGAAATTGAGTTTTTCACATGTAGGCTAAAGTGGTAGGATGATATAGTCCTGGTTGAGGGCAGCGAGTGCGTCGCGATCCCCACCAGATGAAGACGACATGATGCAGGTGGCGATGCCAGAGAGAGAGAGAGAACAGAAGGCGGTGCTTATGTATATTAATAAATTGTAGAATTTCGCTGAGAACAAAATTCACTTTGCATTCATCGTTCACAATCGACATTAACTCGACGACGAAAGGGAAAAGGAACCCTAGCACTGCGATGGCGGACACACCTCACAGACAACAACTCGAATAAGTATGCCTTGTCCGACAATATGAAAAGGAGAGAAGAAAAGATGCGGTTGAAGGTGCGGTTGAATGTGCATGAATAGAGATGTAAATTCTCATCAATTGTGCACTCGGGGTTATTTTACACCGCCAGTGAACGACGTGTTCTCGTTCGCCCCCCATGCCTTCATCTGAGTGACCTTGTCGTCGCCGCGGATAAAGTTAAAGTGGACTAGGAAGGGCTTCTGGTCGTCCTGGGTGGTGGGCCACCCTGCCTTCCAGAGCCGTTTCATGTTGGCGACGAGCCCGCTGGCCGGCGAGCAGCACTTTGCCGACATGGGGTTCTTGCTAACGGTCTCGATGCCCGAGGGGAACTGGTCGTACGGGAGCTGGTCCACCAGCCTGGCGAGTTGGTCCGGCCGCTCTTTCAGCACGAGCCTGTTGAAGATGGTCTGGTCGTCGATGGCGAGGTCGGCGGCATCGGCAGTGCCCAGACGGTCGACAAAGGCGTCAAAGAGCTCGATCGACCGCGGGGAAGAGCGGCACACGTAAAAGCCAGTGTTGTACACGAGCCTCTCGGGTCTGTTGCTCTGCATGAGCACATCGACATCGGAGGACTGCTCGAGCCTGTCGATGACAGCGTCGATCGCGTTGGGGCTTGACCTCAAAAGCACAATGTCAACGTCGAAAAGGAGCACGTTGAGGCCGTGGCGCAGCAGGTACCGCACAATGGGGGCCTTGCACCGCACGAGGTGGACGTAGTCTCTGTTTTTGCCGTAGCCGAGCATGCCGACGTTGGTCTCTCGGCCGCTGATCGGCCAGGGCGGCAGCTCCCAGCCCACCTCCTGCCACATCGCCGCATCGGCCAGGTACACGTTCACGCCCCTGTCGCGCAGAAACTCGAACGAGGCCACGTCCAGACACACGACCACGGGAGAACGCGGGTCCACGCCGCCCACGTTGCGCAGCGACACGAGAAAGTTGAGCGCGACGTGCCGCATGGCATAGTTGGTGACGCCCAGCAACACGACGCCGCGGTGTAGCCTTTCATCGTGGCCGCGCACAAAGCCAAGAAAACTCGAAACGGGGTGTTTCACGTGCGTTGCATTCGCTTTTTTAAATAGGCTGAAGCGAAGAGGGTCGTCGTCACTTGCGCAGTAGACCAGCATCATCACCACCAGAAGCTGCAGCGACAACGCCACCACGAGTAACCGGTTGTTCATGCTGCGTGACCGCGAAAAAAAGAACTTTCTAGACGCTCGCCGACTGAGATCGGGTGTTCTGTTCGGAGACAGAGAGAGACATCCTGTCCTGCAGAGCCCGTCTGCCACGCGATCTGATCACTCGCGGTGCATTTCGTGGAGGACGGCACGGGCGTGTTTTTGAGGCGGAACAGTAACAACAGACAGCGAATGGTGGGTAGGTGTCTCCCAAATCGCAACGCAGACTTCCCAGTAGGTGTCCGCTGTTGGATGCCCGATCCGACGTCGAAAAATCAACTTCCCTGCACACGAGCTCACGCGACTTTTTGTTTACCCATGTTTACTTTTTTCACTCAAATGTTTTTTCTTCCGCTGCGTTTTTTTTTCGACTCCGACGACTCACCTCTTTCACAAAGCTCGCAGAAGCGACCATGCTGAAGGGCGAACCCTTGAACGACGTTGACGCCGGTAACTAGGACGTGCGTGCGTGTGTACTGACCCCCGACCCTCGCCCGCGTGCCTGGTTCTGCTCAGTGTTGCTGCGGACGGCGCTCAACAAGGACTCGAACGTGAACCCGCTCGAGGTGATCGAGCAGTGCCGCCGACGTGGCTCGGCGCTCGTCTCTAGCTCTGGTAGAGCCCCAAGCAGGCCGTCCAGCCGGTGATTTCTCACGTATGGTGATTGCAGGTCGACCGCTGGAGGCAGAGCCGCAAGTGACCAACATCCTCTCGACCTTTGTCGTCGCCCTGCACAAACGTACGCGTTGCTGTTTGTTCGCTTGCCGTCCTCGTGTATTGACAGGCCCCCCGTTGACTGTGCAGTGCAGAGCAAGACCTCGCCGCCCTCGGCCAGTGCGAGCCCGTCGTCATCGCCCGCTCCGTCACCTGCTCCGTCTCCGTCACCGCCTTCGTCATCGCCGCCGCCCCCGCCCAATGGCCCAGGCCCCAAGGTGACCGTGCGCGTTGTGCTGCTGTGGACGACGTGGGCGGCCGCACACATGGCCCAGCAGCGACAGCGAAAGACGCAGGAGCCGCTCCAGAACCAGCTCGAGTTCATCCGCTCGGCGCTCATCGGTAACAGAACCCGCCCTTTCACGACAGCCCTAATCTTTGCTGTCTGTCACAGCCATCGTCATTGCCGATGGCGGGGAGGAGGAGCAAGGCGTCATTGCGGCACTGGCTGTGCTCATCGGCAAGGTGCTGCGCTATTTGTTGGCAGGTATATGTTGTCTCCCTTCCATATGATATAACTCTCACACGGTTGAGCAGAGGTGCGCAATGTCCGCTTCCACGAGCTGTGCTTCCAGATCGACGACTTTCTCGTGAGCCCACCGGCCAGGCCGCTGTTCCCGTCCTATCGACCCCTCAACACCCCGCGTGTCCCTTTTGATTCCCTGGTCAACACTCGCGAGGCACGTTGCCATCCTTTCTAAATGTTACTTATGCCATGACCAATAGGCGTTGCTCAACGAGTTGCAGACATCGGTCGCCACGGCGGCAAGGGTAAACGTGCCCATGGCACCGCAGCGGCGGTTGAGTATATCGCAGCAAGTGTTGATGCAAAACAATGCGCTTGGGCCGATGCGCACGGGCACGTTCAACCTCCAATGGCGCAAGTTTGTGAACCAGCCAGGTACCCCTTTTTTCTTTTTTGGGGTGGTGGTGGTGGTTTACCTCCTCTCGCGCATTGCTAGGACCAAACGGGCTAGAGAGCGCATTGCTTTACGGCAAGCTGGAGGCCTTCCTATTGGCTTGTGTGTCGGCGATTTCCCGGGCACATAAGGCGCTCGATTCCAAGGTGTCGCAAGACGGCCTTCGCACGATCAACGAGGTCGCCGACTGGTTCTACTCGCTGTACGATGCGTCCATGGGAGACAAGGAAATCTGCGAGGCCATCCGGCTGGTTTCGGCCGTTCATTTATTTGCACGACATTGGATCGAAACATCCATCGCCGCCGTCTTCTGCTTTGATCCGTACATTTCTGCATGCCGAGAAACCCCTTTTTTTAAAAAGATTATTGCGTGCATTTAGGGAGACCCTGCTCAAGGTCCAAGGGACGACAGAGGGAAACATTGCCCAGATTGCAGCGTTCCTCGAGGGCCTCGCCCATAGATTGCGCGAATCAGCCCCCACGGTATTCAAATTATTCGTTTCCCATATTGCTAAAATAAAATTAAAAAAAAAACGTGTAGCCTGAGCTCATCGAGTCGTGCGATATCAGTGTGCGGACAGAGATCAACCAGTGGTCCGCAGCCCTCTTTGCCGCCATTGCCGATCGGGGTGATCATTTTGTGTTCAACTGAGAGGTCGAAATGTGTTACCATCAACTGTAGAAAGTGTTCACTGACTTGAAAAAGAAAGAAAGCCCCCCCTCCCAACGACTCGATGTTCTCCACCTACGGTTCCGCAATAATATTTTTTTTGATAGAGAGGGTCGCACATTTGCTACGCAAAACAGGAGTGAGAAAATTTTGAAAAATACGGTCACGGTACCTAAGAGGGTTAGGAGGGTTTTGAACACAGGGACACCTCGATCAGCGGCCGCAGCGACGAGGCCGATCTGAATAAAAGAATTTTTTTCCACAGACCAAGGACGACAACCTTGTCTACAAGGTCGAATGAAGATAATACTAGGATCTATGTTACCCTCGCTGAATTCATCAAGACGTGCAAGTGCAAGGTCATGATTGTCGTAAATGACAACGTGTTGCAACGTCATTACCAGTCAAACATTAGCACTGTACGGCCATATTTCCAGGCAGTGACATACCCATGGCTGAATCGCCGTCAATGGTAACGCTCCTCTCTCTCTCTCTCTCTCTGACTGTGGTTTAACAAACACACGCGTGTTCCAGACGACGCGGCTGTCGATGCGGGTGCAGCACGGTGAAGCGGATGCGTCGATGGTCGCTGCCGCCAACCAGGTAAGCGTTATGAAAAAGTACGGGGTTTTGAATTCTGTCCTCGTGGCTCGAATGAAAAAAAGGTGCTCGAGACGGTGCGGCGTAACCGGGAGCGACGCGAGCATCGGCGGCAGCGCAAGGGCACGGCGTCACCGTCACCGGCCGCGTCATCATCGAGCCCATCGGCGTCCATGACGCCCACCATTGGACTGTTGCCCAGCGAGCGGCCGACGTGCTTTCTCTGTGGCGAGGTGCTCATCGGCGACCTGCAGAGCATCAATGCTCACGTGGATCGCTGTCTGCTCATGGTCGGCGCTGTGGCCGGTTCAGCGGCGGCTGGTGGCACTAATGGCGGCGGCGGTATCAATGGGGATATGGGGACAACCCCGACGTTCAAGCGGAAGCGAGGGAGACCGCGCAAGGGGGAGTCGCCGTACAGCATCGGGGCTGCTGCTGCTGCTGCTGCTGCTGCTGCTGCAAGCGATGGAGTGTTCCTGCAGCCGACGGGGGCGGCAGAGGGGATGGGCGGCGAGGTGTACGAGACGTACAGCTGGGCAGGTCAGACAAGGGTGCGTGCGACGTCCCTGGTCCCTGGGGGCATGGCGGCGCTGGGGTACGCAACGACGTCGTCCAGGCAGTCGCAGGATGTGGACGACGATCTGGAGGTGGAGGAGGACGAGACCCACACGTTTGGCCAGAGCCAGTACGGATCAAACATACTGTAAATGATACTTAAAATAAAAAAAAAGATATTCGGAGCGGGATCTGCTGATGATGAGCACTACGGCAGACGAGCTCGCAGCTGCATTGGCCGCTGTCACCGGGCCTGCTGTCGCCGCCGCCACGTCCTCTAGCGGGTCGGCCGCAGCGGATGCCCTTGTGCTGCAAGCGCTAAAGGAGAGGATCCGCGAGCAGGACCAGCTGCTTCAAAAGACGCCGCGGTGTCTCGTGTGCCTGAGCTCGTACGACGTGCCGCTCGTGTCAATCCAGTGCTGGCACGTTCACTGCGAGCGATGCTGGCTTCAGGTAACGGGATTAGAGCATATGTATTTCAAAAACTAACTTTTATTTTTTCTCACAGACTCTGGGGGCTAAAAGGGTATGTCCCCAGTGCAACGTGATCACGTCGCCGGGCGATTTGCGCAAGCTGTTCTTGTAGGTAGCCGCACATTTGTTTAGGTCGGGATAAGTAGATGCCATGCAAATGACACACTGGACATGCTTATTTTATGCTGTATCGGAAGCAGATGCAGTCTCTACTGTGACTGCCTGCTCTTGCTGTTGCTGAGGAGGCTGCTGATGAGGAGGCTTGCGGATGAGCGACTGGATGAAGGCAGCGGGTCCGTTGGAGCTGTTGGCGGGCGAGTTGCGGTTCTTGACCACGTCGACCTTTTCCTTGTGGATCGCGAACGAAGGTGTGACCCAGGCGTTGCACGAGCACGAGCTTCCAGACCAGTGGAACGCCCCGAGCTTGGCCTTGCAGTTGGAGTTGGGGCAGAGCAGCTTGCCGCCTTCGTTGTACGAGTTGCCGATGCCCTCCATCCACGCGTGGGGCTCGAGGAAATGCAGCGTGCACCCCGGCTTCGATACAAACTTGCTGATGAGCGACACTTCGGAGCGCTCGCCGATGCCTGGTGTGTGCTCTATGATCGCGTCGGGCAGGGCGAGGAGACGGCGACAGCTGCGACACCGGATCGCACCGTCAATGGCATCGGCCGCGGCTGGGTCCTTGATGAACTCGGCGCCCTTGGGGTTGGTGGCTGCCATGTTGACGCGGAGCATCTTCTTGACGAGCGTGTGGTCCATGTCCACCGTCCACTGCATCTTGCCAAAGACCTCGAGCTGCCGTCGGAAAAAGTTGTTTGGGCTATTTCCAAGTGGATTTTAACAAGGGAGGACGGATGAGGGGTGACGGTACCAGGCCATGCTGTGTCTTGCACGAATGATCGCAAAGGCCTCTGCAAACTGGAGCTTTTGCGAGTGCATGATATAAGCGATGATCATTGACGAGCTTCGAGAGATGCCTAGATCGGGTGGGGTGGGATTACAATTATTCTCTCTCTCTCTCTTTGAAAGCGATCGCCAGCTTTTCTACCTGCGGCACAGTGCACCAGGACCGGCCCCTTCTTGAACCCCTCCTCGATGAATGCGATCGCCTTGGGGAACAGGTCGAGGATGACCTCACTGTCCACGTCCACAACGTCTGGAAAGCACAGGTAGTCGAAGCCCTGCTCGCCCAGCTCCAGGTCAAACCCGACCGATAAGACCGACTTGATCGCAGCGGCCCTCAGCTGGTCAAAGCTGCGTGCAAACTCGACGCTGAGCGTCCCTTTGTGTGTCAGACAACCAGCCCACTCATTCAATGCCAACGTACTTGCTAATGATCAACGGCGTGGGTGCAGGGAGGATCTCCCGCGACATCGGGCTGTAGCCAAACATCCTTTTGCTGTTGTCTGTCTTTCCGGGTGTTAACAGGGCTCTTTACAGTCGAACGTTGCGCAAAATGACACGAAAACGCACGCGTGGCGGCTCTGGTCACCATTTTGTAAAGTGCGCCTCCCTGCAAAACTCCCTCCACAAACTTCAAAAAACTTTCGACAAAATGGTCACGACCGACGTTCAGCTCAAGGACGCAGCCCAGGACGGGATCTCTGCCGTCGCCTTTAGGTGTGTCCTTATCCCCAAACCTCCTCTCCAATACCTGACCCGTTTGGTGCGTTCTTCTTGTTCTCAAAACCAGCAAGCAGACGAGCAACAACACGCATCTGCTCGTGGCCAGCTGGGACGGCACGGTTCGCCTGCACGACTTTGCCGCCAACGAGGTGCGCGCACGGTTCGACCAGACGTACCCGCAGCTGGACGCGTGCTTTGGAGCGGACGGCACAAGGGCGTTCTCGGGCGGGCTCGACAGGACAGTTCACAGGTGATTTTCTTTTTTTTGAAAAACCGTTACAGAACTAATTTTGCCATGTCGTATTTTTTTTACTAGCTACGATCTCGTGAAACAGACACAGACGACGCTGGGCACGCACGATGACACCATCCGCACCGTTGTGTATCATGCCCAGTCGAGTAATCTACTTTTTTGCATAGTTTTTTCCAATTAGAAAATAATTATTCATGAATTTGTAGATGTACTCTTGACGGGCAGCTGGGACAAGACGGTCAAGCTGTGGGACCCCCGTGCCTCCACACCGGCACAGGGCACGTTTGCTCAACACGACACTGTGTACACAATGGACGTGACGGACCGGCGGCTGGTCGTGGGCACGGCAGGGCGACAGGTCAGCGTGTTTGACTTGCGCAACTTGAGCGAGCCCGAGCAGAAGCGCGAGTCGTCGCTCAAGTTCCAGACGAGGTGCATCAGGTGCCTCCCTTCTGGCGAAGGGTATGCGCTCAGCTCGATCCAGGGACGCGTGGCCGTCGAGTACTTTGACCAGGCCCCAGAGATCCAGAAGCGCAAGTTTGCCTTCCGCTGCCACCGCGTCAAGGAGAACGGCGTCGAGACTGTCTACCCCGTCCACGCGATGGCATTCAACGCAAAGCACGGGACGTTTGCCACGGGCGGCGGCGACGGGATCGTCAGCGTGTGGGACCCCGTCAACCAAAAGCGCCTTCGCGAGTTTCCAAAGTACCCAGCGGCGATCTCGTCCCTGTCCTTTTCGCCCAATGGAGACTACCTCGCCATCGCTGCGTCGTACGCTTGGGAGGACGGCGAGAAAGAGTAATGCACAAAAAAAAAAAATATTTTTTTTTGGAAGCCTAATTTTTAATTAGACAATTTGACACCACAAATGCCGTCTTTGTCCGCGCCGTTCCCGAGAGCGATGTCAAGCCCAAGCCCAAGGCGTGATAGCAT
>Ga0302231_10001487_pt1 | contig 14494 bp, 8 predicted proteins | sample II_Palsa_N2_2_FD_193522 | JGI IMG/M metagenome (GOLD analysis project Ga0302231, IMG submission 193522) | Peat permafrost microbial communities from Stordalen Mire near Abisko, Sweden - II_Palsa_N2_2 | ecosystem: Environmental > Terrestrial > Soil > Palsa > Peat permafrost | place: Sweden...
TGCACCGTGGTGGTAGCGCGATCAAGGCGAGCCTGAGTGCGGAAGAAAAGCGTATCGCCATCCGCGCAGCCGGTGCCTTGGGGCTTGGAATCGCCGGCGTCGATCTGCTGCGTTCGAACCGCGGTCCATTGTTACTTGAGGTAAATGCCTCGCCAGGGCTTGAAGGAATCGAAGCGGCCACTGGCGTGAACGTGGCTGGGGCGATCATGGACCTGCTGCAGTCCAAGGCCGGCTAGTTTCACGGGTCACGGTGCGCCCTTCACCTGCTACGAAGGGCATAGTACGAAAGTCTTCGTTGACAACGCTTTGAATGCCGTCCTACCATCCAGTGAAGATGGCCAGGCATGGGATTCCTCATGACGAGGAATGGCAGGGTCGAGGGACGGGGATCATGAAAGTAAAGGTATGGCTGTTGGGCGCGGTCGCGGTGATGATATTGCAGACAACGGCGGTCAATGCCTCGGGCACCGAGACGATCGTCAAGGCTGAGACCAAAGCCGAATTCGCCGCTGTGGCCGGCGAGGTACAGAAACAGTTGCAGCCGGGTGGCCGCTTCGAATTTGCTACCACCAAGGAACGCACGGACATCGATGCAAACCTGGGCGACATGCAGTCGCTTTACGACAAATTCGGCACGGTATCTGCCATGGATCAGAAGTCGAAACTTCAGCTTTTCAACGATCAGGAAGCCCTGAACGCTACGCTTACCCGGCGTGATGACAAGCGACTGGTGTGTGAGCATGTAGCACCACTCGGGTCCAATATTCCACGGACTACGTGTCGTACCTACGGCCAAATGGAGCGGGATCATCGTGATACTCAGCACTTCCTGGAGCAGACTGGGCAAGTCCAGTCACTTAATGGTTCTAAGCTGGGTAACTAGATTGCAGCGGAATCTTCAGTCCGTCGGGAGAGCGAGCCACGCCTGTTTGGAGATGGTGAATTGACATGAAAAAGGGTTTGTCAGACGCACCGAGGCCCACCGAGGGCGAGCTGGAGATTCTGCATATCCTCTGGACGCGTGGTGCCTGCACCGTGCGAGATGTTCATGACGTGCTTCATCTGGGTGAAGGTACGGGTTACACCACGGCACTAAAGCTGCTCCAAGTCATGCATGCCAAAGGACTGGTGGAGCGTGATGATGCGCAGCGTGCGCATGTATACCGTGCTGCGGTGAGCAAGGAACGCACGCAGAAGAGTTTCATGGCGGACATGGTGCAGCGAGTATTCGAAGGATCTTCATCGCAATTGGTTCTGCATGCGCTGGGAAGCCAGCACGCCAGTCGCGAGGAGTTGGACGCCATACGCCGTTTGCTGAACAAACTCGACAAGGATGTGCCGTGATGGATACGCTGCCGTTGATGCTTGCCAGCGTGCGGCTTGTCGGTTGGGCGCTCGTGCATTTTCTCTGGCAGGGCGCATTGCTGGGGTTGATCTACTGGATGGGTCGGGCAGTGCTTCCCCGTGGAGAGGCGCGTTATCGCTTCGGCATGGCTACGCTGATCGTGCTCGCGATTTGTCCCTTACTGACAGTCTGGCGGTTGTTGCGTACGGCATCCCCGACGATAGAGTCACTGCCAAGCGTCGCATTGGCTACCCTTGCCAATCCGGAACCTGCAACGGCTGCGCCATGGGTTCTGGATTCCGTATTGAATGCGATCCTGCCGTGGCTGGTACTGGTTTGGTCGCTGGGTGTCCTTTTTCTGTCGTTACGCGCGTGGCGACAGTGGCGAACCGTGACAATACTGGTTCGTGCGGCCGAATCAGTGCCGATGTGGCAATCCATGGTCACAACGATGGCAAGACGCTTTGGCCTGCGTCGGCATGTGAGGGTACTTTGCAGCAAGATCATCGCCACGCCGGTTCTGGTCGGTTGGATACGGCCGGTCATCCTGTTGCCGATGGCCGTGGTGTGCAATTTTCCGGCGGCGCAGATCGAATTGATTTTTGCGCACGAGCTGGCGCATCTGCGGCGTTGGGATCCGCTAGCCAATCTGTTCCAGGTCGTTCTGGAAACATTGCATTTCTATCACCCTGTGGTGCACTGGATTTCGCGGGACGTGCGCAATGAGCGCGAAATCTGTTGCGATGCCATGGCTCTGTCGGTCAATGGTGGCAGTCGATATGAATTCGTGGCGGCGCTCGCTGAGCTTGGTGAACTGAGCAAGCGGCATGGCTCGCTGCTGCTTGCAGCGAAGGGTGGAATATTGCTGGATCGCGTCCAGCAGATCGTGTTGCAGCGACCGGAGCAGCCTGCGCGAGCCGGCATGTCGGCTCGCTTTGTCGCCGTGCTCATAGGCGCACTATTGGTGGCGACCACATTGCGACTCGAATGGAGCCAGGCGCAGCTGCAGAGAAATCTCACTGAATCCCTTGAGCAGCTGACTGCAACGCTCGCACCGCATTGGTTGCCGCTGGCGCAGCCCATTGAAGTTATGCACTGGTCGGATCTGGTTCCTGCGCATGTCAATGTCATGCGCCCAGCGGTCATCGAGTCGCCACCGGCGGCGGCTGATTCGACGTGGCTGCCGATCGGCGGCCAAGAAGCCATCGCGTTGCCCCGTCTCTCACCCGCAACCTTGCGTATTCCGGATATGCCGCGTGCTGATAGGGAACTGCATTTGCCAATCGCCGATCAGACATCCGTCTCGGATGCTTCTGCTACTCCGACGCCGATCCGGATTCGCCAGCCGGTTTATCCCGAGGGTGCACTGATACACGGTATTGAGGGTAAGGTAATGGTCGAGTTCGGCATTGCTGCTGATGGCAGCGTGCAGGATTTGTACGTGATCAGCGCCAAGCCAGCGGGCACCTTCGATCAGGCGGCTTTACAGGCGATGCGTGGCTGGAAGTACGACACGGGCGCGGGAGTATCGCCACAACGCCGCTATCGGCAAACCTTGGCATTCACTTTGAGTACGGCCCGTCCTGATGGCGTGCGATCCAGTACATCCGTTGGCGATGGAATTCAGGCTCAGGCGGGTTGTCAGGTGTCCACTGGTACGCATATCTGCCGTTGGCCGGATAACTCCAGTTCTGCCAGCACCGGAATAGCGATCAGTTCTGTCAATGGAAAGTGAGGCCGCTGCAGAGGTTTCTTGAAGAGGAATCGCGCGCGGCCGGTTAACCCCTCCATAACCCCTTGCCGTTTATAAAGTCTCCACCGGTTATCGGCTTGATGTTACGGCTTGCCAAGGCTCGTGATTGCTGATGATGGTATCGGGACGATAGCTTGGGCTCAGGTGTGGCGACGGCGAGTCGTGCATCTGGGCCTTTTTCTTGTCCGTACGACGTCCGATTCAGTTTCGCGTGGTAATTGGCGGGATTCCCCGCACCAAGCTTGTTAAGCTTGCAGCCTCAGCCGTTCCGTGCAACGGCTGCGTAGGAGTGATACATGCGCGTTCTGGTGATCGAAGACAACAGCGATATCGCGACCAACATCGGCGATTATCTGGAAGACCGCGGCCATGTGGTCGATTTCGCCGGCGACGGTGTCACCGGCTTGCATCTGGCAGTGGTGCACGATTTCGACGTCATCGTGCTGGACCTCACCTTGCCCGGCATGGACGGGTTGGAAGTGGCGCGCAAGCTGCGCCATGAAGCGCACAAGCAGACGCCGATCCTGATGCTGACGGCGCGTGATGCGCTGGAACAAAAGCTGATCGGTTTCGAATCCGGCGCCGACGACTACATGACCAAGCCGTTTGCGCTGCAGGAAATCGCGGCGCGACTCGAAGTGCTGGCGCGTCGCGGTAAAGGCCCGCAGAGCCGCGTGCTTAAAGTGGCTGATCTCACGTTCAACCTCGATACGCTGACGGTGAATCGCGAAGGCAAGTCGATCCAGCTCAACCCGATCGGCCTGAAGTTGCTGCAGGCGCTGATGGAGGCCAGTCCGTCGGTGGTAACAAGACAGGATTTGGAGCAACGTGTGTGGGGTGAGGAGTTGCCCGATAGCGACTCTTTGCGCGTGCATATCCATGGCTTACGCGCGGCGATCGACAAGCCGTTCGAGAAGCCTTTGATTCACACGCGGCACGGCATTGGCTATCGGATGGTCGAGCCGGATGCAGTCCAGGCGTAAGCTTCGCTTTCGATTGATTGTCTCGTTCGCGCTGTTTGGCTTCGGGCTCAGCGCGCTCTTTGCCGTGGCGGCGTTGTACGTGCGCGCCAAGGTAGAAAATCAGCTTATCAACGACAGTTTGCAGAACGATACGGATCAGGCAGTTGATCAGATCATCGCGCATCCTGATCAGCAAGCGCACTCCGAATTGCTCGAAGCCTGGTTCAAAAGCGATCGTACGATCTACAAGATGCCACTGGCCTGGCAGGACCTGGGTACGGGAGTTCATGACATCCAGGAAACGGATACTAGCGGCAAGGCCAGACACTACAAGCTCGCCGTCCGGCGCAAGAACGGCATCATCGGTTTTACTCGATATGACATCAGTCGCGAAGATCTAGGTAAGCGGCAGCTGATCACGTCCCTCATCGGTGCGGTGATTATTTTCAGCCTGCTCTCGTTGGGCATTGGCCTGTGGCTCTCGCGCAAAGTTCTCAAACCTGTCACTGAACTCGCGCATCGCCTGCGCGGTTTTCGCAAGGCCGGCAAGGCCGAGCCACTGGCAGTGCATTTCGCCGATGACGAAGTGGGCGAGCTGGCGCATGCGTTGGACGAATACTCCGAACGACTTACCGCGATGGTCGAGCGCGATCGCGAATTCAATTCGGACGTAAGCCATGAGCTGCGTACGCCGTTGGCAGTGATCGCCAGCACGACGGAACTGCTGCAGGGCTCGCCTGACCTCAGTGAAAAAATCAGCGAACGCCTGAAGCGCATTGAACGTGCATCTCGTCAGGCGACCGAGCTGATCGAAGCCCTGCTTTTGCTGTCCCGTGCCGAACGGCGCGGGCCGACGCGTGGCGAAACCACCGAGGTGGGCAAGGTGGCCTCTGACGTGATCGAGAGCCAGCGGCCGCAGATGCGCGGCAAGCCGATTGAGATCGAATTGATCGTCAATGCCCCGGTAACCGTGAATGCGCCGGCATCGGTACTATCAGTGGCGCTCACCAACCTCATCGGTAACGCGATCAAGTACACGCTGGAAGGCAGCGTGCGCGTCGAGGTCGGCAAAGGCCGTATCGAAGTGATCGATACCGGTCCCGGCATCAAGCCGGAGGACGCCGAGCGGCTTTTCCAGCGCGGCGTACGTGGCGAAGGCGCAGGCGGCAGCGGTGCGGGTCTCGGTCTGGCGATTGTGCGCCGGTTGTGCGAACTCTACGGTTGGGACGTATCGATGCGTCCGCGCAGTGATGCCAACGGCGCGATTGCCTGCATCGTTTTCAAATAGTGTTTCACGCTGCCGGCCGCGCAAGGCGGTCGGGGTTCGTAATGTCGAGTGCCGCACAAGAACGGTACGAAATATTGCTGCATCGCACAATATGTGACCGACCGCACGTAGTGCGGGTGGACATGAGTGGAGTGAGTGTTGACACTCGCTATCAAAGACGGATGGTTTCTTGTCCCGGCATAGCATCGAAAGTGGGTGTTCATTTGCTATCAGGCTTTCGGTGAGATGTCTTTCCATTTAGGTGATTTGATCGGCAGATCCACTGCTGGTGATGGTTCTCCTTTAAATATCCGGATTTCCTGAAGATCCGGAAATAAAACAACGTTAGAGACGATTTAAGTGTCGCCACACCGGCCACGCGATGGATTCGTGCGCCTTGTTGAATCAGCAGCACAAGGAACTACGAAGGCAGGTGCAGTGGCGAATACCGGGATTCCATATCACCAGATCGCAACGAGATAACCGAGGGCCGATGCAGGTGATGTGCAGCGATACAGGATCGTCGTGACTGCACGTTCGATCGAATGGGTACGGCTGAGCAGACATCGAAGGAAGGATGTGAGATGAATGAGTACGAGGATGTTTCGTTACCGTTGACCACAGCGCAACGTGGTCTGTGGGTCGGCCAGAAAATTGCGGCCGCCGATACCACCATGAATATTGCCGAGGCGGTCGAAATCTGCGGTCCGGTGGATCCTGCACTATTCCAGCGGGCGCTGTCGCAGGTGACCTGCGAAGCGGACACCCTGCGTGTTTGCATCGTCGAACAGAACGGCAAGCCGAGGCAGATCATCCGGCCGATCTACCAAGGTGAGTTTCCGTTCATTGACGCCAGTCACGAGGCCGATCCGGAGGCCGCCGCAAAAGCCTGGATGAACGACGAAATCATCCGGCCGGTCGACCTCGCGCACGATGCGTTGTGGGTGAGTGCGCTGATCAAGCTCGCCGATGACCGTTACTACTGGTACCAGCGCGCGCATCATGCGGTGTACGACGGTTATAGCGGCGGCATGGTTGCGCGCCGGGTGGCCGAGCTCTATACGGCCTACGCGGAGGGGTGCGAGCCAGCGCCGAGTGGATTCGGTTCGCTGCATACCCTGATCGAGGGCGAGGCCGTTTATCGAGACTCAGATCGCTTCCGTCGCGACCGCGAATACTGGAAAGAGCAGCTCGCCCAGTTGCCCGAGGCGGTTACCTTGTCGCGTAACACTCGTCGGCGCAGCATGGGTGGTCTGCTGCGCAGTATCGGTCATCTTTCAGTCGAGACGACACAGCGTCTGGGTGAGCTGGGCAAGCTTACGGCGGCGAGCTTGCCGCAAGTACTGATCGGCCTGGTCGCTGCCTACTATCACCGCGCTACCGGTGCCAACGACCTGGTCATGGGCATGCCGGTTTCCGGACGCATCAATGCCACTCTGCGTAGTGCACCCGGAATGGTTGCAAACGCGGTAAGCATTCGCCTGTTCTTTACGCCAGAAATGACGGCGGCAGAGCTATTTGCGCAAGTGTCGAAGACCGTGCGGCAGTCGTTGCGGCACCAGCAGTACCGCTATGAGGATTTGCGCCGCGACCTTGGCCTGATCAGCGAAGGCCAGCACATTGCCTGGCTCGGTGTGAACATCGAACCGTTCGACTATCAGCTCAACTTCGCCGGTGCAAGTTCCATCGCGCACAACATGTCCAATGGCTCGGCGGAAGATCTCACGGTCTTCGTCTACGACCGTGGCAACGATAGCCCGTTGCGCTTCGATTTCGACGCCAACCCCGCTCTGTATTCGATGGCCGAACTTGACGAACACCGGCGTCGACTGGTGCGCCTGATCGAAGCCGTGTTGGCCGATCCGACACAGCCGCTGCGGCAGATCGACATACTTGGCGAAGAAGAGCGCCAGCGCCTGCTGGTCGACTGGAACGACACGGCGGCGCCGTTGTCCGACCAGCGCCTGCCAGCACTGGTCGCGCGTCATGCGCGGCTGACCCCGCAAGCGCCGGCGGTGGTATTCGAAAACAACGTCATCAGCTATCGCGAACTGCATGCACGCAGCGTCAGTCAGGCCCGCCAGTTGCTCGCCGATGGCGTGGAGCCGGGTGACGTAGTAGCGGTGGCCTTGCCGCGCAGCGAGCAACTGCTGGTTGTGCTGCTGGCGATCATGCGGACCGGCGCGGCGTATCTGCCGATCGATCTGGACAGCCCGGCTGAGCGTACGGCGCTGGTGCTGGCCGATGCGTCGCCGATCGTGCTGATCGCCCAGCCCGAAATGCACGCGCGTTTTGCTCTCGGTGGCTTGCTGCTGCTGGCGCCGGAAGAACTGGATACATCGTCAGGCGAAACGCTATCTGGCGAGACCTTGTACGAGCCTGATCTCAGCGTAGCGGAAAGCACGGCGTATGTGCTCTACACCTCAGGTTCCACCGGCCGGCCCAAGGGTGTGGAAGTCACTCATCGCAATCTGGGCAATTTCCTGCAAGGTATGCAGGATCAGCTTAGGCCGGTGGCAAGCGATCGCTTTTTGGCTGTGACTACGGTGATCTTCGATATTGCCGGACTCGAACTGTATCTGCCGCTCACCGTTGGCGCGCAAGTGGTGATGGCCAGTTGCGAAGCAGTGCGCAATCCACCACTGCTGGCGCAGCTTATTCAACGCAGCGGTGCCACCCACGTGCAGGCTACGCCATCGTTGTGGCGCGTGCTTCTGACGAGTGCGGAAACGAAACTGGACGGCGTGCATGCACTGGTGGGTGGTGAAGCGCTCAGTGCGGAACTGGCTGGCCGCCTGCAGCGTCATGCTGCGCGTGTCACGCAGTTCTACGGCCCGACTGAAACCACCGTATGGTCGACGGCATTCGAACTGGGCAGCCTCGACCAGGCGCCGCCATCGATTGGCCGGCCCATCCTCAACACCCGGCTCTATGTGCTCAATGAAGATCGCCAGCCCGTGCTGACCGGTGCGATTGGCGAGCTGTATATCGGCGGCGCCGGTGTCGCCAAGGGTTATCTCAATCGTCCACAACTTACCGAGGAGCGTTTCCCGGCCGACCCATTCGTGGCCGATGGCAGCCGGATGTATCGCACCGGCGATCTGGTGCGCTGGAGCGATGATGGCTTGCTGAGTTTCATCGGGCGCGCGGATGGTCAGGTGAAAGTCCGCGGCCATCGCGTCGAGTTGGGTGAAATCGAAGCCCAACTGCTCGAGCACGTCGCCATCACGGCGGCCGCCGTTGCCGCGCATCGCGATGCGGAAGGCATCGTCACGCTAGCCGGTTATCTGGTGGTGGCGGCTGGCGCCACCATCGATACCGATGCTGTGCGTGTCTATCTGTCCAGCCGATTGCCGGAATACATGATGCCGGCCAGCTTCATGCTGCTTGATGCGTTACCCCTGACACCGAACGGCAAGTTGGACCGCAAGGCATTGCCGCAGCCCGAGCGGCAATCCCGCGCGGCTTATGTCGAGCCGGTGACCCAGATCGAGCAGAAACTGGCGGCGTTGTGGCAGCAGATTCTTGGGCTGGAGCGAGTGGGTCTGCACGATAATTTCTTCGAGATCGGTGGCGATTCACTGAGCGCGGCAGAAATGCTTGCGCGCTTCCCCGAGCATTTTTCCATGGAGTTGCCGCTAAGCAGCTTGTTCGAGGCCTCCACCATTGCTGGTTTGGCCGGCTATCTGCAGCGTGCGGATAGCCTGAGTGACCCGCTGGGTTCATTGCTGCCGCTGCGTCTGTCGCAACAGCAGCGGCCGCTGTTCTGTATCCACCCGGTGGTCGGTATCAGCTGGGGCTACGCCAACATGCTGCGCCATCTGGACGGCAAGCTGCCAGTCTATGGTCTGCAATCGCATGGCCTACGTGGCAAGACGTCGTTGCCTGAAAGCATCGAGGAAATGGCGGCGGATTATCTGGTGCAGATCCGGCGCAAACAGCCGCACGGGCCGTATCGTCTGCTGGGCTGGTCGCTGGGCGGCCTGATTGCGCACGCCATCGCGGCACAGCTGCAAGCTCAGGGCGAGCACGTGGAATGCCTGGCGATGATGGATTCGTATCCCTTCGTTACCGATGATGCGCAGGCGTGCAGTGACGAAGCGCTCGAGGTCCAGGCGATTCTGCACTTCCTCGGCTTCCATCAATTGGCCAGAGACAATCCGCCCGCAAACATGGATGCGTTGAGCGATGCGCTATGCCGCGAATACGACGTGTTTTCGGTGCCGCTGGTGCAGGAGATCATGAAGAGTGACCCGCAGCTGATCGATCACGTATCGGCGGTGACCCGCAATAATCTGCGGCTGGCCCGGCAATACGTGCCACAGCTGATCGATGCCGACTTGCTGTTCTTCCATGCCACCGCCAATGAACCGGTTGAGCTGGACGGATTGCTGCAATACCACCCGCGGGCGTGGCGGTCGTTTGTGGGCGGCCGGATCGAGACACACGAGATCGATTGCCATCATCAGAACATGCTGGAAGCCGGGCCGGCGGCACAGATCGGTGGCCTATTGCAGCAAAAGCTGACGGCTTTGCACGCAGCGAAGTCGGCGCTGCCAACCCTGCTGCGCCAGGCTGTCGTGCCAGAGCCCATGAAGACGGTCGATCGTGAAATGGCCGATCTGGGGGCGGTTTGTGTCTGATCTGAAGGGCATACGCGCACCTATCGCGATCTTTACCATCGGCACGCAGGGCGATATACGGCCTTGCGTAGCTCTGGGGCAGGGCTTGCAGCGCGCTGGCTATCCGGTGCGCATCGTCACCAGCGATAATTTTGCCGAGCTGGTTCGTGGCGCCGGGCTGGAGTTTTTCCCGCTGACCAGCAATTTCCAGACACTGCTGGAGGCCGATCGCAGCATTGCCGATCAGGGGCTGAATATGCGCGCGATGGCGCGTACCTTCCGCGACTGTTTTGCGGATTGGGCCACCCACTGGGTTGAGGAGGGCATGGCCGCGAGCGATGGCGCGGGCCTGTTGATCGGTGTCGGCAACAGCACCTTGCTGGCGCAATCGCTGGCCCAGCGGCGCGGCCTGCCGTTCGTGCGCGCGCAGTTACAACCGCTGACGCCATCGAAAATTCTGCCGCCGATGGTGCTCGCTGGTACTCGCAGCCAATTGCCCGGTGCCTTGAGCATGGGCGCCTACCATCTGCTGCGCTTGTTGGTGTGGCAGGTGATGCGCCCGGCGATCAACGGCATCGTCCGGCCTCAGCTTGGTCTGCGCGGCTATCCCTGGTATGGGCCGTATTTCAATGAAGGCGAGGCGCGCGGCCGGGTGATTTATGGTTTCAGCCAGCACGTGCTGCCACGGCCGGCCGATTGGCCAGGCACGGCACAGGTGGCCGGTTACTGGTTTCTCGACCAACCGCAATGGCAGCCATCGGATGCCTTGCGCGATTTCCTCGATGCCGGCCCCAAGCCGGTGTATATCGGCTTCGGCAGCATGGTTAGCAGCGATGCCGTGGGATTCACCAGGAAAATACTCGATGGCGTGCGCAAGAGTGGTCAGCGTGCCGTGCTGGCCACCGGTTGGGGCGGCCTGGATGGCGCCGACGGTGCGCAGGACGGGCAGACTTTCTTTCTGCGCCATGCGCCACACGACCAGCTGTTTCCGCTGATGTCGGCCGCTGTGCATCACGGTGGTGCGGGCACCACGGCTGCCGCCGCGCGGGCGGGCATTCCCTCGGTGATCGTACCGTTCTATGGCGATCAGCCGTTCTGGGCGCGCTGTCTCAACCGTCAGGGTGTGGCACCGCCGGCGCTGGATCGGTTGAACCTGAGCGCCGATGCCCTGGCAAGCGCCTTGGTGGCCACACAACAGCCGTCGATGCAGCAGGCCGCGACAGCACTTGGACAGGCTATCCGCGCCGAAGATGGCGTGGCCGCAGCGGTGCGCTATCTACAGGCCTGGGGCTTGCTGGATGTATCGGCAGAAGCTTTGTCCAGTGCGACGACCGCGGCCTATGCGCCGGTGCGGAGCGCGGCGTGAAATGGGGCTGGTCCCACCTGCTCGGCGGCATCGGCGTGGCGGCGGTCGTGCTTGGCAAAGCGGCATGCAGCCGCAAGCCCAAGTCGCGCAGCCTGCAGCAACGCCTGGCTATGCTGCCCTGCACGGGTGCACCGGTAGCCGATGCGGTCACGATCCGCTGGAATGAACACCAGATACCTTTTATCGAAGCGTCCAGCGACAACGATCTGATGGTTGCGTTGGGCGTGGTGCATGCGCATCTGCGGCTGGGCCAGATCGAACTGATGCGGCGTATCGCCTATGGCCGTGTCGCGGAGATGATTGGTCCACTCGGCATCGAGGTGGATCGTTCATTGCGCCTGTTCGATGTCGGTCGCGCCGTGCCACAGATGCTGGCCGCGCTGTCGTCGGAAGATCGGCAACTGGCTGAGAGCTTCGTCGCCGGCATCAATCATGTGCTGCTCGACGGCGGCGAGAAGCCCGCCGAGTTCAAGCTGCTCAACATGCGTGTCGAACCTTGGACGCTGACCGATTTGCTCACCTTCGGCCGGCTGGCCTCCGCAGATATCGGCTGGCTGGTCTGGCTACGGTTGTTGCCGTTGCGCGAGCAACTGGCGCCCGATGTGTGGGCCGCGTTGTGGCCGCGGTTGCTGGCCGGTGAGATGCCGGCGACGGCCGCCGCTAGCGAGCGCGATCTGGCCGGCCGGGCGATCACCGCGATGCTGCGCAGCGGCAGCAACTCCGCCGCTATTGCAGCGCACCGCAGCCGCAGCGGCGCGGCGATGATTGCCAGCGATCCGCACCTGCCGCTGAGTCTGCCCAATGCCTGGCTGATTGCCGGCATGCATTCGCCCGGGTTTCACTGTGTGGGCCTGATGATGCCGGGACTGCCGTTCCTGCTGCTTGGTCGCAATCGCTGGATCGCCTGGGGTGGCACCAGCCTGCATGCGCAAGGCAGCGATCTGTTCGATGTGTCTGAGGTACCGTCGGCGGTGATGCGCGAACGCACTGAGACGGTTCATGTACGCGGCGCACGCACGCGTCGGTTGCGTTTGCGCGAGAGTGAGTTCGGGCCGATCGTTTCCGATGGTGCGCTGTTGTCCTCAGGGCAGACCCTGGCCATGCGCTGGGTCGGTCATCGCCCCAGCAGCGAGTTGAGTGCCATGCTCGGCGTGGCGCGCGCGCGCGACTGGGACTCATGGAGTCAGGCCTTGCGCAGTTACGGCGTATCCGGTGCCAATCTGGTGTTTGCCGGCAGCGATGGGCGGGTAGCGCATGTGCTGGCGGCGCATTTGCCCAGGCGCCCGCTGCAGCCGCCGACGGATCTGGTGTTGCCGACGCAGGCTGCTTCGCACTGGGAACAGATCGCCGATATCACGGCGATGCCGCTCCGGTTCGATCCGCCGGAAGGCTTCGTCGCTTCGGCCAACGAGCCGCCGCGCGGCGGTGATTTTCCCGTGGGTTATTTCTTCGCACCGCCCGATCGCGCCGAGCGTCTGGCGACCTTGCTGGGTGGGGATAAGCTGCTCGACGTTGACGATCTGCGCCGGTTGCAACGCGACGTCGCCGGGTCCGGCAGCCTTCGTATGCGCGATCTGCTGCTGACGGCGCTGCCCTTGCTCCCACGCGCGGCCGCATCGCAGCGTTTGCGTGAGGTGTTGCGACAATGGAATGGCGACTATGCCGCCGATTCGGCCGGTGCACTGGCTTTTGAACTGTTGCTGGCCGGCGTGGCAAAGCGTTTGAGCAACAAGCGCTATCTGGGTGCCTACCAGACCGTGTGGATGACCCAGCGTCTGTTGCGACAGGATTTCGCCGCGCTACCCGACGCGGTGCTGCGCCGTGCGGTTGAACGCGCTTTGCCGGCCGCGGCACGGCAGTTGGGCCGCTACGCACGCTGGGGTGCGATGCATCGGATCCGCTTGAAGCATCCGCTTGGCTATCTACCCGGTCTCGGGCGTTTTTTCAATGCGCCGCCGTTCGCGGCGGAGGGTGGCAACAACACCGTGCACAAAAGCGGGCACTCGTTGAGCGGCGGAGAGCACGAGGCCAGCTTCGGTTCCTGTGCGCGGCACATCTCCGATCTGTCCGATCTGGACGCCAACGATTTCGTGCTGCTGGGCGGTCAGGATGGCTGGGCGGGCAGTGCCAACTATCTCGATCAAACGGCGCTTTGGCAGCGCGGAGATTACATCCGGGTGCCGATGCGCCCGGAAAGTGTGCGTGCCGCTTTCACTCATATCACGGTATTGGAGGCGGCACTGATGCCAGTACCTGCGCCATGAAAAGTTTCGGCCTGATCTTCGTGCTTTATCAGCCGTCCGGAGAGTTTCTGCATAACTTGCAGAAAGCGCGTGCCATCTGCGACAACGTCATAGCCGTCGACAACTCGCCCGAGGCGGACATGCGTTTGCACGAGCGGCTGTGCGGTCAAGGCATGCAGGTACTCTACAACTACAACGACGGCGGGCTTGCCGGAGCCTACAACAAGGGCGCCCAGTTGCTGCTGGCACAGCAGTGCGAGGTGATCTTTCTGCTGGATCAGGATTCAGATATCGACGCATCGTTCTTCAGCAAGATGATGCATGCCTGCGAAGCATTGGGCACGGATACCTTCCTGGTCGGTCCGAAAATCCACGAGATCAACCTGCAGAAGTGCATGCCGGTGATACCGCCCGGCAAGCGTTTCCCCAAGCCCTTGCGCATCGACGATCAGACCGAAGGAATGTTCCCCACGCTGTTCATCATCTCCTCCGGCTCGGCCATTTCGGCGCAGGCCTACCGTAAACTCGGCGCGTTCAGAGAAGACTATTTCATCGAGTACATCGACATTGAATACAGCTTGCGCGCATCCAGTCAGGGTGTGCCGGTATACATGAATGCTGCGGTGATGATGCGCCAGACCGCTGGCGACATCGAGCAACATGGCAAGTTGTACACCACCAACCATGTGGCATGGCGGCGCTACTACCGCGCACGCAACGGAGTGCATTGTCTGCGCTTGTACCGGGCGCATTGGGGGCTGCACTGGTTGAGCGGATTGCTGGCGATCCATCAGGGCTACTGCGTACTGCTGTTCGAGCCGCAGAAACTGCGCAAGATCGTCGCGATAGCCTGCGGGTATATCGATGGGCTCCTGGGCAGGCTCGGCACGTTCGAACAACGACATCCGCGGATCGCCGCTTTCTGCAAGAAACCGG
>Ga0302231_10001488_pt1 | contig 14489 bp, 10 predicted proteins | sample II_Palsa_N2_2_FD_193522 | JGI IMG/M metagenome (GOLD analysis project Ga0302231, IMG submission 193522) | Peat permafrost microbial communities from Stordalen Mire near Abisko, Sweden - II_Palsa_N2_2 | ecosystem: Environmental > Terrestrial > Soil > Palsa > Peat permafrost | place: Sweden...
AACCAGCTTTTGCTTTGCGGGCTATGGCGCGCACCGCCCTCAACCAGCGACTTCTCGAACTGCTGCAGCAACTCGCGCTGCGGCTCGGTGAGCTTGACCGGCGTCTCGACCTGAACGTGCACGTACAGATCGCCGGCAATGCTCGAACGCAGCCCCTTGATACCCTTGCCGCGCAGACGGAAGGTCTTCCCCGACTGGGTGCCTTCGGGCACGGTAAAGCTCGCGCGGCCCGCCAGCGTCGGCACTTCGATTTCGCCGCCGAGTGCTGCCGTGGTGAACGGAATCGGCATCTGGCAATGCAGGTCGTCGCCATCGCGCTCGAACACCGAGTGCTGCTTGATATGGATCTCGACGTACAGGTCGCCCGACGGGCCGCCGTTGATACCCGGCTCGCCGTTACCGGCTGAGCGGATCCGCATGCCGTCGTCGATGCCTGCCGGAATCTTCACTTCCAGCGTCTTGGTTTCCTTGACCTTGCCAGCGCCGTGGCAATTCACGCACGGATCGGGAATGTGGCTGCCCGTGCCGTGGCACTTGGGGCAAGTCTGCTGAATGCTGAAAAAGCCCTGCGACATCCGGACCGAACCCGCGCCGTTACAGGTGGGGCAGGTTTCCGGCTTGGTACCGGGCTTCGCGCCCGAACCGTGACAGATTTCACACGACACCCAGCTCGGCACGCGGATTTGCGTGTCATAGCCGTGCGCAGCCTGTTCCAGTGTGATTTCCATGCTGTAGCGCAGATCCGCGCCGCGGTACACCTGCGGGCCGGCACGGCCACCGCCACGTGCAGCGCCGCCGGCCGCCTGGCCGAAAATATCGCCGAAAATATCGCCGAATGCATCGGCAAATCCGCCGAAGCCCTGTGCGCCGGCACCGCCCATATTCGGGTCGACGCCTGCATGGCCATACTGGTCGTACGCCCCACGCTTCTGCGAGTCCGACAGCATTTCATAGGCTTCCTTCACCTCTTTGAAATGCTCTTCCGCATCCTTGTTGCCCGGATTGCGGTCGGGGTGATGCTTCATCGCCAGCTTGCGATAAGCCTTCTTGATTTCGTCGTCGCTCGCGTTCTTTGCGACGCCCAGAACCTCGTAGTAATCCCGTTTCGCCATATCGGTTCAACGCCCGCCGCGCAGCAAGGCACGGCGGCTCCTCTTGAATGCTGGAGTCTCACGACTCGTCCGGCCGTTGCTCGCCCCTCGTTTGCACGAATTGAGCAACGCCCTCCATAAAACAAATGTGCCCGGAGAGCCCAAAAGGCTCACCAGGCGATAACCGCTTTGCAGGTTCATGCCCCCGCAGGAGGGCGCAAACCGTTTTGCAGCCGAGCCGCACACATTGCTGCGTGCGGCTTTACGGTCAAATGGCGACCTGGCTTTAGTCCTTCTTGACTTCCTTGAACTCGGCGTCGACCACGTCGTCTTCCGGCTGACCTGCGCCACCGGCCGAGGCACCACCAGGCGCTGCGCCCGCGGCACCAGCCGCTGCGCTTGCTGCACCCTGCTCAGCCTGCATGTCGGCGTACATCTTTTCGCCGAGCTTTTGCGAGGCCGTTGCCACGACTTCGATCTTGGCTTCGATCGCAGCCTTGTCGCTCGAACCGCTCTTCAGCGTCTCTTCGAGGTCCTTCAGCGCTGCTTCGATCTTTTCCTTCTCAGCCGCTTCCAGCTTTTCGCCGTACTCGGTGAGCGCCTTCTTCGTGCTGTGGACCAGCGCGTCGCCCTGGTTGCGGGCATCGGCCAGCTCACGCAGCTTGTGATCTTCTTCCGCGTTCGCTTCGGCGTCCTTCACCATCTTTTCGATCTCGGCTTCAGACAGACCCGAGTTCGCCTTGATGACGATGCGGTTTTCCTTGCCGGTCGCCTTGTCCTTCGCGCCGACGTGCAGAATACCGTTCGCGTCGATGTCGAAGCTCACTTCGATCTGCGGCACGCCGCGCGGTGAGGGCGGGATGCCTTCGAGGTTGAACTCGCCCAGCAGCTTGTTGCCGGCTGCCATTTCACGTTCGCCCTGGAACACCTTGATCGTCACGGCGCCCTGGTTGTCGTCTGCCGTCGAATACACCTGCGCGTGCTTCGTCGGAATCGTGGTGTTCTTGTTGATCATCTTCGTCATCACGCCGCCGAGCGTTTCGATACCGAGCGACAGCGGGGTCACGTCGAGCAGCAGAACGTCCTTACGGTCACCCGACAGAACCTGGCCTTGAATCGCGGCACCCACAGCTACGGCTTCGTCCGGGTTCACGTCACGGCGCGGTTCCTTGCCGAAGAATTCCTTAACCTTATCCTGCACCTTCGGCATACGCGTCATACCGCCGACGAGAATCACGTCGTCGATTTCGCCAACCTTCACGCCCGCGTCCTTGATGGCCATACGGCACGGCTCAATGGTGCGTTCGATCAGTTCTTCCACCAGCGCTTCGAGCTTCGCACGCGTAATTTTCAGGTTCAAGTGCTTCGGACCCGACGCGTCTGCCGTGATGTACGGCAGGTTGATTTCGGTCTGCTGGCTCGACGACAGTTCGATCTTCGCCTTTTCAGCCGATTCCTTCAGGCGTTGCAGCGCGAGCACGTCCTTCGACAGGTCGACGCCCTGCTCTTTCTTGAACTCGCCGATGATGTAATCGATGATGCGCTGGTCGAAGTCTTCACCGCCGAGGAACGTATCGCCGTTCGTGGAGAGCACTTCGAACTGCTTCTCACCGTCAACGTCGGCGATTTCGATGATCGAGACGTCGAACGTGCCGCCGCCCAAGTCATACACGGCGATCTTGCGGTCGCCCTTTTCGTTCTTGTCGAGGCCGAACGCGAGCGCGGCTGCGGTCGGTTCGTTGATGATGCGCTTGACTTCCAGACCGGCGATGCGGCCCGCATCTTTGGTAGCTTGACGCTGGCTGTCGTTGAAGTACGCGGGAACCGTGATCACCGCTTCGGTGACCGGCTCGCCGAGGTAGTCTTCAGCGGTCTTCTTCATCTTGCGCAGCGTTTCCGCCGAGATTTGCGGCGGAGCGAGCTTCTGATCCCGCACTTCGATCCATGCATCGCCGTTGTCGGCTTTGATGATCTTGTAGGGCATCAGGGCGATGTCCTTCTGCACTTCTTTTTCTTCGAAGCGGCGGCCGATCAGGCGCTTGACTGCGTACAGCGTATTGCGCGGGTTGGTAACCGACTGACGCTTCGCAGGCGCGCCGACGAGAATCTCGCCGTCTTCCATGTAAGCGATGATCGACGGCGTGGTGCGCGCACCTTCCGAGTTCTCGATCACCTTGACCGAATTGCCTTCCATGATCGCCACGCACGAGTTGGTCGTGCCGAGGTCGATGCCAATGATTTTGCCCATTTTTACTAATCTCCTGACTTTGATCGCTGCGGTAGGTTGCCTTGTGCCCATCTGGCGGCAAGGCAACCCGCCTTCAATTCAAACCTGCACTCAACATAAGTGCGTCTGCATCGTTTTCAAGACCTTGAACGCAATGCGGTCTTTAATTTTTTTCAATCGCCTGCGGCTTTGGGATTGGTGTTGCCCGGCTTGTCGCCGTTGCGATTAGCCGCCACTATCGGTCGCCCCATCCGAAGCCTTTGACGCGACCTTTGCAGCAACTTTTTCCCGGGCAGCTACCACCGCTGCCTCGAACTGCCCGAGGCCGTGCCAGCCGGTCGCCCGGCCAAGCCGCTTGCCACGGTGAAAAAAGAACCAGGTCGGCACACCATGCAGCATGAAACGGCGGCCCAGTTCCCGGTGCTCGTAGACATTGCTGTGAAACCATCTGAGCCTGAGCGCGCGGATCGCGTCGGGCTGCGCCAGCATCGCCTTCTTCGCTATTTCACAGTTGAAGCAGTCGAGTCCCCAGAAGAACACCACCGCCAACTCATCGCCAGCCGCTTCGAGCGCGGAGTCGAACGATTCCGCGCTCAATTCCTGCATCTCGAACACGGCAAACGCCGTGGCATCGACGGGAAGGTTGGCCATGATAGCGGGATGCCTGCCCGGAAGCGCCTGAGCTATGCCTTACGCTTACTTCGACTGGGCGACAGTGACCAGCGCCGGACGCAGAACCCGGTCGGCGATCACGTAGCCCTTCTGCAACACGGAGACGATGGTGTTGGGCTCCTGCTCGGCCGGCACCATCGAAATAGCCTGGTGCCGATGCGGGTCGAACTTCTCGCCGGCTGGCGGATTGATCGCCACGACGCGGCCTTTCTCAAGCGCACCGCTCAACTGACGCAGTGTCAGTTCCACGCCCTCACGAACCTTCTGCAGGTCGTCGGACGAGTGGGCGACGGCGGCCTCGAGGCTGTCGACCACCGGCAGCAGGTGCTCGGCAAAGCTTTCGATCGCGAACTTGTGAGCCTTGGTGACGTCTTCCTGCGCGCGACGGCGCACGTTTTCGGTCTCGGCCTTGGCACGCAGAAAACTCTCCTGCAGCTCGGCGATCTTGACCTGCGCTTCAGCCAACGCGGCTTCGGCGCCGGCCGGCGCGGCTTCCGCTGGGTTGACTTCCGGCTGGGCCGCAGTGGCTTCGGCAGCCTGGCGCGCGGCTTCTTCGGCGGGCGTGGGATTCTGGCTCGTCGGATTCTCTTGCGTGTTTTCCATGTCGCTGAAAGTCGTAAAAAAGTTAAAGCCTAGGGCGGCCGCGTGATGTTCTGCAAGGCCCGCTTGAGCGTTGCAGAAACGCCACACAAACCACCCCTCATCGTCCACTCAGTTTGGGTCTCAAAGCACGAATTCAAGCGGTCAAAAGGATCTTTTCGCACCGCAACAGTGCGGCAGAAATGCCTCGTTACAACGATTAATCAGATTGAGATTGAGCGGCCTCGTGGACTGACCTAAACTTCAGCTGTCCACCCGGAAAGGCACGTTTACCCTAACCTGGTATATACCACTTCACTTAACTCATCGCGCGTTCGTCCAGCACCATTTCGGGGGAGTACCGTGAAACTGACCTTCGCAATATCCGTGGTCGCCTTGGTGCTCATAGCGGGAACCACGACCATCTGCATGTCCGGGGCCGTCAACGACAGCACGACCGAATATGGCGGCGTGCATGCCACGATGGAACAACTGTTCAATCCCCACCTGAAAGTTTGTCGATAGTGCGCCGGTCGCGCTTGGTCGGGCGCCCGTGCAAAGCGGCGGCCGGCTCGCGATACGTTTTGCGCCGCTCCTGCTCCACCTGCCGCTTCACCTTGCTTTCCTCGGTTTCCGCATAAAGCGTCTGCGCCACACTCGCCGGACCGCGCACGTCGCACACGCCCAGCACCTCCACCTGCCAGACGATGCGTTCGATCTCGATTTCGACGAGATCGCCAACCCGCACCTCCTTGGCCGGCTTGACTGCCGCACCACTAATCCTTACGTGGGCTTTGTCGACGGCATCCGCCGCCAGCGAGCGTGTCTTGAAGAAACGCGCTGCCCATAGCCACTTGTCGATGCGCAGGCGCGCGCCGGGTTCGGTCGAAATCCTGTAGTTCATCAGTTAGTCTGGCGCCCTATGCGCCAAAGTGGCGTCATAAGTCGCGCTTCAAGCGTGTTGAAAACGATTCCGTCAACCAGTCTCACGCCGCCACCGTACCTTGCGCGGAGGCCACCTGCACCGGCCAGCCTTGCAGGTTCTGGGCGACGATCTCGCCCAGCGCCGCGATCCACGCCGGCGAGGCGTTCAGGCAAGGGATGCGGTGAAACTCCTTGCCGCCCGCATGAACGAACTCGTCGCGGACCTCCATGCCGATTTCCTCAATAGTTTCCAGGCAATCGGCAGTAAAGCCCGGACAAAACACATCCGCACGGCGCACCCCCGCCGCGCCCAACTCCTTGAGCGTCGGTGCGGTGTAGGGCTGCAACCACTCGGCCTTGCCGAAACGCGACTGGAACGTGACACGGCATTCCATCGTTGTCAGCCCGAGCGCCTGCATCAACAGTGCCCCCGTTTGCTGGCACTGGTCGTGATACGGGTCACCCAGATCGAGCGTGCGTTTGGGAACACCGTGAAAGCTCAGCACCAGTTTGTCGCCCGCCGCGAAATCAGGGCGGCCATGAGCATGCCAGTACTGGTGCACTTGCGCCGCCAGTGCCGCGATATAGGCCGGATGGTCGGCATATTGGCGGATGGTGCGGATTTCCAGCTGATTGCGCATGCGCTTGAGCGCCGAGAATGCGGCGTCGAATGCTGTAGCCGTAGTCGACGACGAGTATTGCGGATACATCGGCACAAGCAGCACGCGCTCGGCGCCGGCCAGCTTGAGCTGATTCAGCATGTCAGGGATCCCTGGCATGCCGTAGCGCATGGCGTACTCGACGATCGTCGTGTAGCCGTTCAACTGCAGCAGATGCCGCAGACCTTCGACCTGCTTCTCCGTAAACACGCGTAGCGGCGAGCCTTCCGGGGTCCATACGGCTGCGTACTTCTTGGCCGACGAGCGCCCTCGAACCGGCAGGATCAGGAGCCGCAAGATCACCTGCCAGATGGCTGCCGGAATCTCCACCACGCGTGGATCGGACAGAAACTGCGCGAGGTAGCGCCGCACGGCCCGCGGCGTCGGTGCGTCGGGCGTGCCCAGATTGATCAGCAAAACCGCGACACGATGGGATGTGGCGGGTTGCGATGGCCGCTCGAGGTCGAAACGCATAGGCAACAGGGCTAGCCGCGCGCAGCGGGAAATCGGTTCAGGTGAGACTCATTATAGCGGGGCGGTCCGCTGCCGATAGCTGGCCATTCGGCCGATTGGCAAGCTGCGCGCCGCATCGCATCATTTGCACCATGCAGTTCGGGCTCCAGCCCGAAGGAGATGCGGGCAGCGGCAAAGACGGTGGAACGTGCCGCCCTTGCGCGAAGCAGACGCTTATTGCTGGCTAAGCGTCAGTGAGAGCAGGCGCGCGGTGATGTCGACGATCGGAATCACACGGTTGTAGGCCATGCGCGTGGGCCCAATTACGCCGAGCGTACCGACGATCTTGCCGTTGACTTCATACGGCGCGGTCACGACGCTCATTTCCTCGATTGGCACGAGATTCGACTCGCCGCCAATGAAGATTTGCACGCCCTGGGCGTGACTCGATACGTCGAGCAACTGAAGGAGGCTGGTCTTTTGGTCGAATACATCAAACAGCTTGCGCAGCCGCGCCATGTCCGACGACAGGTCGGCCACTTCGAGCAGATTGCGCTCGCCGGAGATCAGCACGGTCTCGCCGGCGTCGGCTTCATCTGTGCTCGCCTTGACGGCGGCGTGCATCAGTGTGGTCATGTCGCCGCGCAACTCGTCGATCTCTTCGCGCAGGCGCCGGCGCACTTCGTCGAACGAAAGGCCGGCAAAGTGAGCGTTGATGTAATTGGACGCTTCCACCAGTTGCGACGGCGAAAAGTCGCGCTGCGTCGCCATGATGCGATTCTGTACGTCGCCCTCGGGCGTGACGATGATGAGCAGGATGCGCTTGTCGGACAGGCGCATGAACTCGATCTGCTTGAAGACGTGACTGCGCCGCGGGGTCAGCACCACGCCGGCAAACTGCGACAGGCTGGACAGCACGCTCGCCGCCGCTGCAACGATCTTCTGCGGCTCGCCCGCCTGCAGTGTGGTCTTGACGGTACGGGTGACAGCTTCCTCGTCCGCCGCGGACTCGACCGTGAGCATCGTGTCGACAAACAGGCGATAGCCGCGCGGTGTCGGAATGCGGCCCGCCGAGGTGTGCGGGCTGATGACAAGCCCCGCCTCCTCCAGATCGGACATCACATTGCGGATCGTCGCCGGGCTCAGCTCCAGACCGGAGTAGCGGGACAACGTGCGCGAGCCGACCGGTTGACCTTCGGCGATATATCGCTCGATCAACGTTTTGAGGAGGGTTTGTGCGCGGGGATCTAGCATGACGGAAAAGTTTAGCTTAATGACGCGACGACCGCGAGCGCTAACAATAACAGCGTTCGTGCCTTCGTTGGCGAGGCATGGACGCCATGTGCCGGTTTGCCCGCACAACCCCTGGCGCGAACCCTTACCCGAGAGTTCGACGCAGCACATACCGCACCCCTGTCACGAGGAGTTCATCATTCTGGCGATAATCCTGCGCAGGCCAGCCGGCGCGGGCCTGCAGCCTGACAGGCGCGCCCGCCTGACGCCGGCCGCCCATGTGGCCGCGGACGGTTCTTTTCAGCCCTCACCTATGGTGTAATGCCGGCATGCAAGTTACCAGTCAGTTCAAGACCGTCGCGCTCGTCGGGCGCAACAACACGCCAGGCATTGGCGAGCCGCTGACCGCGCTCGCCGCGTGCATCGCCCGGCGCGGCTTCGACGTGGTGTTCGAAGCAGACACCGCCGCAGAGATCGGCATCACCGACTACCCGGCCCTGCGCCCCGCGGAAATCGGCGCGCGGGCCGACGTGGCCGTCGTGCTGGGCGGCGACGGCACGATGCTCGGCATCGGGCGCCAGCTTGCGCCGTATCGCACGCCGCTGATCGGCATCAACCACGGGCGGGTCGGCTTCATCACCGACATCCCGATTTCGGCCATGCAGGAACTCGTGCCGCAGATGCTGGGAGGCCACTTCGAGCGCGAGGAACGCATGTTGCTGGAAGCTCGCATCATGCGCGGTGGCAGTCCGATCTACCACGCGCTGGCCTTCAACGACGTGGTGGTAAACCGCAGCGGTTTCTCGGGAATGGCGGAACTGCATGTGGCCGTGGATGGCCGCTTCATGTACAACCAGCGCTCGGACGGACTGATTGTCGCCACGCCGACGGGATCGACCGCCTACGCGTTGTCGTCAGCGGGACCGATCCTGCATCCGCAGTTGCAGGGCATCGTGCTGGTGCCGATTGCGCCGCACGCATTGTCGAACCGCCCCATCGTGCTACCGGACGACTCGAAGGTGAGCATCCGGATCGTCTCTGGCCGCGACGTCAACGTCAATTTCGACATGCAGTCGTTCACCGCGCTCGAACACGACGACACGATCGAAGTGCGCCGCTCGCGCCATACAGTGCCGCTCCTGCACCCGGTCGGCTACAGCCATTACGCGACGCTGCGCAAGAAGCTGCACTGGAACGAATACCCGTCGCACGAAGACGATATCAAGCCCTGAACCGATCCCGAACGAATCCCGAACGAACACTGCGCCGATCCTGAGCTAACCCTGAGCACCTGGCTGCAGCCGGTAACCCAAGCTACCCGACGACCTCCATGCTTCGCCACCTCTCGATACGCGACTTCGTCATCGTCGCCGCGCTCGACCTCGAATTCGACAGCGGCTTTACGGTTTTCTCAGGTGAAACAGGAGCCGGCAAGTCGATCCTGATCGACGCACTGGCGCTGGCGCTTGGCGCCCGCGCCGACGCGAGCGTCGTGCGCACCGGCGAGACCCGTGCCGACATCACCGCGGAATTCGAAACGCACGCTCAGGTCGACCAGTGGCTCGACGAGCAGGCGTTAGGCTCAGCAAGCAGCACAAACGGTATTCACGGAGCAAACGGAGCCGATCCGCACGACAACACCGTCATGCTGCGGCGCGTGGTGGATGCGAACGGCCGCTCGCGTGCTTTCATCAATGGCACTGCGGCGACACTCGCGCAACTGCGCGCGGTCGGTGAAATGCTGGTCGACATTCACGGGCAGCACGCCCACCAGTTACTGATGCGTCCCGATGCGCAGCGTGAGCTATTCGATACGCACGCAGGTCTGGTCGACAAGGCCGCCGCCGTGAACCGCGCATGGCGCACCTGGCGCGACAAGGTACAAGCGATCGAAACAGCCAAAACACGCGACCGCGAACTGCAACTCGAACGCGAGCGGCTCGCGTGGCAACTGGCCGAGCTCGACAAGCTCGCCCCGCAGCCCGGCGAATGGGAAGAGGTCAACGCCGAACACAACCGTCTGTCGCATTCGGCCAACCTGATCGAAGGTGTGCAGGGAGCGCTCAACGCTCTCTCCGAGTCGGACGAGGCGATGATCACCCATCTTGCGTCGATCGTCTCGAAGCTGCGCGACCTGGCGGAAATCGATCCGGCATTAAACGACGCACTCGCTGCGCTCGAACCCGCCGAAATCCAGCTGCAGGAAGCCGCCTATTCGCTGAGCCACTATGCGCAAAAGCTCGAACTGGATCCCGACCGGCTCGCCCAGATCGAGAGACGCGTCGAGGCCTTGCATTCGGCCGCGCGCAAATTCCGTCTGCAGCCGCAGACGCTGCCCGAGGAACACGCCGCGCGCCGCGCGCAACTGGCCGCACTCGACGCCGCCGCGGATCTGGACAGCCTGCACGCTGCCGAAGCCAAAGCGAAGGAAGCCTATCTGGCCGATGCCAAACAGTTGTCCAAAGCACGCACCAAGGCAGCCAAGGCGCTCGGCTCGGCGGTCACCACGGGCATGCAGGAACTGTCGATGAAAGGCGGCACCTTCGAGGTTGCGCTCGTCGCGCTGCCGGAAGGGGGAGCGCATGGCCTCGAGCAGATCGAGTTCCGCGTCGCCGGGCACGCCGGCGTACCGCTGCGACCGCTCGCGAAAGTCGCTTCAGGCGGCGAACTGGCGCGGATCAGCCTCGCGCTCGCCGTAATCGCCAGCGCCGCCAGCCCGATCCCCACGCTGATCTTCGACGAAGTGGATACCGGCATTGGCGGTGGCGTCGCCGAAGTGGTCGGGCGCTTGCTGCATCAACTCGGACGCGCTCGCCAGGTGCTGTGCGTCACTCACTTGCCGCAAGTGGCCGCGCGCGGCGAGCATCATTTCCAGGTAGCCAAGGCCTCCGACAAGAAAGGCGGCACGGTCAGCAGCGTCAAGTCGCTGGACAAGGCCAGCCGCATCGAGGAAGTGGCACGCATGCTCGGCGGGCTGGAGATCACCGCCACCACCCGCAAGCATGCGAAGGAAATGCTGGCAGCGTAGACGGCAGGGGCGACAGCACGCCAGCCCCCTTGACCGCAGAACCCCTCACCTCACCCAAACACCCGCTTCCACAACGCCAGCACGGCGGCGCGTTCCGCCTCGACAGTCTCCAGCTCGACCCGCGCTTTCTCCATCCCGTCGAGCCGCAGCCTGTGCTGCAGCTTGCGATACGTGCGATAAGCCGCACCAACCGTCTCAGCCTCTTCCTCGCTCATCATCCCAAAGCGCGATACCTCACGCAGCAACGCGATATTGCCGGTATTGCGGATCAGCTCGGGGTCACGCGCGGCGTGCAGCAGCACCCAATACTGAACGGTGAATTCGATATCCACCATCCCGCCGCGATCATGCTTCAGATCGAACAGCTCGGTGCGGTTCGGATGTCCGGCCTCGACACGTTCGCGCATCTCGACAATCTCGTTGGCGAGCGGGCCGGCCTCGCGCGGCGTAGTGAGCACCTGCTCGCGGATCGCTTCGAACCTCGCACCGATCTCGGCATCGCCCGCACAGTAGCGCGCCCGCGACAACGCCTGATGCTCCCACACCCACGCCGTGTTGGCCGCATCGCCCTCGCGCAACTGGTAGCGTTTGAACGCATCCAGATCGGTGACAAGCAGCCCTGATTCGCCGTTCGGCCGTAACCGCAGGTCCACGTCGAACAACGTGCCCGCGCCGGTGGCCATCGTCAGCCAGGTGATCAGACGCCGCGTGTAGGTGGAGTAGACGTCGGCGGCGGCATCGTCGGGGTCGTCGTAGAGAAAGATCAGGTCGAGGTCCGACGCGTAGCCCAACTCCTTACCGCCCAGTTTCCCGTACGCGATGATGGCAAAACGCGGCACGTCCCGATGACGTTTGGCCAGTTGCTTCCAGACGGCCTCGAGCGTCACGTCGAGCACGGCGTCGGCCAGTTCGGAGAGCCGGTCGCTCACGTGTTCCACGCTCAGCTTGCCGGCCAGATCGATCAGCAGGATGCGAAACACTTCGGCCTGGTGAGCGTGACGCAGCAGATCCATCTGCTGTTCGACGCCGTCCGCCGCGGCAAGGCGCAAACGCAGCGTGCGCTTGAACTCGGCCCAGTCGAAGGGGCTCGCAATCGCCTCGTCATCGAGCAGTTCGTCGAGCAGTTGCGGGTGGCGGATCAGGTACCCAGCCGCCCAGTGCGAAGCGCCCAGCACCGACAGCACGCGGTGTAACGCCTGCGGATATTCGGTCAGCAGCGCCAGATAGGCGCCACGCCGGCTCACCGCTTCGAGCAGGTCGAAGAAGCGCGCCACCGTATCGCCACGCCGCGCGGGCGGCTCCAGCGTGCGCGCAGCTTCGAGCGCTCGCTGCGCGACAATGTCGAAGCGCTGCCGGCTACGCTCGGCGAGCCCAGCATAGCGTGACGAATTCCACACGGCGCGCAGGCGCGCAAGCAACTCGGCCGGCTCTGGAATTCCCAGCTCGACAATGCGCGCCTGCAGAGCAGCGTCCGCGCTATCGTCGGCCAGCGCGCTACTCCAGACCCATACCGCAGCACCGTCTTCCGGCGCACCACAACCGTCGCGGCCCTTGATCTTGTCGGCGAAAATCTGGTCGAACTGCTGTTCGACCATCTCGCGGTGCGCGTCGAGCTTCGTCATCAGCGCGGCGTAATCCTCGAAACCCATCGCATGGGCCAACGCCGCACGCTCCTCCGGATCCACCGGCATCGCATGGGTCTGCGCATCATTGCGATACTGCAATCGGTGCTCGAGTTCGCGCAGGAACCGATACGCCTGCGAGAGCCCCACACACACGACCGGCGCGATCAGGCCATGCGTCGCAGCGTGACGCAGCACGGCAAGCGTCGGCCGCACGCGCAGGCCTGCGTCCTGGCCGCCGCGAATCAACTGGAACACCTGGGCGCTGAATTCGATCTCGCGGATGCCGCCGCGGCCGAGCTTGATGTCGTCGGCCTTGTCCGGCCGCATCGAGGCACGGCGCTGCGCCTCCTGGCGAATCTGCAGGTGCAACGCGCGGATCGCACTGATCACACCGAAATCCAGATAGCGGCGATAGATGAACGGCGTGCAGATCGCATCGAGCTGCTTCTGCATGCGGCGCGCAGCGTCGCTGCTGCCCTCGGACACGAGCCGCCCCTTGATCCAGGCGTAACGCTCCCACTCGCGACCCTGCACGTAAAAATACTCTTCGAGCATGCCAAGACTACACACCAGCGGCCCTGAATCGCCGTTCGGCCGCAGCCGCATATCGACCCGAAACACATAACCGTCGGCGGTCACTTCGGCCAGCGCGGCAATCAGGCGTTTGCCGAGACGCGAGAAAAAGTCTTGCGTGGCAATCGGCGAACGCTGAGCGCCGGCGGTCTCGCCGTCCTCCTCATAAATGAAAATCAGGTCAATGTCAGACGACACATTAAGCTCGCGTCCACCCAGCTTGCCCATACCGACCACGCCAAGCGCAAGACGCTCGCCCTCGGGGCCGCGCGGCTCGCCGTAGAGCATTTCGAGATCGGCGGACAGCACCGCCATCGCCCGCTGGATGGTCGTTTCAGCCAGATCGGTCATGGCTCCGGTGACTTCGGCGACATCGGCGCGGCCGGCCAGATCGCGCTCCATCACGGCACAAAATACTTCGGTGCGTAACTGACGAAGCGCGCGTTTGAGACCCTCTTCGGTCAACGAACCGTCGGCGGGACTCACCAGCGCTGCGCACAGATCATCGAAGCGGGCTTCGATCCGCTCGCGCGTGACGGGCTGCGCAGCCAGCGTCGCAATGCGCTCGGTCAGTTCGGGACGGGCCGCCAGCGCGCGCGCTGCGTAATGCGAATAGCTGGAACTCAGGAGTGTGGCTTGGGTCATCAAAGGGTGTGGATCGTTCGTTGCTGTATCCAGCTCATCACGGAGCCAGGCGCTGCGTCGCACAGGTCGCGAGACGGCATGGGCACAGGCTTTGAAGGATATTCGTCGCGACTGGCCCGTGTGTTACATTTCGTCGTCAGATCGCAAAACTACCATACGCCCATCCCCGCCGCAGCATGTCCGAGCGAAACGAATCCGCCGAGCAACAGGAAGCCGGACAAGTCAGGTCAGTGAGCGGCGACCACCACGTGGTGCTGCGTCACACCCTGAGAGTGCTGCTGGGGATCGCGCTCGTCGTTTATTTCATTGCAGCCGGTCTGTTCATGGGTCTGCGCTACGGCTTGTTGCCGTACGTCGATTCGTTCCGGCCGCGCATCGAAACCCTCGTCTCCGAGAAAATCCACGCGCAACTCACCATCGGCAAACTGGCGCCGCATTGGACCGGTTTTCAGCCTGGCATCGACGTCACCAATCTGATGATCCGCGACCACGAAGGCAAGGTCGGGCTGAACATCCCGCATGCCACCGCAACGGTCTCGTGGAGTTCGCTGTGGAAATTCAAGCCGATCCTGTCGAGCCTGATCGTCAATCAGCCTGACGTGCTGATCGAGCGCGGCAGCGACGGCTCGCTCTCGGTCGCCGGCGTCGTAGCGCCGAGCACCCATACCGGCAACGACACCTTCAGCTCGTGGCTGCTGCGCCAGCAGGCCATCGTGTTGCGCGGCGGCACATTGAGGTGGCACGACGCACGCCACGACGCGCCCGAACTTGCGCTGCAGA
>Ga0302231_10001503_pt1 | contig 14401 bp, 10 predicted proteins | sample II_Palsa_N2_2_FD_193522 | JGI IMG/M metagenome (GOLD analysis project Ga0302231, IMG submission 193522) | Peat permafrost microbial communities from Stordalen Mire near Abisko, Sweden - II_Palsa_N2_2 | ecosystem: Environmental > Terrestrial > Soil > Palsa > Peat permafrost | place: Sweden...
CATGGTAGTCGACGATTTCATCACCACAGCTGGAATGCGCGCTCCAGCCACTCAAGAATGAAACGACCGTCTTCTTTCATAAATACACTATCTGGTAATCGCCTGGCGTAACGGCTGCAGCTGTTGTTCGTAATTCCGCCATTCCTCGAAGAAACGCGTATGAATGGGCTCGCGCACCTGCGACAGGCTGAGTGTGGCTACCGCGGCCTCGTTGCGGGTTATGTCGACGCAACCCGCTTCCCATTCCAGTCCACAGTGGGCTAGCACCTTGCGTGTCATCGCTTCCGGATCGCGCGTCAAATCGCTGTATGACACATCGAAAATCTGCCCGGGCATGGCCGCATGCCAATGATCAAGCACGCGGCGATACTGCAGATAATGCTCGGCCAGCGCGTGCAAGTCGTAACCCCATGGCAACAGGTCACCCATCACCAGCGTACGGAAGTTGGAGAAGCACACATCCATCGGATCGCGTACCAGATTCAGGATGCGAGCCTGGGGCAACGCACGATGAATTAGCCCGGCGACCATCCAGTTGCGTGGCATCTTGTCGATGAAGAATCGCGCACCTTGCGCGCGCCACTGGGTTTGCTCCAGATAACGGCGCCCGATCTGGGCATAGTCCAGATCGGGCAGTCGTTGCACGATGTGCTCATCCAGGGTGATGCGGTGATCGGCCACCCAGCGCAACTGCAGGCCGAACTCGCTGAGCTCACCGGCCGATGTCACCTGCGAATGATTGCTGAGCACACGCTCCAGCAAGGTGGTTCCCGAGCGAGGCATGCCGATGATGAAAATCGGTTGGGGCCCGTCATGGGCCATATCGCCGGCTTGCAGGAATTCTGGTGTGCAGCGATCGATCAGGCTATCGAACAGACGCCACGCATGCCTCGGATCATGCTGCTGTCGCGCATACATGATGGCATTGGCGCGAGCCAACGAGCTCCAAGCCTCGTCATAACGAGCAAGGTCTTCCAGCTCCTTGTAAAGCGCAAACTCGAGTGCACCATGATCCTCCGTGCCCTGTTCAACTTCCTGCAGGCGTTGTCTCAAGTCATGCAGGTGATTGCCCTGAAGTGTCTGTCTGCGCGCGCGGGACAGCGTCAACGCCGCCTGCCCGTGACATGGCGCCAAACGCAGGCACGTCCGCAGCTCGGCTTCTGCCTCGTCCATATGCCCATTGAACATCAACTCCTGCGCGCGCTCGAACCGGAAGTCGACCGTACCCATGCCCACGGCAGCGGCTCGATTGAGCAACGTCAACGCCTCCGGATGCTCGCCAAGCAACTTGCGCGTGATGGCCATTTGCGTCAGGACGGAACCATCGCTCGTTTCCGCCAGCACTGGATGATCCAGGCAGCGGCGCGCTGCCACCGTTTCGCCGAGCTGTCGCAATACTTCGGCCACCTCCGCGATCAGGCTGCCATCAGTCGGCAGGTTCCGCGCTACGGCCAGCGCGTATTCCGTGGCATCACGAACATGGCCCTCGGCCCGAGCGACACCGCTCAGCGCCAACAACGACTGGGTGTGCCCCGGGTCGCGTTGCAACAGGGATTCCAGGGCAACCCGTGCCGCTGCAATCTGCCCATCGGCAAGATAACGCTGCGCCCGGCTCCAGCGGCGAACGGTGGAATCATTCATCGAGCTAGGTCCGGCGCGGGCTTCTTCATCATATGGTGGCAAACGGCACGCTACCTGAGAACGACTTGGCAAAGACGTCGATGCCACAGGTAGCGATAATGCAGGTGATATTAATCAAGACGCCGCATCCGCTGAATACCCCCAATGTCTCAGCATCGGCTCGAGTATCGGCAGCACTGGCTCGAATTCGTGGCGGTAGCGGATCCAGCGGTTCAGGCCCTTCCGGTTCACCGGCTCGATGACCTGGCTGTAGCTAGGCGTCGCGATATAGCCCTTGTCACGTGCACGCTGGTCGAACTGCAGCATCGGGATGGCGTCCTCCAGTTCGAGGAAGTTCGCGATGCGCCGGGTCTGTTCGGGAAAATCCGTCACGAGTTCCTCGTAGCGCGATACCAGCACCTGCGGCCGGAAAATCCGTTCGTCCTCCAGCCAGCATTCCATCGCCTGCACGTAGGCCCCGGCCAGCCGCTCGAGACTGGAACATGCCGCCCCCAGGATGCTGGAGCGGAAATTCTGCATGTAGCAGCTCAGGATCACGTCGCACGGATGGCGCAAGGCCAGGATGAACTTCGCCTCGGGAAAGAGCCGGGTGATCAAGGGTACCCACATCATGTTCAGCGGGTTCTTGTCGACCAGCTGCGCACTCCAGCGTCGTTGGATCGTCTCGGAAACCATGATCAGATAGCGTTTGCGCAATTCGTCGCAATCACGCTGCTGGAGCAGGTCGAGATTCGACAGGATGCCCGGATGGTGGTTGCGCAGCTTGTCGGCCAGTCGGTTGAAGAACGGATTCTCGTCCATCGACTGCAGGTCCGGATGCGCATCCAGCATCTGCTCGAGCAAGGTCGTGCCGGAACGCGGAAATCCCACAATGAATACCGGCGAATTGCGCGCATCCGGCGCGATCAACTGCGGCCAGCGAGCACGGTCTTCGGCACTTGTTCTGGGTATCGCCGCTGGCAGGGCCAAGGCACCGGCTTCGAAATGTTCCGGCGAGGCGTGCTTGAGTTCCTCTACCTGGATCGCATGCGCGCACTGCAGGGTCTGCATCGCGAGTTGCGTCTCGCCCAGTTTGTCGTGAACCTTGGCCAGGTCGAAATAGTGGGTGTAATCGTTCGCATGCCGCGGGCCACCAGACTCCAGCAGTGACCGTGCCGCAACCACATCACCGCTGCGCAGGGCCAGCGTGGCCCTCATGTGATCGACCTCGTTGTGAAGTGTCTTGCTGGATGTCGTCGCAGCGGCAGCGGCGACCGACTGCAACATCGCCTCTGCATCGGCCACCCGATTCAGTCGCTCATATATGCCGGCCAGCAGCAATCGGGCCTCGGGCAGGGACGGATTCCTACCGACCAGATCTTCCAGCAACGCCCCCGACGCCGGGGCATCGCTCAACAGGTTCAGCTGCCGGGCCAATTCCAGCTGCAGAGCATCGTCATTCAGCGGCAGCCAGTTAGGCCACGGCTTCAGCAGGTCCGTGGCACCTTGGAAGTCCTGGCACAGACTGCAGGCGCGCGCGGCATGGATACGCGCCCGTGGCAGATCGCGGTCGAGTTCGAAAGCGTCGAGCAGCATCTCCCGAGCCGCCAGATAATCGTGCCGATCCAGCAGCATCAAACCCAGCTGGATTTTCGGTTCGCTGTTTTGCGGCTCCCGCTGGATCGCCGCCACATAGGCAGCCTCCGCTTCCGGCAGCGAGCCGGCAGCCCGCAATGCCGTGGCGTAATTGCAGCAATGCAGGCTGCTGTCCGGAAACAACTCGGTCAAACGGGCGTAGATGGCTAACGCCTCGCCCAGGCGACCCTGGTGTTGCAGGCTCAGCGCCAGCAATACCAGTACGTTTTCATCCTGCGGCTGCGCGCGCAGCTGTGCACGACACAGGCGCTCCGCCTCGAGCGGATCACCTGCCGTGATCGAGGCGACTATCAATTGGGTAGATTCTGGGGTCATGGCATAAAAAAGGCCGCGTGATCACGTCACGCGGCCTTCAAGGTTAACGCAGGTTCCGATGGATTAGAACTTGACCGTCACGCGAGCCCAGAAGTAGCGGCCCATCAGGTCGAAATCGCTCGGATCGGTGTCGGCATTGAGCGTGTTGTTCGCAAACATGACCGGCGGCTGCTTGTCGAACGCGTTGTTGACGCCGAAGTCGATACGTGTGTTGAGCGGCTCGATGTTGTAGCCGAACGACACGTCGTTGTACACGGTCGCACCGTACTTGTAGACCGCACCTTGGATGGTACAGGCATATACGCCACCAGCCGGGTTCGGCTTGCCCTGCCAATAGCACGAACCATCCGGATGCACGTCCTGCGTCGGCGACTGCGAGCCCATCTGGAAGCGACCGATGTAACGCAGACGCCACGAAGCGCTCCAGTTACCCAGCTGCCAGTCCAGGAAGGCCTGTGCACGCCAACGGGGGAACAGGCAGGTGCCGGCACCCGGGCACGAAGCTTCCGGCGCCGAACCGTACGACAGGAAGTGACCCGCATCGTGGAAGGTGACATCGCCAACCGTACCCGGCGCGGTATCCTGGTTGTAATACTTCAGGTAGGTGGATTGGAGGCCGACGTTGAACTGGCCGAACGCGAACTGCGGCAGCTTGTAGTTCAGCGAGAAGTCGACGCCGCCGGTGCTCAGGGTACCGAGGTTGGCCGTCGGCTGCAGGATCGAGATGATCTGACCCTGACTGGTGCCCGAAGCCGCGCGGGTGATCATCGGGCAGTATTCGGTCTGACCTGCAGCGCACAGGTTCAGCACTTCCTGCGCATTGACGCTGGTGATGTCATTGTTCAGGTACAGGTGCCATACGTCGACGGTCGCCGACAGGCCCGGTGCCCACGACGGGCTGTACACCGCGCCCAGGTCGAACGACTTGCCCTGCTCCGGCTTGATCGGGAAGCCCGCGTAGAGGGACCCGGAAGTGATCGCGTTGAGCTGCGTACCCGTGGCCACGTTGTTGTTCACGAAGGTGCCGTTGGTGGGCACATTCACGCAAGCCGGGTCAACCGGGGAACCGGTATAACCCGTGCAGGGATCGGAGCTGATTCGCGGCGCCGAACTGGCCGGGGCGCCGTAGAGTTCACCGATGTTCGGGGCACGGAACACCTGCGACATCGTGCCACGCAGCAGCAGGTCGTCGATCGGCTTGTACTCCAGCGCGAACTTGAAGTCGTTCGTGCTGCCGAAGGTGCTGAAGCGCGAGTAACGATCACCGATCGTGACGTTCAGCGACTTCACGCCAGGCAGGTTGGACAACACCGGAATGAAGGATTCCGCATAGACTTCCTTCACGTTGTAACCGCCTGCCAGGCTGGAACCGCACTGGCTGCCCAGCGTACAGGTGCCGGTGGCCGGATCGATGTTCAGCAGCGGGTCGACGACCGTGGTGGCATGTTCCTGGCGATAGTCGGCACCAGCGGCCAACTGCACCGTGCCGGCCGGCAGCTCGAACAGCCCACCGTTGACGCCAGCATGCCAGACCTTTTCCTGGCTGTACGAATCGCTGACCGCGGGCACGCCGGCATTCTGCAGTGCCGCCACGGAACCGGGCGAGTACAGGTCGAACGGGTTGAACTGCAGCATGGCCGGCGTCACACCGGACGGGCAACCCTGACCTGCGGTCGTGGCTCCCGGCACGCAGGCCAGACCGCCTGTGCCCATGTACGACGGGCCTGTGTACAACTTGTTGCCGTTGGGCAGGCCACGGGTGGTGGTGACCGTATCCGAATGGCCGTAGTCGAGGCCAACATCCCAGTTCCAGCTCTGGTCGAGGACCGTGAAGCTGCCCTTGATACCGGTGTTGAACTGGCCGTTGTTGGCGCCGAACGCCGAGGAGCGATCGCCCAACGATGCAAGACGCGCATTGAAGGTGTTCGCGCCCTGGGCGAATTCCACGCCGAACGGGTTGTAGTAGTTGTTCGCCGAGATGTCCGCGCCATAGGGGCTGCCGTACACGGCCGGCGCCAGTTGGAATTCGGAGGTGGTCTTGTTGAAGTAGGCATTCATGTAGGCCTGAACGTTGTCGCTCAGGTTGTAGGTGCCCATCACGAACCCGTTGGTGCGTTCCTGCGGGGTCATGATCAGATTGACCGCCGCGTAGTTGTACTTGTCGCTATGCGCGCCGTTGTTCTGGTAGCAGTGGTAATTGGCCGTGCTCACGACCTGGCTGTTGGCACCCGGGTTCAGCGCCACGTAGCCGCAACCGAACTGTCCGGCCAAGCCGCTTGGTGGAGTACCTGCGCCGCCAACATTACCGGGCAGCTGAATATGACCGTATGGCGACGAGGACGAGCCGCCGACGTTCGCCGTGACCGGCTGCGGTGCGGATGGGCCAGTGCCATTGGTGCCGTAGACCGAAACCGAGTTCTTGGAGAACTTGCGGTTCTGGGCTTCCACGCCATCCTGCTTGTTGTATTCGATGCCGCCCATGATGCTTCCCTTGTCGGACGTCTGTCCGAAAGTGAAGCTGTAGCCCGACTGGTCGCCGTCGTTGTGGTCGGATTCGCCGACGTTGGTGGTGAACTGCGCGCCCTGGTAGTCCTTGCGCAGGATGAAGTTCACCACGCCGCCGATCGCGTCGGAACCGTAGGTCGCCGAGGCGCCGTCGGTCAGAACTTCGATGCGCTCAATCATGTTGGCGGGGATCGAGTTCGGGTCAGTGTTCAGCACGCGCTGACCGTCGACCAGGATCAGGGTGCGAACCGAACCCAGACCGCGCAGGTTGATGCTGGAGCCGCCGGTACCACCGCCGTTGTTCACCTGCGGGTTGACGTTGCCGCCAGTCATGGCCGGCAGCTGCTGGACCAAGTCGCCCAGCGTCATCTTGCCGGTCGCCTCAATCTGCGCGCGGTCAATGGTGACCACCGGATTGGACGTTTCCAGATCCACGCGGCGGATCAGCGAGCCGGTGACCACGACCGTCTGCAGCGATTTCGCCTTCTGCTGGTCGGGCTGATTGCTATTGGTTGTGGTGGTTGTTGTTGTGGACTGGCTGCTGGTGTCCTGGGCAAATGCCGTACCCGATGCGCCAGCACCAATGACAGCACCCAGCGAAAGCGCCAGGCGGACTGCCGAAGAAAGTTTTGTGACCCCAAGTTTCATAAAGACACCCTCCGATTAATTTTTGCCATGGGTCAGAAAACGTTCTGCCCAAAAACTGCGACTTGGCCCGATCTCCCAGGCCGATGAACTTCAGACCCACGAACTCCCGAATCCCAACCGATACTAACAGGCAAATAACGCGACGTGAACACGCAGCATACTTTCCGTGGCGGGTGTATCAATGCCATTGAAATGTGCTGTGGCGTTCACGCCCTGCCATCAAGACACGCAACTCTTCCAAGCGCGATGTCCCTTTATCATGCCTCTTTTACATATTGTCAACAAAATTTGTACAAGCAAGAACTTTCGATGCCGAACGAATTCTGGCTTACTTCTGACCCAGAGGGAATCGGAAAACCGGGTCGATGCCGTTGCCTGCGCTGGTATACGGCCGCGCAGGATGTGTATGTTTCCTTACGCTATGGCATGTTCTTGCGTTTGAAGCTCTCCTGGGGAGATCGGCTTGATCGCGGAACTCAAACTTCCTCGAGCCGGATCATTCCGCTTCCGCGTCTTCCTCGAAGCGCAGGTGCTTCACGCTACGACCGTTGCGGCGCACCAGTTTCAGCGCCTCGATGCCAACCCGGATGTGCGCCTCGACAAACTGTGAGGTAACGCTGCGGTCGCTGGCTTCAGTCTTCACCCCTTCCGGAATCATCGGCTGGTCGGAGACGAGCAAGAGTGCGCCGCAGGGAATCCGGTTGGCGAAGCCAGCGGCGAAGATGGTGGCGGTTTCCATGTCCACCGCCATGCAGCGGGTGCGCCGCAGATACTCCTTGAACGTGTCGTCGTGCTCCCACACCCGGCGGTTGGTGGTGTAGACCGTACCCGTCCAGTAGTCGTGGCCAAGGTCGCGGATCATGGTGGAGACTGCGCGCTGCAGCTGAAAAGCCGGCAACGCTGGCACTTCCGGCGGCAAATAATCGTTGCTGGTGCCCTCACCGCGGATCGCCGCGATCGGCAGTACCAGGTCGCCGAGCTGGTTCTTCTTCTTGAGGCCGCCGCATTTGCCCAGGAACAGCGCGGCCTTCGGCTCGATCGCGCTCAGTAGATCCATCACTGTGGCGGCGTTGGGGCTGCCCATGCCGAAATTGATCAGGGTGATGCCGTCGGCTGTGGCGTTCGGCATCGGCCGGTCGCGACCCTGCACTTCCACTCCGTGCCATTGCGCGAACAGTTCCACGTAATGACCGAAATTGGTCAGGAGGATGTGTTCGCCGAATTGTTCGAGCGCCGTGCCGGTGTAACGCGGCAGCCAGTTGGAGACGATTTCCTGCTTGCTCTTCATGAGTGAGGTAGTACTCGTGCTGCGTTACCGGCGACGCCACGCCGGCTGGATGCCAGATAGTCGCCTCTCATATTAGTGGCTGTTGACAGTCCGCGGGATCGGCGACCAGTCAGCGAAACGGCCCGGCCCAGGCAACTTTCGGTTGACGCCGCAGTCCCTTATTGCGTGTTATGTTCGATTTGCCATTCATGACGGGGGAAACGTGATGCGGATGGGCTTGGCGATTGATGCTTCCTGCGACCTGTCGCAGGCGTTCCTGGAGAAACACAAAGTCGCGATCATGCCGGTCACGGTGAAGATCGATAGCGAAACCTTCTTGGATGACCGCCGACCGGAGGAGCTCCAGCGCTACGTCGACCGCCGGCTCGGCAGCCGCAGCCACTCGGCGGAAACCGAACCGTGCCCGGTGGAAGAAGTGCAGAAGCTGTTTCTCGACAAGCTGGTGCTGGACTACGACTGCGTGTTCTGCCTGACCATCACCGCCACGCGCAGTCCAATCAACGAGCACGTGAACCGCGCCAGCTTCGCGATACTCAAGAACTACAGGCAGGTGCGCGAACAGGCCCACATCCCCGGCCCGTTCATGATGCGCGTCGTCGACACCCGCAACGTCTTTGCGGGAACAGCCCCGACCATTTACGAAGCGACACGGTTGCTCGCCACCGATGCACAACCAGCAGCGATCCGCGAGCGCCTCACCCACATCGCCAACAACAGTTATGGCTACATGTTGCCTCGTGACCTGATCCACCTGCGCAACCGCGTCAAGAAAAGGGGAGATCGCAGTGTCAGCCTTTTCAGTGCGATGGTCGGCACGGCGCTGGATATCAAGCCGCTGCTGCGCTGCTATCGCGGCGAAACCGGCCCGGTGGGGAAGGTACGTGGCTTTGATCACGGTGCGGAGATGCTGTTCAACTATGCGGCGCAGCGAGTACGCGCGGGCTTGCTGGTGCCGATGGTGTGCGTCAGCTATGGCGGTGACCTGGCCGTACTGTCGAACCTGCCTGGCTATGCAGGCCTGCGTGCGGCCTGCGAGGAATGCGACGTCGAGCTGATGGAAGCACCGATGAGCATTACCGGCATGGTCAATGTGGGCGAGGGCTCCTTGACGCTGGGTTTTGCCGCCGAGGAACACGTCGCCGAATTCTGAGGGACTCTCCTGCCATGCGCCGCCTGGATGCCCTGCTGCTGTTGTTCGCCATCACAGCGCCTGCCACAGCCGGCACGGTCTACAAGTGCAGCAGTGCGGGCGGACAGGTGACTTATCAGGATGCACTTTGTCCAAAGACGCAGACGCAAGAAACCCTGCAACTGTCGGACAGCACGGCTGCGCCATCGCCCGCCGTCCCTACCCCAGCCAGTACGACCGCCGCGGTCGACAATGCGCCGGCACCGCCGCCATTCGTTCCAAACGTGCCGCTACCCCAGTTATACGGCTGTGTGCATGCCATCGATGGCAGCGCCTATGTCAGCAGCAACGGCAATCCGCAACCGTTCATGGCGCCGATGGGCGTGCTCGGCACGATACAGGCGCCATTGGCCCAAGCATACGGGCCAGGGGGCGCCGGCGTCTCGGCACCGGAAGTGAGTCGTGGCAAGGTCACTGCCGGGCTGATCGCCAGCAACTATGTCCAGGTGCAGGATCAATGCCGCCCGCTGAGCGTGCCGGAGATCTGCCACGAATTGCGCGACGAATACGAAAAGAATGCCGAGAAGCTGCGGCGCGCATTCCAGAGTGACCAGCCGCCGCTGCAGCAGCGCGAAGACGAGTTGCGTGCGCAACTAGCCAACTGCTGAGCGTCACCCGCTCAGAAGCCGTAGTTGAGGAATCCGCCATCCACCGCCAGCACCTGGCCAGTGATATAGCTGGCCGCCGGTAGGCACAGGAACGCGATCGCCGCCGCCACTTCCTCCGGCTCGCCGATTCGCCGCAGCGGCGTGTGATCGAGTACTTCGTCCAGATAGTCGTCGTCCGCCAGCGCCGGCTCCGAACGTTGGGTACGGATGTACCACGGCGCCACCGCGTTGACGCGGATGCCGTCCACCGCCCACTCTGCCGCTAGGTTGCGGGTGAGTTGATGCAGTGCGGCCTTGCTCATGCCGTACGGCGAACCGGTACGCACATGCGTGACGCCGGAAACCGAGCCCACGTTGACGATGGCGGCGTTGGCATGTTGTGCCAGATGCGGATGCGCCAGCCGGCACATCTCGAACGCCGAGAACAGGTTCTGCTCGAACACCGCGCGGTATTCGTCCTCGGCATAGTCGAGCGTGGCCTTGGGCTGGTTGCCGCCGGCGTTGTTGACCAGCAACGACAGCGGTGCGCCCAGGTCGGCGATCCAGTCGAACACCGCCAAGCGCTCCTCCGCCTCGGTCAGATCCGCGCCGAACGCCAGTACCTCGATCCCGGCAAAATCATCGGCCAGTTCCGTGCGCACCTGTTCGAGGTTGTCCTCGTCGCGCGCCACCAGCAGCAGGTTGGCGCCCAGCGCGGCCAGTTCGCGTGCGGTGGCGTAACCGATGCCCTTGCTGGCACCGGTGATCAGGGCGGTATGGCCTTGCAGCTGCCAAGCATCGATGCGGGCGTTCATCCGCGCAGCTTAAAACGTCCCTGACGGTACGCATAGCTTGCATGGCAGATCGGCCGACGCGGTTCTTGCCTGTGCCGATGTGTGGCGAGACACTCGCCACTACACCACGCGCGAGAACCGCCATGAAGCCGCTGCCGATCCTGCTCTGCGTCCTGGCCCTTGCCGCCTGCTCTGACAAGCCGCCGCCACCCATAGCCCAACCGTCCCAGGTCACCACCCCATGGGATGCGATGAAAGCGGATGAACAACGCGCCAAAGATGTGCAGAAAGTCGTCGACAAGCAGGCCGAGGAACAGCGCAAGCAGGTCGAGGCACAGACGCAGTAGGAACGCACCGTGTGCGCGATGCTTTCCGGTGGTGACATACCGAAGAGCCCTCGCCCACAGGCCTGCCCCGGACTCGATCCGGGGGTGGTCCTATAGAGTTCGTTGATCGCCGCCTAGTGCAGGCTGCATAGGCAATCGGCATAGATGTTGGGCGTACCTGCCTTCGCGTTGCGCAGCAACTGCAGTTCCGGTGCCAGCGCGGGCAACTGGGCGAACCAGCTCGGCAGGCGGATGCCCCAGGACTGCATCACCTGCACACTGGCGCTTTGGTTGAGGCCGATCAGGAATCGCTCGAAACCACCCAGCGGGGCTTCCTGGTAACGCACTGGATAGTCCTTGCCCAGCTTGGCCAGGTTGGCGGCGGCGGCAACCGCATCGCCAAGACCACCCAGCTGGTCGACCAGACCACGATCGAGCGCCTGCTGTCCGGTCCATACGCGACCCTGTGCAATCGCATCGATCGCATCGAAGTTTTTGCCGCGCGCCTTGGCCACGTTGCCGACGAAGTCGCGGTAACCCTTGTTGATGATCGCCTGGATTACCGCGCCGACTTTCGGATCCAGCGGGCGGGTGATGTCGAATGCACCGGCCATCGGCCCGGTGCCGACACCATCGCTCTGGATGCCGAACTTGGCCAGCGTGTTCGGCACCGAGTAATACATGCCGAAGATGCCGATCGAGCCGGTAATGGTATTCGGCTCGGCGAAGATGCTGTTCGCATTCATCGAGATCCAGTAACCGCCACTGGCTGCCACGTCGCCCATCGACACCACCACCGGGATACCGGCTTCGCGGGTCAGCTCCACTTCGCGGCGGATCTGCTCGGCCGCATACACTTCGCCACCAGGGGAATTGACCCGCAACACCAGCGCCTTGGTCTTGCGGTCCTCGCGCGCGGCGCGGATCAGCGCCGCGGTGGATTCGCCGCCGATCGAACCAGGCGACTGCTTGCCGCTGGCGATCTCGCCCTCGGCCACCACGATTGCTACGCCCGGCGCAAATAGCTTGCCCTCGCTCGGGATGTCGGCGACATAGCGCGTCAGATCCACCTGGCGGAAGCTGTGGCCCTTCTCGTCAGCAGGCACGCCTTCCTTGCGCATCATCGTGACCAGATCGGCCGTGGTCGCCAGGCCATCGACGAGGTGTTCGTTCAGAGCCAGCTGGGCCAGATCACCCTGGGTGCTGGCGATGGTCTGCGGCAAGTTGTCGATGTCGGCGCGCAGCGCGGCCGGGTCGAGTTTCCGCAGCTTGGCGGTCTCGGTGAGATAACTGTCCCACAGCCCACCCATCCAGTAACTGTCGGCTTCCTTGGCTTCCGGCGAGGCGTGATCGAGGATGTATGGCTCGGCGGCGCTCTTGAATTCGCCGACGCGGAACAGGTGCACGTCGACACCCAGCTTGTCGAGCAGATCCTTGTAGAAGAGGCGGTAGTTGGCCAACCCGGTAATCATCACGCCACCCTGCGGATCGACCAGCAGGCGGTCGGCATGCGCGGCCAGGTAGTACTGGCCCTGATCCAGGTTGGCTGCCCACGCGATCACCGGCTTGCCCGCAGCGCGGAAGCGATCCAGCGCCGCGCCCACTTCGCGCAACGCGGCAAAACCACCGCCCTGCAGATCGCCCGGCAGCAGCAGGATGCGGGTGATCCGCTTGTCATTTGCGGCCGCATCGATCGCACGGACGAGGTCACGCAGCTGCACTTGTTTCGGTTCGTCGCCGGACAAGCTTGCCATCGCGCGCTGCAACGGATCGATGCTGTACTGCTCGACCAGCTGGCCTTGCGGCTTGATCACCAGCACGCTGTCGTTCTGCAGCGTGCGCTGCATCCGGCTGCCAGCCATGCCAGCAGTCAACAGCAGCAACAGCATGAACAGCAGGCTGAAAAACACCAGGTTGAGGATGATCAGCCTGACCACGTTTATGCCACGCCCAAACGTGCACAGGAAGACCCAGAAGCCATTGCGGCGAGGCGGCGGGAGCGGTGGTGTCATGCGTGGTTCTTCCAGGGTGATGGTAGCTAGCGTAACCGGTCAGGCCGGTGCCGACATGCTGATGGGCGTACGCCGCCAACGCTGCTTCCACGCACTGCGCCAGAAACGGGTGAACAACATCACCGCCGCCACCGTAAGGCCGGCGATCAGGCCCATCCACATGCCACGCGCACCCAGGCCGTGATGGAACGCCAGCCACCAGCCCACCGGCATGCCGACGATCCAGTACGCGAACAGGGTGATCGCCATCGGCACGCGGGTGTCCTTGAGGCCGCGCAGCGCGCCGTTGGCCGCGACCTGGATGCCATCGGAAAACTGGAACAGGCCGGCCAACATGATCAGCTGCGCCGCCAGCGCGATCACCTTGGGATCATGCGTATACAGCCTGGCGATGAAATACGGCATGCCCAACATCAGCCCAGCCGACAACACCTGCGTCAGCAGGGTCAGGCCGATCCCGCAGAAGCCGGCGTAGCGCACGCCACGCTCATCGCCACGGCCGACGGCATTGCCCACGCGCACGGTGATCGCCATCGCAAGCCCGAGCGGGATCATGAAGAACAGCGAGGCGATATTGAGGGCTATCTGGTGACTGGAGACCACGTCCTCGCCTAGGGTGGCGATGATCAACCCAGTCGCCACAAACAGCCCAGCCTCGGCCAGCAAGGTCACTGTCATCGGCAAGCCAATGTGCATCAGCGCACCGATGCGGCGCAGATGTGGCCATTCGAAATGATCGAACAGACCCAGTCCGCGATAGTTGCTTCGGAAGATCACATAGATGCCGAACGCCAGCAGCTCCAGCCACAGCACGATTGCGGTGGCGACGCCGCAGCCGTGCGCGCCTTGCGGCGGGATGCCCAGCTTGCCGAACATCAGCATGTAGCCGAGCGGCACCAGCAACACCAGTCCACCCAGGCTGAAGTACATCGATGGCCGGGTCAGCGACAGTCCTTCGGAAAGGCCGCGCAGCGCGAAATAGCAGGTCAGCGCCGGCGCGCCCCAGCTAATCGCCAGCAGGAAGCTCTGCACGCCGTCACGCAAGCTTGGCGCCACTCCGATCAGGTCGATCAGCGGTGCCGCGTGACGCACCGCGAACCACAGCACCACGCCCATCCCCAGTGCCAGCCACAGCGCCTGACGGAACACTGCACCGACCTCGTGGCGGCGGCCGGCACCGTCCAGCTGTGCCACCGACGGCGGCAACGCCATCATCATGCCGATGCCGCTGACAATCACCAGCGACCAGATGTTGCTACCGACCGCCACTGAGCCGAGCACATGCGCACTAACGTGACCGGACAGCACCGTGTCGATCACGCTGCTCCCCACCGCCGCAAGCTGGGCGCAGATCAACGGCAATGCGAGACGCACGGTGGCGCGCATCTCGTGCGCCAGGTGGGCGCGCTCGGGACGGAACGGTTTCATCGACACAGCAGACTCCAGGGCCGGTCATTCTAC
>Ga0302231_10001504_pt1 | contig 14396 bp, 13 predicted proteins | sample II_Palsa_N2_2_FD_193522 | JGI IMG/M metagenome (GOLD analysis project Ga0302231, IMG submission 193522) | Peat permafrost microbial communities from Stordalen Mire near Abisko, Sweden - II_Palsa_N2_2 | ecosystem: Environmental > Terrestrial > Soil > Palsa > Peat permafrost | place: Sweden...
GGTGACGACCGTCCGCCAACGACAGAAGCTGGACGTTGCCCTTGCCGCGCTCACAGACGGCAACGGCGTTGATGTCGGGAACATAGCAAACTCCGTGGGTTTTTGTGAGACCACTGCCCGAAGACTACCATTTCTGTTCACCAGCTGTGTTGTAGAGGCGAACGGCGGGGCTGGCACATGACACCACAACCGACCCATCAGGCAGAGATGCACAGTACATGGACTTGGCCGCAATCGACCGAACCAGCGCCCCACTGTGAGGGTCGTACAGGCGGAGATCGTTGCTATTGTCGGCAACCCAAATGTCGCCTGAGGGAGCAAGAGACACGCCATGCACGCGCAACCCTAAGCAAATGAAGCGCAGATGACCACCGTCCTTGCTGAACATCTGCACACGCTTGTTTCCATACTCGCAAACCACGATGTTGCCCGCAGTGTCCAGCGCCAGGCCATAGGGATAACTCAGCCCACCTTGGCCCTGCCCTTCTTTACCGATGGTTTTCACAGGGGCACCGATTGTCTTGTAGTCCCGTCCTTTGGACACGGAGGGCTCGTTGTCGTCGTCGTCCACTTTGGCGGCCTTGCTACTGTCCACAGGCTCAGTGCTGCCCACAGAAGCGACTGTGTCTACGTACGAGGAGGAGGAAGGGGACGCTGCAGCCGGCTCGGCAGCCACGTCGTCGACTGTGCGCTTTTTGCCAGCCCGTTTTGGCGCCATTTTTGAAATCAAGGTCGCAAAACAAACACCGTGTCCCCTTCTTTCTTTGCAATGCCCTTTGTCAAACTGAACAGGGAGAGAGACCTCGTTATTATTTGGACTTGGAGGCAATGACCTCCTCCGTGACCTGCCAGAGCTTCTTAGCCATCTCTGCGTCCTCGATGAAGGAGATGCGGTTGACGGTGGGGATGGTCGAGTTGTTGTAGTACTCGCCCTTGACGATGCCCGGGGCGAGCGAGCAGTAGACCGACGTGGCCGCGCCCTGCGGGATCGTCTTCTGGCCGTAGGGCTCGCGGATCATGGCGAAGATGGCGCGGGGGATGTAGCTCAGGACCTCCAGGCCAAACTGGCCGGGCTGGCGCGTGAGCTCGGTCTCCATGATGCTGCCGGGGTGCAGGCTCACGCACGTCACGTCCGCGCCGTCCGCGTCAAAGTGCTTCTGCAGCTCCTTGGCAAAGAGCACGTTGGCCAGCTTGGCGTTGCCGTAGCGCTCCCAGCGGTTGTACGAGCGGACCTTGCCGTCGACGCCGAGGTCGTCAAAGAGGATGCCGCTGTTGCCGCAGACGTACTGGGCGATGGAGGACACGACGACGACGCGGGCAGGCGCGCTGGCCTTGAGCTTGTCGTACAGCAGCGACGTCAGGAGGAAGTGGGCGACGTGGTTGATGCCAAACTGCGACTCGATGCCGTCGGTCGTGTACGTCTCGGGGTTGGCCATGATGCCGGCGTTGAGCAGCAGCACGTGCAGCGGCAGGTTGAGCGCGAGGAACGTGGCAGCGGCGGCGCGCACCGATGCGAACGAGCCCAGCTCCAGCTCGAGCGGGTGCACGTCGGCCGCGTCGTTCTTGAGCACCGTCTTGAGCTTGGCCACGGTCTCGGCGCTCTTGGCCTGCGTGCGGGCAGCGGCAAAGACCTTGGCGCCGGCGCTGGCAAGGGCGCGCGCAGACTCGAAGCCGATGCCCGTGTTGCTGCCGGTGATGATGACCACCTTGCCCTGCGCGTTGGCGCCGTACGCCTTGATGATGTCGTCGGCGGTGGACGCGCCCGTGAACTGTGGTGCTGGTGCAGCAGACATTGTGCGATGCGCGCGCGAGAGGGGAGGAAGTAAGCCTGAAAATGATGTAAACCAGCTGTCGATGACGTCGTTCCAAGTGTCAGCCCCGTGTCAGTTTGTTGTTCGAACTGAACAAGCAGTTGTAAAGGACAGAGAGGCAGATCATATCAAAGGAAACACTGACGAAGAACACCTTTTTCAGCAAAGACGTGACACTGTCGCGCCCATAATCAAGAGTTGCGACCCTATTTCGATCGCCGCTCAAACACCGAGGCCTCTCGCCCAGCGTTCAAGCGCGAATGGAGAAGGGCAAGTGTCTGGCGATACTGCTGCTGTTCGACATCTCGTTCCAGCTGGTATGGTCACTGTTTTATTTTAATTTAATTTAATTTATTTTATTTTATATTTATTTTTTTTTCATTTCACAACAACAGGCCTTTTGCGCGATAGAGATAGGGTTTGCCGCGTCCTACTCGGCGGTGCTGCCGGCGGTGCTGCCCGTGTCCATGCTCGTTGCGTGCTTTGTGGGCCTGCTGGGCGTGCGTTGGAAGAAGCAGTGGATGCTGTGGTCGTTCTCGTTCATGAGCTTTCTCTGGTTCCTGTTTTGCCTGTTCCTCGACCTGATATACTCGGGCGCGCTCACCGACCTCATGCCCTGGGACACGACGTCGATGCAGGTCGGCTTTGGAGGCTACATCACCACGTTTTTCCAGGATGAGCAAGGTGGAGGAGGAGGCAGCAACACGGGCGCGCAAGTAACGGCCAGCCTCGTCATCTACTCGCTCGCTGGCTTCCTCGCCGTAAGAGAGAGAGAGCGTGATCCCCGTCTGTGCGATCTCACCCGCTCCCCTTGTGCAGATCCTGGGCGCCATCCTCGCAAGCATCGTCCAAAACAAGTACATTGCCGATGACGACATCTGTACGTTTTCCTTCCCCATGGGCTTGCTAAACCCGTTGTTCTACACAGTGCTCACCGACGAGACGGGCCTCCCTCCAGACTACACGCCCTGAAGCCCAATCACCAACCACTGACTTATTCCGCGCCTATTTAAGAGAAATCCATTCTTTTTTTTTTTTCACAGTGTCCACTCTGTAAAATATACCCTGGATTCACATTCACATCCACAACGGAAGGAACCACTCATCGTCCGCGTGTTCGTCCTACTGACGCCGACGGCTTTGTGTTTTTGTTGACGATCGGAAATTTTGACTTTCTTTCTTCCTCTCGTGGCCACACAAACAAACGACTCACATCTTTGTTTGCTCGAGCGTTGAGTCGTGTGGCCTCGTGTGCTGCACTCTCTCTCTCCCCCCCCCTCCCTCCTTATTAACACCGTACCCCCACACTGCGGCGTTCTCGCTGATCTTCCCCCTCAATCAGTCAGAACTGGGAAATGACCATTGAGGAGAACGGGCCCAAGTACGCCGTGGTCCTTCTCGTGGACATTACGCTGCAACTGGTACGCAGGAGAACTGGCAACAACTAACGGTCTGTCTGCTCGTGCACTATGCGCAGGTCTTTTGCGCCGTCCAGATTGGGTTTGCGGCAAGCTTTTCGGCCGTGCTGCCTGCGTGCCTGCCCATTGCAATGGTCCTCGCCTGTGGTGTTGGCTATGCTGGCGTAAAGTACCGCAAGCTGTGGATGCTGGGCATTGTACGTTCTCCACCCTGTTCCATTGGATGACCAACACAACAAACGCACGTCCGCAGTTTTCTAGCTGTAGCTTTGCATGGTTCATGTTTTGCCTGTTCCTGGCCCTGCTCTTTGGCGGCGTGCTGCCGTGGGACGCAAACAGTCTACAGATCGGCTTTGGCGGGTACATCACGCAGTTCTTCGTGTCCAACGACCTGGCATCGTCCAGTGCGTCCTACGGCAACATTGTCATCTACTCGCTCGCGTGCTTCCTCTCGGTACGCGTTCCCCTCTTTGCTGAGGAAACTAAGTGTGGTGCCACCGCTAGTTTGTGGGCGCCTTTGTCGGCCCTGTCGTCCAGGCATTCTACCGCAGGCAAGACGATGATTTGCGTATGCTTAAATGTTGCTTTTTTTTTTTTTCTGTGGCTTGACCGTGTTTGCTCCTCTAGTGGAGGCCAACGTCGAGATCGACTACTCGGAGACGGTCGCCTAGTTAGACAATGCTACAACACCCTTAACCGTTCAAAACAAGGAAATGCACTCATCGTTTTTCCTTTTCCCCCTCTTCTAATAATCGTAAATTAAAACTCCAGTGTGCTGGTCTCACGGTCGTAGTTGTACATTGACCTCGCCGGGTCTTCAGTTGAATCAAAAGAAAAGAAAGAAAAGAAAAGAAAAGCCCCAAAAACTCACGGTGAATTTGAGTTGAAAAACATGTCCCTCAAAACAAACGACCTCTTTAGCGTCCGCGGCAAGAACATTGTCGTGACGGGCGGATCTCGCGGCATCGGCATCAGTACGGGCGAGAACGCAGTGCCTGGGCTCGCTAACACAACACACAACTGAAAACAACACAGTGATCACCAAGACGCTCGTCACAAACGGTGCCAAGGTGTTTATCACCGCGCGCAAGGCAAACGAGCTCAACGACGCCGTCAAGCTGCTCAACGGAATCGCGCCGGGCTCCGCCGTGGGCATCCAGGGCGACGTCAGCACGGACGCAGAGTGCAAGCGCATCGTGAGCGAGGTGGCCAAGCACACGGGCAAGGTGCACGCCCTGTTCAACAACGCCGGCATCACGTGGGGCGGGTCGATGGAGGAGTACCAGGAGCAGGCGTGGAACAAGGTCAACTCGGTCAACGTCGCAGCCATCTTCCACCTCACCCGGGCCTTCATCCCGCTGCTCGAGGCCGCGGCAACCAAGGACGATACGGCCAAGGTCATCAACGTTGCCTCGATCGCCGGCCTGTCCACGAGCAAGTTTGACAATGCCTACGCCTACGCCGCCTCCAAGGCCGCCGTTCTCATCCTCACACGCACGCTGGCCGTCCAGCTGTCGGACAAGGGCATCAGCGTCAACGCAATCTGCCCCGTATCATTCATTCGTAGCTTCCTAATCGTGCAATTAATTGTTTTTTTCCTGCAGGGCGTCTTCCCCTCCAAGATGTCCAAGTACTTTACCGACGACGACACGCGCCGCGAGTTTGCCCTCGCCACGATCCCCCTTGGTAAACACAAATGCATTTTACTTTAAACTGAATAAAATAAATCAGGCCGCTTCGGCAACGAGGAGGACATGGGCGGCATCGCTCTCTTCCTCGCCTCCAAGGCATCGGGCTACATGACCGGTACCCACCTGGTGTACGACGGTGGCCAGACAGCCGGAGCACGCCTCTAGATTTTCTGTTCTATTTTGTTTTTTTCCCGTCCGTTTCTTTTTGTTTGATGTGGCGCAGAAACAAAAGCAGTTAATTTCAAAGAGCCATGTTCTCTCAGCTGCAGATGCTGTCCACCGCAGCCGTCGCCGACCTGCAGGACGAGAGCACCAACTCGGCCGTGCTGGTGCAACGTCTCGTGGCGCTGTCCAACAGCCCTACGTCGGCCCCCAACAACAGCAGCTGCAACCACAACGACGACGACCGTGACGACGACGTGGGCCTGGCCGCGTTGGACGAGAACGAGCCTCCAAAGAACGGAGACGGCAAGAAGGCGGCAGCCGAGATCCGCATCGGCCCAGCGACCAAAAAGGCCAAGACCGACTCGTCGCCCTACCACGTCATCCACAACGAGGACGAGCTGGCCAGCGCCATCGAGATGCTGCGCGACGTCGCACGCGAACGGGTGAACGAGTTTGCGTGCCGGATCGTCAGCATGGGCAACAAGGCCACGGGCGCGTTCAGCTCGCGCATCAGGGGCAGTCTGCGCGCCGCCGGTCGCGGCTTCCTCCTCCTCACCGCCATCCCCAGCACGGCGGGCTTCCCGGTCGACCAAGCGTACCTGCAGCGCCTCGTGGACAAGTGTCTGGCCCCCTTTTCCCATCGACCCCCTTCCAAGTCAGTCTACTTTGCGGACCTGTACGCAAACTTTGGCCACCACCTGCCGCACCACAGCAACGAGGACATCGACGCGGCCTGGATGCAGCTCGTCCCCGCAGTCAACCGCAGGCAGCTCATCCAGGTCGTGTCCAAGTACCCTGGCTTCTGGGCCACAGTCACCGCCGATGGAAAAAAGGCCAATTAATTAACGCACCCACCCCCTCCCTAAACATTCTCCTGCTCTAATGCCCCTCTCTTGCGACCTTGACCTGTGGATAATTTTATTTATTTATTTCTGTAATTGATTTAATTAATTTTCAATTAATTTTGGAATGGGCGACACAATCGTTATAATGGCTGCCGTCCTGATGGGTCACGGGCCCAGAACCGTGCGCTCAAGGCAGATCGTATTTGTTTCTGTCGTGCTGTGCGGCGCGGCGCTACGGCCCTCTTGTGTGCTACTTGTTACAGGGGAAAATAAAAAGAAAAAAAAAGTTTGGGTTGCGCGGTTTGCGTTTTAAAAGGAGACTACTTCTTCTCCACACGCCCAACGTGAAAGTTGTCAGTGAAAGTTGTGCAGGTTGCCGCGGTTGCTCATTGGCGTTCTTCTCGTGTCATGCCTGCCTGTTGTTTTCATATCAAACGTGCCTGTCGTCTTGTTGGGATTTTGATGTACGATGTAAAAAAAGGAACGAAAAAACGAACACTCCATGCTCTAATCCCGCCCTACCTTCACCCTCTTTTAACCGTTTCTCGTTGTGTTTGCCTCCCTAGAGCCCGTTAGGTCCTGTTCCCCCTCCCCGACTCGTCCTCTTTCCGTCGCCGCTTGGGACCCCAGCCTGTGTGTGCACGTCGTTCTGTGAAATCCCCCCCCATCCTCCAACTGCAAATCCGGTAATGTCAACGGGCCCGCGGCCACCAGCCGTGCCCTCGGCAGGAGGGACGGCCACCGCAGCAGGAGGGACAGCAGGTCCACACGGAGGGCCCAAGCAACAGCAGCAGCAGCAACGTGGTGGAAACACCAAACGGGCCAATAACGGCAAGGGGGCAACTAGCACCGCCAAGCCTGCGTCCTCGGCAGCAGCAGGACCAGCAGCAGCAGCAGCGCAGGGGGTAACAGCACCTGGGCAGTCCGGCCGGCGGCCAAACGGCTCGTCACTTCCTCAGCACCACCAACCACGGCACTACAACAACGGCAACCACCACCACGCCATCCAACCACAGCAACAGTACCTTCATTACCCACAACAGCAACAGCAGCAGCAGCAGCAGCAGCAGCAGCATTTTGTACAACTGGCCCCCGTGCCCCTAGCCTCTGGCGTGCTCCCGCCGCCTGTCGTTGCCCCCGGGTTAAACCGTGGTGGACCAAGCCCCTTGCTAAACGCCCAGGCCCAGGCCCAGGCGCAGGTCCAGACGGCAGCAGCACGGCAAGGACGGCCCCTGGACATGACCGACCTGCTCGACATTGAGATCAACGACCTGCTAAAGTTCCTGCAGCCCACGACGGACGAGGTGGCGCTACGCAACGTGGCCATCTGCAACCTGACCGAGGCCATCCAGACGCTGTGGCCCAACGCCAAGGTGCACCTCTTTGGGTCCTTTGACACTGGCCTCTTCCTGCCCAACAGCGACATTGACCTGGTCGTGCACTTGGAGGAGGCGGGCGGCAGCAGCAGCAGCCAGTCGCGCACGCCCAAGCCCGACGCGGCCGACCAGCCGCTGGACACGATGAGCCCGCCGCTGGTTGTCCAGCAGCAGCAGCAGCAGCAGCAGCAGCAGCAGCAGCAGCAGCCCGCCACGACCCTCTCGGACGTCAACACGGCCAGCGACATCAAGCGGATGGGCGAGCTCGCGGAGGCGCTGCAGGCGAGCGGGGTCGTGAGCGAAATGCGCTTCTTGCCCAACGCACGCGTGCCCCTGATCAAGTGCCGCGAGCGCCTGACCCAGTTTGATTTCGACATCAGCTTTAACCACCTCGAGGGCGAGCAGGGCGCGGTCTTCACCAAGAGCACGATGAAGCGGTACCCGCTGCTGCGCCCGCTCGTGGTCCTGCTCAAGTTCACGCTGGCCACGCGCAGCCTCAACGAGACGTACAACGGCGGCCTGGGCTCGTTTGCGCTGCTGCTCCTTGCGCTGCGGTACCACCAGCTGGTCGAGAACGACTACTACCAGACGGCGCACGTGGGCAACATGTTTCTGGGCTTCCTCGACTTTTTCGGGCGGCGGTTCAACTATGTCTACTATGCCATTTCGGTGCGCGACGGCGGCGGCTTCATGCCCAAGGAGATGCTGGGCCCGCCCGACCCGATGCGGCCGTACCTGCTGTGCCTCGAGAACCCCCTCCGGCGCTACGTCGACGTGGGCCGCAGCGCCTTCAACATCCTCCGCATCCAGCACTCGTTCAAGGAGACGTTTGAGGGCGTGGTCAACCACATGGAGACGGTCCGGATCAAGTTTGCGCAGCGCTACGAGGCGCTTATGCACCAGGGCCTGCCCGTCGAGCCCAACCTGGCCCTCGATGTCTACAAGGAGCTCAAGCAGGGCGGCGGCGGCGGCATGGCCATTGCTAACGGCAAGAGCAGCCACACACCGCCACCACCACCACCAACACCACCACCACCAGCAGCCGGCAACGGGAGTACACCGCCCATCGCCGCCAACGCCCTCAGGATACCGCCGCCCGTTAGTTTCAGCGCTTTCAGGATACCGCCGCCCTCGATCGACACGTCCTCAGATGGCGGCTTTGCGTCGCAGACGGTGTCCTCCCCCGAGAGCCCGATGGACGCCGATTTCCCCCCGCCTGCTCACCAGCCGGCCAAGGACGACGACGACGACGCCTCGGGCAGCATGACCACGACCACAGCCACGACCACGACCACGACCACGACGACGTCGTCAACCAGCGACGAGGACGACATCAGCGGCGGGGGCAAGATCGACCACCTGAACGTGCCCAAAATGTACCTTCTCGAGCCCCTCGTCGCCGACTCGTCCGAGATCGAGCGCCTGCTGCAGTTCCGTCGCCGGCTGCAGGACATTGCGATCAGCAACATGGCCACGTCCTCTGCCAACGACAAGAGCAGCCATTCCACCACGCCGCACTCGTCGGCGGGCGGCCTGTCGCACTCCAACTCGATGGAGGCCATCCTGCCCATGTCGCCCGTCGTGAGCAAGGCCGTGTCGACGCCGATCGCCGTGCCGCTCTCGCCTGCCAAGAAGAAGAGCGACGAGATGGATATTTACGTGGGCGGGTCCCCGTCGTCCGTGGCGTCGGTCGTGCCGCTCCAGGGCTCGCCCCTCAGGAAGCTCTCGTTCCCGTCGTTGCAGCCCCAGCTGCCCGCGAGCTCACTGGGCAGCAGCAGCAGCAGCGGCGGTAGCGGCGGCAACACCGACGAGCAGCACGTGTCCTCGGCCCCAATCGCCTTTTCTGCCTCGATGCCGACGTTGGCCGCTGCCTCATCGTCTTCCTACTCCTCGGCCTCGATCGACCACAGCGCTTCCACGTCTCGTTTGTCGTCCTCGCCTGTCAAGTCGTCCTTGAGCAGGGCCGAGGCGTCTCCTCTGCGCCCCATTCCGCCGGTGCCGTTCATCAACCTGCTCTCGCCCAGTGCCAAGGCCCACCAGCAGTACCTCGCGCTGCTGTCCTCCTCGGCCTCGTCCACGTCGTCGAGCCCGACCGTGATCGCGACAACGGCGATGCGGTCGCTGGGCCTGGTCACGCCCGACATCAGCCGGGCCAAGAAGCGCACGTCGGACCACCTGCTGCACTCGGGACCCAGCTCCCTCGAGGACGAGTCGGCCATGCAGTCCTCCTCGGCGACCGCATCGGCCAATGCAGCGGCACCAGCAGGACCAACGGCGGCGTTTGACGGAGTGACGTTCCCTGGCGATGTCATGCACACGCTCACTGTCCAGACGGATCTCGACTTTCCCACGTTCCAGGCCACGCCCGAGCGGAGCGCGAGCAACAGCAGCCTCACCACGCCCGTCCACCGAACCGGTATAAAATAGGTGAATGGTACCCATTTCCCATTTAATTTTGATTATTTATTCAGATTTGGCATCACCACTGAGGTTATCGTTTGAAGAGCTGCAGCAGAGCCAGCCGCTGTCGTTCGGGTCCTTTTCCCCTGGGCCAGGCCCCTCATCCGCCGGCATAGTACCAGTACCAGTAGAAGCACAATCACCAATCATCAAGAGGAACCGCGGCGTTCAGCAACAGCAGCAATAAAAATTCTTTTTTCTCGACTCCTTTTTCTCTTTTTTTTTTTTTTTTCCTTCTTCTTCTTCTCTCTCCTCAGGACTGCGCAACATCTCCTCCTTTCCCGAGTAACGATCAGCTTCTGCTCCTTAAAAATCAGAATAAAAGAAAGAACTACAAACAAATACCAATAACAATTTACGCTCCCATTGTTCGCTTTCGGATGGCAGCCACGTCCAACACCGCATTCCGGTTGACAAAGTCGATGAGGATTGCCGCCACGCCGCCTGGCTGGTCCTCCTGGACGGTGTGCCCCGCCGCGGGGAGCATTTTGAGCTGGAACTTGCCCTGCATCTGGCCAATCATGAGCGGCTTATCGAGCCGATCGGGACCGGCGAGGATCAGCAGCCTTGCGCCACGGACGCTGAGGAAGCGGTTGGACAGGTCGTTGTACCAGTCGAGCCAGAAGGGCTGCGTTGCAAACAGGTCTGTGCGCCAAGTGTAGCCCAGCAGGAGGTTGTCTGGGTCGCGCAGCGTGAGCTGGGGCGGGATCGAGACGGCGGCCGACTCGTCGTTGCGCACGGTCCCGCTGCTGAGGCTCCAGCTGACGGCCTCGGCCACCGAGCGGAACATGGCGGGCCTGCCACGCAGATACGACAGCATGCCAATGCCAGTCACGGCCTCCAACGCCGTGCCCTCCACGACGTCGACCACGCACACGCCCTGGACCCGCAGCGTCTTCTGGCCGGCGGCATGCACGACCACGGGGCCGCCCATGCTGTGGCCCACGAGGAACAGGTCGGGCAGGCCCACGGGGAACGCGGCCGCGAGCAAATTAAGCAGGTCGGCGCTCATGGTCGTGAGCGAGAGGTCCCCGTCGTCGGCTGTTTTCGAGTGGCCTGTTGTCAATTGGGGAGGAGGGAGGCGTTAGAGGGACTGCTGTGGCGAGCAGGGGCGTACCGTGGCCGCGACAGTCGTAGGCAAACACGGCAATGTTGGGGCTTGTCTTGCGCACAATGTTCTATTTCTGCCAAATTAATCCCCAAGCACACACGCACACAACAACAAAAGGGTACCGCCGCCAAGGCCCACGACATGGCCGTGTGCCCACCGCCGTGCACGAGCACCAGCAGCGACTGGCCCGGCGCCGCCACGCCGCTCTCGTACACGCGAAACGTGTCACCGGATGACGGGATGACCACGTCCCGTGACCGGTCAAAGAACGGCTGCCAGTTGGACGGCAGCGCCTGTGCCGAGGCCGGCGTGAGGCTCTTGCCGGGCCAGACAGACATGGGCGCGTACAGCGCTGGCGACGGTCCGGCGCTCATTTCTCACTCACTGCGGCTGGCAAAAAGCAATGTTGCCCCCTGGGACGGGCAGCACACTCACTTTGGCGTGGCAGCATGTTGCCAGGACCACGTGGAGTGCTTGGTGCTGTTGTCGCCGCGGCCCAGGCTGGGCTGAGGTTACGGGGGCCGGACGTGGCGTGGTCGTGGTGGTGGTGGAGGAGGAGGATGGGCACGGCGGTTAGCAAGCAGGCGGCAGCAGCGACCAAGAGAGTCATCAAGCCAGTGGTAGTCAAGGTGGCGGCGACCAAGGCGGCGACCACGGCGGCGACCACGGCGGCGACCAAACCCAAGCCAGTGGTTGTCAAGGTACCGAAGCCCAAAACAGCGACCAAGACCAAGAAGGCAGTGGCCAAGCCGAAAGCAATGCCCAAGGCAAAGCCAAAACCGAAGCCAATAAAGACCAAACCAGCATCCGAGACCGGGACCAGCAAGGCAACAACCAAGACCACGGAGATCGCCGCGGTACAGCCCGTGGTCACCAAAGCGGTCGCCAAGGTAAAGGCGGCAACCCCCCTCGTGGTGCTAATGCCTTCGACCCCCCTAAAGAAAGAGTACCATGCGGTGGAGTGGCCGCAGGAGCGTCTGGACGAGCTGAAGCGGCTGGTGGCCGAGCACGGTGTGGACTGGTCCAAGATCGGCAACATGATGGGCGTGAATCGTGTCGCGGCCAGGTACCATTACGTCCACAACGCCGACCCCACCAAGTTTTCGGAGCTGCACTCGGAGCTGTCCCAGCAGGTGGAGGCCCTGGTGGCGCAGCACGGGGCCAAGTGGTACCTGATCAGTGACCTCGTCAAGGTGCCGAGGAAGCAGGTCATGCGCGTGTACGAGAAGGGGCACCCCGAGCTCTACAACCAGACCAGCGTGTGGAAGGACAACAACCGCACGTTCCGGATGATGCAGCTCGTGCGCAAGTACGGCGCCGACTGGACCACGATCGCGCCCAAGATCGGCGTCTCTGCGGCCGCGGTCAAGCAGCACTACCGCCAAAACGCGTGGACCTTTGACCCGACCATCTTTCGCCGGCCCATGCGCGTCCTCAAGCTCGCCGAGGCCACCAAGCAGCAGATCGTCGAGCTCGTCCCCAAGCACAACATGGACTGGGAAGGGGTTGCCGCGATCCTCAACGTGACCCCGCACGCAGTCGAGGTCACGTACCGTAAAGCCCACCAGCTGCAAGCGGGCGACGCCTTGCCCGCCCCGCCGCCCTCTGTGCTCACCGATGCTCAGCGAGTCGCCGTCAACAAGGTGCTCTTTGACGGCAAGGAAGTCGCGCCCGTGTTCCCAGCACTGGACCCCGACGACCCAGACGCCGAGGTCCCGATCGAGGCCACGTTGAGGCACGAGTGGCGCGCGCTGGCCACGCAGCTGGGCCCGCCCATCACCGCCACCAGCCTGCAGATGTACTACTACATGCACGTCTCTGGCGCGGCCGACAACAACATCTTCTCGCCCGTGTCCCCCAAGAACAAGATGACGCCCAGGGAGCGCACACGCCTGGAGGAGCTGCTGAACCAGCACGGCCCCAATTGGCGCAAGCTGACACGGATCATGGGCGAGGAGACGGGCAAGCGCTTCATCCAAAGGGTCCTCCGCGACAACGCCCCGTTGCAATCCGAGGACGTCGAGGCGCCCAGCCGCAGCCCGCGCTTTGACAAAGAGCACGCGGAGCGTCTGCGCGAGCTCCTGAGCAAGCACGGGAGGCAGTGGTCGCACCTGCGCTCCGAGCTGGGCTCCAAGTTCTCGGTCAGCACGCTGCGGCGCTGGACGTACCTCATGCGCGCACATCGCAAGCTGCCCCAGGCGCCCCTCAAGGACCTGTGGTCCAACGAAGCGCGCGAGCTGCTCGGGTGCATCCTCGACAAGCAGCCAGGGATCGAGTGGTCCCAGGTCGCGGCGCTCATGGGCTACCAGTACAGGCTGACCAACATCCGAAACTTCTTCTCCATCAGCCCTTCCTTTGCCGAGCACAGGAAGCGCCGCGGAGAGGTCCTCGCCGTGGAGGGACGATGGACCCCCGAGGAGGACGAAAGGCTGCTCTCGTTTGTGCACCGGTATGGCAAGCAGTACAGAGTGATCGGGGCGCACATGGGCATGACGGCGAGTGCGGTCAAGGCACACTACGCGGTTCTGGTGAAGGACAAGAAGATGTATATGAGCGAGCGGGACAAGCAAGCGGAGCAGGAGGAGGACGACGACGACGACGTCGACCGACAGGGCAGGCTGGAGGCCTTTGTCCGTTCCAACCCAGGCTCCGATCCCAACGACCCCGAGCTGCGCCGTCTCTTCGGCCTCGCCTCAAAATAATATATAGGAAAAGAGCACAGAACTGACAGTAGCAAGTATGTATATTAAAAAAGCAAACTCCTGGAGAGAAACAAAAGTACTTTTAGGTAAAGCGTTTATTTTTACGTGTAGAACGACTGCAGCTCGGCCGGGGGAGGAGGCATCGAGACGCTGACGGGACGGAACGCGTCAGCCCCCACCGGCGGCGGAGGCGCAGCAGCACGACCGGTGGGACGGACGATCGGCGAGGGGAGGCCACCAGCAACGCTCAGGGGGCGTGCGATCGGGGGCGGAGGAGGGGGCAGGCTGTCAACGACGCTGAGAGGGCGAGCAATCGGTGGCGGGGGCACCGGGATGCTCTCAAGGGTAGAATTGTAGCTCCAGACCGAGGCTGGGCGAGGCGAAGTGGGAACGTCCATGCCACCAATAGGTCCAGGGAGGCTGCCGCCACTGTCAAAGCTCTTGCTGGCTCGGAGGGACGACTGCGACTGGCGACGGTGGTTTATTTGTTCGGCAGAAGGACCGTGGCTGGCGATCTGGCGGTCCAGCTCGGCCAGTTCGTGTTGCGAGGCAGGTAAGCTGCTGGTGCGACGGCGGCCCGTCTTGACCTGGAAGAGCGGGATGAACGTGAAGAAGAAGAAGGAGAACAGGCCGACGGACGTGGTGACGATCGTGGCGATGAGGGCAAGGATGACGATGACGTTGCTCGATCCATAGGTCGTGAGGAACGAGGCCTGGATGACCATGTGCGGCAGATCGCGCAGCAGGAACTGGACGGCGAAGAGCCCGTTGGCCCAGTACAGCGCAGTGGTCGAGCCGAACGACTTCTCGTAGATGA
>Ga0302231_10001523_pt1 | contig 14300 bp, 10 predicted proteins | sample II_Palsa_N2_2_FD_193522 | JGI IMG/M metagenome (GOLD analysis project Ga0302231, IMG submission 193522) | Peat permafrost microbial communities from Stordalen Mire near Abisko, Sweden - II_Palsa_N2_2 | ecosystem: Environmental > Terrestrial > Soil > Palsa > Peat permafrost | place: Sweden...
CAAACAACCAGCTTCGCGGTTTCTTCAGCACGTGCAGCAACAGCAGCTCGGCATCCAGGCGCTCGCCGAGCTGCTGCGTGGCCACGGCCAGTACGCTGCGAACATCAGGCATCCTGCACTGGCTCCATCGATGACGGCGGCAACTGCGGCGGCATGACAGAAGGTCTGGCTTCGGGTTTGCGCCAGTAGCCACCCCGCGTCCATGCATCGAAGGCCCAGCGCAGCCAGCCGATCAGCGCGTTGGCCAGCCACAGCGCCCAAGCCAACATGGCGACCTTGTAGACCCACAGCGGTACGCTGAACACACCCGCCTCAGGCAGCGCGCCACTGCTCCGGTCAGCAAACCAGCGCAGCGACGACGCCGTTGATCCGTTACCGGCCACATGCATGTCGGGCAGGCCGAGCAGTCCCTGCGGCACGGCGCCGATCAGCACCACCAACGAAAGCACAGTCAGTGCGGCCAGACCGAATTGCAGCAGGTTGAACTGCGTGCCGCCCATCAGCTCCGGTGTGCGCATGCGCGCGCGCAGCCCCAGCAAGATCAGCCACAACACCACCAGCGCATACGCACTCCAGGCAAAGGCCGAGAAACCCAGTCCCAGCAGCAGCCAGTGGCTGAAACGCAACGGTGTCGGCGCATAGCCGGCCAGCAGCCAGGAGGCGATCAGCAGCACCAGCAATTGCGACCAGTAGAGTACGGCCGGACCGTCGGTTGGCCCCCACGTCCACAGCACCCAGCGATCCTGCGGCAGTTGCAGGGTGAGGTCGATGTTGGCCACCGGCGCGTGCAAGTCAAGCGACGGCACGCGCACGCGCGCAGCCACACCCTGCGGTTCGCGCAGGCGCAGGGAATAGTCATGCTCGCCCAGCAGCAGCGGCAGGCTGAGCTTGCCGTCGCGGATGGCGAGGTTGATCGACTCGTTGTCGCGCTTCGCATCGAGCAGTTCGCTGCCCGGCGGCAGATCGATCGCATGCTCGCCACCGCGGGTGCTGCGTGCATGTACGTTGAGCACCAGCTCGCTGGCACGCTCACCGGTGCTGCTGGCCAGCTGTACGCTGTCGATGGCGAGGCTGTCGCCGGCGATCGCGACCGGCCGGGTGATCGCCAGTTGCAGGCTTTCGCCTGGCAACGGGTCGAAGCGCAGATCAACATCACTGTCGCTGGTCGGCACGCCCTTGGCATCGACGTGCCACATCGGCGCCGCACCCAGTTCCCACACCTCGGCACGTTCGCCCAGCGGCGGTGCGTGCAGAGTGATTCCGGCCGAACGATCAAGCTGGCTCTCCCAGCTCACTACGGATTCGCCCGCCTTGAAAGTGATGTTGATGCGGCCATCCCTGACCAGCACGCCCTCGCCCTTGGGATGCTCGCCAGGCAGCAGTGGCAGGCTGATGCTGAAACCGCCGTCCTGGGGCGCGATGCGTTCCACCTGGTTCGATACGAACCAGTCCAGGCCCAGGCCGATCTTCCGGGTGAGTCGTACATAGGGCGGAAAGCTCTGCGTGGTCGGCAGGCTCTTGCCGTCGGCTGCGGTCTGCACGCGGCGCAAGGTAATGCTGTCGCCCAGCACCCGTCCGTCGTCGATGCCTTCCAGCAACCAGCCCGAGCCAACGAAGGCGATGTGTTGCGGCGCCAACGCGAAATGCACGGCAGCGCTTTCGACGTCGTCGAGACGGTAGTGCAGGCTGATGCGGTGCACGCCGCGGTCGACCCGCAGCAGCAGTTGGTCGCCGTCGCGGAGCAGCGCCGGATTGGCATGGCCATCAAGGCTGACGTCGGCCAGCGGCAACGCATCGTCAGGTGTCGGCAGCGGCAGCGCAACGGAAGTGCCCGCATGTGCCTCCAGCTCCAGATCGAGCATCGCGCCGTTCACCTGCAGCTGCGCCTGCGCCACCTCGGCGCATTGCGGCGAACACTTCGGCGCCTCGGTGAGCCGGCTGCGCAACTGGTTCAGCAGCTGCTGATCGGGCATCGCCTGGGCGCGCGAACCCGTGGGCAGCAGGACCATCGCCAGCAGTACGGCACCAACCACGCCGGCGCCACGCGAAGGCGTCCAACGACCACGCAACGGCAGCAGCAGGTTCATCACCAACCGGCCGAGCAGTGCAGCAAGCAGGCCGATCATCAGTACGCGCATGATGCGCACCAGCCATGCCGGCGCAATCACCAGGCGGGTGGTCTGCTGCAGGGTCACCGGGCCGGACCAGCCGAGGCGATAGTTGTTGCCCTCGTTCCAACGCGGGGTGCCGGCACCGGCCTGGATCACGGTGTGCGTGTCCTGGTCGTTGCCGACCAGATCTTGGATGCTGATTAACGAGCCGGTGACCACAATCGTCTGCAGATTGCCTGATCTGGCTGCGCCAGCCTGTGCCGGAGCGGCGGCCTCGTTCAATGTCACCAACCCTGCCATGGGTGGCGGCGGCGGGACTGCCTGAACGATCTTTGGCGAGGGCTGATTGACGCTCTTTTCATCCTCCGTCGCATCCTGCGTCTGCGGCGCGTAAGCGGCCGAGACCATCCGCGGCACCATGCTTTCCTCCAGCTGCGGATGCAGCGCGTACTGCAACTGTGCCGCGGTGAACGGCAGCGCCCACAGTGCCGCCAGCACGAACATGCCGATGGCACCGTAGCGTGCGCACAGGCGCAACCGGCCCTCGGGCAAGGCGCGCAGCAACAACGCCAACGCGAGCGAGATGGCGACCGTCCACAGGGGCCCCATGTCCTCATGCTGGGCCAACACGAGATAGCCGGCTGCCAGCATCGCCCACGGCCAGCCGAGCAGACGCCCGGCCAACAGCGCAATCAGCGCCACCACGAACAGATCGAGCAGGCTCCATTGCGCCGCCCACGAATCGGCCGAACGATCCGCACCGATCGCGCCGAGCAGTCGGTAACCATGCGGCAAGTGCAGGGTGGCGTCGATGTTTTCCAGCGGCACCTGCCAGCCCGAACTGGGCACCGCACCGGCATGTGCCGGCAGGTTGAGCCCGGCTGAAACGTCGATCGTGCGATCGCGCACTTCCACGCCCGGATGCCCCGTGGCATCCCGGGTGACCAGCAACGGTTGGTCGTTCTCCGAGGCACGCTGCATTTGCCATGGTGCTGCCACGTCGAGCCGCTGTTGGTGCCGCAACTTGCCGGTGAGGTGATCGGCGATGCTGAAATCGCGCCCATCGAAATCCAGCCACATCTCGCGCTGCAGGTGCAGCGCGTCACCCTGGCCACCCTCGTTGCCGCGATTGCCCTGCTCCACGCTCAGACCGCTGGCCCCGTCCAGTACGTAGGCCGGCAGCTTGCTCCAGTCGTCCGGCACACCGGCCTGATCGGCATCGATGGCATTGCCATCGACCCGTGTGCTGCGCAGCGCGTTGTCGTCGGCATAGCTCCAGATCTCCTGCTTCGGCCATGGCAATGGCGGCAGCGCCACGCTGATCTTTGCCAGCGGCGCGACGCTGCGCGCGACCAGCGTCAGCGTCGACTGGCCCGGCCGCAGCTGCACGCGCAGGCGGCCATCCTTTTCCAGCCGCGCCGGCAGATCGCCGCTGAGGGCAGTCGCCACGAAACCGTCCGGCAGCGCAGGTCCCAACACTTGCTCGCGCGCCGTGCCGGTGACATTGAATTGAAGTTGCGTTTCCAGCGTGGCCGGCAGGCCATCGGTGAGGCGGCGATACACGCGAAGCGAAAGCGCATCGGCAGCGCGTTGTGCATTGGCCGCTTCGCCCAGCGTGAGCAATTCGTCCTCACGCTCGATCCGGGTGACGGCGGCGCCGTCGACAGTCAGTGTGACCAGGCCGATCGCAGCCGGGACATGCAGGTTGGCCGGGCGCGACGCCCATGGCAGCGTGCCTTTCACCTGGTAGTCGCCGGGCTCCAGTCGCAGCATCGGCACGTTTTCATGCTCCAGCACGATGGCCGGCTGGTTACCCAGCGTCACCTGCTGCGGCCAATGGACGTTGTCGCCCGGCAACGCCACCCAGCTTGGCGCATCCACATGCACGTCCAGGCTGAAGCGCCCGCCATCCTTGTCGGCATCCAGTGTCAATCGTCCCGGCCACGCGCACTGATAGCTGCCATCTCCCGGTGGCTGGTTGGCAAGAAACGGACAGCCATGCTGCGGCACATCGTGCAACACCCAGGCCTGCCAGTCGCGCAATGGCGACGGTACGTCCTGTGCCAGCAAGGGCGCGGCAAATAGCAGCCATAGACCCAGCAACCCCAACGATCGACGAAGCATGCGTTTCTCCCTGTGTGCCCGCGGGGCCGGCACAGTGTAAGTGGTACGCGGCAGGCACACAGCAGCAACTGCATCCTGAAGGAGTCGTTACTCGTATCTGCACGCATGCCACATCAACCTCTGATGAAACGCGGCCCGCTGCGCAATGGGGTTAACTGGCCAGCCACATCGGCCAAACCCATGGATCATCCAAAGGAAACCGCATGCCGACCAGTCCACCCAGCGCCGCCCGCAGCCTGCTTCGTCGCGGCCTGCTTGCCGCTGCGCTGATACTCGGTGACGCCCTTCTCACCGGCTGCCAGGCCGTGCTTTTCAGCGACCTCAACGCACCTCAGCCATGCGCAACCACCACGCTTTGGCGGTGATTCGAAAAGCGGGACAGCGAAAACAACATGGCGGCATCCGTCGACGGAGAGTCGACAGTGTGAAGCGAACCCGCCATGCGTCAGCCCGCTTCCGGATGCAGATAGTGATGCACCGCCTGGATCACCACGGAACCCTCGCCAACCCCCGAGGCCACGCGCTTGACCGACCCGGCGCGGACGTCGCCCACCGCGAAGATGCCGGGCTTGGTAGTCGCAAACGGTGAATCCAGCAGATGACCTTCCTCGCAACGGCCGGTCATCACAAAGCCCTTGGCATCGAGTGCCAGGCAATCCTTCAGCCATTCGGTGTTGGGTTCGGCACCGATCATCACGAACATATTGCCCACCGGTCGCGTCGTCAGCTCACCGCTATCGCGATGTCGCCAGGTGACGCGCTGCAGTCGCCCCTCGCCTTCCAGGTTCACGATTTCACTGCACGCATGCAGGGTAATCGTCGACGACTGCGCAATGCGCTGGACAAGATAGTCGGACATGGTTGCCGCCAACCCGTTCGCACGCACCAGCACGTGCACGTGCCCCGCGATGCGCGACAGGAACACCGCCGCCTGTCCGGCGGAGTTGCCGCCACCGACCACCACCACTTCCTCGTTGACACACAGCTGGCCTTCCATCGCGGTGGCGGCGTAGTGGATACCTGCGCCCTCGAAGTCGGTGTAGCCAGGCACATCGAGTTTTCGATAGCGCGCGCCGGTGGCAACAATCACCACGCGCGCCTGCAGCGACTGCCCATCGTCCAGTTGCAACTGATAGGGCTGTACCGAACAGTCGATGCCCACCGCATGGCGCGAGATGGCCAAACGCGCGCCGAATTTCTGCGCCTGGGCCTGCGCGCGTCCCGCCAACGCCTGCCCCGAAATGCCCGTGGGAAAGCCCAGGTAGTTCTCGATCTTCGACGACGTACCAGCCTGCCCGCCCGGTGCAAGACCTTCCACCACGATGGTGGACAGCCCTTCCGATGCCGCGTAGACGGCGGCCGCCAACCCTGCCGGCCCCGCACCCATCACGGCCACGTCGTAGACGGTATTCGGATCGATGATTTCCGTCAGGCCCAGCTCATCGGCCAGTTCCGACGTGCTGGGGTTTTGCAGGAAACAATGCTCGGGACAGATCACCACCGGCAACTGATCATGACGCAACTGGAAGCAGGCAATGAAACCGCTCGCGTCCGGATCCACCTCGGTATCGATCAACCGATGCGGGTAACCATTGCGTACCAGGAAGCGCTCAAGCCGCAGGGTATCGGCGCTGTGTCCCGGTCCCACCAGCACCACGCCGCCGTAACCCAGGCGAATCAGGCCCACACGGCGCAGGATGAAGGCCCGCATGATGATCTCGCTGATGTCCGACTCGGCGGCCACCATGCGGCGGAAGTTCTCCGGACGGACGCGCACCACGCGGCTGTCCACCGCTACGCGTGCCGAAGCCAGGATGCCGCGCTGGTTGAACAGGTTCATCTCGCCGCTGAACTGCCGTGCAGCGTGGATGGTGAAAACATTCGCCTGGCCGAACTTGTCGAGCTCGAAGATCTCGATCAGGCCCTCCAGCACGAGGAAGAAATCCGCGCCGCGCTGCCCGCGCTGGAAAAGCAGTGTGCCAGCCGGCACGGCCTCTTCCTCACCATAAACAGCAATACGCTTCACCATATCCGGGCTCAGCCGAGGGAACATCTGCTCCCTGCGATGCATGGGATCGGTGGGGTCATAGACGACCTCGAGCGATGGCGACTGATCCGACATGCAAGACACCTCGTCATGGGTCCGCCCGGCGACATCGCCGGGCTCTTCCTGCGGTCATTGTTTGGCGGCAATACCTATGTAGCACCGTGCCGACAGGCCATCCTGCGCGCACATCGGTATCGGGGGCAAGTCGGCGTTGCGAAGGCAACATCGCCTAGGCAATCGACTTGGCGAGACGTTCACGAGACCAGCGATGCGCCTGATCATCGTCCTTCAATAATTGACGGCAAACTGCATCCCTGAGCTGACCGGTTACGTATCTCCAGCACTGCCGCCGCATCAACCGCTCCCACGTGGCACCACACGATTCAAGGCTGCCCATGAGTCCAGTTTCCCAACGCCCGTCCGCAACCCCGCACCGTCGCCTGTTTGCCACTGCCGCGCTGCTGCTCGGCAGCAGCCTGCTGATGGGCTGTCAGGCGGTGCTGTTTGGCAGTCTCAACGCCACCACCGGCAAGACCGACGTCGTCGTGCAACGCGATGTGGTGTTCGACCCGGCGTACCAGCTGGCGCTGGACGTCTATCGCTTGCCCGGTACAGCACGCGCGCCGGTGGTGCTGTTCTTCTACGGTGGCAGCTGGAAGTCCGGCAAGCGGCAGTGGTATCGCTGGGCAGCCGAGGCATTGGCCAGACGTGGCGTGGTGGTGGTAATTCCCGATTACCGCAAGTGGCCGCAGGTTCGGCTGGACGGTTTCATGCAGGACGCCGCGCGTGCGGTAGCATGGACGCATGTACACGCCGGCGACTACGGCGGCGATCCAGCCTCGTTGTTCGTGATGGGTCATTCGGCCGGCGCGCACATCGGCGCCCTGCTTGCCACCGATGCGCACTGGTTGAACGCAGTCGGCATGAAACCACGTGACCTCGCTGGCTTTATCGGACTAGCTGGCCCGTACGATTTCCTGCCATTGAAGGATCCCGATTTCATCGATATGTTCGGCAGCACCCATGAAGCGCAACTGCGCTCGCAACCTGTGCATTACGTTAATGGCGACGAACCGCCAATGCTGCTGATGCAAGGCACCACCGACAAGATCGTCTGGCCGCGCAATGCCACGTCGCTGGCCGCGGCGCTGCAGCACGAAAACGAGCCGGTCGAACTGAAGCTGTATCCGGATATCGGCCACTTTGCCATTCTTTTCGCGATGTCTCGACCGCTCCGCAGCAAGGCACCCGTGCTGGACGACACCATGAATTTCATCCGGCAATATGCGCAACATGCACAACCCGAATCGGCCGCGTCGGCAGCAAGTGCGGTCGCCCACTGATCATCGCCGTCGCTGAGCAGGCGCAATCGCCGCGGTGATCGCCTCGATCACCCACTGCCGGAACCATACATGCGCGCGATCGGCGTCTTTCGATTCGTGCCAGTAGGCCAGGATAGGGAACGCCTTCAGCTTGATCGGCAACGGTTGCACGGTGATCGGCAGCAAGGTGGCCAGGTGCAATGCGTATGAGCGAGGCACCGTAAGCAACAGATGCGTGCCTGCGGCAATCTGGCAAGCCGAGAAATAGTGCTGGCAGACCAGCCTCACCTGTCGAAACATGCCGTCCTGGCCGAGCAGCGTGTCCAGCGCGTTGGCCTCTCCCAGCGGCGAGACAGCCACGTGCTGGGCGCCCAAGTAATCGTTGCGCCGCAGTTGCGATGCGAACGGGTGATCGGCACGCATCACTACTACCAGCGATTCATCAAGCAGGTGTCGACGGGAAATCCGTGAGCCAGCGCGCAGCGGGCGATCCACTACCAGGTCGACCGAACCCGCAGCCAGCTCGCGCTCCACCTCGTCCGCGGCGACGCGCCGGCTCACCACGCGCAGCTGCGGCGCGTCCCGCTCGATCCGCGCCAGCAGCGCCGGCAACGCGATCGACTCAAGGATGTCACGGAAACCCACGGTGAACTGCAGGTCCAACTGCGCCGGATCGAAGCGCGGCTGCGCATGTGTGCTGGCGTGCAGGCCTTTGAGATGCAGCTGCACCGCCGGCATCATCGTGCGCACCTTCTCGGTCGGCAGCAGCCGGTTGCCCTGGCGGACGAATAACGGGTCACCCAGCTGATCGCGCAGGCGCTGCAACGCATGCGTGACCGCCGGCTGGGTCAGGTGCAGCACGCGCGCGGCGGCGCTGACGCCGCCATGGCTGTAGATCGCGTCAAGCACGCGAAACAGGTTCAGGTCGATGCGGTTGTCGGTGCGATCCATGTCCTGCTCCCTACCGTATGCGTGCCGAAGGCATCGGCACCAAAGTCATCAGCGATGTTAATGGATAGTCATAAAGCATATTCATTTCACTAATTGTAGTGGCGAGGCGTAGGCTGGCTTGCTGGTCAGGAGAAACGCACGTGGACTTCGCCGCCTCAGAACGTACCCAGGCTCTTATCGAACGCCTCTCTACCTTCATGCGCGATGAGGTGGTTCCAGCCGAACGCGTCTACGCCGCGCAGTTGACTGGCAGCAGCGACCATCACCAGTGGCAGCAACCGGCCATGATGGAAACCTTGAAGGCGAAGGCGCGCGCCGCCGGACTATGGAACCTGTTCCTGCCCGACGCCGGACATGGCGCGGGGCTCAGCCATGTGGAATACGCACCGCTGGCCGAGATCATGGGCCACTCCTTCATCGCGCCCGAAGTGTGCAATTGCAGCGCGCCCGACAGCGGCAACATGGAAGTGCTGCATCGCTACGGCACGCCGGAACAGCAGCAGCGCTGGCTGCAACCCTTGCTGGATGGCCGGATCCGCTCGGCCTTCGGCATGACCGAGCCGGACGTAGCCTCCTCCGACGCCACCAACATGCAGGCCACCGCGACTATCGAAGGCGACCACGTCGTGTTGAATGGCCGCAAGTGGTGGACCACCGGCGCCGGCCATCCGCATTGCCGCTTCGTGATCTTCATGGGGCTGAGCGACCCGCGCGCCGAACCGCACCGCCGCCACAGCATGGTGATCTGCCCACTCGACAGTCCGGGCGTCATCGTCGAGCGCATGCTGCCGGTGTTCCATCACTTCGACGAACCCAGCGGTCATGGCGAGTTGACCTTCACCGATGTTCGGTTGCCGATTGAGAACGTGATCCTTGGCGCGGGCCGCGGCTTCGAGATCGCGCAGGGTCGACTGGGACCTGGACGCGTGCATCACTGCATGCGTGCGATCGGTGCGGCAGAACGCGCGCTAGCCCTGCTGTGTGCACGTGCCTGTTCACGCGTCGCGTTCGGCAAACCACTGTCCGAGCTCGGTGGCAATCCGGACATCATCGCCAACCTGCGCATGGCGATCGAGCAGGCGCGCCTGCTGACGCTGAAAACCGCCTGGACACTCGACATGCACGGCACCAAGGCCGCGCTCAGCCTGATCTCGCAGATCAAGGTGGTGGTGCCGGCGGTGGCCCAGCAGGCGGCCGATGCGGCAATCCAGATCCACGGCGGCGCCGGCCTGTCCGACGATTTTCCGCTGGCACAGTTGTACGCGTATGCGCGTGTTCTGCGACTGGCCGACGGCCCCGACGAAGTCCATCGCGGCGTGATCGCACGGCTGGAAATGAAAGCGCAAAACGCACAGGAGCCGGCGCGATGAGTACGCCGCTGGATCAACCGCGCGCGGTACGTGACGAGGATGCGCTCGATCTGTCGCGCGTCGATGCGTTCCTGAAGCAACATGTCGATGGTCTCGAAGGCACGCCGACGCTCGCGCAGTTTCCCGGCGGCGCCTCCAACCTCACCTATCTGATTGCCTACGGCGAACGCGAACTGGTGCTGCGCCGTCCGCCAGCCGGCGCCAAGGCGAAATCCGCGCACGACATGCTGCGCGAGGCGCAGGTGATGGCGGCGCTGAAACCGCACTACCCGTATGTGCCGGCGATCCTCGCCAGCTGCAACGACAGCTCGGTGATCGGCCATGACTTCTACGTGATGCAACGGCTGCGCGGCAGCATCCTGCGTCGCGAACTGCCGTCCGAGCTGGGTCTCGATGCGGACGGCGTGCGCCAACTCTGCCTGGGCTTCATCGACCGGCTGATCGAACTGCATCAGGTGGATGCCTCGCTGCCCGAACTGCAGCATATCGGCAAGGGCGGCGGCTATATCGCACGACAAGTCGCCGGCTGGAGCGATCGCTGGCAAAAAGCGGCCACCGAGGACACCGATGCCTGCGCCGATGTCGTGGCGTGGCTCGCGGCGAAGCAACCGGCGCGCGACAGCGCCAGCTGCGTGATCCACAACGATTACCGCTTCGACAACGTGGTGCTCGACCGCGACCACCCGCTCGACATCATCGGCGTGCTGGACTGGGAGATGGCGACCATCGGCGATCCACTGATGGACCTGGGTGGCTCGCTGGCGTACTGGGTGCAGGCCGACGACGATGCCACGTTCCAGTCGTTCCGGCGCCAGCCCACGCACGTACCCGGCATGCTGACGCGCCGCGAGGTGATCGATTACTACGGCCAGCGCAGCGGCTTGCATGTGGACAACTTCGATTTCTACGAAGTGTTCGGACTGTTCCGCTTGATGGTGATCATTCAGCAGATCTACCGTCGTTTCGCGCTGGGCCAGACCAGCAACCCGCAGTTCGCCGGCTTCGGCCAGGCCGCCCGTTACATGGGCGGTCGCTGCCGCCGCATCATCGGTCGTTCCACGCTGTGAGCGCGTGTAGCCTGCTGCTGATACGTCATGGTCAGGCCAGCTTCGGCGCGGACGACTACGATCGACTGTCACCGCTTGGCGAAGAACAATCACGTCGACTGGGTGTCTGCCTGGGAGCCAGTGGATCGACCCCGGACCTGATCGCGATCGGGCCGCGCGAACGGCATCGACGCACGGCCGAACTCTGTCTCGAAGCCGCTGGCATCGATCGTGAGCCACTGACGCTGGATGGCCTGGACGAAGTCGACCATCACGAACTGCTTGCGCGACATCGCCCCGACCTGAGCGGACCCGGTGCACTGCGCGCGGAGTTGAAGCAGGCGCTCGATCCACGCCGCGCATTTCAGCGCCTGTTCGCCGATGCCGTCGCTCGCTGGGTCGACGGCGCGCACGACACCGAGTACCAGCTCACCTGGCCGAGCTTTCGCAGCAACGTGTTGCAAGCACTACAGACACTGACCGCGCATCCGGCGCGCACGATCTGGGCGTTCACTTCGGGCGGCCCGATTGCCGTACTCACCAATACACTGACCGAAGCACCGCTGGCACAGACCTTCAAGCTGAGCTGGCCGCTGGTTAACACCGGCCTCACGCGACTGCGACTCGGCCAACGTGGCGCGACGCTGATTACCTACAACGCGTGGCCGCATCTGGAACACGCGAACGACCATCACCTCGTCACGCTGCGCTGATTTCCTCCCACTTTCGCCAAGAGGCCTCGCCATGAGCACCACACCGACCTTCGATCTCAAGGGCAAGATCGCCATCGTCACCGGCGCCAGCCGCGGCATCGGTGCGGAGATCGCCAAGCTGCTGGCTGCGCACGGCGCACACGCCATCGTCTCCAGCCGGCGCGAGGCCGACTGCCAGCTGGTGGTCGACGAGATCGTGGCGGCTGGCGGCTCGGCCGAAGCGTTCGCCTGCCATATCGGCGAGCTAGAGCAGATCGAGACGCTGTTCGCGCACGTGACGCAACGCCACGGCCGGCTCGACATCCTGGTCAACAACGCGGCCACCAATCCCTACTTCGGCAGCATCCTCGATACCGATCCGGGCATCTTCCAGAAAACCGTCGACGTGAACATCCGTGGCTATTTCTACATGTCCACGCATGGCGCGAAGCTGATGGCGGCCAATGACGGTGGCGCGATCGTCAACGTGGCCTCGGTCAACGGCGTGGTGCCGGGCTTCCAGCAGGGCATCTACTCGATCACCAAGGCGGCGGTGATCTCGATGACCAAGGCATTCGCGGTGGAATGCGCGGCATCTGGCGTGCGCTGCAATGCACTGCTGCCGGGACTCACCGACACCAAGTTCGCCTCGGTGCTGGTGAATACGCCGGCGATCCTCAAGCAGGCGCTGGCGCATGTACCGATGCGTCGTGTGGCACAGCCGTCAGAGATGGCCGGCGCTGCACTCTATCTAGCCTCCGACGCGTCGTCGTACACCACCGGCGCGGTGCTGAACGTCGATGGCGGCTATCTCTGTGTCTGATCCGATCAACCTCGCCAGGAACACGCCATGACCGAACCTTCCGCACAGCGCGTCGCCGGCAAGCACGCCTTCGTCACCGGTGCCGCCGGCGGTCTCGGCGCCGCGATCGCGCGCATGCTCGCGCGCCACGGCGCGAATGTCTTTCTGACCGATATCGACGAAATCGGCGTACGCGCGGTGGCTGACGAGATCAACCACGAACGCGGCCGGCAGGTTGCCTGGTCCGCCGCACAGGATGTGCGCGACGAAGAGCGCTGGCATGCGCTGCTGACTGAAGCGAGCGAGGCCATGGGCGGCCTCTCCGTCCTCGTCAACAATGCCGGCATCGGTTCACTCGGCACGGTGGAGCAGATCGAGCTGAAGGAGTGGCGCCGCGTGATGAGCGTTAACGTCGAAAGCATCATGCTCGGCTGCAAGCATGCGCTGCCGCTTTTGCGCGCGCATCAGCCCGCGTCGATCGTCAACATCTCCTCACTGGCTGCGTTCAAGGTCGGTCCCGATTACACCGCGTACAACACTTCCAAGGCCGCGGTGGCGATGCTGACCAAATCGGTCGCCATCGACTGCACACGGCAGAAGATCGACGTACGCTGCAACTCGATCCATCCTGCCTTCATCCGCACCGGTATCGTGGCACCGTTCTTCGACGCGCTGGGCGAGGAGGAGGCCACCCGCAAGCTCACCCACGGCATTCCCATGCATCGCCTCGGCGATCCGGACGATGTCGCCTATGCCGTGTTGTATCTCGCCTCCGACGAAAGCCGCTACGTCACTGCCGCCGAAATGGTGATCGACGGCGGCGCCTGCGCCGTATAGTCGAACGCACCCATACCTCTTTCCACATCACGGTGAACCCCATGTCCTACGTCAATCGTCAGCTACGTCTGAAGACCCGCCCCGAAGGCCTGGTCAAACGCGAGAACTTCGACCTGGTCGAGCAAACCGTGCCCGAGCTGAAGGACGGGGAGGTGCTGTTGCGCGTGCTGTACCTGTCGATGGACCCGACCAACCGCGTGTGGATGCGCGACATCCCGCAATACCTGCCGCCGGTGGCGATCGGCGAAGTGATGCGCGCACTCGGCCTGGGCCGCGTAGTGCAGTCGCGCTCGGCGCAGTACCAGGTAGGCGATCTGGTGCAAGGCATCACCGGCTGGCAGGACTACCTGGTACTGCACGAGAGCGCCAAGGGCTACGTGCGCCTGCCCGCCGATCCCGGCATTCCGCTGCCCACCCTGCTCGGCGCCTGCGGCATGAGCGGCGTCACCGCGTACTACGGCCTCACCGACATCGCCCCGGTGCAACCCGGCGAAACCCTGGTGGTCTCCGCCGCCGCCGGCTCGGTCGGCTCCATCGCCGGCCAGATCGGCAAGATTCACGGCGCACGCGTGGTCGGCATCGCCGGCGGCGCCGACAAGTGCCGTTACCTTGTCGACGAACTCGGCTTCGACGCCGCCGTCGACTACAAGGCCGAAGACTTCAAGCAACAGCTCAAGGCAGCCACCCCCGACGGCGTGCACGTCAACTTCGAAAACGTCGGCGGCGAGGTGATGCGCGCGGTGCTCTCACGCATGGTCATCGGCGGCCGCATCGCGATGTGCGGGCTGATCTCCGGCTACAACAGCAGCGAACGCCCCAGCGACGACTACGGCGTATTCGTGATGAAGCGCCTCAGCATGCGGGGGTTCTTAATTCTTGATTACACGAAGACGCGTGAGGCGGTGCAAGTGTTGGGTGGGTGGATTCGCGAGGGGAAGTTGAAGGTGGAGGAGACGGTGGCGGATGGGTTGGAGAATGCGCCCGAGGTGCTCAACCGG